>Ga0209465_10000001_pt1 | contig 161819 bp, 149 predicted proteins | sample PanSoiPlot1MoBio_FD_188321 | JGI IMG/M metagenome (GOLD analysis project Ga0209465, IMG submission 188321) | Tropical forest soil microbial communities from Panama analyzed to predict greenhouse gas emissions - Panama Soil Plot 1 MoBio (SPAdes)... | ecosystem: Environmental > Terrestrial >...
GGCGCGTTCGACGAGATCGGCGAGCTCGCGCTCGGTCAGGCCGGGCCGCAAACTATCGCGCAGCGCGGCCATGCCGCGATCGGTCAAAGCGGCGCCGATGCGCAGCCAATCGATTTCCTCCGCCGACTTGATTTGCCGAAGCCCGATATAGCGCCGGTTGAGATTGGCGAGCGTGCCGAACCGCGCCGCAAGCATGGCATGCTGTTCGAATGTCATCGGCCCAATCACGCCGACCCGGTCCGGCCGCGCCGCGCGACGTTCGAGGACGCCGATCGCGCCGGCAATCGATGAACCGCCGCCCCAGGAGACCTCCGCCGGTTCGGCCAGCCGCCGCGCCAAGGGTACATGGTTGACGTATTGAACGAACAGCGCGTCTGGCTTGCCAGGCATCAGCACCCCGACTGCTTCGGCGGTCACCGGCCAACCGGTCAACCACTGCACCGCGGAGCCGAAACGATTGGCGCCGCAGAAGACCAGGTGATCGAGCCCGAATTCCGCGAGCAGGTTTTCGACCGCGGCGCGCCGCCGCGCCATTTCGGCCGGGCTGAAACGCGGATATTCCGCCTCCAGGATGGCCTGCAAACGCGGCGGCAGCACCAGATCGTGCGTCTTGGCTGAAGTCCTGTCCGCGCTCAAATCCTGCTCCCCCTCCCGCGCACATGACCATGCCGCACATTAAGGGGATGGGCTTGGCAAATCCATTTTGTTAAGTCCATGCGTTGTTTGCGTCCACGCAGGTTGCGTGCGGAGCGAAGCGACGTGTGGCAAGCGCCGCCGTTCAGGGAGAAATATGCCCATGCCTGCATCATTGATCGATTCCACGGTATTCCGCGACATCTTCTCGACCGAGGCGATGCGCAGCGTGTTCTCCGACGAGAACCGGGTACAGAAATATCTCGATTTCGAGGCGGCGCTGGCGCGCTCGCAGGCGCGGCTCGGCATCATTCCGAAGGAGGCCGCCGAGGAAATCTGCCGCCATTGCCGGCTCGCGGAAATCGATTTTGCCAAGCTGAAGGCCCAAACCGAGCGCATCGGCTATCCGGTACTACCGCTCGTTCAGCAGCTTGTCGCGCTGTGCCGCGACGGTCTCGGCGAATGGTGCCATTGGGGCGCCACCACCCAGGACATTACCGATACCGCGACGGTGATGCAGATCCGCGAAGCGCTGATATTGATCGAGCGCCATCTCGACGGCATTGTGGGTGCGCTCGCTGCGCTGGCGCGCAAATATCGCGATACGCCTATGGCCGGCCGCAGCAATTTACAGCAGGCAGTCCCGATTACCTTCGGCTACAAAGTGGCAACCCTGCTCGCCGCGTTCGAACGGCATCGCAATCGTCTCAATGAGCTGCGCCCGCGCGTTCTGATTGGCGAGTTCGGCGGCGCCGCCGGTACCCTGTCCTCGCTCGGCGGCCGCGGTTTCGCGACGCAAGCCGAGTTGATGAAAGAGCTGAAACTCGCCGTGCCGGCAATCGCCTGGCACACCGTGCGCGATACTATCGCCGAAGTCGGCTGCTTTCTCGGGCTTATTACCGGGACCTGCGGCAAGGTCGCGCTCGACGTGAAGCTCTTGATGCAGACTGAGGTCGAAGAAATATACGAGCCGTTTCACGAAGGCCGCGGCTCGTCTTCGACCATGCCGCAGAAGCGCAACCCGATCTCCTCGGTCTATATCACGGCGCTCACCGCCGTCGTCCGCCAACAGGTGGCGGCTTTGCTCGAGGCCATGGTCGAAGACCACGAGCGCGCCACCGGCCCGTGGGAGATCGAGTGGATCGTGCTGCCGGAAATTTTCTGCCTCGCCGCGGGCGCGCTGGCGCAGACCGAATTCGTGCTCAAAGGCCTGCAGGTCGACGAGAAAAAGATGCGCGCCAACCTCGATTTGACCAAAGGACTGATCGTGTCGGAGGCGGTCATGATGGGCCTTGGCCCCTATCTCGGCCGCCAATATGCGCACGATCTCGTCTACGACATTTGCCGCCAGGTGGTTGCCACCGACCGGCCGCTCGTCGAGCTGCTCGCGGAAAACGCCGAGATCGCCAAGCATCTCGATCGCCGCGCGCTGGAGAAATTGTGCGACCCGGCGAATTATCTCGGCGAGGCTGGCGCCATGGTTGATCGCGTGCTGGCAACGACGCGGATATAGGTCGTCATCTTTTTCTTTCCGGACTGAAGTTCCATTTGTCGCGGAACTCGGCGCGATCGGTCTTTCGCACGATCGGTCTTTCGCACGATCGGCCTTGGCGCGGTCATACCGTGCGGTTATGCTTTTCACGCAATCGCCCGACGATCTCGGCTTGTCGATAGAGGGGCTTTGCGGCAGTCGGGAAGTTGGGCGCCCGGTAACGAAGAGGGAGCCCCATGCAGTACAAGCCGAAAAGCGTCGCCGCGCTGCAAGTCGCGCTCGGCGGACTACCCGATGCGATGCATGTCGAGGCCGACCGCGATGTTGGCGTTTCGGCCAAAACGGTCGGTGAGCTTCGCAGGGTGAGTGCCTGGCCTGAGAACCTGGTGATCACGACGCCCCAGGGACGCTATCCCGGGAGTGCGATCCGAGTGAGCAAGGCGACGCACGCAACGCGCGTTACGCCGAAGCCTTAAACTAGGCGTCGGAAACCCTTTACGTCCATTGCTGACGGATTTTTGCGGAAGCCGTAAACAGCCAGACTACTTTCGGCAACTGCCATCGAAGGTATGGCAGTAGTATCCGGCGTGACAGTAGTGCCAAATGCGCGAATTGTTGGCGTGGCACTCACAGGTCTTCACAGTTACAAGGCCGTCGTTGCAATGGGCAAAACGCTTGAACTGGACGGCAGCAAGCGCGTTCTGCGCGAGCAGAAACGTGGACGCGTAAACAAGAGCGAACAGCCACTTTTTCATACATTCCCCATGTCTTGATGCCCCATGTCTTAATGCGGCGCATTGTACAGCTGCCCGCAAAAGAGACCGCTATCGATGATGCATCAAGCATACTCCTCGGTAGGACGATTAACAGCGCCAAGTCGGCCTTGACCAAATGGGTCGAGCGACCCGACGCATTTCAACGCGCCCGCCTCTTTGCAACTTTGCGCACGTTCTTCTTTGCGCGCGGCAAAGCTCTCCTTGATCGTTTCACCTTCGCCGCCACTAAAGTTACATTCTGTTTGGGCAGCTTTTTTCGGCCGCTGTCGTGCAGTTTGGCGAATAAGGGAGCGATGCTTCCTCGAAACTGTTTGATTGATTCCTTTGTTTCTGGCTGAGCTGCGGCTTCATTCAGAATGGTAATATGTTTGGCTATCTCGTGTGCAAGTTGCGGATCAATGAGCGCGCCCGATTTAGTTTTCTTGTCCCGTAGCATTTGCTTGAGCTCGTCGATCAATTTGGATCGTTCAGAGTGACTTGCCGGCGGAACCCCTTTTTCCAATTTGTGTGCAGCTTCCGTGGGGGTCTGCTTGCCTGCTGACGGCCAACTCCTGGCTCGTGGCGCTTTCTTAATTCTGCCTATTTGCTGCTGACGTTCGCCGCGGACAACATTTAGAATCCTGTTGGCGATGAATTCAACTGCTGCAAGCCCATCGTCTTGAGGAGATGTGTATCCAAGCCTTTCTGCGGCAGCATCGCATTCCGCCCGAATCCTCACGAGCAGCTGCAACGTTTCATCCCAGTATTGACCGCCGGCGCCCGTTCGCAAAGACAACGGCATGTAGGTATTTGACATCTCGCGGGCCTTATCTTCTGAAATGCCAAACGAATATTCCGGCGGCCGCGCGGCTTGCTCTGCGGCGTCATCGTATGTGTCGCGCTTTTCCGTGCGAGCCGGCGGGGTTCTGCGGCTCCGTTTCATTTCAGCCTCCTATTCGTCCGCCGGCATTACTTGGCAACGGATGGACAGAATTTCACATTTACCGAATTTCAGGCAGATTGGTAAGGAACTTGTAGGACTTTGCTGCGTTGAATTGCATCACCCCACAAATTGCGGGTAAAACACGACTGGCGGAAGGAGACTTATGCCTGATCACCAACGCGAGATCGCCGAAACGGTTTTTGAGCGAAATCAGAGGCGTGAGGCGGAAATAAATGACGCTTTGAAACAGGAGCATGCGCGCCGTGAGGCAGCGATCAAGAACATGTATCGCTTGAGGGCGCTTCGTTTGTCGCAAGATACAAAATCAAATAACTCCGCTCACAAGTAGCGACAACGACCGCTTTGCACCTGAAAGCCGACATGGGTTCTGGTATCACCACCGTGAGTAGCCCGGCCATCGGTAGTAGCCTCGGGGTCCGTTGTAATAGGGAGCGCCGAATGGTGGCTCGTAATAGCCCCAGCCAGGATCAGTCTGATTTCTTGCGTACTTGAACTCGCCGCCCGGAGTAACGCCGGTCAGCACAACCTGCGTATTTTCCATACCATTCGCCTTTACCAGCGCATAAAGCGTGGTCGCATTCTCGGGCGAGATGCGCACGCAGCCGTGCGAGACGGCTTTGCCGAGATTCTTCACCTCATAGCTGCCATGAATGGCATGACCGTCCTTCATAAAGAAAATGGAGTGCGGCATCGGGGAGTTGTCCCACTGCTTGCTATACCAAATTTCGTTCATAGAGGTGGCAGTATAAGTTCCGGATGGCGTCGAATATCCTGCTCGACCAGTTGATACCGACCAGTGGTATTTTTCTATCCCATCTAAAAAAACCGTCATTTCTTGTTTGGCTTTGTTGATGTTGATAAGGACGGCTGAGCCGGCCTTTTTCGTTCCAGGATTGGATTCAGGCTGTGCAGCTCCCGGCTTGGATTCGGCTTTCGTGGCCGCAGGATTGATCTGCTCGTTCGTGGTAGCAGTATTAGCGCCAGTTTTTGGGGTCGCTGGATAGGAGTTGGTAGGCCCACCCGTTATCTCGGACTGTGCCGGGGCGCCGGCGGCACCGGTGCTGTTGGAGTCGGAGCTTGTCTGCCCGCTCGCAGGAAAAGCAAGTATCGCCGCCAAAAGTGGGACAATTGCCAAACTGCGGAAATGTCTCGGAGAAGCTAGTAAACGCATGTCTTACCCCCCTGGTTACGCAGAGACCAACCCTTTCAACATTTACATAAGCCATCAGGGCTTTACTCGTTCCTAACGTTCACGACAAAACAGCCGTCAATCATGCCCCTGCCATAGTGTTCTGCTCTGAAGGCTAACGGCATGAACGGAAACGTAGCAGTCGTAATAGCCTTTTCGGTGGCGCTGACCTGTGCTGCCGCAGCGAAAAGTACGGCTCCTGTTCACATACCTTTGCCGCGTAACAATCCTTTGAAGAACATTGAACAGCAGAAACAGGAAAACTCGCCGCCGGCGGCGTCGCTATTTTCAGAAAAGAAACTGCCGAGCCTTGGGAAGGCTATGGCAATTGGCTACTACCCGCGCGGATGTCTTCAAGGGGGCGTCGAACTTCCGACGACAGGGCCGACTTGGCAGGTGATGCGGCCATCGCGTAATCGCAATTGGGGTCATCCGGAGCTGGTGAAATTCCTAGAACGCTTCGCGCCGCTCGTCGCGAAAGCCACGGGCTGGAAGGGAATTTTGATCGGCGACATGGCGCAACCTCGTGGCGGTCCGCTTCCGTTCGGGCATAAGAGCCATCAAATCGGACTTGATGTCGACATCTGGTTCATGCCGATGCCTGATCGTGTCTTAACCAAATACGAGCGCGAAAATATTTTGGCCAGCAACGTGGTTGCCGCGGATGGAAAACACGTCAATGACAAAATTTGGAGTCCCGCCGATGTGGTTTTCATCCGAACTGCGGCCGAGCAGCCTGAGGTCGAGCGTGTCCTCGTGAATGCTGCGATAAAAAAAGAACTCTGCCGCGTTGAGAGCCAGAATGACAGATTGTGGATGTCCAAAGTGCGCCCCTGGTATGGTCATGATGACCACGTCCATGTGCGCCTGAAATGTCCCGCCGACTCACCGAATTGTCGCGCGCAGCCGCCCGTGCCAGGCGGCGACGGGTGTGATAAGTCGCTCGACCATTGGTTCACCGATTCAATTCTGCGTATAAAAATCCCGGAATTTGGCGGCTCATCCGCCGGCCTTAAGCTTAAGGATTTACCAGCGGCTTGCATCGCTGTGCTCAATGCACCGGCGAGTCCGGCCAGTGCGGCGATCAAAGAGCAGTCGGAGCCGCGAAGATAGAATACCCGGCTTTGCCAATTTGATTCAGATCAATGCACCAATGACCAGTCGAGATCTTGATCTCGAAACCGTCAACAATTTCGAACATGGAGGGGGGTGGATGAAGTTAATCCTGTTTGTGCTCGGCGTTATCGGAGCAACAACTGTGTTCAACACTTCAATTCAAGCCCAGAACTATCCATGGTGCGCCCTTTACAGCGGTGGAGGGGCTGGTGGCGGTACAAACTGCGGTTTCACAACATTTCAACAATGCATGGACACCGCCCGCGGGCTGGGCAGCTTCTGCCAACCCAACACGCAGTATCAGCCTCCTCCGGGACCACATCCATCAACTAGGTATCGACAAGGCTATCCTTATTGAAATGAATTGATCTCGGCGCGGCGACAAGGAGGGCTCGCAATGGCGGATTTGCACGGAACCGGTAACCCGCAACCTAAAGAACCAGTCAACGCCGCTGATTTGGCGTTTGTGGCCTTTATCATCCTTATCACGGCCATCGCTGTCATGCTTACGTTGACTCAGATCTACCTTCAAAACCCCAAGTAACGCGAGTAACTCGACCCCAAGTAACGCGCCGCCGTCGTTGCGGCAGACACGGTAAAAATCACTACGTCATTTTATCGCCGCCAGGACCGCAAGGCGCATCGACAAGTTAGCGATTCATGTTCTCTGGACGGCGACCAGATCGGATTGGAGAAGAATATGACAGGATCAGCACGGATTGGCCTAGCGGCGACCTTGTTGCTGGCCGGAGTTAGCTTTGCGATGGCCCAAAATGGTCCGGCCACCGGAGGGTATCCACCGGGCGCGCAAAACCCGAACTTCTACGGCCACTATGGCTACGACGGCTACTACGCGCCACCTCGTCGCTATGGGCTTGGACCGCCCTACTGGGTTTTCGGCTATCCCGTCCCACACTACGGCCGCGGACCTTGGCGCCGCTGGTGGTGGTAAGCACAATCTACCTTTGTCCAGAATTTGTCGGATACCGGCGAGCTTTGCGGCGAGCTTCATTCTGCCGCTGCGGCTTTGGCCGCGGCCTGATCGCGCACGAATTTGTCGATCGCCAGCTGGTCGACCTTGCCGGAGCCGAGCATCGGCATCTTGTCGAGCACCACCACTTCGGCAGGGAGCATCAATTCGGAGGCATGCCTGGATCGCGCATAGCTCATAAAATCGCCGCGGGTCGCACCATGTTTGTTGGTCACCATGATCAGGCGCTCGCCTTTGCGCGGATCGGGGGTCGATGACACTGCGGTGATGTTATTCGGCCAGAGCTCGGCGGCGAGCATTTCCACCGCCGCAAGCGAGATCATCTCGCCGCCCACTTTGGCAAAGCGCTTGGCGCGACCTTTGATCGCGATGAAGCCCTGGTCGTCGATGGCGACAATGTCGCCGGTGTCGTGCCAGCCTTCCGCCGGCACTTCGAGCACGCCGGGTTTTTCAGCGCGCAGATAGCCGAGCATCACGTTCGGGCCTTTGACGTAAAGCCGCCCGCCCTCCTCGACACCCTCGACCTTTTCGAGCTTCGCCTCCATGCCCGGCAACAGCCGTCCGACGCTGCCGAACTTATTGAACATCGGCGTGTTGAGCGCCATGACGGGGGAGCATTCGGTTACGCCATAACCTTCGAGGATGCGTAAGCCGAATTTTTCAAGATAGATCTGCCTGGTCGCCTCCTTCACCGGCTCGGCGCCGGCGAGCACATAGCGCAACGAGCGAAAATCATATGGGTTGGCGACCCGCGCATAGCCGTTGAGAAACGTATCGGTGCCGAATAGCGCCGTGGCGCAGGTCCAATAAATAAGCTCGGGCACGGTGCGGTAATGCAGCGGTGAAGGATAGAGGTAGACCGGCACTCCGGAAACGAGCGGCAGCACCGTCCCGGCGGTCAGCCCGAACGAATGAAACACCGGCAGCACGTTAAAGAGCCTGTCTTCACGCCCGAAATCGATGCGCGCCGCCGCTTGCGCCACATTAGCCAGCATATTGCGATGGGAGAGGACGACACCTTTTGGCGAACCCTCCGAGCCGGACGTGAACAACACCGCTGCCCAATCGTCGGGTTTGCGCGGCACAAGCGGTTTTTTCCAGCCGAAGAAACCGCGCAGCTTGTCCGCAATCCCGATCGTCTTGGTGACATCCTCCAGACAAACGATGCGGACTTGCGTCTCCACTTGGGAAACCAGGTTTTCCAACCGACCCCGCTCGACAAAAGCGCGCGAGGTCACGATGGTATCGACTTGTGCGGCGCGGCACGCGGCGAGGACATTGGCGGCGCCCGCCGTGAAGTTGATCAATGCCGGCACGCGTCCTGCCGACATGACTGCGAACAGGGTGACCACCGCCGCGTTCGAGGTCGGTAGCATGATCCCGAGCGTGTGCCCTTCCAGCGCATAGGGCATGAGTTTGCGGCCGAGGATGGCGCTCGCCTGTAGAAAGCGGCGATAAGTCATGCGACCCCGCACCGGATCCTCGACCGCGATCCAACCGGGTCCGTGCTCTCTGGCGGCGTCGATCAGCGCTTGGAAGACGGTGCGTTCTGTTGGCGTGGTGCGGAAGATCAGGTCCGACATGATCGTATAAAGGGCCGAGCCGGCAGCCTGGCGCCGCTTGCGGCCCTTGAGTTCCGGATCGAGCTTGAGCTGTACCGGTTCGAGAATGGTGACCTTGATCTTCGGAAATAGCCGCCGGCGGATTTGCGAGCGCTTGAGCCGGCTGAAGATGGTCGTCTCCGGCCCCTCGATCCGCACCGGCACCACCATGGCCTCTGATTTGTCGGCAATCAGCGCCGCGCCGTCATAGACCTTCATCAGGCTGCCGGTCACTGTGATGCGGCCTTCGGGAAAAATGACCAGCATTTCGCCGGCGCGTACCGCCTGAATGATGGCGCGCAACGAGAATGGCTTGAGCGGATCGAGCGCCATGGTGCGCACGAATTTGAGAAACGGCTGGATCCACCAGTTTTGTGACATGGTGACGTCGATGGCGAAGACCGGGCGTTTCGGCAGGATCGACGTCGCCAGCGGCGGATCGAGAAAGCTGACGTGGTTGAGCGCGATGATGGCGTTGTTGCCGGCTTTGGCGATGTTCTCGAGGCCGGTCACTTCGAGCCGATAAAAGGCGCGGAACAGGATCGAGAGGAAGTCGTGCAGCCAGCTCGCCGGCATGGTCATGCCGATCGCCATCGCTATGGCGATATTGGCGGCGCCGATCAGCCCGAACAGGACGGGCGTGCTGGACCCGAATTTTTGCAAGACGGCGAGGATGATCGCGCCTGCGACCATGAACGCGGCATTGAGCACGTTGACGGCGGCGACGACGCGGGCGCGACGATCGGCGCCGGCCCAGACCTGTATCGCCGTGAACACCGGCACGATGAATAGACCGCCGGCGATCGCCAGACCGGCGAGGTCGATGGCGATGTGCAAACTGTAGCGCGACGCGAAGAACGCGCCGAGCGACAAAGTCGTTTGCGCCGGCACGATCGCCGAAGCGGTCCAGCCGAGGTCGAGCGAGAACAGTCCGAGCAGAACGGCCGCGACCAATGTCGGCAGCAACACGATACGGCCGGCGGCAAGCCACGCTGCGAGGCCCGAGCCGATCGCGACCGCGATCGAGAAGATGGTCAGAAACAGCGTCACCACCTCTTCGCTGCCGCCAATCGTGAACGAGACAAGCGGCGGCAAGAGGGAAAGAATCAGTGCGCCCACGAGCCAGAACCAGCTCGCAACGAGCGCGCCCCACCACAACCGCGGATCGGCGCGAAGTTGCTTGATCAGCGATTTTGTGGAGACGAGCACATTACGGTTGATCGCCAGATCGGGCGCGCCCTCGCCGCTTTTGGGGATCAACAGGCTGGCGAGCCAGCTCGCCAGCGCGGTCAAGATCATCAGCCAGGCGAAGTGAACGGGGTTGCTGTTGCCGTTTGCGGCAATGCCGGCGACGATGGTGCCAATCAGGATGGCCAGAAACGTGCCGCCTTCAATCAGCGCATTGCCGGACGGAAGTTCGCGGCGCTGAAGGAGATCTGGCAGGATGCCGTATTTGATCGGGCCGAACAGCGAGGCCAGCGTTCCGAACATGGCCACAGCGAGGAAGAGCAGTGCCAGCGAGTGAAAGGCAAAGCCGGCAACGGCGACCACCGCAGCGCCGATTTCAGTGAGCTTGATCCGTTGTGCGACGAAGGCCTTGTCGTAGCGGTCGGCAAGCTCGCCGCCGAGCCCCGACAGCAAAAAGAATGGCGCGATCAGCGTTGCGCCAGCGAGCGAGATCAAGGCCGCAGAATTGGCGCCGGCGACCTCGTACAGGATCACAAAGACCAGCGCGGTTTTAAGGAAATTATCGCCGAAGGCCGCGAAGAACTGGCACCAGAACAACGGCGCGAAACGGCGCGTCGTCATCAATGAGATGGACATATCCGCCTCGCCCTAAGCTCTCTATTGCCCTTTGCGTGTCGCACCGCGCCCGCGCGGTAATCTAGACGAGGCTATTGCCGTTGGCGATCTAGCCCGCGTCCGCAACTTACTGCATTGCAAATATTGCCGAAAACCGGCTTGCGCAATCGCCCGATCCTGCGCGACCAAGCCGCCGGCAGCCAATCAAAATCCCGCCGCGCGCTCGACCTGGTCGAACCAATCGAAGCCCATGTCTTTGACGATGCGATTGCTCATCACGATGATGCGGCATTCCTCGCCGGGATTGGCGACGTGCTGGTGCAACGTGAACGGCGGGATGTAGACATAATCGCCGCGCGTCCATTCGAATTTCTTCGACGTCTCGGCCCATTGCCATTCGAACGCTTCGAGGCAGTCCCACTTGAGATCCCAGTGCAGATCGTAGCCCGAGCCTTCAACCACAAAGAACAGTTCTTCCCACATGTGGCGTTGCTTGCCTGAGCGTTCGCCATCCTTGAGGAATTGCATATACGCTTCGATGCAGCATTCACGTGTCTGCATCTTCTTGTGCACGAGATGCTTGATCAGTCCGTCTGGCGAGCGCTCCCATGGCATGTCCTCGGCCTTGATCACGTTCGGGCGCGTCGCATATTCGGCGCGGAATTGTTCGGAAGCCGCGAGGTCCTCAGCCAAAAAGCTGCTCGTCGCGGAACCGGACAGCGCGGCGTGTTTGTCCTCGAACGGCATGGTTATGTCTCCGTTCAGATGTCCGTTGGCGGTTTGAAATCTTCATGGCCGGGCGGCAGCTTGTCGGTTGGCCATTCGACCATTTTTTGAAACAAGAGGTGCATGAACAAGAAGAGCGGCTTGGCTTTGAACACCAAGAGAATGCAATCCTCGTTCTCGTCGTCATTGAAATGCTGGTGCACGCAGCCGTTCTCGACCAGCATGACGTCGCCCGCCTGCCATTTTATGTAACGGCCGTCGTGGACGTCATGGCCGTGGCCTTTGAGCACGTAGAATACCGCACTGTTGAGATGGCCATGCTTCTGGCCGGCATTGAGCGGTGCATAGCATTCGATGTGCGACTCGATCGACTGCACGATGTTCACCGCTTGCGGCGAGATCACGTGCTTGCCGTACATGGCAGGACCGCCCTTCCATGGATGATCCTTTGAGGAATAGACGCGCGGCTCTTCGAGGAGCTTCTTATAAAGATGACTATAGGTTCCCTCGAGCGCGCGGACGAAAGTGCGCTTCTTGGCCCAGCGTTCCCACTTGCCGTGCTTGATTTCGTCGGCGTCTTCTTCGGACGGCTTGTTGTGCCCAAGTCCGGGCGACTCGTGTTCCAGCATTCCGGTCATGGTCGCGGTCCCTTTGAGCTTTTAGGCTCGCCATTTTGCGCCGTCATTTAAGGGATTTCGCCCGCCCGCGCAATGTCGCGCACGCAAAGACTGCGGCATTCGTTGCGTGTGCCTGAAGGTTGACGATCGCACGCCAACCGTCGACAAAGGATCCGCATGAAAACGGCTCGACTTTCGATTCTCGCTGCGGCACTCGCGATCGCTGGACTTATCATCTTCGTCGCCGTGGCGCGCGCGCAGAGCGCGGCGGAGTTCTACCGGGGCAAATCGATCGAACTCGACATTGGCTACAGCGTCGGCGGCGGTTACGACCTCTATGCCCGCTTGATCGCCCGGCGGCTCGGTCAGCATGTGCCGGGTAATCCCACCGTCATGCCGAAGAATATGGAAGGCGCCGGCAGCCTGCGGCTCGCCAATTACCTTTATGCGGCGGCGCCGCGCGACGGCACGGTCATCGGCGCGATCAGCAGGGGCGCCGCCTTCGATCCTCTGCTCAACGAGCAAGGCGCGCGTTTCGATGCCTCGAAATTTTCCTGGATCGGCAGCGCCAACAATGAGGTCAGCGTCTGTGTCGCGCTCACCTCGTCCGGAATCAGCAAATTTGATGATCTGTTCGCCAAACCACTGACCATCGGATCAACCGGAGCCGGCGACGACACCTACCAATTCCCGGCTCTGGTCAATGCAGTGCTGGGCACCAAGTTCAAGATCGTCACTGGCTATCCCGGCGGCAACGATGTGAGCCTCGCACTCGAGCGCGGCGAGGTGCAAGGCCGCTGCGGCTGGTCGTGGTCGAGCATCAAGACGACGCGGCCCAATTGGGTGCGCAACAAGCGGATCATCGTTCTCGTGCAGATGTCGCTGTCCAAGCATCCCGATTTGCCCGACGTGCCGTTGATCATGGATCTGGCGAAGACCGACGAGCAACGGCAGATCTTCAAAATGATCTTCGCGCGGCAGACGATGGGCCGGCCCTATGCAGCGCCGCCCGGGCTGCCTGCCGACCGGCTCGCGGCCTTGCGCAAGGCCTTCATGGATACGATGACGGACAAGGACTTTCTCGGCGAGGCCGAGCAGAGCAAATTCGAGATCAATCCCGTGAGCGGCCAGGAGCTGGAGGCGCTGGTCGAGGAGGTCTACCGCACGCCGCCCGAAGTGGCGAAAAAGGCCGCGGTGAGCGTGCAGTAGCCAGAAATAATTGATCAGAACAACCGCGTCGCCGCGCGCAATTGCGGAAACAGTTCGCCGAGCAATGACGGCGGCCAGGCCACAGCCAGTGCCCAGTGGAATACGAGGTAACATAGGCAAGTGGTCGCTGCGGCAAAGCCGACCGCCGTGCGCCAGTTCTCGCCAAACCCGAAGCGCATATAGGCGCAAACAAACACGGCAATGGCGGGGATGAAGCCGATCAAGGCGACCAGCGCCACAAAACCGGCCGTCCAGAAAAAGAAGATCGTCGCGCGCCAGCGCACTACGTCATCAGGGACGCCGAGCTCGGGAACATGCGCGCTGATCTTGGTTCCGGAATCGGCATGCAGAACGGCTTTCGGCTCGGCGCCGAACAGCTCGTTGATGAGATTGAGCACGGCGGCGGTGAACGCCATACCGCACGCGGTCAGCGGCACGAGCTTGGCGTCGCGCGGCCAATCCAATGAGGAGAGGATTGCGGCGACGACCAGGACGATGATTCCGAGCGTAAAGGCCGGCGCGGCACCAAAGCGCGGCTGGCGCACGCCGACCGCGCGCAATTGCCCAACCAAGGTCACCGCGATCTGCGACAAGGGCCGATACAGCGCCCACACGACGCAGGCGAGAATCACCAGCACGGCCGGGCGTAGCAGCCAGGCCCAGCCGTAGAGCTGCATGGAAATAAACAGGTAACGCTCGAAGATCGCGCCGACTACAAGCCCGAGTACCATCGGCGGCCGCGGCCAGCCGAGCCGCTTCATGATCCAGCCCACGACCCCAAAAAAGAGCAGCGCGTAAAGATCGCCCCAATCGTGCTCGCCCTCGAAGGCGGCGACAAAGACGAGCGCGATGATCACCGGCAGCAAGATTTCCGGGCGGATGCGCGAGACCTGCGCCAGCCAGCGGCTGCAGCCAAGGCAGATCACCGCGCCGATGACATGCGCCAGCGTCAGGCTCCAGACAATGAGATAGGTCAGGTCGAGATGCTTGGTCAGCATTTCCGGGCCCGGCGTGAGCCCATGCATGAGGAACGCGCCGAGCAGAATCGCCATCGAGGCGCCGGCGGGAACGCCGAAGGCGATTGTCGGCACGAGATGACCGCCTTCTTTGGAGTTGTTCGAGCTTTCCGGCGCGATCACACCGCGCACATCGCCGGTGCCGAATGTATCCGCGTTCTTTTCGGTGCGCTGCGCGTAGCCATAGGCAATCCAATCGATCACCGCCGAGCCGATGCCCGGGATGGCGCCGAGCCCGGTGCCGAGCACGCCGCAACGCAGCACCAGCCACCAGTGCTGCGCCACATCGCGCACGCCCTCCCACTGGCTGGACAGGTTGATGTTGGGCGCATTGTCGCCGGCAATGCGCTTGCGCGACACCGCAAGCTCGGCAAGCTCCGGCAGCGCGAAAATGCCGAGCGTCGCCGGAATGAGCGGCATGCCATCCCACAGATAGAGCCAGCCGAAGGTCCAGCGCAGCGTGCCGCTCTGCGCCCGCGAGCCGATCATCGCGATCATCAGGCCGAGCGCCGCGGCAGTGAGCCCTTTGAGCGGCGCGCGGCCCGACAAGGTCGCTACCATCGACATGCCGAACAGAGTGAAGGCCAAGAGCTCTGGCGAGCCCATCGACAGCATAACCGGACGCAGGATCGGGATGCTCACGGCCAGCACGATGGCGCCGACGATGCCGCCGGCGAGCGAGGCGGCAAATCCCGCGCCGAAGGCGCGGCCCGCCTCCCCCTTGCGCGCCATGGCATGGCCGTCGATCACCGTCGCCGCCGCACCGACATGGCCGGGCACACCGAACAAGACTGCGGTGATGAAATCGGAAGAGGTGATGACCGCGGCCATGCCGAGCAGAAGTGCGAAGGCCGTATATTCGTCGAGGTTATAGGTGAACGGGATCAGCATCGCCATGCCGACAATGCCGTTCAGCCCGGGCAGCACACCGATGGCGAGCCCGACAAGCACGCCGACACAGAGAATCATCAGCCGCGCCGGCTCCAGCAGGAGCTCAAGCGCATGTAAGGCGCTGGCGATCATGTCCGGCTGCATTTATTGATCGCTCCCACTGGAGCCACTTCGCTTGAGGGCGGAGCATCGCGCCTGAAACCTGTAACGCCGTCAAGGCCGTGCTAGGGTGGCGCCATAACGGCCTATTGCCGCATCGTTCAGACGGCGATCATAGATTCGATCTTAAGTCTCTGGTGCAGTCCGGGAGGACCATGAGCAAGCAGATCAGCGCCGTTGTTGGCGTCGGGATGATCCTCATCGGCATTGCCGCCACGTTTATCGGCGCCGCAGCGCAGAATGCGGAAGGTTTCTACAAGGGCCGCGCCATCGACCTCTATATCGGCTACAGCGTCGGCGGCGCCTATGATCTCTACGCCCGGGTGATCGGCCGCCATCTCGGCGCGCATATCGCGGGCAATCCGACATTGGTGCCGAAAAATCTCGAAGGCGCCGGCAGCCTTCGGCTCGCCAATTACCTTTATCGCGTCGCGCCGCGCGACGGCTCGGCAATCGGCACGATCGGGCGCGGCATTGCTTTCGATCCGCTCTTGATCGGACAGGGCGACGCCTTCGACGCGCAGAAATTCAATTGGATCGGCAGTGCCAACAACGAGGTCAGCGTCTGCGTTGCAATGCGGCAATCCGGCATCACTAAGTTCGAGGATCTGTTCGTCAAGGATTTGACGGTCGGCGGCACCGGCACCAGCGCCGACACCGATCAGTTTCCGCGCGTGCTCAACAGCGCGCTCGACACCCATTTCAAGATCGTCGAAGGCTATCCCGGTGGCAATGATGTCGTTCTGGCGATGGAGCGCGGCGAGGTCCAGGGGCGCTGCGGCTGGTCGTGGTCGAGCGTCAAGTCGACGCACAAATCCTGGATCGAGGACAAACGCATGGTTGTCTTGATCCAACTGTCGCTGGAGAAGCACCCGGAACTGCCGGACGTGCCGCTGGTCATGGATTTTGCCAAGACCGATGAGCAGCGCCAGATCCTCAAGATGATCTTCGCCCGCAATGTGATGGGCCGGCCCTATCTTGCGCCGCCGAGCGTGCCGGCGGATCGTGTCGCGACGCTGCGCGATGCCTTTGCGGCGACAATGACCGACAAGGATTTTCGCGCTGAGGCGGCAAAGATTGATCTCGAAATCAATCCGGTCTCCGGCGCCGAAGTCGAGAAGCTGGTCAAAGAGGTTTACGCCACGCCGGCCGAAATCGTCGCCAAGGCCAAGGCGGCCGCGGCGGCGAAGTGATCCGCTTGTTTGCGAGGAGCGTTAGCTCCGCTCGCAAATGGCGACGCCTCCGCTAAACCTCCAGCGTGCCCCGCATCATCGGCACGCAGCGGCCGCCGATCAACAAGCCGACAAGCTTGCCGTTTTTCTTCTCGGCGCTGGCCTCGAGCAGGCTCGGCCGGCCCATGTCTACACCCTGAGCGATGCGCAGATGAAGTTTCAGATCGGGCGCGGGCCGCAGGCTCGCCAACAGTCCGACAAGCGCGACGTTCGCGCTGCCGGTGGCCGGGTCCTCCGGCACGCCGTAGAGCGGCGCGAACATGCGCGCTTGCAGGTCGAATTCGCCGGTTTGATCCTTGGCGTAGAGCAGCACGCCGGTGATGCGATCGGCCGGTAGATCGGCCATGAACACGTCGGTACGCGGCTGCGCGGCGGTCAGCGCCGCCCGGCTCTTTAATTCGGCGAACGCCAGCGGAATGCCGCAGGACGCAATGCACGGCCGATGATTGGCGGTCTCGATATCAGCCGGTGTCAGCGAACACGCGGCGGCGACGATGTCGACGTCGATGTCATCGCCGCGGACAAGCGATTGCGGCGGCGTCAGGCGCGCACCCACCACCGCTGCCCCCTGCCGCATCAGGCTGAGGCGAACGAGCCCCGCCTTTTCTTCGAAAAGTATCGGATCGGGCAGTGCGCGACGGTGGCCTTCGCTATCCGTCGCCAGAACGTAAGCGGTGCCGATATTCGGATGGCCGGCGAATGGCAATTCAGAACGTGGCGTGAAGATGCGAACCTCCGCGGTGTGCGAGGCATCCTGCGGCGGCAGAACGAAGGTCGTTTCCGCGAAGTTGAACTCCGCAGCGATGGATTGCATCTGCTCGCTTGTCAGCGCAGCCGCTTGCGGCACGACCGCAAGCTGGTTGCCGCCGAATTTGCGATTGGTGAAGACGTCGACAGTAACGAAACGAATTTGCATGGGAGAAACTACTGTCGCGGCCGCGCCCCGCGGCGCGGACCTTGATCGGTGACGCCGAGATGGGCCTCCAGCGCCGCGCGGTCGCCGGCGAGCGCGGCACTGTCGGCCGCATGCACTACAGCGCCGCGTTCGACGATGATGGCGTGGTCGGTCACGCCAAGGATCTTCTTAGCGTTCTGCTCGACCAGAATGGCCGACATACCCTCCTCGCGGATGATCCGGCGCAATGCCGCCAGGAGCTCCTCGACGATGATCGGCGCCAGGCCTTCAAGCGGTTCGTCGAGCAGCATGACACGCGGGTTGAGCACCAGCGCTCGTCCGACTGCGAGCATCTGCTGCTCGCCGCCGGAAAGCTGATTGCCGAGATTCTGCCGACGCTCAGCGAGCCGTGGAAACAAGGCGTAGACCTTGTCGGTGGTCCAGCGGCCGGGTCGCGCCACCGATGTGAGGTTCTCGTGTACGGTCAGCGATTTGAAAATATTGCGCTCCTGCGGCACCCAGCCGATGCCGGCCTGAGCGCGCTGATCTGGGCGCAGCCTGGTAATGTCGGCGCCATCAAGCACGATTGCACCGCCGAAATAGCGCGTCACGCCGACGATGGTGTTGATCAATGTCGTCTTGCCCATGCCGTTGCGGCCGAGCAGCGCCAATGCCTGACCTTCGCGTAGCGACAATGAAATGTTCGACAGCACCACGGCCTCGCCGTAGCCAGCGCAGAGGCGTTCGATCGCGAGCAGTTCAGGCATCGAGCTCCTCGCCAAGATAAACCGCCTTGACGCGCGGATCGCGTGCCACTTCGTCCGGCGCGCCGTCGACGAACAGCGCGCCATTCACCAGCACCGAAATACGTTGGGCAAACGAGAACACGAGGTCCATGTCGTGCTCGATCAACAGCACGGTGACGTCCTTCGGCAAGGCCTCGATCGTGGCGAGAAGTTCGTGGCGCTCGGCCTCGGGAACGCCGGCGGCGGGTTCATCGAGCAGCAGCACACGGGGCCGGCAGGCAAAAGCAAGCGCGATCTCGAGCAGCCGCTGCTTGCCGTAGGGCAGAATGGCCGTGCGCTCGTGCATGACGTCGCCGAGCCGAAACCGCTCCACGATCTCGACTATCTCGTCCGTCACCGCCGATTTGCTGCCGACAAGTCGCCACCAGTCGGCGCCGGTGCTGAGCCGTTCGGAGATAACTAGACCGATCGATTCCAGCGGCGTCAGATCAAGAAACAACTGATTGATCTGAAAGGTGCGCGCCATGCCGAGCCGCACCCGCTGGTGCGGCAACAGGCCGGTGATGTCCCGCCCTTCAAGCTCGATACGGCCGGAGGTCGGCCGCAAGACTCCAGTGAGTAGATTGATGACAGTGGTCTTGCCGGCGCCGTTCGGTCCGATCAATGCGTGGCGCGCGCCCGGCTCTACCGCGAGATTGACGTTTTGCGCCGCCAGGATTCCGCCGAAGCGCTTTTCCAGCCCGATTGTTTGCAGGATCGGCATGGTCAGTGCCCCTCCGGCGATGCGCTGCGGAGCGCCAGCGAGCGCGGAAAGAATCGCGTCGCCAGGCGTGCTAGCAAAGCGCGCACGCTGCCGATCCAACCGGACATACGCTCGCGGCCGATAAGCACGATAACCACAAGGACAAGCCCGATCCAGAACTGCCAGTATTGCGGCGTCAGATTGGCGATCCAATCCTGGAGAAATTTATAGATCACCGCGCCGATGAGGCCGCCGTAGAGATAACCGGTACCGCCGATGATCAGGACCAAGAGCAGATCGGCGGAGCGCTCCAGCGAGAACACATCGAGCGAGCAGAACGCGGTTGTCTGCGTCAGTAGCGCGCCGGCGATTCCGGCAACTCCCGCCGAAACCGTATAGATGGACACGAGCCGCCATTTAACCGGAACGCCGATCGCGGCGGCACGCAGCGTGTTGCCTTTGATCGAGCGCAGCGACAGGCCGAACGGCGAATAGACGATCCGCCGGACAATGACAAAGCAGACGAACAAGACGATGAGGCAGTAGACGTATCCGTTATGCCCGAACAGATCGAAGCGGAACCGGCCGAAGATCGGTTCGATCTCGACGCCTTGCAGCCCGTCGGCGCCGCCGGTGATGTCGGAATAGCGGTTGGCGAGCTCGCCGAGCATCAGCGACACGCCGAGCGTCACCATCAGCCGCGTCAGGTCGGAGCCGCGCAGCACCAAAAAGCTGGTGATGAAGCCGAGCAGCGCCGCCAGAAAGCCGGCGCAGACCAGCGCAATCACCGGCTCGGTGATGATGCCGTGTTTGGCGACGAGGCCGGCAAAATAGCCGGCGAGCCCGAAGAAGGCCGCCTGCCCCAACGAGATGATGCCCGCATAGCCGAGAATGAGGTCCAGCGACAAAGCAAATAGCGCCAGGATCGCGGTGTCTTTCAGAATCAGATATTTTCCGGGGAACAGCCAGATCGTCGCGAATGCAAAAAACCAGAACGCGATTTCGAGCGGCGACCAGCGCGCGCGCCGCTTGAGGTAGAGAGCGACCTTGTTACCGGGTGCGCCCATCGGCGTCACCGCGCCGCGCCGCGGGCGAACAGGCCCTGCGGCCGCCAGATCAGCACGACAATCATGACAGCGTAGATGACGAAGGCGCCGAGCTTCGGCACGTAATATTTACCGGACACATCGGCAATGCCGAGCAGGATCGAAGCGAAGAACGGGCCGGTAATGCTGGAGGTGCCGCCGACCGTCACCACGATCAAAAAATAAATCATGTATTTGAGCGGAAAGGTCGGGTCGAGCCCGAGTATTTCCGCGCCAAGTGCGCCGCCCAGACCGGCAAGGCCGGAGCCGAACGCAAAAGTGATGCCGAATACTGCGCCAACATTGATGCCAAGTCCGCGCGCGACGCGCTGATCGTCCACGGCCGCGCGCAGGCGGCTGCCGAAGCGCGTCTTGGCGAGCGTCAGTTGCAAGGCGATCGTCAACAGACCGCAGATGACGATGATGAGCAGGCGATATTTGCCCATGCCGATGCCGGCGACTTCGAACTGGCCTTGCAGCGCTTCGGGGATTTGCACGAATTGTTGCGACGAGCCCATGGCGTAATCGACCGCCGCGACCGACATGAAGACCAGCCCGATAGTGAACAGCACCTGGTCGAGATGGCTGCGTGAGTAGACATGGACATAGAGCGTGCGTTCGAAAAATCCGCCAAGCAGCGCCGTAAACAAAAAAGCGATCGGCAATCCAAGTGCAAAAGGAATACCGAGGCGGTTGACCAGAATGACGGTGCAATAGCCGCCCGCCATGGCGAAGGCGCCATGCGCGAGATTGATGAAATTCATCAGTCCGAGCGTGACCGAGAGCCCGCATGCCAGAACGAATAGCAGCATGCCGTAGGCGATACCGTCGTAGAGGATGGTCAGCATGTTCGCCCCAGGACTTCGCAACTCATCGCGCGTCATTGCCGGGTATAGTCGTTCGTAGAACGGCGTCGCAAAGCTCGCCTATGCCCGGCAGTCCTTGCTACGTCGAGGCCCCATGACCGACTCTACTTCGCCTCCGTCGCCTTGATGGGATCCTTGATGTTCGGGAACGTGGCGAACTCGACGTTGTAGAGTTCGCCGTTCTTTTTCTCGACCTTGCGGATATAGACGTTCTGCACGATGTCGCGCGTATCCGGATCGATCGAGACCGGGCCGCGCGGGCTGTCCCAGGCCAAACCTTTGGCTGCGGCGATCAGCGAGTCGCCATCGGTCTTGCCGCCGGTCTTCTTAAGCATCTCATACATCAGGTGCATGCCGTCATAGGCCGAGACCGCCATGAAGTTCGGCCGCATGCCGTTATTGGCTGCCTTGAACGCGGCGACGAAGGCTTTATTTGCCGGCGAATCGTGATCGGCCGAATAGAAATGTGCGGTGATAGTGCCGACTACCGCGTCGCCCATGCCGTTGACCAAGTCGTCATCGGTGACATCGCCCGGGCCGATGATCTTGATGCCCGCTTTGTCGAGGCCGCGTTCGACAAACTGCTTGACGAAAATGCCGCCCTGACCGGACGGGACAAAGACGAAGATTGCGTCCGGCTTTTGGTCGGCCGCCCGCTGGAGGAACGGCGCGAAATCCGGATTGGCCAAGGGAAAGCGGATGGTGTCGAGGACCTGCCCGCCCTTTTTCGTGAACTCATCCTTGAACGACTTCTCGGCATCGGCGCCTGGCGCGTAGTCGGACACCATGCTCACGACTTTCTTGATGCCGTTCGCCGCCGCCCAATCCGCCATCGGCACCGTCGACTGTGCCAAGGTGAAGCTGGTCCGCGCGATGTAGGGCGATTTCTCGGTGATGATCGAAGTGCCGGCGGCGGTGACGATCTCCGGCGTCTTGCCCTCGCTGGCGAGCGGGGCGACGGCAAGGGCCGCGGGGGTTACGCCGAAGCCGGCGAGGAAAGTGACCTTGTCGTTGACGATGAGATCCTGCGCGATGCGCTTGGTGTTGTCGGGCACCGCGCCGTCGTCCTTGATGATTAGCTCGATCTTCTTGCCGGCAACGGTGTCGCCGTGCTGCGCCATATAAAGCTTGGCAGCGGCGGCCTCCTGTTTGCCGGTCGATTGCTGCTGGCCGGTCATCGGCAAAATCAAGCCGATTTTGACGTCCTGCGCCTGCGCGCCGCCGATCGCGCCGAACGTCGCAGCGGCGCAGGCTGCGGCAATAAACGACCACTTTCTCATTATATTTCCTCCGTGAGGGCCGCCCGACAACCGGCATACCAACACTCCGCCTGTTGCTTGTCTAGGCGACGACCTGCCTCATGCGGAGCGACTAGGCGTGCGCCTTGCGCTGCGGGTCGACGATCTTTTCCAACCTGTCGAGCACGTGCATGCACGGCAGGAGCTGCTTAAGGCTGGCATTCGGCTCGCGTTTTTCCTTGATCGCAGCGACGAATTCGCGGTCTTCGAGCTCGATGCCGTCCATCGACACGTCGACCTTGGACAGGTCGATCTTGTTGTCCTTGCCGTCGGAGAGATCGTCGTAATAGGCCTTATACGTGCCGTTGTCGCAGATGTAGCGAAAGAACGAGCCGAGCGGCCCGTCATTGTTGAACGACAGCGACAAGGTCAGCACCGCGCCGGACGGTGTTTTCGCCACGATGCCCATATCCATGGCGATATTGAGCTGCGGATGGATCGGCCCCTGCACGGCGTGACAATCCGAAATCGTTTCCCCGGCTTGATACTGAAACAGATCGATCGTGTGCGCGGCATGGTGCCAAAGCAGATGGTCGGTCCAGCTTCGCGGCTGGCCCGCTGCGTTGATGTTTTTACGGCGGAAGAAATATGTCTGCACGTCCATCTGCTGGACTTTCAGCTCGCCCCTCCGGATGCGCTTGTGCACCCATTGATGGCTGGGATTAAAGCGCCGCACATGGCCACCCATGGCCATGACGCCGGTTTCCTTGGCGATTTTTACCAGCGCTTCGGCATCCTCGACACTGTCAGTGATCGGAATTTCGACCAGCACGTGCTTGCCGGCGCGCATGACTTGCTCGCCCTGGCGGAAATGCATCTTGGTCGGCGTGGTCAGAATCACCGCGTCGGCGTGCTTGATGCCTTCAGACAGCTCGCCGGTGTAATGTGGAATGCCGTATTTCTTGGCGACCTGAGCGGTGGCGTCTTGATTGCCGCCGACCAAGGAGGTGACTTCGACCTCGGGAATGCGCTTGAGCGCATCAAGATGCTTTTGCCCGAACGCCCCCTGCCCTGCTACACAGATTTTCATTGCATTTCTCCAGAGTAATCGGCGTCATTGCGAGCGCAACGAAGCAATCCAGCGTATAGCGACCCTGGATTGCTTCGTCGCGGAGCCTGTCATCGGGCCCGCCACTTCGGGCGGGACCCGTTGGCTCCTCGCAATGACGATTAGCTGCGACGACGCTCGACCTTCACTCGCAATGCCGCGCGTTTGAGCTTGCCCGCGGAGCGTTTCGGTTTCGCCGCGGATTTATTCGCGCTTTTCCTTGCGCCGCCGCGCCCGCGATTGGCAAGAATAATGTGACCCACGGCGGTGTTCGAGGCGGGCACGGTGTAGAACCGGTAGACTTCGTCGACCTTCTCATCGAGCGCGCCGCGCATGATCAACCACATGACCATTTCAATGCCCTCGGCGCCGGCCTCGCGCATGTAGTCGACGTGCGGAATCTTGACGAGCCTCTGCGGGTTCTTTGACAGGTTATCGAGGAAGCTCTTGTCCCATTTGCTGTTGATCAGCCCGGCGCGCGGTCCGGAAATCTGATGCGACAGTCCGCCGGTGCCGAAGATCACAACCTTGAGATCTTCCGGATAGGATTCCACCGCTTTGCGGATGGCCCGGCCGAGCATGAAGCAGCGATGGCCGGTCGGCGGCGGATACATGACGACGTTGACCGCGAGCGGAACGACCGGGCATGGCCAGTGGCCGTTCTTCTCGATCTTGCCGAACAATAGGTTCATCGGCACCGTCATGCCGTGATCGACCTCCATCTTGTTGCAGATGGTGAGGTCGAATTCGTCGAGAATGACGGATTGCGCGATATGTGAGGCGAGCGCCGGATGGCCTTTGACCACCGGCACCGGCCGCGGTCCCCAACCTTCGTCCGCCGGCGGAAATTCCGCCGCGCAGCCGAGCGCGAAGGTCGGGATCATCTCGACCGAGAATGCCGAAGCGTGATCGTTGTACACGACGATGGCGACGTCGGGCTTGGTTTCGCGCATCCAAGCTTGCGATTTTTCGAAGCCCGAGAAGATCCGTTTCCAGTACGGTTCCTCAGTCTTGCCGTTGTCGAGCGCCGCGCCGATGGCGGGCACGTGCGATGAACCTATTCCTGCGACAATTCTGGCCACGGCTTCACTTCCGTTTCGCTGATCTGGTTTTCGATTTGGGCTTGCTTTTGCGTTTGGCCGCTGCGGACTTGCCGCCGGCGCCGAGAAATTTCGATGGCTTGCTCGCTCCGGAGCGCGAGCGGTTGCCTTCGATGGAGCGTCCGCCTGCAAGCATCATCGCCGCATAATCCTGCTGCGATGCGCCGGTCATCACCGCGGCGAGATGCTGGAATGAATGCCCGTCGGTCGCGCCGAGCTTGGCGGTGAAATAGATGTTGCCGCCGAGTTCAAGCATGCGGTTGTAGTCGCGCTTGAGAACCGCTTCGGTCTGTTCCGGCGTCAAATTGAACTTCTTCAGATATTCTGCTTCGTTCGCTTTGAAAGCTCTGCGGTTCTCGGCCTTCATCAGGGACATGCAGAACATGTTGATACCGTAGCCCTGGCGGGATCGTTCGGCGTCAAACACGAATGTGCCCGGAATATCGTCATAATCGTGCTGTTCGCGGGCCATCGCCGTCTCTCCTGTTTTGGCTGACATATATAGCGCAGGACGGCTGGGCAACGTAAGCCATCGGCCAGCGTTTAATCCGGCGGTCGCGTACCAAGCAATCGCAGTTCTGATTCCTTTGCCGTCGCGGTTTTACCGTCTAGCCCACGAAGGCCGAAAATCCTGATGCCTTTGCCTTGCTCCGCCTGCACCACAATGACCGGGACGGCCTGCTGGCCGCGCTTGGTCAGATAGGCGTATTGCGGAATGGTGACATCGAGCGGCTTGCCGAAGGCAATGCCATAGGCGCGCAGCACGAAAACGGCATTGCCGTCGGCCACATCTTTATCGGTCGCCGGGCGGCCAGAAATAAATCCGGTCGTCGGCAAAGCCGGCCAGTTCGGCTCGGCGCTCCGCTGCGCCAAAGCAGGTACCAAGGCGGGCAGCGGGCCGTGCCAGATTGCCGCGATCGCCAGCAAAGCGCCCACGTGCATTGAATTAAGGCGAAACAGCTTCAATCGAGCGGCCATTTCACTTTGGTTTTTGTTTGAGCACGATCTTTTCCGAAAACCGGTTGAAATCCTCGGATCAAGTCCGAGGACAAGCTTTTTTCGGGATCATGCTCATTCCCAATAAAGCCGCATCGGATTGTCGACCAGCAAAGCGCGCTGCGCGGTCGCCGTGGCGGCGACCTTGGGAATGTAATCGACCAGCACGCCGTCATCCGGCGCTTCTTTCTTCATGTTCGGATGCGGCCAGTCGGTACCCCAGATGACGCGATCTCCGAAGCGCTCGACCAGCGCGCGGCCGAACGGCACGACGTCGTCATAGGGCGGCCCGGCAAGGCTCATGCGTTCCGGACAGGTCACCTTGACCCAGAAATTCTTGTGCTTGTCCATCAAGCGGTGGAAGCGCTGGTTTTCCGGGTGTTCGACGCCCTTCTTGACGTCAGGCGTGCCCATGTGATCGACCACGACCGTGGTCGGCAGCGCGGTGAAGAATTCCTCAAGTTGGGGTAAATCCGGCATTTCGAAATAAACAACGATATGCCAGTCGAGCTTGTCGACGCGCGCGGCAATGCGTTGGAGCACATCGCGCGGGGTGAAATCGACGAGCCGCTTGAGAAAATTAAAGCGCACCCCGCGCACGCCCGCTTTGTCCATCCATCTCAGTTCGTCGTCACTGATCTCCTCGCCGACAAACGCAACGCCTTTGGCGCGCCCGCTCGCCGCTTCGAGCGCATCGACCATCGCGCGATTGTCCTTGGAATGGCACGAGGCCTGGACGATCACGTTCTTGTCGAGGCCGAGGAAGTCGCGCAGCGCGAACAGCTTTTCCTTCGGCGCATCGCACGGCGTGTATTTGCGCTCGGGCGCGTACGGAAATTTGGCCTCGGGGCCGAACACGTGGCAGTGCGCATCAACCGCGTCCGGTGGCGGCTTGAATTTCGGCTTCGATGGATTGGGATGGAACGGGATGTAGCCCGGCGACATCGACACGCACGGTACTCCTTCAAACCTTCTCCACCGCCAGCGACACGCCCTGCCCGACACCAACGCACATGGTGGCGAGCGCGCGTTTACCGCCACGCCTTTCCAGCCCATGCACCGCCGTGAGCGTCAGCCGCGCGCCCGACATGCCGAGCGGATGGCCGAGCGCGATCGCGCCGCCATGCGGATTGACGTGGTCGGCGTCCTCGGCAACGCCGAGCTGGCGCAGGCAAGCGATGCCCTGCGAGGCAAAAGCCTCGTTGATCTCGATCAAGTCGAAATCGCCGATCTTCAACCCAAGCCGCGCCAACAATTTCTTGGTCGACGGCACCGGACCGATGCCCATGATGCGCGGCGGCACTCCCGCCGACGCCATGCCGAGCACGCGCGCGCGAGGTTTTAGGCCGTGCATCTTCGCGGCGTCTTCGCTGGCGAGAATGATCGCAGCGGCGCCGTCATTGATCCCCGAAGCATTGCCGGCGGTGATCGTTCCGGGAATGCGCACGATGGGTTTAAGCTTTTGCAAGCCCTCGAGCGTCGTATCCGGGCGCGGATGCTCGTCCTTGTTGACGACAATCGGGCCAGCTTTGCCGCCGCCTGTCTCGACCGGCACGATCTCTTGCGCGAAATAGCCGGCAACCGCGGCCTTGCCGGCGCGCTGCTGCGAGCGCAACGCGAAGGCATCCTGATCGGCGCGCGTGACCTGAAATTCTTCCGCCACGTTCTCGCCGGTCTCGGCCATGGAGTCGACGCCGTATTGCGCTTTGAGCAGCGGATTGATGAAGCGCCAGCCGAGCGTGGTGTCGTAGACTTCGGCGGACCGTGAAAACGCCTCGGCGGACTTGCCCATGACGAAAGGCGCGCGTGTCATCGATTCGGCGCCGCCAGCAATGGCAAATTCGGCTTCGCCGCAGCGTATCGCGCGCGCGGCATCGCCGACGGCATTTAATCCCGAAGCGCAGAGCCGGTTGACGGTGATGCCGGGAATAGAATCTGGCAGACCGGCGAGCAGCAGGGCCATGCGCGCGACATTGCGATTGTCCTCGCCGGCCTGATTGGCGCAGCCAAAATAAACGTCGTCGAGCCGCGACCAATCGGCCTTGGCGTTGCGTGCCATCAGCGCCTTGATCGGCACTGCGGCGAGATCGTCGGTGCGCACCTTGGCGAGCGCGCCGCCATAGCGGCCGATCGGAGTGCGCGCCGCGTCGCAAATGAAAACCTCCCGCATCGCTCGCTCCTTCGGAACTTTCTCAGGTTTACGCTTGGTCAACGCGCTCGACTAGGTCGGCCAGTTCAACATCGCCTGCCGCATTACGGGCGCGCAAACCGCGGACTACGCCGGCACGATCGATTGCGATCCGGTTCTGACTCATCTTGCACTTTCCCTCGAGCCGCGAGATCTCGAATCGGACCCCAACGATGCCGCGTAGCATCGCTTCAAAATAGGAGCGCGGGGCATCTTCGGTTGCCCACGGCGCCGGCTGATCATGTTCCTGCTGTGCCGTCAGTTCGGAAACATGGCGCTCAAGCCAGACAGGATCTTCAATTGCCTCCGCACGACCATGTGCATGCACAACCGTATAGTTCCAGGTCGGGACGACCTTGCCATTGATGCTTTTTGAGGCATACCAGCTGGGTCTGATATAGCCCTGCGGGCCACCGAAAATCATCAGCGCGTCGCATCCACCGGAAAACTCTTTCCACTGGGGATTGGCACGTGCGACGTGACATTCAATCTCAGTCGGCTGCTCGCCCTCGGCTTTGAGCACAGTCGGCAGGTGGGTAGCATTCAAACCAGACCGTCCAGCCGAAATCAGAGTCGCAAATGGCTGGGCGCGCATGAGCGCGGCCAGTTCACCCTTGTCTGCGACATTAAATGGCTCCGGGATGTACACCTACGTTACTCCGCTCGGAATGTGTTTATTTGAGTATTTACGGGCGGTGGCGGACAGGGTCAAATGACCGTGCGTGAAGGCTGGATATGGCCTGCTCGGCCGGCGAAGCCCGCCGCGCCATAAGGGAGGATCGCCTGTTCAAACACACCGCTGCCCTGTTTGCTTTCTCGGCCATCCTATGGTCGCCGGCGCAAGCGGAGATGACTGGCGCAACGCGCATCGGCGTCCTCAACGACATGTCGAGCGTCTATTCCGATTTCCAGGGGCCAGGCTCGGTGGTCGCGGCCCAAATGGCGGCCGAAGAGTTTGCCAAGCAGTCCAAACGCAAGGTGGAGATCCTCTCGGCGGATCACCAGAATAAGCCCGATATCGGCGCAGAGGCGGCGCGGCGGTGGTTCGACACCGAAGGCGTCGACATGATCGTCGACGTGCCGAACTCGGCGGTGGCGCTCGCCGTTGCCGACATCGCGCGCGACAAGAACAAGGTCTTCATCGGCTCAGGCGCGGGCACCGCCTTGCTCACCGGCGCGAAATGCTCGCCCAATACCGTGCACTGGACCTATGATACCTGGGCGATGGGGCACGGCGTTGCGCGCGGCCTCCTTGCGCAGGGCGGCAAGACTTGGTTCTTCGTAACTGCCGACTACGCGTTCGGCGAGGATCTGCAAAAACAGGCCAGCGAGGAAGTTCTTGCCGAAAGCGGCCAGGTGCTCGGCAGCGTCCGTCATCCCATCGGCACCAGCGATTTTTCCTCGTTCCTGTTGCAGGCGCAGGCGTCGCGCGCCCGGGTGGTCGGGCTCGCCAATGCCGGCGGCGACACGGTCAATTCGATCAAGCAGGCCGGCGAATTCAATCTCGGCGCGCAACAGAAGATCGTGGCGTTGATCTTCGATCTGCAAAGCGTTCCGGCGCTCGGCCTGAAAACCGCGCAAGGCATTACCGCGCTCAACGCGTTCTACTGGGATCTCAACGATCAAAGCCGCGCCTGGTCGAAACGTTATCAGGAGCGGCACCCGAAGAAGGACATGCCCAATCACATGCAGGCGGGCGTCTATTCCGCAACGCTTGCTTACCTTCGTGCCGTCGACAAGGTGGGCTCGCCGACGGACGGACGCGCTGTTGTTGCCGCGATGAAGCAAAGCCCGGTGGACGATGCGCTGTTCGGGCATGTGACGATCCGGCCGGACGGCCGCGCGGTGCATCCAATGTATCTGCTCCAGGTCAAGACGCCGGATGAAGCCAAGGACAAATGGGACGTTTTCAAAGTCACTGCGACGATTCCGGCCGAGCAGGCGTTTCGGCCGCTCGGCGACGGCGGTTGCCCGCTGGTGCCGAAGCAAAACTGATTGCGGGATTGGTGAGAATGTCCTGGTCTGATCTGCCATCTTCCTTGCAGGCCGAGCGGCGCGGCGTCGTCGCCGTTCTGCGCCTCAATCGCGCGGACAAGCGCAATGCGCTTAACGATCCCATGGTGGCTGGCATCGAGACATTTTTCTCGACGCTGCCGGACGATATCCGCGTCGTGGTGCTATGCGGGCAAGGCGCTCATTTCAGCGCTGGGCTCGATCTGACCGAACTGGTCGATCGCAAGACCTTCGCCGGCGTCGAGCATTCGCGATCATGGCATCGCGCTTTCGACCGCGTGCAATTCGGCAGCGTGCCGGTCGTCGCCGTGTTGCACGGCGCGGTGGTCGGCGGCGGCCTTGAGCTCGCCGCGGCAGCACATGTGCGCGTCGCCGAGCGCAATGCCTTTTACGCGCTGCCAGAAGGCAGCCGCGGCATCTATTTGGGCGGCGGCGGCTCGGTGCGACTGCCGCCGCTGATCGGCACGGCGCGGATGATGGATATGATGCTGACCGCGCGGACGCTCTCCGCCGAAGAAGGGCAAATGATCGGGCTTTCGCAATATCTCGTCGACGAAGGCCAGGGCTTCGCCAAGGGCCTCGAACTCGCCCACCGCATTGCCGACAATGCGCCGTTCACCAACTTTGCCGCCATGCATGTGCTGCCGCGGATCGCAGGTAGCGATCCGGCGGCCGGCTATGTCACCGAAGCTCTCGCTGCGGCGATCGCACAGGGCGACGATGAAGCGAAGGCGCGTCTCAAAGCTTTTCTGGAAAAACGCGGACCGAAAGTAGCGCGTAAGTGATGATGCTTACCCACGGCAAACACCAATCCCATACGCCACCACTGCGGGGGGTGAAGCTCGGGCCGGCCGATGTGATGGTGGAGCGCCGTGGCGACGGCGCGATTCTGATGCGCTCGCCGCATTCCCTGCCGCCCTATCCGCGCACTTTCGGAGAACGCTTGGCGCATTGGGCGCAAGCCGAACCGGATCGGATATTCTTGGCGCAGCGCGACGCCGCCGGCGTTTGGCGCACGATGACTTATGCGCAGACACTTGCGGCTGCGCGCGCTCTCGCCGCGGCGCTGTTGCAGCGCGGATTGAGTGCAGAGCGCCCGCTCGCCATTCTCTCCGGCAACGATATCGATCATGCGCTGCTGGCACTTGCCGCCATGCATGCCGGCATTCCCTATGCGCCGGTCTCGGTGCCCTATTCGCTGTTGTCGCAAGACTTCGCCAAGCTCAAAGCGGTCATCGAGATTCTCACGCCCGGCCTCGTTTTCGCTAATAACGGTAGCGGTTTCGCCCGCGCCATTGGCGCGGCGCTGCCCCGCGAAACCGAAGTAGCGGTCACGACCAATCCGCCGGTCGATCGAGCGACGACGTCATTTGCGGCGCTTCTGCAGACGCCCGCCACCGCGGAAGTCGATCAAGCGCATGGGCGCGTGCAACCGGATCACCCGGCAAAAATTCTCTTCACCTCGGGTTCGACCGGGCGGCCGAAGGGTGTCGCCAACACCCATCGAATGCTGTGCGCTAATCAAGCCATGATCCGCGCCGGTCTTGCATTCGTTGCCGATGAGCCGCCGGTCATCGTCGACTGGTTGCCATGGAGCCACACCTTCGGCGGCAATCACAATTTCGGCCTGGTCCTCGATAATGGCGGTTCGCTCTATATCGATGAAGGCAAGCCGCTGCCAGGCTTTATCGAAGCCACGGTTCGCAATCTCCGCGAGATCGCGCCGACGATTTATTTCAATGTCCCGAAGGGCTTTGAAATGCTGCTGCCCTATCTCGCCGCCGATGCCCGATTGCGCGAGACCTTCTTCAGCCGACTCAAGGTGATGTTCTATGCCGGCGCCGCCTTGGCCCAGCATGTGCTCGACGGCTTCACCGAACTTGCCGTGAAAACGACTGGCGAGCGCATCCTGTTCATGTCGAGCCTCGGATCGACCGAAACAGCGCCGGCGGCGCTGTCGTGCAACTGGCAATCGGAGCGCGCCGGCAATATCGGCCTGCCGCTCCCCGGCGTCACGCTCAAGCTCTTGTCGTGCGAAGGCAAACTCGAAGCTCGCCTCAAAGGCGACAACATCATGCCGGGCTATTGGCGCGACCAGGCGCTGACCGCACAAGCGTTCGATGACGAAGGTTTTTACAAGCTCGGCGACGCCTTAAAATTCGCCGATCCGGACGATCCCGCCAAAGGCATGTTGTTCGACGGCCGCCTCGCCGAGGATTTCAAGCTCGCCACCGGAACTTGGGTCAGCGTCGGCCCGTTGCGAGCCGCCTTCATCGCGCATTGTGCACCGTTGGTGCGCGATGTCGTGCTTGCTGGCGCCGAGCGCGACGAGCTTACTGCATTGATTTTCCCGGACGTGGATGCCTGCCGCGGACTGGCATCCAATCTCGCGGCGGACGCTGCGGTCGCGCAATTGCTCGCCGACCAGCGCGTCGTAGTGGCTTTCGCGCGGTTGCTCACCAGCTTTGCCGCCGCCGGCACCGGGACGTCAAATCGCATCCCGCGTGCCATCCTGCTTGCCGATCCGCCATCGCTCGACATCGGCGAAATGACCGACAAGGGTTCAATCAACCAGCGCGCGGTGCTGGCGCATCGTGCTGCCGCTGTCGAAGCGCTTTACGCCGAGCCTCCGCCGCCGCACGTCCTCGTCGTCGGCGCAAGACAACCCGCGAAAGTGAGCTAATCATGGAAATTCCCGGTCACGCTGCGCTCGTCACCGGCGGCGCATCCGGTCTGGGTTCGGCGACCGCCCGCATGCTCGCGCAAGCCGGGGCCAAAGTGGCGGTCCTTGACGTCAATGAAAAAGCAGCCGCCGAAGTGGCGATCGACGTCAACGGTATAGCCATCCATTGCGACGTGACCGACGGCGCAGCGACGCAAAAAGCCTTGGCCAAAGCTGCGGCCGATCACGGGCCGGCGCGCATCGTGGTCAACTGCGCCGGCATCGGACCGGCCAAGCGCATTGTCGGCCGTGACGGACCAATGCCGCTTTCAGATTTTGCCCGTGTCATCGAGATCAACCTGATCGGCACATTCAACGTGATGCGGCTTGCCGCCGCCGCGATGCAGGGAGTTGAACCGCTGCAAGATGGCGAGCGCGGCGTGATCCTCTGCACCGCTTCGGTGGCCGCTTATGAGGGGCAAATCGGGCAGGCCGCCTATGCCGCGTCCAAGGCTGGCGTGGTCGGGCTCGTTCTGCCGGCGGCCCGCGAATTCGCCCAGTTCGGCATCCGCGTCAACGGCATCGCGCCGGGAATTTTCACGACTCCGATGCTGCATGCGCTGCCCGAAGCTGCGCAGCAGAGCCTCGCCGCCGCCGTGCCATTTCCGAAACTGCTCGGCCAACCGCCGCAATTCGCCGCGCTCGCCCGCCACATGATCGAGAACCGCTATCTCAATGGCGAGGTCGTCCGCCTCGACGGCGCACTGCGGATGGGGCCCAGATGACAGATGTCGGAAAACACGGCAATGGATCGTCGTATCTGACCTCTGACTTCTGACCTCCAATGTTCACCAGCACCCGCAAAACGCGCATTGAATGGGGTGATTGCGACCCTGCCGGCATCATCTTCTTCGCCCGCTATTTCGACATTTTCGACGTCTCGACCACGGTCCTGCTGGAGCGTGCGCTCGGCATGAAGAAGATCGACTATCTCAAAGCCTATAACTTTGCCGGTCACCCGCTGGTCGAGACCCGTGCGCGATTCCGCCTGCCGACCCGCTACGGTGACAACGTTACGATCGAGAGCGCAGTGGTCGGTTGTGGGCGGTCGAGTTTTAAAGTGGAGCACCGCGTGACGCATGACGGCGCGCTTGCCGTGGAAGGGTTCGAGACGCGCGTCTGGGTCAGCCGCGATCCCGGCGATCCCGCACGCATAAAATCGCTCGCCATCCCGCCACGGGTTATCGCGCGACTGACGGATGCCAGCCTTGTGCCCTCACGGTAAGTGACGGCACAAAGCCGCGATGCTAGAAACCTACCGCCGAAACAAAGGCAGCCAGGGAGAGAATTGCCGATGACCATGCGTGTTGATGCATATACCCACTTTTTTCCGCAAAAATTTTTCGACAAGCTCAACGAGGTCGCCGGCGACCACAAGGACATGGGCAAGCGCGTGCGCTCGCTGCCGGCACTATACGATCTCGATTTCCGCAAGAAGATCGTGGACGGCTTTAAGGACTATCAGCAAATCTTGTCCTATCCGCAGCCGCCGATCGAGCGCTTTGCCAAGACGCCAAAGGATATCGACGAGTTCTGCCGCATCATCAATGACGGCTTCGCCGAGCTCATCGCCAAGGAAAAAGACCGCTTTCCCGGTTGGGTCGCGCAGGTCTCGCTTGATGCAGCGGATGCCGGAGTCGGTGAAGCCGAACGCGCGCTGAAGAATGGCGCGCTCGGCGTGCAAATCTACACCAATGTCGCCGGCAAGCCGCTCGATCGGCCGCAATATGCGCCGTTCTGGAAGAAGATGAACGAGCTTGGCGCGCCGATCTGGCTGCACCCGGCCCGCGGCGCCGAAATGCCGGATTACATCGACGAAAAAAAATCGCTGTACGAGATCTGGTGGACCTTCGGCTGGTCCTACGAGACCGCTTGCGCGATGATCCGGCTTGTCTATTCGAAGATCATGGACACCCATCCCAACCTGAAAATCATCACCCACCATTTCGCCGGCATTGTGCCAATGCTGGAAGGCCGCATCGGGCCGGGCAACGACGTGATGGGCTCGCGCACCACCGACGAGGATTATGTCTCGCTGCGCAAGAGCCTGAAGAAACGAGTGCTCGATTACTTCAAGCAAGACTTCTGGGCCGATACGGCGGCATTCACCGCGGTGCCTGCGACCAAAGCCGGCATGGAGTTCTTTCCGATCGATAAGATCGTGTTCGCGTCCGACTGCCCGTTCGATCCGGAAGGCGGCACGCTCTATCCGCGCGAGACGCTCCGCATTATGGAATCGCTCAGGCTCGACAAAGTCACTGCGGAAAAGGTGTTTTACAAGAACCTGGAGGCAGTCACCGGCAAAAAGCTGGTGAAGTAGGCCTTTCCCGGGCGCAGCACGCCGCGTTAGTCGTCATTCCGGGGCCGAGCGGAGCGAGGAATCCGGCTTCGCCCACATCCCGGAATGAACGAGCCATCATCGCTCGACGCAGGCTGCTCCATTTTATCGTGGATGTCCGACGGCAAGCCGAGGCATCGCCAGCCAATATTTGCTAGCGTCGTCGGCATGAATGCTAGCGTGGACGCTGCGCGCACCATCGTCACCGATGCTTCAGATGCGGCCGACGAAACCGGCCGCGTAACACCCATGGCGGGTGACGAAGTCGGTCGCGTAACACCAATGATGGAGCAATATATCGAGATCAAAGCAGCCAATCCGGATTGCCTGTTGTTTTACCGCATGGGCGACTTCTACGAATTGTTTTTCGAGGACGCCGAAGTCGCCGCCCGCGCGCTCGGTATCGTGCTGACCAAGCGCGGCAAGCATCTCGGCAAGGATATTCCAATGTGCGGCGTTCCGGTCGAGCGCGCCGACGAATATCTGCACCGCCTGATCGCGCTCGGCCATCGGGTCGCGGTTTGCGAACAGCTCGAAGATCCGGCGATAGCGCGCAAGCGCGGCGGTAAAAGCGTGGTGCGCCGCGACGTGGTGCGGCTGGTCACGCCCGGAACTTTGACCGAAGACACGCTGCTCGACGCCAGGCGCAACAATTTTCTCCTGGCGCTTTCCCGCAGCCGTGCCTCGGCCGGAGAGGATCGGTTCGGGTTGGCCTGGATCGATATTTCGACCGGCGAATTCCGTGTCGCCGAATGCGACCGCGGCGCGCTCGCCGCCTCAGTCGGGCGAATCGAACCCGGCGAAATCATCGTCTCCGACGCGCTCTATGCCGATGCCGAGCTTGCCCCGGCACTGCGCGCACTGCCGGCCTTGACGCCGCTCACGCGCGACGTGTTCGACGGCGCGACCGCGGAACGCCGGCTCGCGGCATTTTTCGGCGTCGCCACCACCGCCGGCTTCGGCGCGTTCTCACGTGCCGAAATGACGACCGCCGCCGCCGCGGTCACCTATGTCGAGCGCACCCAGATCGGTAAGCGCCCGCCGGTCTCGCCGCCGATCCGCGAGGCTGCCGGTGCAACGCTGGTGCTTGACCCGGCGACGCGGAGCAATCTCGAACTCATTCGCACGCTCCCTGGCGAGCGGCACGGTTCGCTGCTCGCCGCCATCGACCGCACTATCACGCCCGCCGGCTCTCGGCTATTGGCGCAGCGGCTCGCAGCGCCGCTTACCGATCCGGCCGAGATCGCGCATCGACTCGATGTGGTTGCGGTATATATCGGCGATCAGGTCCTGCGCAGCGACACGCGCGCGCAATTAAGGGCCACGCCGGATCTGGTTCGCGCGCTGGCGCGCATCGTGGTCGGCCGCGGCGGCCCGCGCGATCTCGCGGCGATCCGCGACGGCATTTTCGCCGCCGCCCAATTCGCTAAACGGCTTGCGTCGCTCTCAGAACTGCCGCGCGATCTCGCGCAGACCGTGGCCGCGCTGCGCTCTGCCGATACTGCGCTGGCCGATGAATTGCACAGCGTGCTGGCCGACGAGCTGCCGGCCGCGCGCCGCGACGGCGGCTTCGTGCGGGCCGGCTACGCGCCGGCGCTCGATGAGGCGCGGGCGTTACGCGACGAGTCGCGTCGCGTCATCGCCTCCTTGCAGGTGCGCTATGCCGAAACGACAGGCATTCGCGCGCTCAAGATCCGGCACAACAATGTGCTCGGCTATTTCGTCGATGTGTCGGCCCAGCACGGTGAGAAATTAATGAGCGCTCCGCTCAATGCGACGTTCATTCACCGCCAGACCACCGCCGGCCAGGTCCGCTTCACCACGACCGAGCTCGGTGAACTTGAAGCAAAAATCGCCACCGCCGCCGAACGAGCGCTGGCGCTGGAACTCGAAATCTTCGATCGGCTGGCCGGCGCGGTCGCGGCCGCGAGCGGCACGATCAAGGATGCGGCGAATGCCACGGCCGCGCTTGACGTCGCCTGCGCGCTGGCAACGCTCGCGGTCGAGCGCGACTATGTGCGGCCTCAGGTCGATCGCAGCCTCGCTTTCGCCATCAGCGGCGGGCGCCATCCCGTGGTCGAACAGATGCTGGTCAAGGACGGCGGCCCATTCGTTGCCAACGATTGCGACCTGTCGCCGCCGCAATCAGAAGAAACGGGCGAAGGCGCTGGCCGCATCTGGATCGTGACCGGGCCGAATATGGCCGGCAAATCGACCTTCCTGCGCCAGAACGCGCTGATTGCCATCCTGGCGCAGATCGGCAGTTTCGTTCCGGCGCGCTCCGCGCATATCGGTGTTGTCGATCGCCTGTTCTCGCGCGTCGGCGCTGCCGACGATCTCGCGCGCGGCCATTCCACGTTCATGGTGGAAATGGTGGAGACGGCGGCGATCCTCAATCAAGCCGGCGAACGTTCGCTGGTCATCCTCGATGAGATCGGCCGCGGCACCGCGACTTTCGATGGGCTGTCGATCGCCTGGGCGACCATCGAACATTTGCACGAAGCCAATCGCTGCCGCGCTTTGTTCGCCACTCATTTCCACGAGATGACCGCGCTCGCCGCGAAGCTGCCGCGGTTGCACAATGCCACGATGCGGGTGAAGGAATGGCATGGCGACGTGGTGTTTCTGCATGAAGTTGTGGCCGGTGCCGCCGATCGCTCCTACGGTATTCAAGTGGCGAAGCTCGCCGGATTGCCGCCGAGTGTGATCGAGCGCGCTAAGCTCGTGCTCGCGCAGATTGAAGCCGAAGACCGCGTCTCGCCGGCGCGCCGGCTGATCGACGATCTGCCGCTATTTGCCGCGGCGCAAGTCCGACCCGCGGCGCAGGAGGTTTCACCCCTTGCGGCGGTTATCGAAGCCCTTGCCGCACTTAATCCGGACGAGATGTCACCGCGCGACGCCCTGGAAGCGCTTTATGTCCTGAAGGCGCAGCTCGCCAAGGCAAAGGATTAGGTCACCTTCTACTCCTCGTTGCGACGAGCGACGGCGACGAAGCAATCAAGTTATCCACATCCGTCCTGCTGCGCCGATGCGATCAAATAACTCGCCAAGTGACGGGATCTTTCAGATGAGTTCCTTTGGGATGAGCCTCGACATTGTGTCGCCCAAGAGACTGGAACTTGCGGAACGACGGCGCAAAGCAATTCGTTAAGTAAAACTGAGACGACCATCGCTTTGAGTTCCCGGGAGGAACAACGATGTCGTCCAAAAAGCAAACAAGTAGTTGGCACGGCGAAGAGGCCGAACAAAAATCCGGTCTTGCCGGCCATTATCGCGAGATTGGAATTAAATCCGTCGCTGCCGCGACGCGCAAGGAGAGCACCGCCTCGCCTCGAGCCCGTGACCCGGTGGCGATAAACCGCAAACGCAAGACGGAAGGAGGACAAAATGAATGAAGACGCCGCGAGCAGGATAACCCGCGAAAGCTTCGACAGGACGCTTGAGAGAGGCGCCGAAACCGTCCGAGGGGTTCAGGAAGGATTCACCTCGGCACTTGAAAATGCGCGCGATCTGAACGTCAGGCTGATTAATATGGCGCGGGCAAACACCGATGCCGCCTTCGACTTTGCTCACGAAGTCGCAGAAGCCACCGAGCCATCGGATTTCGTCCAGGCTTGGACAACACACGCGACCAAACAGTTTGACATGCTGACCAACCAAGCGAGTGAATTGACAAGACTAGGTCAACAGTTGGCCAGCACGTCAGCTGAATCGATCAAACGCCGCGTAGTCCAGGCCTCCAAGCGATAATCAGGTCTAGAGCCTAGTTGGCGCGCGGCCGCAAGCCGGGCGCCAATTCTTGCTTCGCGAGGGCGCTCGTCCGTTGGAGCCGCGGATTATCAGGCGGCCTTGAGCGCCCGGCTGCGCGCCAGCACTAGCATTCCGCTCCACGCAATAGCGATGCAAAGCCCGATGCCAAGCGCCGCCCATGAGCCGAGCGGCTCCGCGAGATAATGCACGCCGAGAAAACCTAGCGTCAGGCCGATGAAGGCGACCTGAGCATGGGCCATGACGCTTGCGGTCGCCCAGCCACCGACGCGCGGATGCAGGATGACGATCGAGCAGCAAAGAATGATCGGAAACAGCGCAAACATTCCCGAGGCAAACGAGCCGATACTATAGCTCGCCGTGGTCACAGCGACGACGACGGCGGCCGCGGCCAGCGCACGCAGCGGAATGTCATAGGCCCTGCGCAAAAATTTTTTTGGCGCAGCCGAACTGCGATAACGCCAGCTCAGCGGAATGGTGACGGCATAGACGGCGGCATTGAGCACAAGCGCGCCGAGCGGCGTCCAGCTCACTTGGCGAAGAAGCGCCGCCATCATGAACCAGGCGAGAAGCGCCAGGCCCAAGCTGGCGAGGAGTCCACGCCGCTGCGCTAGCACCGCATAGACCGCGGCGAAGACGGAAACTGCGGCCCCGATCGCCACGCTTCCGACCGCACTTGCCGCAATGAAAGCCGGCGGATGTTCGATGGCGAGGATGGCGTAAGCGGCACCGGCGGCCGTTGGCAGTGCCGCGATCATTGCGCCGATGAACGGCCCTGAGCGCTCGACCGCGATAGAGGTGACGACGACGACCGTCGCCGTCAGCGTCATTTTCAATGCGAGTTCGAACCAAAAAACGAGATCGGGGGACATGCAGAAGTGTTATCGCGTCATTCCAGCCGGGCGAAGCGGGTGTCGGAATCCATAATTACAGTTGGAGAAATAACTACGCAGACTGTGACTATGGATTCCGGGTTCGCGCCTTACGGCGTGGCCCGGAATGACTGTTGGTCACTTCCGCTCAATCCTGATCTCCACCGGCGGGCCATTGCGGATCGTCTGATAAACAACGCAATAACGCTCCGTCAGCCTGAGAAGCTGATCGAGCTTGTCCCCCGCCGCGTCGGTATCGAGGTCGAAGCGGAGCCGGATTTGCGCAAAGCCCACCGGTGCGTCCTTGGCGACGCCGAGCGTGCCACGGAAGTCGAGGTCGCCTTCGGCGGATACCATTCCTGATCGCAGCGGAATGTCGAGCGCGGTCGCAACCGCTTTGAGCGTTACACCAGCGCAGGCCACCAAAGCCTCCAGCAACATGTCGCCGGAACATAGTTCGAGCCCGGAGCCGCCGGTCGCCGGATGCAAGCCCGCCACCGCAAGCGCGCGGCCGGTTTCGACCTTGCATGCGATATTGGCATCGTCGAGCTTGCCTCTGGCTTTCAGCGTGATCAGGCCAGCTTTCGAATCAGCCCTGTAGCGTTCTTTGATCGGCGCTTGCAGCGCGCGGAGCCCGGCGGAGTCCATTGCGAAATACCTCAGTGCTTGTTGGTTGGCGTGAAATATAGACGACAGAGGACAGACGACAGAGGACAAAAAGCAAGATTTATCCGTCGTCCGTCATCCGTCCTCTGGCATCTGTTACCACCACATCGCCGCGCCGGCTTCGGCTTTTTGTTCATCCTCGGCACTCGACGGTGCGCGGTTGAGCGAACGATCGAGGCCGGCGAGGACGCGACGTTTGACGAAATCGAAAGCCGCAGATTGGCGGTCGCGCGGCCGCGGCAGATCGACAGCGATCTCATCGAAAATGCGGCCGGGCCGCGGGCGCATGACCATGATGCGATCGGCCAGCACGATCGCCTCGTCGACATCATGCGTCACCAAGAGCAGCGTCGGCTTGGCGTCCGCCCACAGATCGAGCAGGTGGTCCTGCAAATCGGTCCGGGTGAAAGCATCCAAGGCGGAAAACGGCTCGTCGAGCAGAAGCACTTCCGGACGCGGCACCAGTGCCCGCGCAATGGCGACGCGTTGTGCTTGGCCGCCCGACAATTCGCGCGGCCACACATTGGCTTTGTCGGCAAGGCCAACGCGCTTGAGCGCCGCGGCGACTCGCTGCGCGCGCGCTGCTTTCGGCTGCTCGGCGAGCCCGAAGCCGACATTGTCGGCGACCCTGAGCCAGGGCAAGAGCCGCGGCTCCTGAAAGATGATGCCGATCTTTGCATGCGGCGCGCCGATCCGTTCGCCATCCAGGACCACCGCGCCTTCGCTTGGCGGATCGAGTCCGGCGATGGCGCGCAATAGCGTGGACTTTCCGCAGCCCGAGCCGCCAATTACGGCGAGGATTTCGCCGAGCTCGACTTCAAATGACACGCCGCCGAGGGCGTGCACGCCATTGGGATAGGTTTTGCCGACGCGGTCGAGCACGAGCATGTTGGCCGCTAGACCTTTTTCGGCTCATTCCCGCGCAAGCGGGAATCCAGCGCGAAACTGCTCATCATTCTTGTCACGCCATCAATCATGTCTCACGACATCTTCCCAGCGCAGGAACGGGGCTGCGGCGAGCGCGATCAGCCAATCGGTAGCCTTGCCGATAATGGCGAAAGCGACGATCGCCGCGACGATTTCGGCTGGCTTGCCGAGCTGCTGGCCGTCGATCAACAGATAGCCGAGACCCTCGGAGGCTCCCATCAGTTCCGCGGCAACAACGAACATCCAGCCGAGCCCCAAACCTGAACGTAGCGAGATCACATACGCCGGCAGCACCGCTGGCAGGAGAATCCGTCGCACCATTTCGAAATCGGACAGCCGAAAAGCACGGCCGACTTCGACCAGTTTGCGGTCGACCGACTGAATGGCGCCCATCAGGCCGAGATAGACCGGGAAAAATACGCCGACCGCGATCAGCGTCACCTTGGACGCTTCGAAAATACCGAGCCAAAGGATGAATAACGGTATCCAGGCGATCGAGGGGATGGCACGCAGCCCTTGCAGGCTGGGATCGAGCAGCCGGCGCAGCGTCGGCGAATAACCGGTTGCGGCGCCGACGATGGTCGCGACTGCGGCGCCGAGGCCGAATCCGGCCGCGACGCGCGATAAGGTCACCAGCGTGTCGCGCTGCAATTCGCCGGTGCGGGCGAGGTCGACGAAAGTCCAGAAGATAACCGAGGGTGGCGGCGCTAATCGTCCGGTCGACCAGCCGAGCCGCACGATGATTTCCCAGGCCAGCGCCAACGTCACCGGCAGAACGAATCCTAGAGCCGGTCGCAGCAGCCGCGAGCGGCGGCTTACGATCGATCGTTCCTGCGCCGGGGCGCCTTCCGCAGCGATGGTCATGCCGACAAGAGACATGGTGGCGTGGGCTTTTGCAATTGCCTAGTGGCTTCACAGCCTCTCGCTGGTCCCGTCTTTGCGAGGAGCGAAAGCGACGAAGCAATCCAGACCTTTACTGCAAGACCGCAGCCAACTTCGCTGAATGATTGCGCCGGATTACTTCGCGGAGCTTCTCACCGGGCCGGCCACTTCGGGCCGGACCCGTTGGCTCGCAATGACGAGGGCGGGCTACCTCATGCGCTCACGAATCGGTCGTCGATCAAATCGTCCAGCGTTTTCTTCACATCCACATTCGCCGGAATGACGCCGGCCTGTTGCAGCGCCAGCCCCGCCTGGAGGATCGTATCGCGCTGCGTCGCGCCGATCCGGTTGAAGTTCAAATCGGTGCGCTCCTTGAGCTGAATGTCGACCACCGCGTCCGGAAGCTTGGTTACCTCTTTGAAGACGCGCTTCTCGTCGTCGTAGTTCGCCAGGCAATATTTGCGCGCGCGCTCGTAGACCGCGAGCACGCGGCGCGTCAGTTCGGGATACGAGGTCAAAAACTCCTCGCGGCTGTTGAGGATGCCGTACGTGTTGGCCTCCTTGTTGCGATAGAACAACCGCGCACCGTCCTCGGACTGCGCCTGCGCCATCATTGGATCAAGCCCGGCCCAGGCATCCACGTCGCCGCGAATGAGCGCGACCTTGCCGTCTGGATGCTGCAGTAACACCTCGCTGATGTCCTTTTCGCCCAAGCCGACGGAGAGCAGGGCGCGCACCAGGAAAATGTGCGGATCGGTGCCGCGCGTGACTGCGACCCGCTTGCCCTTGAGATCTTCGATCTTGTTGATCGAGGTGTCTTTGCGGGTGACCAAGGCCGTCCATTCGGGCCGCGAATAGACGTAGATCGATTTGATCGGATTGCCGTTGATCTTGCTGACCAGCGCCGCCGAGCCGGCGGTCGAGCCGAAATCGATCGAGCCGGCATTCAAAAATTCCAACGCCTTGTTGGAGCCGAGTGTCTGCACCCAGCGAACGCCGATGCCGTCTTTGGCAAATTCCTTCTCCAGGAGGCCCTTTTCCTTGAGCACCATCGAGACCGGATTATAGGTTGCCCAATCGATGCGGATTTCCGACGGCTTATCGGCCGCGCGGGCGGGGCGGCCGAAGGCAAATGGCGCCAAGGCAGCGCCCGAGGCGGTGGCAATCAATCGGCGGCGAGTCAGCATGGAAACCTCCAACACAATGTTTTTTCCATAGGAGCGCCAAACTGGCCCGTCAATCGGAAAAAATATCTGTCATTCACCATTAAATTAGAATAATCATCCATGCTTTCCCGGCTCGCGCCAAAACGTAGGCTGGTTCCGCCGTATGGGATCACGATGACACTGCGCGGCCGGTCCGCTAAGCCTATCGCATGCTGGATGTTCAATTACCCCACCGCGCCACCAGCGAACTGATCGACCCGACGGCGCTGATTGCCGACCTCAAAGAGCTCGCCAAACGTCACGCCGGACGCGAGCGCGACTTGCGCAGCGCCATCGCGCAACGGCTCAAAGCAGCAATGACGCAGGCGCGCGCGCGCGCCGAAAATCTTCTGCTTGACGATCGCCACGGCCGGCGGTGCGCCGAACGGCTGGCGGTGATGCAGGATGAGATCATTCGCATCCTGTTCGAGTTCGCCAGCAGCGAGCTCTATCCGTCACGCGTGCCGTCGGAGGCCGAGCGGATGGCGGTGGTGGCGACCGGCGGTTATGGCCGCGGCCTGTTGGCGCCGGGCTCCGATATCGACCTACTGTTTTTGCTCCCCTACAAACAAACGGCTTGGGGCGAGTCGATCGCTGAGGCTCTGCTCTACTGCTTGTGGGATATGGGACTGAAGGTCGGCCACGCCACCCGATCGGTCGATGAATCGATTCGCCAGGCCAAGGCTGACATGACGGTGCGCACTGCGCTCATCGAAGCGCGCTACCTGCTCGGCGACATCAAGCTCTATAACGAGCTGACTGCGCGTTTTTACAAGCAGGTGGCGCAGGGCACCGCCACGGAATTCGTCGCCGCCAAGCTTGCCGAGCGCGAAGAGCGTCACCGGCGCGCCGGGCAATCGCGCTATTTGGTCGAGCCTAACGTCAAGGATGGCAAGGGCGGACTGCGTGACCTGCACACCTTGTTCTGGATCGCCAAATACGTCTACCGCGTGCGCGAGCCCGAGGAGCTGATCGATCGCGGCGTTTTCGACCGCGACGAATACAATATGTTCCGGCGTTGTGAAGATTTCCTATGGTCGGTCCGCTGCAATATGCACTTCCTGGCCGGTCGCGCCGAGGAGCGTCTGTCATTCGACATCCAGCGCGACATCGCCGTGCGCCTCGGCTACACCGCGCATCCCGGCTTGCGCGACGTCGAGCGCTTCATGAAGCACTATTTCCTCACCGCCAAGCATGTCGGCGACTTGACCGGCATATTCTGTGCTGGCCTCGAGGAACGCCAAGCAACGCGGGCCCCGGTGCTAAGCCGGATGATGGCGCGGTTCCGCACCGCGCCGAGCCCGAAGAAATTGAGCGACGACTTCATCGTCGACAATAACCGCATCAATATCGCGCGCGCCGACGTGTTCCAGCGCGATCCGATCAATCTGATCCGGCTGTTCCGGCTGGGACAGCAGCACAACCTCGAATTTCATCCGGCAGCGATGCGGGCGGCCACGCGTTCGCTCAAGCTGATTGACAAGACTGCGCGCGAGAATGCCGAAGCCAACCGCCTGTTCCTGGAAATCCTCACCGCACCGGATGCCGCCGAGATCGTGTTGCGTCGCATGAACGAAGCCGGCGTGCTCGGCGCATTCGTGCATGCATTCGGTCGCATCGTGGCGATGATGCAGTTCAATATGTACCACTACTACACCGTTGACGAGCACCTGATCCGCTGCATCGGCGCTCTCAACGAGATCGCGCGCGGCGATAACCCCGAAGTCGCGCTGGGCAGCGAACTGATCAAGACGATCCAGCCGCAGCATCGGCCAGTGCTCGCGCTCGCGCTGTTCCTGCACGACATCGCCAAAGGCCGGATCGAAGACCATTCGATTGCCGGCGCCCGCGTGGCCCGCCGGCTTGGTCCGCGCTTGGGTTTAAACGCTGCCGATACGGAGCTGGTGGCCTGGCTGGTCGAAGTTCATCTGGTGATGTCGACCCTAGCGCAATCCCGTGATCTCTCTGATCGCAAAACCATCGAAAACTTCGCCGCGGTCGTGCAATCGCTGGAGCGGCTCAAGCTGCTCACCATCTTGACCACAGCGGACATTCGCTCGGTTGGCCCGGGTGTCTGGAACGGCTGGAAAGCGCAGCTCATCCGCACGCTTTATTACGAGACCGAACCGGTGCTCACCGGCGGCTTCTCCGAGGTCAACCGCGCCCAGCGCGTTGCAAGAGCACAAGCCGAATTTCGCGCCGAACTGTCGGATTGGCCCACCGCAGCGCTCGACGCTTATATCGAGCGGCACTATCCGGCCTATTGGCTTAAGGTCGACCTGCCCCACAAGCTCGAGCACGCCCGTTTCGTGCGCGCCAGCGAGGAGGCCGGAAAGAAACTCGCCACTCGCGTCGGCTTCGACAGCGGGCGCAGCGTCACCGAACTCACGATCTTCGCGCCGGATCATCCATGGTTGCTGTCGGTCATCGCCGGCGCCTGCGCCCTCGCCGGCGCCAACATCGTTGACGCACAGATCTACACCACGACGGACGGGCTCGCGCTCGACACCATTGCGGTATCGCGCGAATTCGAACGCGACGAAGACGAAGCACGCCGCGCCGCGCGGATCAGCGACGCCGTTGAAAAAGCCGTGCGCGGCGAGCTGAAGCTGCCGGAAATCGTTGCCAAGCGTGCGCCGCCGAAAGGCCGGCTTAAGGCCTTCGCCATCGAGCCGGAAGTCACGGTCAATAATCAATGGTCGAACCGCTACACGGTCGTCGAAGTCACCGGACTTGATCGGCCCGGTCTCCTTTACGAGCTGACCACGACACTCTCGAAGCTCAACCTCAATATTGCCTCGGCCCATGTCGCCACGTTCGGCGAGCGGGTGGTCGACGTGTTCTATGTTACCGATCTGACCGGCGCGCAGATCACGACGCCGACGCGCCAGGCGGCGATCAAGCGACCGCTCCTGGCGCTGTTCACGGCAGCGACGGCCGAATCGAAATCGGCGAAACAGGCAGCAGGTTGACCCCTTCTACCCGCATGCGGGGAGAAGGGAGCGATGAGGGGCCTCTCGTCTGGGCGCGGAATTCCGGTAAGCCCCCTCACCCGCCGCGCTTTGCGCGGCGACCTCTCCCCGCAAGCGGGGCGAGGTGCAGTGGCCAGTAACCCCACCTTAAACCGCACACCTTAGCGTCCTCTCCAGCGCGCTCATGTCGTGCCGGGGACAGTCTTATGGCGTGGCGGCAGGGACGGAAGAAACGCGGCTGCCCGAGCCTCGATTTCGAGCTTTCGCCGTCAGACCGCGTCGGCGCGCAAGACGATGATCCAGGCGAAAGCCAGGCCGAAAGACCTGCCAAAAAGCCGGTCAACCGCGCTTTGCGGGCCCGCCGCAGCGACGGCGCACCGGCACGAAAGCGCGGTAAGCGGACACGCAAATCCCACGCGATGTTGCGCCGGACCGTTTACTGGGGTGCCGTCTTGGCGCTGTGGGCGCTGATCGCCGGGATCGGCGTCTTGATTTGGATCGGTATTCATCTGCCGCCGATCCAGTCGCTCGAGATCCCGAAGCGGCCGCCTTCCGTCCTCATCCTCGGCGACAACGGCGCGACGCTGGCGACGCGCGGCGACATGGGCGGCGCCGCGGTGCCGATCGGCGAAGTGCCGGATTACGTGCCCAATGCCTTCATCGCCATCGAAGATCGCCGCTTCTACTCCCATCACGGCATCGATCCATTAGGCATCACGCGGGCGCTCGTCGCCGACATCTTTCATCGCGGCGCGGCGCAGGGCGGCTCGACCATCACGCAGCAGCTTGCCAAAAATCTGTTCCTCACCCAGGAACGGACCGTCAGCCGCAAACTTCAGGAAATCGCCCTCGCATTTTGGCTCGAGCATAAATTTTCCAAGACACAAATTCTCGAACTTTATCTCAACCGTGTCTATTTCGGCGCCGGCGCTTACGGCATCGAGGGCGCGGCACAGCGCTATTTCGGCAAATCGGCGCGGCATTTGACGCTCGCGGAGGCGGCGATGCTCGCCGCCCTCGTGCAAGCGCCGTCGCGGCTTGCGCCCAACCGTAATCCGCAAGGCGCCGAACGCCGGGCTGCCGTGGTGCTGGCGAACATGGTCGATTTGAAAATGGTCGCACCGGGCGCGGCCAAGCTCGCGCTCGCGCATCCGGCGCGAGCCGTGAAACCGCCCGCGGCCGGATCGGTCAACTATGCCGCCGATTGGGTGATGGACGCCGTCAACGATCTGATCGGCAAATACGACCAGGACATCGTTGTCGACACCACGCTTAATCCGGCGCTGCAAGGTGCTGCCGAGCGCGCTTTGGTCGACACGCTCGATGCGCGCGGCGACAAGCTCAATATCGGGGACGGTGCTCTCGTCGCTATGACGCCGGACGGTGCGCTCCGGGCGCTGGTCGGCGGACGCGATTACGGTCAAAGCCAGTTCAACCGCGCGGTCGATGCTAAGCGCCAGCCGGGTTCGGCGTTCAAGCCATTCGTCTATCTCACCGCGCTCGAACACGGCTTGACGCCGGACACGGTGCGTGAGGATGCGCCGATCGCCGTTAAAGGCTGGCGGCCGGAAAATTACGAGAGGCACTATCTTGGGCCGGTGACGCTGCGGCAGGCGCTCGCCGATTCGCTTAACACGGTGTCCGTGCGGCTGACGCTGGAATTCACCCCGCAGGCCGTGGTGCGCACCGCCTACCGGCTCGGCATCGCCTCCATCCTCGAACCCAATGCCTCGATTGCGCTCGGGACGTCGGAAGTATCGCCGCTTGAACTCGTTTCGGCCTACGCCACCTTCGCCAATGGCGGAATTGCGGTGTCGCCGCACGTCGTCGAACGGATCCGCTCCGCCGACGGCAAGACGCTCTATAGTCGCACAGCGCAACCGCTCGGCCGCATCGTCGATGCGCGCTATGTCGGCATGATGAATACGATGCTGCGCGAGACGCTTGTCAGCGGTACCGCGCGCGCCGCGAACCTGCCGGGCTGGCAGGCCGCCGGCAAGACCGGCACCAGCCAGGACTTCCGCGACGCCTGGTTCATCGGCTACACGTCCCGCCTCGTCGCCGGCATTTGGCTCGGCAACGACGACAATACGCCGACCAAGCACGCGGTCGGCGGCGGCGTGCCGGTCGAAATCTGGAGCCGGTTCATGCGCGCCGCGCTAGGCAACACGGCGCCAACGCCGCTGCCGGGGTTGATGCCAGGATTTGGCGAGCCCGGCTGGTTCAGTTCGCCGTTCGCCGCACCCTCCGCTGGCGCGTCGCAACCTGCCGTGCCGCCCGCCGGCATCGGCGAAGCGCAGCCGAGTTCGCGCAGCGAGAACAGCGGCGGGCTCGACTTCTGGCTGCTCGATAAACTCTTCGGACGGCGCTAAGCGCACCACCGCGCTTACGATTTGTTGCGCCGATAAAATCCGGTGAACGTTACCATCGAGCCGCCGCAATGGCCGTTGTCCTCGACGACGAGGAGCGCGGCAATCCTTTGCATGCGAACGAGGCAATTGCCGGCCTCGTCGCTGCCCCGGCTGAATGGAGAGCTGCCGTCGTCGGCAAATTGCAGGATGCCGTGCGCCGGCTTGGCCTCGGCGCTGATGACCCCGGTATGCACGTCCTGCGCGGCCGGATAGATCTGCTCGCCGCGAATGCGCAAGGCTCCGCGGCGGCCTCTGCTGATGCTGATGGTGCCGCCGGCGTGAGTCCAATTGCCGATCCAATCGGCCGCATTCGGCGCCGCCGCGCGCATCACCGGGGTCAGGCTCGCCGAACGCAGCCAGCCGACGGTCCAGCGCTGCGTGCGATCGGCGGCCGATTGGTAGGAAACGCAGCTATAGGCGCCGTGCGTCTTTCCGACCAACGCCAGATCGCCTGGCACGAGATAACTCGTTTGCGCGCAGGTATCGCGATCCGCGGGGCAAGCCGGATCGTCATAAGCGCTTTTGACGAAACGCACTTGCGACTGATCAGCGATAATCTTTGCGATCGTCACCGGATGGGCCACCTCGAAGCCGATGCCAAGGCAGTCGCCGGGCGTCTCCTCGCTGCGAGCTTGCTCGGCGGTGGCGCTCGTGAGGAGCAGCGCAACGAGAACGGCGACGATCGAGCATCGCTGCCTCAATCGTCGGGCACCATCAGATGGGGTTGCGCAGGTCATGGTTCTTCAACGGCAGCGAACGCACGCGTTTACCGGTTGCCGCGAAGATCGCATTGCATAGAGCCGGCGCCAAGGGCGGCACCGGCGGTTCACCGACACCGCCCCAGAAGCCGCCGCTCGGCACGATGACGGTTTCGACCCATGGCGCGTCGGCCATGCGGAGCATTTCGTAGGAGTCGAAATTCGACTGCTCGGCGGCGCCGTCTTTGACGGTGATCTCGCCGTACAAAGCTGCAGTCAGCGCATAGACGATCGCGCCTTGCACCTGCATTTCGACCGACAGCGGGTTGACGACATGGCCCGGATCGATCGCCGCCACGACGCGGTGTACCCGCACCTCGCCTTTGGTTACCGAGGCTTCGACCACCTGCGCGCAATAGCTGCCGCACGCTTTGTTGACTGCAATGCCGCGAAACACGCCTTGCGGCGGCCGCGAATCCCAGCCGGCTTTGCTGGCAGCCGCGTCGAGCACCGCGAGATTTCTCGGGCTGTCGGCCAGCAGTTCGCGCCGGTACAGGTAAGGATCGACCCCCGCGGCATGGGCCATTTCGTCGATGAAGCATTCTTTATAGAAGGCGTTCTGGGTGTAATTAATCGCGCGCCACACCCCGAGCGGCACCGGCGTCGGCCGTATCACGTAATCGACGCGATAGTTCGGGATCGCATAGGGCATTTCCTCTGCGAGACCCGAGATGAAGGTGCGGTCCACGAAATTGGTGAAGCCCGGCACCAGTGCGGCGACAAAGGACGGGCCGGCAAGCCGGATCGTCCATGCCATTGGCACGCCTTGCGCGTCGAGCCCAGCAGCAAGACGGGCCATGCCGAACGGACGGTAGAGGTCGTGCGCAACATCCTGTTCGCGCGACCACACGAGCTTGACCGGTTGGCGAAATTCTTTGGCGATCACGACGGCCTGGCGGATATATTCCTGGATCGGGGCCCGGCGGCCGAAGCCGCCACCGAGCATCGTCCGATGGACACGAACTTTGTCGTTTGGCACGTCGGCGGCGAGCGCGGCGGTGACCAGCGCGGTTGCCGGGTCCTGCGTCGGCACCCAGATGTCGACACCGTCGGCATGCACATGGGCGGTGCAGGTCTGCGGCTCCATCGTGGCATGGGCCAGAAACGGTACCGTGTAATCGGCCTCGATCTGCTTCACGGCGCTCGCCATGGCCGCCGTAGCATCACCATCGGCGCGACCGACTTGCGCTTCGTCGGCATCGAGGCCGCTGCGCACAAATTCGGCAATCGAGCCTGACGATACTTGACCATTGCCGCGATCGTCCCAGCTCACCCGCAGCGCGTCGGCGGCACACTTCGCGCGCCACCAGGAATCGGCGACGACGGCAAGCGCATCTGGCATGCGGACCACGCCGCGCACGCCCTTGAACGCCGATATCGAAGTCTCGTCGACCGATTTGAGTGTGCCGCCGAACACCGGGCACTGCACGATCCCAGCGTGGAGCATATCAGGCAGCTGCACATCGATCGCGTAGACCGGCTTGGCTGTGACCTTGTCAGCGACATCGAGTCGCTTTCGCGGCGTGCCGGCGAGTTTCCAGGCCGTTGAATGTTTGAGCGCGACCTGGATTGGCGGCTCCACACTCGCCGCGGCCGCGGCTATCGCGCCGAAAGTGACCGTGCGCCCGCTCGGCCGGTGGGTGATAACGCTGTTCGCGGCCACGCATTCGCCCGTTGGGACCTGCCACCAAGCTGCCGCAGCGGCGATCAGCATTTCGCGCGCGGTCGCACCGGCGCGGCGCAGATAATTCTGCGAGGATGCGATGGAGCGGCTGGCGCCGGTCGAAGTGTCGCCCCAAATACGATTGCGTGAGAGATTGACGGCCGGCGACACAAACTCGGTACGGACTTTGCTCCAATCGCATTCGAGCTCTTCGGCGACCAGCATAGCGAGCCCCGTCATCGCGCCCTGCCCCATCTCGGAGCGCGCGACGCGGATCATCACCGTGTCATCTGGCGCGACCACGATCCAGCAGTTGATTTCGCAAGCGCCGACTTGGGCACGAGCTTCGGCGTGAGCTTCGCCGCCAGCCAGCGGAATCGCAAAACTCAATGTCAGCGCGCCGGCGCTGGCGCCAGCGCCGACAAGCAATGACCGGCGATCCATCCCGCCGCCGGGTGTCATCAAGCAACCCCCGCTTACATTGTCCGGCAACACCGATTTGGCGTCACGGACAGCGCAATGATTCCTTTCAGCCAATGCTAATTTAACCGATCGCTGGTCGGGATCACAATCGAAGGAAATCGGTCATGGGAAAAGAAAACTTGACGCTGGAACAGCGCGTTAGCGCCATCGAGGACCGGCTTGAAATCTACAATCTGATCGCCCGCCATCCGCCGAGCGCAGATACCGGCGCGGGATATTATGCCGAGGCGATCTTCACGCCGGATGCCGTGTTCGACCGCGGTCCCGGTCTCACGGGGGCGGTCGGCAACAAGGCTATGGCCGCCCAGCTGCAAAGCGCCGAGCATCAAGCTGCCATTGCCGGCGGGCTGGCACATTTCACGGGACTGCCGCATGTCACGATTAACGGCGATACCGCCGCGGTTGTTTCCTATTTGCAAATCCTTACCCCGAAAAAATCCGGCGAGGCGGTCGAGGTTCCCAATCACGGCGCCTCGCGCGGCTATCATATTCATCGGGTAGTCACCAACCGCTGGGATCTCGTGCGCACCCCCTCGGGATGGAAGATCAAGCGCCGCACGCTGCGGCTGGTCGACGGCTCCGAGCCCGCGCGCGAAATCTTGCGCGGCGCGTTGCCGACGGCCTGAAATAATGGGCAGGCCCGGAATACCCCCCTTGCAATTGCGCCGTTGCTCGGCTGTGAGCTGGCTTTTACAAGCACCAGCGAGAGTCGGTTGCGTACGTCCGACAGGAGGCTTTTGATTTTATGAGCAACGAAGCAAACGCTTCACCTCCCTCCCTGAGGGGGAGGTCGGACCGCGTAGCGGTCCGGGAGGGGGGTCAGCAGCCGCCTGAAGCATGACCGCCATCACTGTCGATGCCGCCGTACGGCCGCGCCGCTCCTTCCAAGAAGTCTGGGTCATCAGCCTCGGTCATGCGCTCACCCATTGGTATCCGGGGACTTTTTATCTGCTGCTGCCGCTGATCGGCAAAGAGCTGGGGCTCTCTTACAGCGAGATCGGCTCCGTGCTGAGCTGCCAATATTTCGCAGGCGCGATCGCCAATATTCCGGGCGGCATCTTCGTCGACAGCGTCGGCCGCAAGGGCCTGCTGATGGCGGCGTCGCTGTTCTGGATCGGCTTTCCTTATCTGATCATGGGCTTCACCCATTCCTATTGGATGATCCTGTGCTGCGCCACGCTGGTCGGCATCGGCAACAATCTCTGGCATCCAAGCGCGATCCCGTGGCTGGCGAACAGGTTTCCGCAGCGCAAGGGCCTGGTCATGTCGATTCACGGCATGGGCGGCAATATCGGCGATGCGGTGGCGCCGCTCGTTGTCGGTGCGCTGCTTGCGGTGCTCAATTGGCGCAATGTCGTCGTGATCAACGTTCTGCCCGGCGTGCTGCTGGCGACCTTCACGCTCCTCTATCTCGGGCGCAAGCAGAGCGCCGAACCAGACGAAGTGAGCCTCGAGAGCGGCGCGATTTCCGGCATGGAGCGCCTGCGCATGTTCGGTGCGCTCCTGAAAAACCGCGCGCTGCTCACGCTCGCCGCCGGTTCGGCATTCCGCACCATGACGCAAGGCGCGCTGCTCACGTTTCTGCCGCTCTATCTGGGCCGCGAAATGGGCTACTCGCCGCTGTGGATCGGCGCCTGCATGTTCGCGTTACAGGCCGGCGGCTTTATCGCCGCGCCGATCGCGGGCCATCTCTCCGATAAGATCGGCCGACGCCAGATCATCGTCTCCAGCATGTCGATGAGCGCCGTGATCATTCTTTTGATGATTTTCGCCGGCGGCACCGGCTGGTTCGTGATGTTCGTCTCGGTGCTCGGCTTTTTTCTGTTCGCCGTGCGCGCGGTGCTGCAAGCTTGGCTTCTCGACGCCACGCCACCGGCGATGGGCGGCACCGCCATTGGTTTGTTGTTCGCAAGCCAGGCGTTCGGCCAGGCGGTCGGCCCGGTCAGCGCCGGCATCGTCGCCGATCATTACGGGCTGATGGCCGCGTTCTATTTCCTGGCCGGCACGATCGTGATCGCCAATTTACTGATCTTCGTGACGCCGGCGGGCCTTATCAAACGGAATTGAGCCGCATCAATCTCGTTCGCGTCTATCGTTGCGCCGCGATGGCGATCTCGTCGACCACGATTCCGCTCGACGGCCGCACCAGGAAAACCTTGTCCTTGCCTTTGACGTATTTCAGGTCTTGCAGCCCGTCGATATTCGTCACTGCCTGCGGCAGCGGTTGCAGATTGCGCCTCTGATCATACGACAGCGAACTTGCCGGCTTGAGCGACGCCGCGCCCTCGACCGGCTGCGACTTGTCGTTCATCACCGCCTGGTAAATCTGCTGACGCTGCTGCTCGTTCAACGGCAGCGGCCAAGCCATCATCGGCATATGGTCGAGCAAGTCATTTCGTTTGGAGAATTTCGCCGGCATGGTCTGGACGGTGGACCCGATCGGCCCCGACTGCGCACTGCCGTTCTGCGCCTGCGTTTGTTGACCACCTTGGCTCGCTTGGTTCGCTTGATTTGCTTGATTCGCTTGGCCCGCTTGGTTCCCTTGGCCCGCAGAAGGCGCGCCATTGTCCGGCATCATCAGCGCAGCGCGCGCATCTTCCTGGGCTGGCTGTTGAGCTTGTGGCAATGCCGGCGCGGTGCTCCAGGGCTGCGCAGCATGACCGGGATTAATCTGACCCGTATTGGGTGGGAAGCCGGGATTGAGCGTCGATGGTTGATCATCGGCCGACGCCCCTGGAACTAAGGCCCTTGGAACTAAGGCCGTTGGAACTAAAATTGCGGTCGCTACTGCCAATACAGCCGTGGTGGCCTTGAGGGTGTGGCCTTTGATTTGACCTTTCATTGGCGAACTCCTTTGGCTGCTCCCCAAACAACTGCCAAAGGCCCGCTTCAGTTTCCGGCGCGCCTGAAATTGCGCACTTCAGTGCGCGCGTCGCACCGCCCGTGTCAAAAGCCAGACCAGAAACGACAGGCAGCCCATCGCGGCCACCACCGAGGCCACCGGCCAGGCCGAGCGGCCGAGATAGGCGCCGACCGCGGCGGCGCTCAGCGCGGCACCGGTCTGCTGGGCCAAGCCCATCACCGAGGAAGCGGTGCCGGCGCGATCGGGAAACGGCGTCAACGCCCCGGCCATGGTGGCCGGCAAGGCGAAACCCAGTCCGGCAAGGTAAATTGTCATCGCGCCGACAAACCAGAGAACGTGTGGCAGACCCGACCCAATGACTGCCGCCATCGCCACGCCGCCGAGCGCCATGATTGCGGTACCCATTCCGATCATGCGATTGAGACCAAACCGCATCACGATGCGCGCCGCGATCAATGTCCCCAATACATAACCGCCGGCGCCAACGGCGAATGTTGCGCCGAAACCAAACGGCGACAGATTATAGATTGCGCTTTGCATCACCACCGGCGCGCCAGAAATCCAGGCGAACAGTCCGATAAAGGCGCTGGTCAGAATGGCGAGGTTGGCGAGAAAGCCGCGATGGACCGCGACCGAACGGTACATCTCGCCCATAGCGATCAGCGAGTACGGCGTGTTGATCGGCTCGCGCAGGGTCTCCGGCAACAGACGCGCCGCGATCGAACCGATCATGACAGCGAACGCCACTAGAAGGACAAAGCTGGCGCGCCAGCCGAACCAGATCTGTAAAACGCCGCCGATCACCGGAGCAATAATCGGCGCGACACCCGTGATCGCGCCCATCAGCGACAGTTCGCGTCCGGCGCGAGTGCCGGAATAAATGTCGCGCACCACGGCACGTGCCAGCACGATCGCCCCCGCCCCACCCACTGCTTGAAGAAAGCGCAAGCCAATTAGTGCGCCGATCGATTGCGCTAGCGCGCAGCCGATGGTGGCAAGCGCATAAAGCACCAGCGCCGCTAGCAGGATCGGCCGGCGGCCGAACCGATCGGAAACCGGTCCATAGAAAATCTGCCCGACGGCAAAACCGAACAAATAACTCGAAATCGTCAGCTGCACTTGGAGCGTCGGCGCATTCAGCGTGCGGCCGATGTCCGGCAGCGACGGCAGATACATGTCCATCGACAGCGGACCGAGCGCGGTCAGAAGCGACAGCAACAAAGTGAGCGCGAACGTGCCGGGACGCAGCATCGGGAGACCGAAATTGACTGCTATTAGCCTTGGAGCGCGACTCGCTAGCGCTCGCGCAGCGGCTTTATCTGCAACTCCGCAGCCAATTTGTCGAGTTGCGCAAGAAGCGGTGCGGGAATCGGCACGCCGTCACGCGCTCTCTCGTCGTGGCACTCGGCCCGGCGGTCGCCTGGCAGCCGGATCGCATCGACGCCGGGAAGACGTTGCGAGGCGCGTAGATCGCGGATGTGCCGATCGACTTCGGCGACAAAAGTTTTTGCCGGCACAAAACGCGCGATGTCGATCGCGGCGATGCAATGTCCGGTATTGGTTTCGCTTTTGTCGTCGGCATTAAAATCGATCACGTCTTTGCCGAAGGCGGCGCCATTGAGTACGCCGGCGAGGAGCCCGATCATCAATGCAAGGCCGCTGCCTTTGTATTCGCCCATCGGCAACAGCAAGCCGTCGCCCGATTTAGCCGGATCGGTGATCGGCGCGCCGCTTTTCGCATCGACAAACCAGCCCTCCGGCATGGCGAGACCGCGCAGCGCGTATTTCTTGACCGTGCCATAGGCAACGATCGAAGTCGCCATGTCGAAGACCAGCGGCTTATTGCCAGTCGGCACGCCGATCGCCAGCGGATTGGTGCCAAGCAGAAGATCGGCGCTGCCCCAGGTCGCCATGTGATTGGCATTGGCGACCGCGGCATAGAGGCCGATCATGCCGGCGGCCGCCGGCATTTCCGCATAAAGTCCGGCGGGTCCGGCGTGGTTCGAGCGCCGCACGCCGACCCAGCCGATTCCGGCCTCGCGCGCAAGCGCGATCGCTTCGGCGGCGGCGCGCGACATCACCAGATGCCCCATGCCGTTGTCGCCGTCGACAATCGCGGTTGCCGGCGCGGTGCGCGAGACCGTGATGTTCGGCCGCTTGTTGAAGCCGCCGGCTTTGAGCCGGCGCACATATTGCGGCAGGCGAAAAATGCCGTGACCATCGGCGCCGGTGAGATCGGCTTGCGTCATCAATTCGGCGCAGCGCGCCGCGTCCGCTTGCGGCAGCCCCGCCGCGACGAATGCATCGGCAATCAGCGCCTGGGTGGCGCGCCACGGTAAGCGCGCAACTTCACCGCCCGCCATGATTCAGCTCGCCGCAGCCGGCTGCCGCTGCTTCTTAAGTATCGCCGCAGCATGATTGCCGAGGATCATGTCGCGATCGGCCGGCGCGATGCCGAGCGCACGGACATGTTTGACGCAATCCAGCATGCCCATGTCATAGGGATAATCGCTGCCGAGAAAGACGCGCGCGGCGCCAACCGAGGCGATCAGGAATTCCAGTGACGTTTTAGAATGCAGGATCGTGTCGTAGACAAAGCGGTCGAGATAAGGCGCCGGCGATTCTTTGAGATGCACTTTGGGTTCGGGGCGCACCTGCCAGCCGTGCACCCAGCGGCCGCCCTGATAAGGAATGAAGCCGCCGCCATGCACCATGACGAATTTGAGCTTGGGATGGCGAAGGAGCACGCCGCCGAAGATCAGGCAGGCCGCCGCGATGGTCGTGTCGAGCGGATTGCCGATCAGGTTGGTCAGATAGTACGACCGCAACCGGTCGGCACCGGCGACATGGCCGGGATGGATCATCATCCAGGCGTCAAGCTCGGCGGCGGTCGCCCATAACGGCTCGAAGCTCGAATCGTCGAGATTTTTACCCTCGACATTGGAGCCGATCATGGCGCCATGCAGGCCGAGCCTGGTCATGGCGCGGCGCAATTCGTCCGCGGCTTTTTCCGGCGCCTGCATCGGCAAGGTGGCGATGCCGGCGAAGCGATCTGGATGCTCTTTGACGAGCCGCGCAATCCCGTCGTTCTGGACGATGGCCGCGGCAATACCGACATCCGCGGGCTGACCATAAAGCCAGGTCTGCGGCGTTGCCGAGAGCACATGCATGTCGACTTCGGCCGCATCCATGTCGGCAAAGCGACGGGCAATGTCATGGCCGCCGCGCGGGAACGGGCGGTACGGCACGCCGGCGACTTCGAGCACGGCATTGTCAGCATCGAGGGGCGCGAGCTTAAGCTTAAGCCGCGGAATTTCCTGTTGCAGGCGCTCGATCGTGGCGTCGGCCAACACATGGGTATGGATATCGATTGTTCGTGGCCTTGTGGTTTGCGTCATTCCCGCTCCCTCGGCACTCTTCCCTTAAGCATGGCTCGCACACGGCGCGGCGTGTTGTGCGCATATCTCGCCGAGCCATGCAATACGGGGCGCCGGGCATTGCGCAAAGCCGCACCAAGACGGTCTTTTTACGCACGCGTTTCGGCTATAAAGAGCGGCTCGAAACCGACCGACTGCGGGATAACAATGGACGCCAGCGCGGATAAGCAAGCAACGACAGGAGACGCCGAACATCACTCGCGCGTCGAAGACGACGCTCTCGTTCGTGGCCTCGGCCGCTACATCGCCGATGCGCCGGAGCCGAACCAGGCGTTCGCTTATTTCGTACGTTCGCCGCACGCCTTCGCGCGCATCGTCAACGTCGATCCCGACGCGGCCCCTACGGCGCGAGGCGTGATCGCGGTGCTGACCGCGCAAGACATGGAAGGTGTCGGCAATATTTCGCGGCATCCGCCGCTGCCCGGCCGCAGCGCTGCGAAGCTCATCGTCTCGAATCGCCCGCCGCTCGCGCGCGATCGCGTAATGCATGTGGGTGAAGCGGTCGTCATGGTCATCGCCGAGAGCGCACTCGCCGCACAGGACGCTGCCGAATTCGTCACTGTCGACTATGAACCGCTCACGCCGGTTACGGATGCGCGCGCGGCGTTGCAACCGGGCGCGCCGCTTCTATGGCCGGAAGCACCCAGCAATCTCGCCATCGACTGGCCTGGCCCCGCCGCCGATCCGGACGCCAATGCGGCGGAAGTCGAGCGCATCTTCGCCTCGGCCAAATTTGTCGCCCGCATTTCGGAAATGAATCAGCGCCTCTGCGTCGCTTCCATGGAGCCGCGCGGTGGCACCGCAAGTTACGACGCCGCGCGCGACACTTACACATTGCGCACCTGCTCGCAGAGCGCCGGCACCATGCGCGAGAACATTCTCGGCATCATGAATTGGCCGAAGGAGAAGCTGCGCGTCATCACCGAGGATGTCGGCGGCGCATTCGGTCTGAAAACCTCCGCCTATCCGGAATATATCGCGCTGCTTGTGGCCGCGAAGAAGATCGGCCGTCCGGTGCATTGGATGTCCGGCCGCTCGGAAGCATTTTTGTCCGACAATCAGGCGCGCGACACCTATTCAAAGGTGGAGCTTGCGCTCGACGACAAAGGCAAATTCCTGGCGCTGCGCATCCGCAGCGTCGGCAATATGGGCGCCTATCTCGGCGCCATCGGCGCCAATATCCCGACCATCAGCTTCACCCGCTGCCTGCCCGGCATGTACGACATCAAGCCGATCGATATCAGCGTCAAATGCGTCTACACCAATACGCTGCCGACTGCGCCCTATCGGGGCGCCGGCCGCCCGGAGGCAAGCTATGCGCTCGAGCGCGTGGTCGATGAAGCGGCGCGGATCAGCGGTATCGACCCGATCAAATTGCGCCGGCGCAATCTGATCAAGAAATCGGCGATGCCGTACAAGACAGCGGTCGGTACTGTGATCGACAGCGGCGATTTTGCGCCGATGCTCGATAAGGCGCTTGAACTCGCCGATTACGCCAATTTCAGCAAGCGTCGCCGCGAGGCGCACAAGCGCGGCAAATATCGCGGGCTTGGCGTCTGCTGCATGCTCGAACATTCAGGCGGCTCGCCGACCGAGAGCGCGCTGCTCGCGTTTGCCGGCGGCAGCAATCTGCAATTCCGGCTCAACGTGCAGAACACCGGCCAGGGTCACGCCACCGTCTTCTCCCGTTTCATCGCCGGCGAGCTTGGCATTCCCGCTGGCAGGCTTTCGCATCGCCACGGCGATTCGGCGAACGAACTGCCGGGCTATGCTTCGGTCGGCTCGCGCTCGGCGATGACGGTCGGCCATTCGGTGGCAAAAGCGATCGAGGCGATGCTCGCCAAGGCGAAGCCGCTCGCCGCCGGAATGCTGGAAGCAGGCGAGGCGGATATCGCTTACAAGAACGGCGCGTTCGAGGTGGTCGGCACCGATCGTCGCGTGTCGCTCTTCGATGTCGCGGCGGCGGCCGCGGAGCGCAAAAAGCGCGGCGAGATCGCCGAAGATCTCGACACCAAAGCGGTCACCGAGACGCCGCAGACCTTCCCCAACGGCGTGCACATCGCCGAGGTCGAGATCGATCCGGCGACTGGCGAAATCAGGGTCGTCAATTATGCCGCCGTCGACGATTGCGGCCGGCCGCTCGACCCAATGATCGTGGAGGGCCAGTTGCACGGCGGCATCGCCTCGGGCCTTGGCCAGGCGCTGATGGAGAGTGCGGTCTACGACGCCGACAGCGGCCAGCTCGTGACCGGCTCGTTTATGGATTACGCCATGCCGCGCGCCGAGGACATGCCGCCGTTGCGCGATGCCATGCACAATGTGCCGGCGACCACCAATCCGCTCGGACTCAAGGGCGTCGGCGAAGCCGGCACCACGGCCGCGATCGGCGCACTCATGAACGCGGTCGCCGATGCCATCCCCGGCGGCGCCGGCGCCCATCTCGATATGCCGGCCTCGGCGCCGCGGCTATGGGAAGCCTGCCGGCACGCGGAAAGCTAGACTGTTATCCGTCACCCTGAGGGACCCGCTAACCTCGTCATTGCGAGCGAAGCGAAGCAATCCAGGAATCAACGTTGCGGAAATCTGGATTGCTTCGTCGCCCCCTTGGGGGCTCCTCGCAACGACGAGCGATTATGGCTTCTCTCTCCCCCTTGGTTTCCCCCGCGCCGGCGCGCGACTATGCGCGTTGTTGAGATGCACGAGATGTTTGAGCATCGCCAAGAACGCGCTGCGCTGGCCGGCCTTGAGTGGCGCCAGAATGAGCCGCTGTGTCGATCGCACCGCCGGCGCAATGTTGCGGATAAGCCGCCGGCCGGCGGGCGTGATGTAAAGCGACTTGGTGCGCCGATCATGCGCACCATTGACGCGATAAATCAGTTTCTTTCGCTGCAAGCGGCCGACCACCCCGCCGATCGTGGTGCGATCGAAGGCGATGATGTTGCACAGCGTCGTCTGATCGATTCCCGGATGGCTGTTGACGGCAACGAGCGCCGCGTATTGCACCGGAGTGACGCCGAACGCCTTGGCCTCATCGAGAAACAGCGCAAAAGAAATCTGATGCAGCCGGCGAATGAGATGGCCGGGCATTTCGAGCAGACGCTGGTCGCCATCCGCCTTGAGCATTGCGCTTTTGGTCTCTTTGTGCACTCGGGGCCCGTTAAAAACGCGACAATCAAACCATTCACCGCCCAAACCATTGACCGTCGCTCGACATTCTCGGTACAGTGGACATAATCGTCAGTATACTGACGAAATGCAAGTCGATGGGCACCGCCCTGAACGGGATGGCCGGAACACGTCCGGCCATGACGAAGTGGAGGACAACAATGCCCAAACACGCCGAAGCCCGCCCCGAAGACATTCTGGCCGGCAAGAAACGCCCCTTCACCGGCGCGGAATTTTTGGAATCGCTGCGCGACGGCCGTGAGGTCTACATTTACGGCGAGCGCGTCAAGGACGTCACCGTGCATCCGGCGTTCCGCAATTCGGCGGCCTCGGTCGCGCTGCTTTATGACGCGCTGCACGATAAGGCCTACAAGGACGTACTGACTGCGCCGACCGACACCGGCTCTGGCGGCTACACGCATAAATTTTTCAGGGCGGCGCGCTCGCGCGAGGATGTGATCGCGCAGCGCGACGCGATCGCGGCCTGGGCGCGGCTGTCCTACGGCTGGATGGGGCGCAGCCCCGACTACAAAGCCTCGTTTCTCAACACGCTCGGCGCCAATGCCGGTTTCTACGGCAAGTTCGCGGACAATGCCCGCGCCTGGCATAAGCGCGGACAGGAGGCGGTGCTTTATCTCAATCATGCGCTGGTCAATCCACCGATCGACCGCAACAAGCCGGTCGAACAGGTCAAGGACGTCTACATCACCATCCAGAAAGAAACCGACGCCGGTATCTATGTTTCCGGCGCTAAGGTGGTGGCGACCAATTCAGCGCTCACCCAATATAATTTCCTCGGCCAGAACATGGGCCAGGAGATCACCGATCCAGCCATGGTGGTGATGTTCATCGCGCCGATGAACACGCCGGGCATCAAGCTCATCTGCCGGCCTTCCTATGAGCTTGCCGCCGCGGCCACCGGCTCGCCGTGGGACTATCCGCTCACCTCGCGGTTTGACGAGAACGACGCGATCTTCGTCTTCGACAATGCTTTCATCCCCTGGGAAAACGTCATCATCCACCGCGACATGGAGCGGCTGAAGAATTTCTATCCGCAGTCCGGCTTTTTCAACGGCTTCACGCTGCAGGGCTGCACGCGCCTTGCGGTCAAGCTCGACTTCATCATCGGGCTTCTGATGAAAGCGGCGCGCGCGACCGGCGTCGACGGCTTCCGCGGCGTCCAGGCACAGATCGGCGAAGTGATCGGCTGGCGCAACCTGTTCTGGTCATTGACGGATGCCATGGCCTGCAACCCGGTGCCGTGGGTCGACGGCGCCGTCCTTCCCAATGCGCGCGGCTCTGCCACCTACCGGCTGTTCATGACGGAAGCCTATCCGGCGGTGCGCAATATCATCGAAAAGGTGATCGCCTCGGGCCTGATCTACCTGCCGTCGCATGTCCGCGATTTCAAAAATCCCGAAATCGACCGCTGCCTCGCCAAATATGTGCGCGGCTCGAACGGCATCGATTACAAGGAGCGCATCAAGATCATGAAGCTCCTGTGGGACGCGATCGGCAGCGAATTCGGCGCGCGTCACGAGCTCTATGAGATGAATTATTCCGGCAGCCACGAACTGATCCGCGTCTTTCAATTGCAGCAGGCGCAGGGCACCGGCGCGCTCAAGCAAATGGAGGCGCTCGCCGAGCAATGCATGGCCGATTATGACGAGAACGGCTGGCTGCATCCCGCCTATCGCGACGGCAGCGATATCAGTCTTGTCGGCAAGGTGTGACGCATCCCTGACGCTGCCGGCCGCGACCTCGCCGCGGTATAGTCGCAGAATGAATGAAGCCGTTTTCGCCGAAGTCTCGGCGTGGCTGACGCAAGCCGGCCTGACCGGCACTGCCGAGCTCGACATTGTGACCGGCTTCTGCGACCGCTGCGTCGCGGCCGGACTGCCGCTCGCGCGCACCATGGTGCTGATCGACACACTGCATCCGGTCCACGAGGGCCGGCTGTTTCGGTGGGGCGATCCCAAACAGTCTCCGCTCCTCGAATATGGCCGCACCAGCCCGGACGGACTCGCGGCAGGCGGCTTCGATCCGAAGGATGTCGCGGCGGCCGAACGCTGGCGAAACAGCCCGTTCTACCGGTTGCTGCAAACCGGCGAATCGCTGTTGCGCCGCCGCCTCACGGCCAAGACCGAGGAGTTCTCATGGTTGTCGGATTTGTTCGCCGACGGCATGACCGACTACGTCGCCATGATCAGCCGCTTTGCCGCCGACGGAACGATCGGCGAGATGGACGGCGTCTATTCGTCATGGGCAACGAAGGCGCCCGGCGGATTCAGCGACAGCCAGATCGCTGCGCTTGAGCGCCTGGTGCCGTATCTGGCGCTCGCCATCAAATCGGTGTCGCTCACCCGCATGACCGGCACGCTCATGGAAACCTATCTCGGTCGCGACGCCGGCCAGCGCGTGCTCAAGGGACGGATCGTCCGCGGCATTGCCGATCGTCTCGACGCCGTTGTTTGGTTCAGCGACTTGCGCGGATTCACTCGGATCACCGACACCGCGCCGGAACAGGTCATTCCGTTGCTGAACGATTACGCGGATGCGATCGTCTCGGCGATCGACGAGCATGGCGGCGACGTCCTCAAACTGATCGGCGACGGCACGCTTGCCATCTTCACCGCGGAAGACCGCACGCATGCGTGCAGCGCGGCGCTGTCTGCGGCCATCGCCGCGCGCGAGCGCATCGCCGAACTGAACAAGCGCCGGCAGGCGGACGGCAAGCCGACAACCGAAATGTATCTCGGTTTGCATGTCGGCGAAGTTTTCTATGGCAATGTCGGAAGCCGCGAGCGGCTGGACTTTACCGTCATCGGGCCGGCGGTCAACGAGGCAAGCCGCATTGCCGCGATGTGCCGTTCAGTCGATCAGCCCGTCCTGATGTCGTCCGCCTTTGCCAATGTGGACGGGATTAAAGAATGTCTCATATCGGTCGGGCGCTACGCTTTACGCGGCGTCGCGCATCCGCAAGAGTTATTCACGTTCGATCCGGATGCGTAAGGACGTCTCGACCGCCGCGCCGCCTGTCGCCGCATCCTGTGCCCTCGTCGGGCGCATCCTGCTGGCGTTCCTTTTCGTGCAGGGCGGATACAACAAGCTGTTCGGCGGCATGGCCGGGACTGTCGCAACCATGACCAGCCACGGCATACCGTTTCCCAACATCCTGGTCTGGGGGCGGTGGTGGTCGAGCTCGGCATCGGACTGTGCTTGATCGCCGGGCTGTTGGCGCGCGCGGCGGCGCTGGTCTTGGCTGCCTATACGCTCGTGCTCGGGCTCATCTTCCACGCTTACTGGCTGGGGCCGGCGGCGGAGGCGCGCTTTGATCGCATCATCTTCTACAATCACCTCTCGATCATCGGCGGCATGCTTGTCGTCGTGGCGTTCGGGGCGGGCTGCTGGAGCCTCGACGCTTTGATGCAACGGCGAAGCGAGCGCACCCCGGACCGATACGCCACGCAGTGGCGCATCGCTGATTCGGAACCTTAGCTAATTGCGGTTCGGCGGCGCATTTCGCCGCCGCTTGGTGCTGCGCTACGCCCGGAAAGGCGGCGGAGCGTGCACCAGCCGTTCACGGTTTTGCTTTAAGTCCCATTGTTGACCGGCGGCGGCCTTTCGTGGCACCTCCCGCGGCAGCGGAAAAATATTCGCAAATCCTTATGCCTAGCGACCGTTACAACGCCCGCGATGCCGAGGCACGCTGGCAAAAAGTCTGGGAGGAGCGCGGCATCTTCGCCACGCGCAACGACGATCCGCGCCCGAAATATTACGTGCTCGAGATGTTCCCCTACCCGTCGGGGCGCATCCATATGGGCCACGTACGCAATTACACGATGGGCGACGTCGTGGCGCGGGTGAAGCGGGCGATGGGCTTTAACGTGCTGCACCCGATGGGCTGGGACGCCTTCGGCATGCCGGCCGAGAACGCCGCCATGGAACGCAAGGTTCATCCGAAAGCATGGACCTACGACAATATCGCCGCGATGAAGAGGCAGCTCAAGTCGATGGGGCTGTCGCTCGACTGGCGCCGCGAAATCGCCACCTGCGATCCGGCCTATTACAAGCATCAGCAGAAAATGTTTCTCGACTTCCTGCGCGCTGGTCTCGTCGAGCGCAAGAAATCGAAGGTGAACTGGGACCCCGTCGATCAGACCGTGCTCGCCAACGAGCAGGTCATCGACGGTCGCGGCTGGCGCTCGGGCGCTTTAGTCGAACAGCGCGAGCTGACGCAATGGTTCTTCGCCATCACCAAATTCGCGGCGCCCTTGCTCGAAGCGCTCGACACGCTCGATCGCTGGCCGGACAAGGTGCGGCTGATGCAGAAGAACTGGATCGGCCGGTCCGAAGGGTTGCTGGTCCGCTTCGCGCTCGATCCGGCGACTGCACCGAAAGGCGAAGCCGAGCTCGATGTCTTCACCACGCGGCCTGATACTTTGTTCGGTGCGAAATTCATGGCGCTGGCGCCGGATCATCCGCTCGCCGCGGCAGCGGCGAAGAACAATCCGGCATTGGCCGAATTCATCGAGCGGTGCCGGCATCGCGGCACGTCGCAAGCCGAGATCGAGACCGCCGAGAAGCTAGGCTTCGATACCGCCATTCGCGCGCGCCACCCGTTCGACGCATCGTGGCAGCTGCCGGTCTATGTCGCCAATTTCATCGTCATGGAATACGGCACCGGCGCCATCTTCGGCTGCCCGGCGCACGACCAGCGCGACCTCGATTTCGTCAACAAATACGGACTCGGCAATGTGGCGGTAGTCTGCCCGCCTGGCATTGATCCGAAAAAGTTCGTCATCACCGACACGGCCTATGAGGGCGACGGCACGATGATCAATTCGCGCTTTCTCGACGGCATGACGAGCGCGCAGGCCAAGGAAGAAGTGGCGCGCCGTTTGGAGCAAGAGCGCCGCGACAACCGGCCGGTCGCCGAGCGGCAAGTGAATTATCGGCTGCGCGATTGGGGCATTTCGCGGCAGCGCTATTGGGGCTGCCCGATTCCGATCATCCATTGCCACGCTTGCGGCGTGGTGCCGGTGCCGGAACAGGATTTGCCGGTGACGCTGCCTGAAGACGTCACCTTCGACCGGCCAGGCAATCCGCTCGACCATCACCCGACCTGGAAACACGTTGCCTGCCCGCAATGCGGCGCGCCGGCACGGCGCGAAACCGACACGATGGATACGTTCGTCGACTCGTCCTGGTATTTCGCCCGCTTCACCGATCCATGGATCGCGAGCGCGCCGACCGACCGGCAGATGGTCGACGCCTGGATGCCGGTCGATCAATATATCGGCGGCATCGAACACGCGATTCTGCACCTGCTCTACAGCCGGTTCTTCATCCGCGCGATGAAACGGACCAACCATATCGGCATGGACGAACCGTTCGCCGGACTGTTCACCCAAGGCATGGTCGTGCACGAAACCTATCGCCGCGCCAACGGTGAATGGGCAGCGCCGGCGGAAGTGAAGATCGAAGCTGAAGGCGAAGCGCGCCGCGCGCGTTTGATCGCGACCGGTGAAGCGGTCGAGATCGGCACGATCGAGAAAATGTCGAAGTCGAAGCGCAACACGGTCGATCCCGACGACATCATCGACACCTACGGCGCCGACATCGCGCGTTGGTTCATGCTGTCCGATTCACCGCCCGATCGTGACGTCAACTGGACCGAGAAGGGCGTTCAGGGCGCGTGGCGTTTTGCCCAACGGCTCTGGCGCCTGGTCGGCGAAGCGGCGGAATTAGCGCAAGGCGCGCCGGCCGAGCGGCCGACGGAGTTCTCAGCTCCGGCGACCGTGCTGCGCAAGGCCGCGCATCGGGCGCTGGCGCGCGTGAGCGATGACATCGAAAAGCTGCACTTTAATGTTTGTGTCGCACATATCTATGAATTTGCCAACAGTCTCAATACGATAATCGGGGATATCGGCGCGCAATCGGGGGCGCGAAAAGGGGAGCAAAGTGGGGGCCAAAGCGGGGGCAAAGACGCTTCAGAAATGCCTAGCGTCGCTACGCCGGATTTGCGCTGGGCGATGCGCGAAGCAGTTAACATCCTTGTGCGACTATTCCATCCGATGATGCCGCATCTTGCCGAGGAATGCTGGGCGATGCTCGGCCACGACACACTGGTGGCTCAGGCGCCATGGCCGGAAGTCGAGCGCGCGCTGCTCGTCGAGGAGACGCTGACACTGCCGGTGCAGATCAATGGGCGAAAGCGCGCTGACGTGACGGTGGCGCGCGATGCCGGCGAGGCCGACATCGAGAATGCCGTGCTGGCGCTCGAGGCCGTGCAACGGGCGCTCGAGGGTAAACGACCGAAGAAAGTAATCATCGTGCCGCAACGGATCGTCAATGTGGTGGCGTGAACGCCGCGAGAAAATGCGCCTAGCCGCGCAGCTCGGCGCTCTGCTCGCTATGGCCGGTCTTCTCGCCGGCTGCTTTCAACCGCTCTATGGCCGTAATCCAGCGGTCGCCGACGAGAGCGTCCACGACAAGCTCGGCGAAGTGCTGGTAGCGCCAATCCCATCGCGGCAAGGAACGGCGCAGGCCCGCATGGCCGTCGCCATGCACAATGCCTTGCAGTACGATCTCAACGGGGGTGCCGGTGCGCTTTCGCCAACTCACCGGCTCGAAGTGGTGGTGACACCGACCGACATAACAGTGACGATCGATCCGACCACCGGCCGGCCGACCGAGGAAATCGGCGGCCTCAACGCAACTTATCGGCTTGTGGAAATCGCCACCGGGAAAATCGTCGTCACAGACAGCACCTTCGCCCAGGTCGGCTATGATATTCCCGGGTCCGGCGAGCAGCGCTTCGCCAAACAGCGGTCCCAGCTAAACGCTCAAGACCGTGCCGTCCATGTCGCGGCTGACGCGATCCGCAACCGGCTCGCCTCTTATTTTGTCGCCGGCACCTGAGCATTCGGGCGCGAATTTCCCGATCCGATTGCCAATCCTGCAAGGCGGCCTAATTTAGTTACATGGTCGCTCTCAAAACCGCAGATGTCGATGCGTTCATCGCGCGCCCGGATCCGGCGCGGCGCGCGGTCCTGGTGTTTGGACCGGACGCTGGCCTTGTGGCCGAGCGCGTCCGCACGGTCATTGCCGCATTGGTCGACGATCCGAACGATCCGTTCGCGCTGGCGCGGCTCGACGGCGAAGAGATCACTGCCGACCCATCGCGCCTGACGGATGAAGCGCTGACGATGCCGCTGTTCGGCGGCCGCCGCGCAATCTGGGTAAAGGCGGGAAGCCGTAACATCGCGCCCGCGGTCGAGGCGTTGCTCGAAAACGAATTGTTCGCCGCGGCGACGCAGTCGCGCGTGGTGATCGAGGCCGGCGATCTGCGGCGCAATGCGCCGCTGCGCGTATTATGCGAGCGCGCGAAAAACGCCGCAGCGCTGCCCTGCTATGCCGACAGCGAACGCGATCGCGCGCGGCTGATCGATGAGGAGATGCGGGCCGCTGGTCTCGCGGTCGCGCCGGATGCGCGCGCTGCATTGATCCCGCTCCTCGGCGGCGACCGCGCGGCCTCGCGCAGCGAAATCCAGAAGCTGGCGTTATATGCCCGCGGCAGCGAACAGGTCGGCATCGAGGAAGTCGCCGCGATCGTGTCCGACGCCTCCGCGTTGGCGATCGAAGATATCGTCGACACCGCCTTCGCCGGCCGGCCTGGCGAACTTGAACGAGAGCTCGCCAAGGCGCGGGTCGCAGGCACCTCGGCGGGATCGATTCTGTTCAACGCGCAGCGCCAATTGGCGCAGCTGCACAAATGGCGCACGGCCATAGAAGCGGGCCGATCGATCTCGCTCGACTCGGTGCAGCCACCGCTGCCGTTTCGCCGTCGGCCGCTGGTCGAAGCGGCGCTGAAAGCATGGACCGCGGCACGGCTCACCGTCGCCATGGCCGAGCTAGCCGACGCGACCTTGGATTCGCGGCGTCGTCCGGCCCTTGCCGATACCATTGCTGAGCGCGCGTTGCTCGCCATTGCCGTCGGCGCGCGGCGCAGCGCTGCCCCAACCGGCTAGCGAATTTCTTTCGATCCGTGCGCATTCGTGTTTGAATGTGGCGAAGGAGATCACTGCATGCAGAAGCTCACGGCGGGAATAACCAAAGCCGGCACCGGGATCGACGGCATTGCCTGGAATATTCTGGGCCAGACCTACGTGCCGAAGGCGCTGAGCGAGAGCTCGTTCTCCTGGCACGCGACATTTCCTCCCGGCACGTTCGTGCCGCCGCATATCCATCCGACGCAGGATGAGTTCATCTATATGTTCGAAGGCCGCCTTGATCTTGTTCTCGACGGCAAAGACGTGGTGGCGACTTCGGGCGACGTGATCCGCATGCCCATGGGCCTGCCGCACGGCATTTTCAACAAATCGGACCAGCCGGTTAAATGTTTTTTCTGGGTGTCGCCGACACGCAAACTCTACGACCTGTTCTGCGCGATCCATTCAATGAAGGAACAAAAACCCGAAGAGGTCGCTGCGCTCTCCGCTAAACATGAAGTGAATTTCCTACCGCCGCCGGGGCGGTAATCCCGCGTCTTCAGGTCGGATTTTCCAGGCTGAATGTGCCGGAATCGTCGTCATAGGCGAACACTTCAGCGTAGCGACCCCAGCCGATCACCGCCCGCAACGTCAGCTCGGCGTCCTCGGTGCTCATATTGTCTTCGAGTTCGTCGAAGAAGCGGCTCTTGGGCGCCGCATGGTTGACGCGTTCTTGCAGGACATGGCGAATGTGCGCGGCAAGCGGCACGTAGGACAGCAATTGGCGTTGGAATAGCCGCTTGCGATCGTCGGTGCCCATTTCGGCAAACTGCCTGCCGGTCTCGGTGAGCTTGATGTCGCCGCCCTCGATTTCGGCGAGGCGCAGTAGCTGCAGCGCGTCGGCGACGGGAAAGAGGTCGTCGACTTCCAGATGCAGCTCGTCGGCCAATACGGGCAAGTCGGCGCGGCCGTTGTAAGGCTGGGCGGTAACGCTTTCGACCAATCCCGCCAAAAGATTCGCCGAGACGCGCGGCAGCACTGTATTCATCGTCGCCACCGGCAGGCGTTCGGGAATGCCGATCGGCGTCGGCGTGCGCGCCGTCATCGCTACGTAGATCTTCTCGACCAAGTCGCGAAAGCGCGGGTCGAGCCGATTGCGCGGCTGTTTCAGATCAACGGCAATCTCGCTGATGATGCGCCCTGGATTGGTGGAGAACAAAAGGATGCGGTCGCACATCAAGACCGCTTCCTCGATATTGTGGGTGACGAGGACGACGCCCTTGATCGGCAGCTTGCCCTCGCCCCAGAGCTCGAGAAAATCCGTCCGTAGCGTCTCAGCGGTCAACACGTCGAGCGCGGAGAACGGCTCATCCATGAGCAAAATATTAGGATGCACGACGAGCGCGCGGGCGAAACCGACTCGCTGGCGCATCCCGCCCGACAATTCGCGCGGAAACGCCGACTCGTAACCGTCGAGCCCGATCAGGTCGATAGCCGCGAGCGCCCGCTTGCGAATTTCCGAGTCGGGAAGGCCGAGCGCCTCCAAGCCCAATTGCACGTTCTCCAACACAGTCAGCCACGGAAACAGCGCGAAGGATTGGAACACCATGGCGATGCCCGGCGCCGGCCCGGTTACGCGCTCGCCGAGATAGGTGACCGTGCCCGCCGAAGGCTGCGCCAGGCCGGCGATCAGCCGCAGCAGTGTGGATTTGCCTGACCCTGTGCGGCCAAGAAGCCCTACGATCTGCCCCTGGGCCAATGACAGCTCGACGCCGTCGAGCACCAGATGTTCGCCGCCGTCGGCGCGCGGAAAAGACTGGCGCAATGCGTGGACATCAAGCAGAGCAACGCTCATTTGAGCCTCATCCAAGGCGGAACTTGCGTTCGGCGTATTGGTAAAGCGGACGCCAGAACACACGATTGATCAGGACGACGAACAGGCTCATGACCGCTATGCCGAGTACGATGCGGTGAAAATCGCCGGCATCGGTTTGTTCGGCAATATAGGCCCCAAGCCCTTCGGCGTGCAGGTGCTTATCGCCCCATGACGCGACTTCGGCGACAATGCTTGCATTCCAAGAACCGCCGGATGCGGTGATGGCACCAGTCACGTAATAGGGCAGCACCGCCGGCAGGGCGATCCGGCGCCACCACAACCAGCCGCGCACGCGCAAATTCATGGCCACAGCACGCAGCTCGGCGGGAATCGCCGCCGCGCCGGCGATGACATTGAACAAGATGTACCATTGGGTGCCGAGGATCATCAGCGGGCTCAGCCAGATGTTCGGATTGAGCTGCCAGGCGACGATGCCTGAGACCACAATGGGAAACAGAAGATTCGCGGGGAATGCCGCCAGAAACTGCGCCACCGGCTGAATGAGATGCGCCACGTGCGGCCGCGTTCCAATCCACACCCCGATCGGAACCCAGATCACGGTGGCGAGCGCGATGAGCACGACCACCCGCACGAGCGTTGCAAAGCCGAGCACTATCGTCACGCCGACATCGCGTAGCGTGATGGCAGCGCCGGCAAATGTCACGACCTCCCACAACGCCACCGCGGCCAAAACAAAAACCAGGAGCGTGAACAAGGCCGCCAAGACGCGGCCGGCCCGTTTTGCCGGCGCGCTTGATGGGTCCTTGCCGAGCTTTTGCCGGCGCAGCGAAAACCGCCACAATGCCGCAAACGGCTCCGTCAGCCGCGCAATGATGCGCGAGCGGCGCAATACGTCGAACACCCAGGATTGCGGTGCCGGGACTCCAGGCTCCTGCTCGAAGCGGAAGCGGTCGGCCCACGCCACCAGCGGACGAAACAAGACTTGGTCGTAGATCAGGATCACAATCAGCATCGTGCCGATCGCCCAGCACACCGCGGCCAGATCACGATGCTCGATCGCAAGCGAGATGTAAGACCCGATGCCCGGCAAGGTGACGGTCGTATTGCCGACGCTGATCGCCTCGGAGGCGACGACGAAGAACCAGCTCCCTGACATCGACATCATCATGTTCCAGATGAGCTGCGGCATGGCGAACGGAACATCGAGGCGCCAGAACCGCATCCAGGCGCTGAGCCGGAAATTGCGTGTCGCTTCTTCGAGTTCGATCGGTACCGTGCGCAACGATTGATAGAAGCTAAAAGCCATGTTCCAGGCCTGACTGGTGAAAATCGCGAAAATGGAAGCGAATTCCGCACCCAGCACCCGGCCAGGCGCGAGGCTCATGAAAAAGACCACGGTGACCGAAATGAAGCCGAGGATCGGCACCGATTGCAGAATGTCGAGCAGCGGCACCAGCAACCGTTCCGCCGAGCGGCTTTTCGCGGCAAGCGTGGCATAGGTAAAGGTGAAGATAAGGGACAGCACCATGGCGATGAGCATGCGCAGCGTGGTGCGCGCGGCGTATTCAGGCAGGTTGCGTGGATCGAGCGACGGCGGCTGACGTTGCAGTTCGGCCAAGGGTTCGAAAAGGCTTCGGCTCGCTCCTCCCAGGAAAATCAGCAGCCCGAGAATAAGGAGAATGGCAAGGATATCCCATCGACTGAACAAACGGGTCCAACCGCCAACCGAAATTGGGACGAATACGCGCATGTTTTAGGCCAGATCTCGGAATCGCCGTCACAAAACTGTCGAGATATCGCGAGCGCGCCGAAACCGGCGGCCACGGCTTGTGAGTTCCACCCAATAACACCCGTCAGCGCCGGATCAAACACTTGTTGCCGCCGCCGGTAGGATTTTCTTGCCGGCCGCCGGCGACGATCGGAAGAGATCGTTCCCTGACGCGGCACGATGCGGTCGTGAAATCACCGCATTGTCGAACGATCAACTTGCCAAACGCGATGAATCCAATGGAGGGCTCCGTTGGCAATGCAATCGGCAAAGATCGCTATCGCTACCACGGCGAGTTTTCTTGCGACAGGATTGCTTGCGAGTTCGCTGGCAGTCTCGGCGCCCCAGTCCGTGGTCCCGTCGCAACCTGCCGTCACCGGCCTGTGGCAGAAGGTGGACGAGCAAACCGGCGAGACCGTCAGTTGGTTCTTGTTCGTCGAGCGTGGCGCGGTCTATGACGGCGTGATCGCAAAGCTGTTTCTGCGGCCGCAAGATCCAAGGAATCAGACCTGTTCGAGTTGCCGCGACGACCGCAAGGACCAGCCGCTGCTCGGACTGCCTTTGATCCGCGACATGCAACGTGACGGGCTGGTCTATCAGGGCGGCAATATCCTCGATCCACGAAATGGCAACATCTACAACGCCACGATGCGGGTCAGTCCCGACGGCGAGACTTTGACTGTCCGTGGCTATCTCGGGATTGCACTATTCGGACGCGACGAGATTTGGCATCGCCTCCCTGATCACGCGGTACGGCAGCTCGACCCGATCGTAATCGCCCGTTATCTGCCGGGCTCAGGCAGGCCTGGTATGTTGGGGCATCAAGAGAAGACGACGCGGCCGCCGAGTGCCCAGCGCTAGCGCCTGCTCGCATCGCAACGAGCGGATAAACGCAAGGGTATAGCCCGCGTCAGCGCCGGACGACCATTGACGGGGGCGCGCTTCGTTCCTCCCAACCCATTTGTTCGAGCTCGGGAATGGTGTCCTCGGCCGCCGGATAGCCGAGGCAAAAATAGCCGATGAACTTCCACGCGGGCGGCACAGTTAGAATAGCCGTCATTGCCGTGGGGTCGAGAATCGAAATCCAGCCCAAGCCGATACCCTGCGCCCGTGCTGCGAGCCAGATCGTGTGCACGGCAGTGACTGCCGAATAATCGATCATTTCCGGCATGGTGCGCCGGCCGAGATCATGGCCCCGCGTCGTTGTCCGATCCGCGAAAACCGCAAAATGCACCGGCGCCTCGTCAAGCCCGGCGAGCTTTAGCCGAGCATAAAGCGCGGCACGGTGCGCCGGCTGCGCGGCCAGCGCCTCGGCATTGCACAGCCGAAAATTTTCGCGAACGGCCGAACGCCGCGCGGAATCCTCGACGACGACAAAGCGCCACGGCTGACTCAAGCCGACGGAAGGGGCGAGACAAGCAAGCTCTAGCAAAGATTCCAACATGCCGTCCGGCAACGGATCGCGCCGAAAACGGCGGACATCGCGCCGCCACAGCACAAGGTCGCGCAGCCGGGCGCGGAACGCAGCATCGAAGCTGATCGCTTGCCGCGCCTCTTGCCGTAATTGGGCGACGTCCTCGATTTGCCGATTGAGGCGCATGTTCTTCGACCGCATGTCCGTCGATCAAGCTACTGCGTATCGGCGCAGTCAGCCATTGCAATCTTCAGGCGGTTCCATTCTGCTTCGTCGGCGGGCAGACCGAAGCGCAGCCATGACGGATGCTCCGGGAACACGCGCACGAGAATTCCGGCACGCCCGAGATGCTGGAACAGTTTCGGCGCTGTGCGCGTACGCACCAGCCGGAACAGGGTCGTGCCGCCGACAATCGAAACCCCTGCGCCGGCAAGAATTGCATCGAGCCTTGCGGCGCTCGCCGCCAATCGCCGCCGCGCGTCATCCATCCATGCGAAATCGGCGAGCGCTTCGCCTCCGACCGCAAGTGCCGGCCCGGACACCGCCCATGGACCGAGCCGCGCCGCGATCCGTCGCGCCAGCTGCGGTCGAGCCAAAGCGAAACCGAGCCGGACGCCTGCGAGCCCGAAAAATTTGCCGAACGAACGCAACACTACGATGGGGCTGCCGCTCACTTCGCTCGCCAGGCTCATAGCCGGCGGGCCGACATCCATGAAGGCCTCATCAACAACAAGGAGCCCGCGGCGTTCCTCCAGACGCCTCGCCACTGCCATCAGATCTCGCTTGTCGAATAGCCTGCCGTCAGGGTTATTCGGGTTGGTCACGATGACAAGGGTTGCTTCCGGCACAGTATCGAAAGCGCCGAGATCGGCTATTTCGGCGACCTGGTGCCCGGCGAACGAGGTGGCGCGCGCGTGTTCGGAATAAGTCGGCGTGAGAATGGCGGCACGTCCAGGACGAACCAGAGCGGCGACAAGCGGCAGCAGAATTTGCGTTCCTGGCGCCGCCACAACATGCGCGCTTGAAGGTGCGCCATAGGCTTTCGCAGCGGCGGCTCTTGCCTCCGCGAGCAAGTCGTCATCGGGCAGCCGTACAAATAAATCGGCCGGCAACCGCGGTAGCGGATAAGAATGGGGATTGATCCCGGTCGAAAGGTCGACGAAAGGTTCGGGAGCGTCAGCAAACAGGCGCCGAGCGGCGGCGAGATCGCCACCGTGGAGGAGCGTCTCATCCGGATCGCCCGAGAACGCCATGTGGGCCGCAGTCGCGCTTCTTGCCATGTTGATCGAACTCGGGATCGGTTATCCGCAACGCCTGGTCAGCGTCGTCGGCCATCCGGTGACCTGGATCGGCGCCCTCATCGGTTGGCTTGACCGACTGCTCAACCGCGGAACCGCGATACCGCTACGGCGAGCAGCGGGAATTTTGGCGGTCGTCGTCGTTCTTGCCGTGGTCGGCGCAATCGCGTGGCTGGCGCAGTGGCAATTGCTGCGCCTGCCGTTCGGGATCCTCATCATTGCCGGGCTTGCCGGTACGATGATTGCGCAACGCAGCCTGCACCGGTATGTCGCCAATGTCGCCTCCGCGCTCGAACTGCAAAATCTCGATTCCGGCCGCAAGGCAGTATCGCATATTGTCGGCCGCGATACTGCCGGACTGGACAGCGCCGGCGTCGCCCGCGCCGCAATCGAAAGCCTGGCTGAGAATTTCTCGGACGGCGTCGTCGCGCCGGTATTCTGGCTGGTTGTCGGCGGACTTCCCGGCGCCGTACTGTACAAGGCGATCAACACCGCCGACAGCATGATTGGGCACCGCACCCCGCGCTATGCGAGTTTCGGCTGGGCGGCAGCCCGGCTCGATGACCTCGTGAACTTGCCGGCGTCGCGACTTACGGCGCTCTTGCTCGTTGCCGCCGCGGTCTTGCGCAAAGATGCGTCGGCAGGCGACGCCTGGCGCGCGGTCAGACGCGACGCGGCGCGCCATCGCTCACCCAATGCCGGCTATCCCGAAGCGGCCATTGCCGGCGCGCTCGGCCTCGCGCTTGCCGGACTGCGAGTCTATGGTGGCCTGCCCCTCAACGACGCATTCATGGGCGATGGTCGGCGTGAGGCGAATGCCAAGGACATCCGGCGCGCGCTGGCACTCTACCGTTGCGCCGACGCGATCTTCCTTGCGCTCGTCGCTGTACTCGCCGCACTTCTCATCGCGCTAGGCTGAGCAGGCGATCAAGATCGAGATGCACCGCTAGATGCGCAGCGAGTCGATCGAGCGTTTGTTCGATCAGCTCCTCGTAAGCGATACCCGCCGTGCCGGCCGCGAATCGCTTAAACCATGCTGCACGCTGGCGATCATCAGCGAACAGGCCGTGAATATAGGTGCCGAGCACGCGGCCGTCGGCCGACATTGCTCCTTCGGGCGAGCCGTCATCGAGCCGCGCAAAGGGCCGCGCGCAAGCGGCGCCAGCCGTGACGCCCATGTGCATCTCGTAGCCACAAAACGGCGCCCCATCGCTGGTCGTGCCGCGCACCGGCTCGAGCCGTTTCTCATCGGAGAGTACGGTCTCGACTTCAAGCAAGCCGAGTCCGGCGAGGCTTCCCGGCGAGCCTTCGACGCCCTGTGGATCGGCAATCGTGCGTCCAAGCATCTGATAACCGCCGCAGAGGCCGAGTATCATGCCACCGCGCCGGCGGTGCGCAGCGATGTCAATGTCGAACCCCGCCGCGCGCAGCGCATGCAGATCGCTGATTGTCGCCTTCGAGCCCGGTAAAATGACCAGATCGACATCACCCGGCAGCGCTGCACCGGGGCGCAACCGGATTAAATCGACAGCAGGCTCGGTTTCGAGCGGATCGAGATCATCGAAATTGGCGATGTGCGGCAGGAGAAGAACCGCAACGCGCAGGCGCGCCTGTGATTTGGCCGGACGCGATTGTTCGAGTGCGAGCGCGTCTTCCGCCGGCAGCAAGCGCGCATCTGTGAAAAAAGGCACAACACCGAGCGCCGACCAACCGGTTTGCGCTGCGATCTGCGCCATCGCCTCGGTAAACAATGCGCTGTCGCCGCGAAACTTGTTGATGATAAAGCCGCAGATGCGTGCGGCGTCCTGCGCTGCAATCACCGCCTTGGTACCGGCGATGCTGGCGATGACGCCGCCACGGTCGATGTCGCCGATCAGCACGACGGGCACATCGGCGGCTTGCGCAAAGCCCATATTGGCAATGTCATTCTTGCGCAGATTGGTCTCGGCAGCACTTCCGGCGCCCTCGATCAGCACCAGATCGGCGGCGTTGCGCAGATGCTGATAGCTCTCCAACACGGCGGGCAGCAGATCGCGCTTGATGTGCTGATAGGCGGCAGCCTTGACGCTGCCGTAAACCCGGCCCTGCACAACGATCTGCGCCCCAATCTCGCTCTGCGGCTTGAGCAAAACCGGATTCATGTGGACCGTTGCCGGGGTGCGCGCCGCGCGCGCCTGCAGCGCTTGCGCGCGGCCGATTTCACCGCCGTCCGTTGTCACGGCGGCATTGTTCGACATGTTCTGCGGCTTGAACGGCCGCACCGCGAGGCCGCGAAGCGTAAACGCCCGGGCCAGACCGGCGACGATAAGCGATTTGCCGACATCGGAGCCGGTGCCTTGGAACATCAGCGCGCGTGCCGGCATTGCTGGGACTCGCTAAAACTCGATTCCCGGTTGCGCCTTCACGCCGGCGGCAAAATGGTGCTTTACCAAGGTCATCTCCGTGACGAGGTCGGCCGCGGCGACGAGCTCCGGCTTGGCATTGCGACCGGTGACGATCACGTGCAAGCCCGCGCGGCGAGCGGTGAGCGCCGCAACCACTGCGTTTAAGTCGAGATAATCGTAACGCAACGCGATATTAAGCTCGTCCAGAACGAGCATCGCCAGATTCGGATCGCCCATCAGCTCGCGCGCCTTGCTCCAGGCCCGTTCGGCGGCGGCGACGTCACGCGCACGATCCTGGGTTTCCCAGGTAAAGCCCTCGCCCATCGTGTGCCAGACCAATTGATCGCCGAACCGCGCCAAGGCGTCGCGTTCCGCCGAATGCCAGGCGCCCTTGATGAACTGCACCACGCCGACGCGCTGGCCGCGGCCGAGCATGCGCAGCGCCAACCCGAAGGCGGCGGTCGATTTGCCCTTGCCGGTGCCGGTATGGACAATCAACAATCCTTTTTCGATCGTCTTGCCCGCGACTTCCGCGTCCTGCACCGCCTTGCGCTTGGCCATTTTGGCGCGATGCCGCTCGGCTTCCTCGGTTGATTGCGTCATGATTGCACCTGAAATCGCCTGCCGTGCGAAACCCTACTATGCTCCCTTGAGCGCGAGCGGCAGGCCCGCGACCACCAACACGACGCGATCGGCGCGTGCGGCCAGGCGCTGGTTGAGCACGCCCTGTAAATCGCGGAAGCGCCGCCCCAACTGATATTCCGGCACGAGTCCGTAGCCGACTTCGTTTGCTACCATCACAATCGGCGCCTGCGCTGCCGCAAGCGCTTTTTCGAAGCGTTCAATTTCCATCTCGATATCCGCGGCATCGAGCATGAGATTGGAAAGCCACAGCGTCAGGCAATCTATCAATACCGGTTTTGCCTGGCACGATTGCAGCGGACTGGCGAGATCGCGCGGCGCTTCGATGGTCTGCCACGCAGCGCCCCGACGCGCGCGATGCGCGGCGATGCGTTCGGCCATCTCCGCGTCGCCGGGTTCCGCCGTCGCCACATAGTTCCACGGCGGTTGCCACGGCGCCGGCAGGCTTGCGATCAATCCTTCCGCATAGCGGCTTTTGCCGGAACGGGCGCCGCCGAGGACAAGAGAAAGTTTTGCTACGCTACTCTGCATTTAAAGCCCGCGGGCCAGATTGACAGGCCCACGCATCGAAATCTATCACTAAGGCTCGATGGTCCCTCGACGAGGGTGAATAGGGAATGCGGTGCGGCCGCGCATATATGCCGGCCAAATCCGCAGCTGCCCCCGCAACTGTGAGCGGGAAGTCTTGTCCGGTTAAGCCACTGGCGCAGTCTCTGCACCGGGAAGGCAGGACAAGGCGACGATCCGCGAGCCAGGAGACCTGCCATCGGGTGAGTCGACGCGACAAACACGGGTCGGGGTGTACCTGTGGATGATCTGAAAGACGCAAAGTCTTTTGGTCCTCGCTCGCGCCGACGGCAAGTTAGGCGAGGACCGTTCGTGCTCAAACATCTGCGATCGGCGCTCGACGACACTTCGCCCCACCAGGAGCGCAAAATCGCCGCGATCTATCTGCTATTGCTTGCATTCAATGCGGCAGTTTGGACCTGGGCTTTCATCGCCCTGTCCGACAGTCCGACCCTCCTCGGCACCGCACTGCTCGCTTATGTGCTCGGGCTGCGCCATGCCGTCGATGCCGACCACATCGCCGCGATCGACAACGTCGTGCGCAAGCTCATGCAGGAGGGCAAACGGCCGGTCTCGGCGGGATTATTTTTCTCGCTCGGGCACTCCCTGGTGATCACCATTGCCGTCGCCGTGATCGTCGGAACGGCATTCGCACTGCAAGGACGATTGCACCCGTTCAAGGTCATCGGCAGCGTCATCGGCACCGCAACCTCGGCGTTTTTCCTCTTGAGCATTGCGGCTATCAATTTGATCATACTGCGCGGAGTGTGGAGCAGCTTTCAGCGCGCACGCCGTGGCGAACCTGTTGCCGATCACGAACTCGATCAATTGTTGGCCGGCCGTGGCTTGCTGGCCCGCATCTTCAGACCGCTGTTTCGCATGGTCACGAGAAGCTGGCACATGTTCGCCATTGGATTCTTGTTCGGTCTCGGTTTCGACACCGCAACCGAGATCTCGTTATTCACGGTGGCGGGAAGCCAAGCCTCCGGCGGACTGAGCTCCGCGACCGTGATGATCTTCCCGGCCTTATTCGCCGCGGGAATGACATTGGTCGATACCAGCGACAGCGTGCTCATGGTCGGCGCCTATGGCTGGGCTTTCCTCAATCCGATCCGCAAGATTTGGTACAACCTGACCATCACCGCGATCTCCGCTTTGGTCGCCATGCTCATCGGCGGCATCGAGGCACTGGGGCTTATTGCCAGCAAGCTGGAGCTTGCAGGCAGCTTTTGGGAGTTCGTTGAGAAGCTCAACGGCGGTCTTGCCGGTTTCGGCTACCTGGTCGTGGGAATTTTCATCGCCAGCTGGATCGTCTCCTACTTGATCTATCGTTGGAGTGGTGTTGGCCGCATCGTCGTCGAGCGCGCGTGAGGCGAGCCCATGTCTGAAGCCGTGTCAGAGTTTATGTCAGAGTCCATATCCGAGCCAATGTCCGAACCCATATCCAAAACCGGATCCCCGATCGTTTATGTTTGCATCACCTGCCGGCGGGCGGGCGAGCAGGAGGCCGAGCCACGCGCCGGGGCGCTTCTTGCCGCAGCGGCCGAACAGGCCGCCGCCGGAACGCAAGTCGAGGTGCGTCGGTTGCGCTGCCTTGCCAATTGCACGCGCGGCCCAAGCGCCGCAATGCGCTGCGACGGTTCGTGGACATACATTTTTGGCGGGCTCGATACGGCCAATGCCGGCGCATTGATCGAAGGCGCCGAGCTACTTGCCGGCGCGAGTGACGGCATTCTGCCTTGGCGCGGGCGCCCGGAAATTCTCAAGCGCGCCTTGATTGCGCGCGTGCCCCCGCTCGATTTTGTGGAGAGCGATACATGAACGGCCGAATCGCGGCACAGCTTGCCCGCGTGCCCTGCACGATTGTGACCGGCTTTCTCGGCGCCGGCAAAACCACGCTGATTCGCCACGTCCTAGCCAATGCGCAGGGTCGGCGGCTTGCCGTGATCGTCAATGAATTCGGCGATGTCGGCATCGACGGCGAGATTCTGAAAGCCTGCGGCGACGCCGCCTGCCCGGAAGACAACATCGTTGAACTCGCAAACGGCTGTCTGTGCTGCACGGTCGCGGACGAATTCGTGCCCGCGCTCGACGCCATTCTCGCCAAGGGCGGCATTGACCATATCGTGATCGAGACGTCCGGCCTCGCTTTGCCGAAGCCGCTCGTTCAGGCATTTCACTGGCCGGCGATCAAGAATCGCGTGACCGTCGACGGAGTCGTCGTCGTCGTCGACGGCGCTGCACTCGCCGACGGTCGCGTCGCCGCCGACCTTGAGGCGCTCAAGCGGCAGCGGGCCGCCGACACCGCGCTCATGCATGACGATCCTGTCGAAGAAGTGTTCGAGGATCAGATTGCCTGTGCCGACCTCGTCGTGCTCAACAAGCGCGATCTCCTGGACGACGCCGCGCTTGAGCGCGCGCGCACGGCGATCGCGGGTGCGCTGCCGCGAAGCGTCAAGATGCTCACCGCCAGCGACGGCAAGGTGGATGAGACGTTGCTGCTCGGACTCGGAATCGGAACCGAAAATGACATCGCCGCGCGCCGGACGCGCCACGACGACGAGCCGGATCACGATCACGATGATTTCGACAGTTTCGTTGTACCGCTTGACGAGATTGCCGATCCTTCGCGTTTGGTGGCTCGCGTCGCTTCGCTTGCCCAACAATTCGACGTGCTGCGCGTGAAAGGCTTTGCCGCGGTGGCTGACAAACCGCTGCGTCTCCAGGTGCAAGCGGTCGGCGCACGGGTAACCCACCAATTCGACCGACCGTGGGCCGCCGGCGAGTCGCGGCAAGGCCGGCTCGTGGTCATCGGGCTCAAGGGCCTCGATCGTGCCGCGATAAAGAACGCGCTTCGCGCCTGAGCTTGGTTGGAGGTGAGCGATGCATCTGCTCACGACCAGTTCGACCAATCTCGACGAAGTCGTCGAGGCGATTGATCTCGCCCAGCCGTCCGGCGATATCGCAATCCTATCCTTCGCCGATAGCGATCTCGCCGGTCTTGCCGCGGCATGGCAAGCCGAGCGCGACGTATTACCCAGTCTGCGTTTGGCGCATCTACGCGATTTGCGTCACCCCATGTCGGTCGATTTGTGGATCGATCGCGTCGGTGCCGGCGCCAAAGTCGTCCTGGTACGCCTTCTTGGCGGGCTCGACTGGTGGAAATACGGCGTCGAGCGGCTTTCGGCGCTGGCGCGGGAACTCGGCAGTGCTCTTGCCGTACTGCCGGGCGAGGATCGCGACGATCCACGGCTTGCGACTGCTTCGACGCTGCCGCCGCAGGAATTGCACGCGCTGCTGGGTTATTTCCGCGAGGGCGGGACTGACAACCTGCGCGCTTTGTTGCGCCGGCTGGCGCGACACGCTGGACAGGGACTGCAATTCCACGAACCGTCCCCACTGCCGCGGTATGCCGGCTACTTGCCCGGGGAAGGCACCCTCACCCTGGAGCGTCTCGCGCAACGATTGGCCCCCGATCGCCCTGTCGTACCGATCGTCTTCTATCGCGCCATGATGCTTGCCGCCGATACGGCTCCAATTGATGCATTGTGCGCCGCCTTGGCCGCGCGCGACCTCATTGCGGCGCCGCTGATGGTCACGAGCCTGAAAGACGCCGACGCCGCCGCGTTCCTATGCAGTGCCTTTGTGCGCCTCTCCCCGGCGGCCGTCGTCACCATGACCGGCTTTGCCGCGGGCGGAGCCGGCGACGCACCCTCGCCGCTCGATGGCTTGCAAGTTCCTGTGCTTCAGGTGGTCAGCGCCACGACCCGGCGCGCGGAGTGGCAAGACAGTGCGCGCGGGCTGGGCGCCGCCGATCTCGCTATGCATGTTGTGCTTCCCGAATTAGACGGGCGGGTGCTGACCGGCGTGTTGGCTTTCAAGGATACGCTGACGCGCAGCGATGAGCTGGCTTTTACCGCGCTGGCAAGCCACGCGATGCCTGATCGAGTCGAGATGGCTGCCGACCGCATTGCCGCGTGGGTGCGGCTGGCGCGGCTACCGCGCTGCGAACGCCGCCTGGCGATCCTGATGCCGGATTATCCGGGTGCGAAGGATCGCGCCGGCTATGCGGTTGGACTCGACGTGCCGGCCAGCGTGCTTGCGGCACTCGAGGACCTCGCGGGCGCGGGTTACGTCGTCGGCACGCCGCCGAAGGCGACGCGCGCCTTGCTCGACGGCCTCGCCGGCGGTGCCGACGATGCGGCGCTCACGCTCGACGATTACACGCGGTTGCTCGCGCGTGTGCCCCCCACTGCGGTTGAGCAGATGCAACAAGCCTGGGGCGATCCGGTCGACGATCCTGACATGTGCGATGGCGCGTTCCGTTTTCGCGCCCGGCGCTTTGGCAACGTGTTTGTGGCGCTACCGCCAGATCGTGGCCGCGCAGCGCAGCGCCGGGCCGATTATCACGACCCGAAATTGCCGCCGCGCCACGCGCTGGTCGCCTTCGGGCTGTGGCTGCACCAGGTCGCACGTGTCGATGCGCTCGTTCATATCGGCGCGCACGGCACGCTGGAATGGTTGCCCGGCAAGGCCGTAGCGCTGACCGCGGCGTGCTTTCCCGAAATCGTTGCCGGAACTTTGCCGGTGATCTATCCCTTCATTGTCAGCAATCCGGGCGAGGCGGCGCAGGCCAAACGTCGTATTGCCGGCGTTACGATCGGCCATTTGCCGCCGCCATTAATCACAGGCGGGCCGAGCGGGCCGGCGCATCAACTCGAATTGCTGCTCGACGAATATGCCCAGGCCGAAGGTCTCGATCGCCGCCGGCGCGAGCGGCTCGCCTCTTTGATCATCGAGACTGCGCAGCGCAGCGGCCTGGCACGCGAGGCCGGCATCGCGGCCGCGTCGGCGCCCGATGAGGCGCTCAAACGGATCGATGCCTGGCTGTGCGATCTCAAGGACCTCGCCATCAAAGACGGGCAGCACATCTACGGTCGGGCTCCGGAAGGCCACGACGATAGAGCGTGGCATGACAGCGCCGCAGCCGAACGTGCCGCGCTGATCGCAGCACTCGATGGCCGCCGCATCGCCGCCGGACCCGCAGGTTCCCCGGCACGCGGCCGACACGACGTGCTGCCGACCGGACGTAATCTATTTACGGCCGATCCACGCACGCTGCCGACGCCGACCGCGATGGAGATGGGCCGTCTCGGGGCTATTGAGGTGCTACGTGGTCATCTGCAAAACCACGGCGAGCCGCCGCGCGCCGCGGTCATCGATCTATGGGGCAGCGCGACGCTGCGCACAGGCGGCGAAGAAATCGCGCACGGGCTTGCGCTCATGGGTTGCCGGCCGATTTGGGATCATGGGAGCGGCCGCGTCACCGGCGTGGAAGTGTTGCCAATCGCGGCTATCGGGCGCCCGCGCGTCGACGTGACCTGGCGGATCTCCGGCTTGTTTCGCGATTTATTTCCGGCGCAGATCGCGCTGATCGACACGGCAGTGCGAGCGGTCTCCGCGCGCGACGAGGACGATGAAGACAATCCGCTCGCCGCGGCGCGCCGCGCCGGCAACGGCAGCAGCGCGGTTCGACTTGATCGCATTTTCGGGACCGCGCCAGGGACCTACGGCGCCGGGATTGAAGAACTGCTCGGCGGCGATGTCGACACCGACGAATTCGGCGCCGCCTATCTGGCGGCGGCCTCGCATACTTATGGCGGCGCTGAAGGCCAAGCCGACGCCGCGCCCGGCGGCTTTGCCGCGCGCATCGCAGGCGCCGACTTTCTGGTCCATGTCGGCGACGATCCGGCGCGCGACTTTTTGGAAGGGGCCGAGGACGTTGGCTTTGTCGGCGGCTTTGCGGCGGCGGCAAAAATGCTCGGCCGCACCGCCGATCTGGTCATGCTCGACACCACCGATCCGCGGCGGCCGCGAGCGCGGTCGCTTGCCGCGGCGCTCTCACGCATTGTGCGCGGGCGAGCCGTCAACCCGCGCTTCATCGCCGGCCAGATGCGCCACGGCCCGCGCGGCGCGGCGGAACTTGCCGAGACGGTCGATCGGCTCGTTAACTTCGCTGAAACGACCGAGGCGGTGAGCGGCGATTTGTTCGACCTGCTGCACGCAGCCTATGTCGAGGACGGTGCCGTGCGCGCTTTCTTGCTCCGCGAAAATCCTGCGGCCGCCGCCGCAATTGCAGAACGATTCGAAACGGCGCAGCGACGCGGCTTCTGGCATCCTCGCCGCAATGATGTCGGCGCTGCCTTGGCGGCGCTGCGTGCCGAGGCGACGACGGGAGCGATCGCATGACCGCGCAACTTGCTGCCGTGCCCGAGCGGCGCGGCATTTGTCCCGGTGTGTCGACGCCATTGCCGACCGGCGACGGGCTATTGGTGCGGCTCATCCCCATCGGTACCGTTTCGCTCGGCGCATTTGGTGCGCTCGCGGTAGCAGCGCTTCGCCATGGCAACGGCATCGTCGAGCTCACGGCGCGCGGCAGTATCCAGGTGCGCGGTTTGACTGAGGAGTCGGCGATCCTGTTCGCACGCGATGTCAGTACGATCGGCATAGCAGCCGAAGACGGCGTGCCGATCCTCTGCAATCCGCTCGCCGGACTCCAATCTGAGGAGATTCTCGATGCTCCCGCGCTCGCCGCGGCTTTGCGCCGAACGCTTGCCGGTTCATCGCTGACAGAGCGTCTTGCTCCCAAATGCTCGGTGGTCATCGATAGCGGCGGATCGCCCGATCTTGCACGAATCCCCGCCGATATCCGCCTGCGCGCACAATTAGTGAACGATGAACCCGCGCTATGCATCGCGGCCGGCGGCAACGAGGCGGATGCGATCGATCTGGGACCGATTGCGCCGGAACGTGCCATCGAATGTGTCTTGCGTTTACTTGCTGTGTTGGCGCAACGCGGGCGCGGCGTGCGCGCCCGCGATCTGATCGCTGCCGGCGGCGCCAGCGTGCTTCGTGACGCGCTGGCATCAGCGCACGACGGCCCGATGGCGCAGTCACGGCGCGTTGCAGCGAAGACCTTCGATCCTGACGCGGCGCGATCGCAAAAGCGCAGTGCAATCGGACTGCACCGGTTGCGCGACGGTTTGCTGGCATGCGGGATTGGACTAGCGTTCGGCCATGCCGACGCGACGGCACTCGAGAAGCTCGCCGATGCCGCGGCAATGTCGGGCGCATGCGGGCTGCGTATCGCGCCCGACCGGGCATTGCTGGCGATCGGGCTTAGTGCGCAGGGCGCGGCGGCCTTGATTGCCGCCGCCGAACAATTCGGCTTTGTCACGAAAGCCGGCGATCCGCGCCGTTTTGTTCTCGCTTGCGCCGGGGCGCCGTTTTGCGCGTCAGGCCATATCGCTGCCCGGGCGATGGCGCCACACATTGCCGCGACCGCCGCGCCCTATCTGCGCGAGGGACTGATTGTCCATATTTCCGGCTGCGCCAAAGGCTGTGCCCATCCTGCGGCCGCCTCGCTCACTGTCGTCGGCACTGCCGGCGATTGCATGCTGGTCGAAAACGGGTCCGCGCGTGACACGCCGTTCGCAGCCGCTTGCGTGCACGATTTGCCCGCCGCCATAGCACGACATTTGCGTAAGCAGGGAGCTGGCCATGTCTGAGAGCGCGAATGACGAACAGCTGGCCTATTTACGCGACGGCGCCGCGATCTACCGCGAGTCCTTTGCCATCATCCGCGCCGAAGCCGACCTGTCGCGCTTTACACCTGAAGAGGCCGAGATCGCGATCCGTATCATTCATGCATGCGGTCAGGTCGATGTGGCGCAGCGCATCGTGTTCGGCGGCCATCTCGTCGGCGCGGCGCGCAATGCGCTTGCGGCGGGCGCGCCAGTCCTGTGCGATTCGGAAATGGTCGCGCATGGCGTCATTCGTGCGCGCTTGCCGGCAGGAAACGCGGTCGTGTGCACGCTCAACGATCCGCGCAGTACGATCATTGCTGCGAAGGCGCAAACTACGCGCTCCGCGGCGGCGCTCGATCTGTGGCTTGATCGTCTCGCCGGCGCCGTGGTCGCAATCGGCAATGCCCCGACGGCGCTGTTTCGGCTGCTTGAACTCTTGGCTGGCAGCGCGCCGAAGCCCGCGGCGATCGTCGGTATTCCGGTCGGCTTTGTCGGCGCCGCCGAATCGAAGGAGGCGCTAGCGGCCAACGCGCAGAAGATTCCTTTTCTGATCGTACGCGGCCGCATCGGCGGTAGCGCCATGACCGCAGCCGCGATCAATGCGCTGGCGAGGCCAAGTCTATGAGCTCAGCGCGCACAGCGAAGACGGGAAAGCTGATCGGTGTCGGCGTTGGGCCCGGCGATCCGGAATTGCTGACGCTCAAAGCCGCGCGCGCGCTCCAACAAGCCGATGTGATCGCGTTTTTTGCCAAGGCTGGAAATACCAGCCATTCGCGCAGCATCGTCGCCGGTCAGTTGCGGGCCGGTGTCGTCGAACTGCCCCTCATCTATCCGCTCACCACCGAGCTGCCGAAGTGCAGCACGGGCTACTGCGATGCGCTGGAGAATTTCTATGCGCGCGCGGCCAGCGACATTGCCGTTCATTTGCAAGCCGGGCGCGCCGTGGCCGTGATTTGCGAAGGCGATCCGTTGTTCTATGGCTCCTACATGCATCTTCACGCACGACTTGCGCCGCGTTTCGATACCGAGGTTATCGCGGGCGTGACCGGAATGTCGGGCTGCTGGTCGGCAGCGGGCATGCCCATTGCCCAGGGCGACGACGTTTTCACCGTGTTGCCGGCGACGCTGCCGGAGGGCGAACTGGCGCGGCGCCTGTCGGATGCGAATGCCGCGGTGGTGATGAAAGTCGGCCGCCATCTGCCGAAATTGCGCCGGGCGCTTGAAATCAGCGGCAGGCTTGCACGCGCGATCTATGTCGAGCGCGGCACGATGAGCGAGGAGAAGATGATCCCGCTTGTTGCAAAAGCCGACGACGATGCGCCGTATTTCGCCGTGGTGCTGGTGCCCGGCTGGCAGGCGCGTCCCGGAGGCGAGTCGTGAGTGCACGAGAGGTAAGCGGGCGTCTTACCGTGATCGGCTTGGGGCCCGGTGATCCGCGTTATCTCACTGCGGACGCAGCGAACGCGCTGGCCGACGCCGACGCGCTCTATGGCTATGGCCCGTATCTTGAGCGCGTGCCGGCGCGAGCCGGCCAAAGCCGTCATTCATCGGACAACCGCGAAGAGGCTGCACGGGCTTGCGCAGCGCTCCGTCACGCGGCGCAGGGCGCGAACGTCGCCGTCGTCTCCGGCGGCGATCCCGGCGTGTTCGCCATGGCGGCCGCGATCTGCGAACAAATCGCCGCCGGCCCGGATGCCTGGCGCGCGCTCGACCTGGTCTTTGTTCCGGGAATTACCGCAATGCTGGCGGTGGCGGCGCGGATCGGTGCGCCGCTCGGCCATGATTTTTGCGCGCTGTCGCTCTCCGACAATCTCAAGCCGTGGCCGATCATCGAGCAGCGGCTCGATGCTGCTGCCGGCGCCGGATTCGCCATCGCACTTTACAACCCGGTATCGCGCGCCCGGCCCTGGCAATTGGCGAGCGCCATAGAGCGGCTACGCCGCCATTTGCCGGCAACGACACCGGTCGTGTTTGGCCGCGCGGTGGGGCGGCCTGATGAATGCGTCGATGTGACGACGCTGGCCCTCGCAGCGGACAAATCAGCCAATATGGCGACGCTCGTGATCGTCGGCACCCGCGAGACACGCGTTATCGCGCGGCCAGGTCGATCGCCGCTGGTTTATACGCCGCGCGCCGCTGCCGAGGTGAGCGCATGATCAAGCCAGGCGACCGCGGCGTCCACCGTTTCGACCGCGGGCGCATCGGCAAGCGGCGGCCGGCGCAACATGATCACCTCGATTCCGAGCGAGCGCGCCGCCGCGATCTTGCCATAGCTCGCGGTGCCGCCGCTGTTCTTGGCGATGACGGCATCGATTCCATGCAGGCGCATAAGCGCGCGGTCATCCGCCTCGCTGAATGGACCGCGCGCGGTCACATAGGCCGCGCGTGTCAGCAGCAGGGGCGGCTCGACCGGATCGACGCTGCGGATCAGATAAAAGTGCTGCAGCGCGTCGCCCAATGGGCTGAGTTCGCCGCGGCCGAGCGTGACAAAGATCCGGCGCGGCCGATCTGCAAGCGCGCGCACCGCCGCGCCGACATCGGTCACTTCTTGCCAGCGATCGCCGGCGACTGCATGCCAAGGCGGCCGGCGCAAGGCAACGAAGGGCACGGCGGTTTGCCGCGCCGCCGCGCCGGCATTTGCCGAAATGACGTCGGCATAGGGATGCGTGGCGTCGACCAGCGCGTCGACTTTCTCGGTAACGAGATAGTCGGCGAGGCCAGACACACCACCAAAGCCACCGCTGCGCAGGCGCGCAGGCTGCGGCGCGGGGAATTTGGTACGACCGGCAAGCGACACGACAACTTCGAGTTCGCCGTGCTTGGCGAGGCGCTCGGCCAATTCCCGCGCTTCCGTCGTCCCGCCGAGAATGAGGATGCGTGACATGCCAGTTGCCAACGAGCCGCGTGTCGAGACCAGTCCGCAGAACAGTGCCGCATTGCGGCGTTGGCTGTCCATTGTCGGAATCGGCGAGGACGGCATCGACGGCCTGACCGCGCGTGCGCGCGAGCTGATCGGCAGCGCCGAAATCGTGTTCGGCGGCCGGCGTCATCTCGCGCTTGCGGCACCGCTCATTCGCGGCGCCTCGCGCGCCTGGCCGAGCCCATTCGATGGCGCGGTCGAGGAAGTCCGCGCATATCGGGGGCGGGCGGTCTGCGTCCTGGCCTCAGGCGACCCTTTCCATCACGGCGTCGGCGCGGTGCTGGCGCACCGCATCGCTCCAAATGAAATGATTGTCGTACCGGCACCATCGGCGTTCAGCCTGGCGGCGGCGCGGCTCGGCTGGTCGATCCCAGATTCGGTGCTACTGTCGCTGCATGGACGACCGCTCGACCTGATCCGATCGCATCTTCAGCCTGGCGCTCGTCTTCTCATGCTGACCGGTGACGGCGAGAGTCCGGCGGCGCTGGCGCGGCTCCTGGCGGACGGTGGTTTTGGCAAATCGCAATTGACAGTTCTGGAAGCGCTCGGCGGACCGCGCGAGCGCGTGCGCAGCACGAGCGCCGCGGAATATGATTTCAGTAACGTGGATTCGCTCAACGTGGTCGCGATCGAGGTGGAGGCGGCGTCCGGGGCCCGAGTTTTGCCGCTCGTACCAGGTGCACCCGATAGCCTATTCGAACACGACGGGCAGATCAGCAAACGCGAAATCCGCGCCGTGGTGCTGTCCGCACTGGCGCCGTGCCGCGGTGAATTGTTGTGGGACATCGGTTCCGGCTCAGGATCGGTTGCGATCGAGTGGATGTTGGCCGATTCATCGTTGCGCGCGATCGCCATCGAGCGCCGCGCCGATCGCGCCGCGCGCATCATGCGCAACGCTACGGCCTGCGGCGTGCCTGGCCTTAAAGTCGTCATCGGCGCCGCATCCGATGCGCTCGGCGATTTGCCAATGCCAGATGCGATCTTTGTCGGCGGCGGCGCGAACGATGCCGGCTTGCTCGATGCGGCGGCGCGCGCCCTACGCACGGGAGGAAGACTGGTGGTCAATGCGGTGACGCTTGAAACCGAAACGCTGCTGCTGAGCAGGCACAGTGTTCTCGGCGGTAAACTGTGTCGGCTTGCGATTTCGCGCGCCGAACGGCTCGGTGACAAGACGGCTTGGCGACCCGCGCTGCCGGTGACGCAATGGATCTGGATCAAGCCGTGATCTTCGCTGGGATCGGTTGCCGGCGCGGGACCAGCGCCCCTGAAATCGAAGCGGCGATCCGCGCGGCGCTGGCGCGCGCTGGTTTAGTGATCACGCAGATCGAGGCGATCGCCACCAGTATCGGCAAACAGGCCGAACCCGGCATCGCCGCCGCTGCGGCGAAGCTTGGCCTTCCGATCATGCCGATAGCCGAAGCGCAATTGAAAGCCGCGGGTGAGCGCGCGACGACACGATCGGAGCGCGTGCTCGCGCTCACCGGCGTTCCCTCGCTCGCCGAAGCCGCGGCCTTGGCGGCCGCGGGGCCCTCGGCGCGACTTGTCGTCGCGCGTCTTGTCGTTGGCGCCGCGACTTGCGCGCTCGCAAGTTCGGATCTCGCGCAATGACCGTGCATTTCATTGGCGCCGGGCCCGGCGCTGCCGACCTTATTACCGTGCGCGGACGCGATCTGATCGCGCGTTGCCCGGTTTGCCTCTATGCCGGCTCGATCGTGCCGCGTGATCTTTTGCGCCTGTGTCCGAAGGATGCGCGCATCATCGATACCGCGCCGCTGTCGCTCGACGAGATCGAGGCCGAATTTGTTGCCGCCGATGCCGAGGGCAAAGACGTGGTGCGGCTGCAATCGGGCGATTTGTCGATTTACTCGGCGCTCGCCGAACAGCTGCGACGGCTCGCGCGGCGCAACATTCCTTATACGCTCACGCCCGGCGTGCCGGCTTTCGCTGCCGCAGCGGCGGCTTTGCAATGTGAGCTCACAATTCCCGAAGTGGCGCAAAGCGTCGTCCTCACGCGACTCGGAGGCCGTGCCTCACGGATGCCGGAAGCTGAAAAGCTCGCTACCTTCGCCGCGAGCGGCGCGACGCTCGTGATCCATCTCGCCGTCCATGCCATTGATACCATCGTCGAACAGCTCACGCCGTTTTACGGCGCCGAGTGCCCTGCCGCGGTTGTCGTCGAGGCCAGTTCGCCGTCGCAGCGCATCGTTCGCGGCACGCTCGCCGATATCGCTACGCAAGTGAGACGGGCGAAGATCGAACGCACCGCGCTCATTCTCGTCGGCCGTGCGCTCGATGTGCACGATTTCCGCGACAGCGCATTGTATGATGCCGACTATCGTCGTCGCTTTCGCGGAGGCGGCGCATGACGGCAAAGCGATCAAGATTCGAATGGAGCGCGGCCAACCAGGTTCTGCTCGCGATCGAACAGCAGAATTTCGACGCCTATCTCGGTTCCCGCAACCACGGCAGCAGCGGTTCGCTGCGCCGCTTGCGCGACCACATCGCCAAGCGCAATCCCCGCCGCTTGCGCGATGACAAAGGCTTGCGCCGCAGTATTCGCCGAAACGACGCTGGCTTGAACGTCACGACTGGCGCCGGCGCGTTTGGCCAATCCGGCGAGCGCGTGAAGATCGACTTCGCCGCGCTTGGAGTGCAGATCGATCAGCCCTTGCGCGAGCTTAGTCATCTTGGCGACGCCGCCCGCGATCGTGACCCGCGGCACCGGATGCCGCCGCAGATATTTCAGCATGCCACCGACGAAATCGCCCATGTCGATCAATGCGATTTCCGGCAGGCCATAAAACTTTTGGGCGGCGCTTTCGGAATTCGCTCCAGTCGACCCGACAATGTGCTCAAGGCCGGCGGCGCGCGCGACATCGATGCCCGAATAGATCGAGTGGATCCAGGCCGAGCACGAATATGGCACGACAATACCGGTCGTGCCGAGAATCGACAGGCCGCCGATGATGCCGAGCCGTGCATTGACCGTCTTGGCCGCGAGCGTCGCGCCGCCGGGTATGGAAATCTCGACCTCGGCATCGGCAGCGCCTCCATTCGCTGCCGCGATCTCTTCGATCGCCTCGCGGATCATGCGGCGCGGCACCGGATTGATCGCCGGCTCACCCGGCGGCACTGCAAGCCCTGGTCGCGTCACGGTGCCGACGCCTTCGCCGGCGCGAAAGGCTACGCCGCTGCCGGGAGCAGCGCGCCGCACCGTTGCGCAGACGAGTGCGCCATGAGTCACATCCGGATCGTCGCCGGCATCCTTGACCACGCCGGCTGTCGCCCCGTTTTCATCCAAACGCGCCATGGCAAGCGCGAAACTGGGCCGCTCGCCGCGCGGCAGCGTCACAGCAACCGGATCAGGAAATTCGCCGGTCACGACCGCAGCAAAGGCGGCTTTCGCCGCCGCCGCCGCGCAAGTGCCGGTGGTCCAACCCCGGCGCAAGACCGGTTGTTTTGCCATGCCGTGATTTTTAGTCCCGTGATCGGGACGCGTCACTACACACGAGCGAGCCTGCCATGACTGCATGGGATTCGTTAGCCGCACGCCGCACCGGAATTCCGGTCTTTGCGCCCGGGCATGTCTGGCTCGCTGGCGCTGGTCCGGGTGATCCGGGCCTCCTCACGCTCGATGCCCTTGCCGGACTGACCCAGGCCGACGTGGTCGTCCATGACGCGCTGGTGGATCAGCGCGTGCTGGCGCTGACTGGCGCGCAGGCGCGGCTCGAATTCGCCGGCAAGCGCGGCGGCAAGCCGTCCGCCGTGCAGGCCGACATCAGCGAGCGCCTGATTGCGCTCGCGCAGGCCGGCAATCGCGTGCTGCGGCTCAAGGGCGGCGATCCCTTTGTATTCGGCCGCGGCGGCGAAGAGGCGATGGCCTTGGCCAAAGCGAATGTACCGTTTCGCATTATTCCGGGCGTCACCGCCGGTCTCGCGGCCCTGGCCGCCGCCGGCATTCCCGCGACGCTTCGCGGCGTCAATCGCGCCGTGATCTTTGCCGCAGGGCATGGCGCCGAGGAGGACTTTGATTGGACGCCGATTGCACGCACCGGGCAACCGATCGTGCTGTACATGGTGATGCACAATCTCGAACACATTACCGCGGCGATGTTGGACGCTGGAATTCCTGCCAGCACGCCCGGGGCGGTGATCGTGTCGGCGACGACGCCTAAGGAGCGCGTGCTCGTCTCCGCGCTTGAATGCCTTGCCGCCGAGGTGCGCGCGCAGAATTTGGAGCCGCCAGCGATTGTAGTGATCGGGGAGATCGTGAAGCTGCGCAACGCGCTCGCCGGTGCTGCGACGCTTCCAGCCGAGGAGTTGAAATGACGGCGCGCGGATTGATCATCGCAGCGCCGCAGTCCGGCGCCGGCAAGACCACTATCACGCTTGGAATTCTGGCGGCGTTGAAACGCCGGAGCATCGCCATCGGCGCGGCCAAAGCCGGTCCCGACTATATCGATCCTGCGTTTCATGCCGCGGTCACCGGGGTACCTGTCGTCAATCTTGATTCCTGGGCAATGCCCGATGGCCTGCTCGACGTGTTGGCGGCTCGCACGGCGGCGGCAGACATTTTCATCGTCGAAGGCGTAATGGGCCTGTTCGATGGCGCGCCGGCAGAGGCAGGACATCGCGGCGCCACCGCCGATCTCGCTACCCATTTCGATCTACCGGTCGTGCTGGTGCTCGATGTGGCGCGGCTGGCGCAATCCGCGGCCGCCGTGGTGCGCGGCTTTGCCACCCACGATCCCGCGGTGAAGATTGCCGGCGTCATCCTTAACCGCACGGCCAGCGAACGGCACCGCACCCTGATTGCCGAGGCGATCGGCGCGGTCGGTTATCCTGTCTTCGGCGCCTTGCCACGCGACGCGACGCTTGCGCTGCCCGAGCGACATCTCGGCCTGGTGCAGGCCGCCGAACATATCGATCTACCGGCCTTGATCGATCGCCTCGCGGTGCTGGCGGAACGCCACTTCGATCTCGACGCGATCGCCGCCGCGGCCACGCCGCTCGCGCTCGGCGCATCGCGTAATATCTGTGAGCATTTTATCCCGCCGCCTGGGCAGCGCGTCGCGCTGGCGCAGGATCGCGCTTTCAGCTTCGTCTATCCGCATATGGTGGAAGGCTGGCGCAATGCCGGCGCGGAGATCATTCCGTTTTCGCCGCTCGTCGATGAGGCGCCGCCTGAGCGCGCCGACGCTTGCTGGCTGCCGGGCGGCTATCCCGAATTGCATGCCGCATCGCTCGCGGCGGCGCAGCGCTTTGCCGAAGGCTTGCGACGCTTTGCGCAAACGCGGCCAGTGCATGGCGAGTGCGGCGGCTACATGGTTCTGGGCGAGACCATCGAGGATGCCGACGGGCGCTGTCACCCAATGACCGGCCTGCTCGGTCATTCGACCAGCTTCGCTAAGCGCAAGCTGCATCTCGGCTACCGCGCCGCGCGGCTTCTGTCTGACGGCGTGCTCGGCGCCAAAGGCGCGCTCGTGCGCGGTCACGAATTTCATTATGCGTCGCTCGTTTCGGGAGGCGACGACGACGCCTTTGCCGAGCTCAGCGACAGCGCGGGCGCTGCGCTTGGCAAAAGCGGCGGCCGGCGCGGCCGTGTCACCGGCACGTTCTTCCATGCGATAGCGGCAGACACAGCTTAAAAAAACCGTCCCGACTTACCGATTCTCATACTTCTCATACCTACCGAAACCGGCGCGCATGTCTGGGCGGAACGTTATGATCGCAAAGCAGACGATATCTTTGCGTTGCAGGATGATATCACTGTGGTCGGAACGATAGAGCCGAGCCTGCGCCAAGCCGAAATCGAACGATCGTTTTGTTTTAGCTGACCGCGGCGGATGTGACCTCATCATCCGGCTTATCCGACACGCCGGCTTCCGCGAATGTCGCCATGCCGGTGTGACAGGCAAGCGCGGCGCGCAAAATGAGTACCGCAAGCGCGGCGCCTGAGGCTTCGCCGAGCCGCATGTCGAGATCAAGAAGCGGGCGCAAACCGAGTTCGCCAAGCAGAAGGCGATGACCCGCCTCAGCGGAAACGTGCGCGGCGAGCGTGTGCGCAAGCGTATCGGCGCGCAATTTCATCAGCGGTGCGACGGCCGCCGTGCAGACAAAGCCATCGAGCACGACCGGAACCCGCTGCTGCCGCGCCGCCAGCACCGCGCCCAAAATGGCGGCGAGCTCACGCCCGCCGAGCGCGGCCGCAAGCGCAAGCGGATCGTGCAGCATAGCGGCATGGCGCGTAAGCGCATGATCGATCGCCTCGCGCTTGCGTAGGAGCCCGTCTTCATCCAGGCCGGTGCCGCGTCCGGCCCAGCGTGCGCCACCGCCGCCGAACAAAGCTGCCGCGATCGCGGCAGCAGCGGTCGTATTGCCAATGCCCATTTCACCCAAACAGAGGAGATCGCATCCCGGCGTCACGGTTTTGTAGCCGGCAGCGACGGCCGAAAGAAATTCCTGTTCGGTCAAGGCCGACTGTTGCGTGAAATCGGCGGTCGGCTGGTCGAGTTCGAGCGGAATAACGCGCAATTTGGCGCCGGCGGTTTGCGCCAATTGATTGATCGCCGCGCCGCCAGCGGTAAAGTTCGCCACCATCTGCGCGGTGACCTCGGCCGGATAGGCGGAGACGCCGCGCTTTGTTACCCCGTGATTCCCGGCGAAAACCAGAATATCGATCGTGTCCAGCCGAGGCGGCGCGCGGCCCTGCCAATGGGCGAGCCAGCCCGCGAGTTCTTCAAGGCGACCGAGACTGCCCGGCGGCTTGGTGAGCGTCGCCTCGCGGCGCGCGACGGCCGCGCTCGCGGCGGCAGATCCGCCCGGTAGATCGAGACAGGCCGCGCGCAGCGCGGAAAATGAGGTAAAATCAGCCATATCGGTCTGGGTCCGCGCGGCCTCGGCCGCGCAAATGCCCGAAGGGGTGTAGCAAATCGCTCACCTCACCGCCATGAAACGGCTGGCGCCACATGACACCAATTTCCGCCGCCTGGTTCGAAGATCGCGCCGAAGAGCTCAAAGCGAGCATCGCCTTCTGCACCCAGCTGCCGTTCGCGCGCGCGACGCCGCAGGCGGCAAAGGTTCTCGGCAAAGCAGCCTGGGCGTTTCCCGTTGCCGGTCTTGTTGTCGGCCTTGTCGGCGCGGTGGTCTATGTGCTGGCTCATCGGCTGGGCGTGCCGCCGTGGCCGGCGGCAGCGCTGAGCGTCACGGCAACTTTGATCGTCACCGGCGCGCTACATGAAGATGGTCTTGCCGACGCGGCCGACGGTTTCGGCGGCGGCGGCACGCGGCAGCAAAAACTCGACATCATGCGCGACAGCCGCACCGGCGCCTATGGAGTTTGCGCCGTGGTGCTGTCGCTGCTGTTACGGGTGGGTGCGCTGGCGAGTTTTGCCGATGCACATGGCGTCGTCTGGGCGTTGCTCGCGTCGCACGGCGCCGCACGCGCCACGATGCCGGCTTTGATGTGGCTCGTGCCGCCGGCGCGCGGCGACGGCCTGTCTTACGAGGCCGGCACGCCGCCAGGCGAAAGCGTCGCCGCCGCCGTGGCGATTGCGCTGATCGTGCTTGCGTTCTGTCTGCATCCGGCGCGCGGCGTGATCGCCTTTGTCGTTGTAGCGGCGACCGTCACACTAATGGCTTGGCTCAGCGCACGGCAGATCGATGGCCAAACCGGCGACGTGTTGGGAGCGCTCGAACAAGTCGGCGAGGTCGCAGTCTTGCTGGTCGCTCTGGCTTAGATAACAGCCGTCATCGCGCGCCTGCCCGCGCTCCAGACTGGGCGAGTTCGATGCTGGGCTCGAGCGGCAGCTTGACCGGCGCTTTCAGCTTGGCTGATAAATCGAGTGCCTTGGTCAGCATCAGCCGGTCGTGCGCTTCGGCGGCGGTCGCCGCTTGCGTCGGCAGGCCGAGCGACACGCGATTGAGGAATGAGTCGGTCTCCTCGCGCATCGGCCCGCGCAACTCGCCAAGCGCCATGTCGCCCGGCGGATAGGAGCCGAGGAAATCGACCAAGCGGGTTTCGTCGGGCGCGTAGCCTTCGCTCTGCGGTGCGGAAACGGCGAGCACCATGTCGCGGTGCGTGTCGTCGATCGTCAAGACGCCATGCGTGCCGTTGATGCCAACTTCGAGGCTATAGACGGCGCCAGGCCACGTTACCGGCAGCGCCCAGGAAATATTGAGATGATAAATCGTGCCGTCGGCGCACATGATCATGCCGGCGGTTGCATCGATGCCGTGATAAAGCGGACCGAGCACCTTATCGACCGAGCGCGCGTAGCATTCGACGGGCTGTTTGGCCTCAAGATACCACATGACGATGTCGAGTGCATGCGTGCCGGAAATCACCATGGGCGAGATCGTCGCCGGATCGTCGGTGCGCTTGTAATTGTCGATCGCCACCAGACGATTCATGAAGGCGCGCGACGTCACCATGGTGACATCGCCGAGCGCGCCGCTCCGCACCTTCTCCTTGCCCGCGAGCCATTTGCGGCGGAAGCGCTGCGTATAGCCGACCACGGCGTCGAGCTTGGCGTCGGTGATCGCCTTGAGCACGCACGCCGATTCGGCAAGGTCGGTGGCGAGCGGCTTTTCGATCAGCATTGGCACGCCGCGCTCGACCGCCGCCAGGATCGGAGCGACGTGAAGATGCTCGTCGGTGGCGATGATCACGGCGGTCACTTCCGGCCGCGCCAGCAGCGCGCGATAGTCGGTGGTGACGAAGTCGGCGTCGATGCGCGCGGCGATGTCGCCGCCGCGATTGTGGTTGAGCTCGGCAATGCCGATCCATTGCACCGCGGGATGGCGCGCAGCCACTTCGCCGCGGAACAGGCCGACGCGCCCGGCGCCGATGATCGCAAGGCCGATGCCTTTGGCGTTCTTATTCATACGTTCAGCCCCGCGCGGTTGCGCTGCTTGAGCTCGGCGATTCCCGAAATCGTCTCATTGCTCAGCGGCAGATCGATCGGCGCATTACGGTCGGCAGAGAGGTCGGCGGCGCTGTAGGTTTCCATGACACGGCGCGCGCTTTCCGGCGTCACCATGACGGACGTGTCACGAATGCAGGCTTCGAGAAAATGCAATGTCTCGGGGCCGATGCCGCCAGCATAGACATGATCCACCCATTCGCCCGGCATGGTTGACATGGTGAATTCCTGGCCGCGCTTGGCAGTGTTGAGCCAGTTGTCGCGCTGGGTGTCGTCGAGTGTGAGCGCGCCTTCGGTGCCGGTGATCTCGATCCAGGTCGAGCAATAATTCGGATAGCTCGGCGGGAAATTCCAGCCGCCGCCGATCATCACCACGACGCCATTGTCCATTGTGACCGTGGTGAACATGATATCGTGGGACCCGTTCACCGGCTTCATGTAGCCGTAGGCGCCCTGACTGTAGACGCGGACCGGTTTCGCCGGCTCCAACAGCCAGAATACGAAGTCGAGATCGTGCGTGGATTCCATCACCACCGGGGAGAGGCGCACGCGGCTTGCGATCTTCTTGCCGAGGTCGCGCGATAGGTGCCGGCTCACCAGCACGGACACGACATTGCCGAGTGTGCCATCGGTGATCTTCTTTTTGGCAAAGGCAATCTTGGGATTGAACCGTTGCGAATAGCCGATAGTGAATTTCAGATTATTGCGCTTCGATAGTTGAATGAGTTCGTCGGCTTCCCACAATTCGAGCGCGATCGGCTTTTCCAGCATGACATGCTTGCCGGCGCGCAGGCAGTCGCGCGCGATCGGATAATGATTGGCCTCGGGCGTGGTCGAGATGTAGACCACCGAGATTTTGTTGTTGCCGATGATCTGTTTGTAGTCGATGACGGCCGTTGCCGGCTTGTACAGTTTTTTCACCTCGGCAAGCCGGTCCGGCTTGATGTCGCACAGATGCAACTTATCGACCAGCGCAGTGCGCGACAGCGTGTCGGCGCGCAAGCCCCCGATCCAGCCAACCCCGATCACTGCCGCTTCCACTGTCTTCACCGCGCGTTACCTCCCGGTTGCCGGCGCATAGAAACCATGATGGCGTAGCACGTGCAACGTTTCATGCGTCAGGCAGACAGGCGCGGCGCGGCGACCCCAAAAACGGCCTGCGCGAATTGCGGATAGACTTCCGCCAGCATCGGCGCGACCACTGTGCGCATCAGGCGCAGCGTCTCGGCGCTCGGCGCGGGGGTGACCGGTATTTTGGCGAGCCGGTCGAATTCAAACCCGGTATTCTCGATGACTTCCTCGACACTGTGGCCGGAATGGACGCTCGCAAGCCGAAACCGCCGCCGTTTGCGATCGAAATCGAACAAACAGCGATTGGTTATCAGCGCAATCGGACCGCCAGGGCGATGCACGTTTGCCGGACCAGCCCCGGGCGCGCTGACGAAATCGACCTTGGGGACCAGCGTACGGCGCGAATGTTCAATGCGGAACAGAATGACGCGCGGCACGACATAATAAAGGTAGGCGGAGCCGAACGAGCCGGGGAATCGCGCTTTCGGCTTTGCATAATCGCCGACGCTGACGAGATTGATATTACCTTCGCCGTCGATCTGGCCGCCGGATAGGAAAAACACGTCGACACGACCCTGGCCGGCGCAGTCGAACAATTCGCGCGCGCCGTCGGTGAAGAACGTATGGGCGCGGCTGCCGAGAAGCGACACATAAGGTCTGCCTCCACCGCGCTCGCGCGCCAACAGCGCGGCGGTCGCCGGAATCGGCGAAGCGTTGCCGACGGCGACATGACGCGTATCGCCGATCAACCGGCAAATGACGTCCGCCAAAAGCTCTTCGTCGCGGAAGCCTTCAGGCGGCGCGCTTTTCATAGACATAACGGTCCAGATATTGCGCGAAACCCTGCGGCGTTGCTGCAAGGCGCGCGTATTCGCTCACATGCGGTGCATCGATGCCATAACGATCCGGCAGCGGCAGCGGCCAGGCGCCGCGCGGCGCGACCGCTACCGCGTCAACATAGAAGCCGGGCAACGTGCCGGCGGCAAGCAGCGGATCATGCAACAAATTCGCATCGCGAATTTCTTCCACCGTCACAATCGTCCGCTGCGCCGCATGCGCCATGGTGACGAGCTCGCGCTGCGTGCCGATATAGACGTTGCCGTCACGGTCGACCACCGGCGCATGAAACAGCGCGACATCAGGCTTGAGCGCCGGCAACAGCACAATCGGATCGTTATTGCCGAACGGATTGTCGACAATTTTCCATTCCGGGCGATGCACCAAGAGGTCCGAGCCGATCAAGCCGCGCAATGGCATGAAGGGCACGCCCTTCTCGGCGGCTTGGAATTGGGCGTGCAAAGCCGGGCAAGTGGCGTCGCGTATGGCAATGGCGCCATCAAGAATCGCTGCGGTAAAGCGCGGCGCCGGCCCGAATTCGCCGAGGCTGACGGCCGATGTTTCGAGTATGCCGATGCAACCAGCACCGATGAGAAGATCGGCTTGCAAGCTCGAGGTCGGCAGCGCGACGAGATGCAGGCGTTTGACGCCGCGCCGAATTAGCGCGCGGGTCGCCGCCATGGCGGTGCCCGAGGTCTCGCGCGGCACCGCCAGCATGCAGCCGTCGGCGATCGGTGCAATGGCGTCGTCGAGTGAGCGGATGATCCCAGCCATGCCAGAAACTTACTTACTCTCCCCGCTTGCGGGGAAAGGTGCTTTTACGACAGCGCCGACTTCACGTTGTCCGGCGACAACGGCGCGCGGCGGATGCGCACGCCGGTGGCGTCGAATACGGCATTGACGATTGCGGCGGCTACGGGACGTGTCGCCGGCTCGCCAGCGCCGGTCGGAGGAATTTCCGGCCGGTCGATGAGAACGACATCGATTGTTTCCGGCGCCTCGGTGATGTTGAGGATCGGATAGGTCAGCCAGTCGACGCTGGTGACGTTCTTGGTGTTAAACCTGACTTCCTCCCACAAGGTACGGCTGATCGCCTGAACGACGCCACCCTCGATGACTTGCCGCAAGCCATCCGGATTGATGATCTGGCCGCAATCGTGCGCCACCGTGCACTTGCGCACCCAGATCTTGCCGGTCGAGCGATCGACCTCGACCTCGGCAACCATAGCGACGCGGGTCGGATGGCGTTGCACATAAGCGAAGCCGCGTCCTGAGACTTTGGTGCCGCTCTGATCCTGGCGGGGCGAAACGCGCGGCTGCCAGCCGGCTTTCTCGGCCGCTGCCTTGATCACGGCGATGTCGCGCGCGTCGGTCACGTATTGCAGCCGGAAGGCGACGGGATCGACTTTGAGCGCTGCAGCCACTTCGTCCATGAACGATTCGCTGGCGAAGTGAACTTGCGGGCCGATCGGATCGCGCAGGTGCGATGTCCGCAAGGGCGACCCGCGGTCCAGCAACGGCGCCACCGTTTCCCAGTAAGTGCGCTTGTTAGCAAAACCGTAGGAGTCCTCCGGCACTGCGAAACCGTCGCCGGAGTGTAGCGCCACGCCGGTGAGCTGGCCGGCGAGCGTGTCGTGCGGCTTGCTTTCATTCGAATTCACGTCGACGCGAGGGAACGCTTTGCTGCCAAATTCGTAAGCCGTCATTTTGCCGGCCGCGTCGATCGCCGCGCGCGCGCGATGGATCGACGCCGGCCCCTTTGGATCCCAGCCGGTCCCCTGATCGCGCATATACTGCAGCCGCACCGGCTTGCCGACTGCTTTGGCCAACAGCGCGGCATCCATGGCTGCGTCGCCGGCGTCGTTGCGGCCGTAGGAGCCCGGACCCGGAATCCAGATGGCGCGTACCTTGTCGGGCGGCAGACCGAGAATGGCGGCGACGCCGTCGCGGGTGAAATGCGGCTTCTGTGAACCGGTCCACAGCGTAACTTGATCGTTCTCAATCGCCACGACCGCGCAGGCGGGCCCCATGCTGGCATGCGACTGGAATGGCCATTCGTATTCGGCCTCGATGATGCGGGCTGCGCTCTTGAACGCCTCGTCGACATTGCCGGTCTGCTCGGCGACTTCGCGCTTGCGCACAGGCGCTTTGCGGATGTGATCATGGAGCGACGCCTGCTCCGGGAACGGCGGTGCCGCGTTCGACCAGGTCACCTTGAGGTCGCGCGACGCCTTGATCGCGTCCCACTCCTTGTCGGCGACTACGCCGAGGAAGCCCTGATTCCACACCACCCGGGCGCCGGGAATGTGCTTGATCGAGCCCTCGTCCACAGTGGCGGGTACCGCGCCGGCGATCGCGGGACGAATCATGCGGCCGTGCACCATGCCGGGCACTTTGACATCGGTACAGAAGTCCCGCTGGGCGAAGACGAGCGGCGCGACGTCTTCGCGCTTAATCGGCTGGCCGACGATCTTGTAGTCCTTCGGATCTTTGGGCTTGGCCTTGCCGGGCGCGTAGAGCGGATTGCCGATCTTGCCGTTCCAGGCAAGCGTGACATTGAAATAACGCCCGCCCATCAGTTCGGCATAGCTGACGCTCTTCGCCATCTCGGTGCCGGTATGAACGACGCCGTTATCGACCGAGAGCCGCTCGGCCGACACGCCGAGCCTCTCCGCCGCGAGCTCGACGAGAACGCGGCGCGCTTCGGCTGCGGCAGCGCGCAATTGCTTGCCGCCTTCCTGGACGCCGGTGGCGCCAGAGGCGCCGCCTTGATTCACACTGGTGCCGGTGTCGCCCATCACGACCTTGACGGCCTTGAACGGCACGTCGAGTTCTTCCGCCACCATTTGCGCGATTGCAACGTGGAGCCCTTGTCCGCCGTCAATCTTGCCGTAGAAGGCCAAGACCGTACCGTCGGCATTCACCGCGATGTAGGAGGACAATTGATCGGGCGTGAGCGGCGGTTTTGCGCCGGCAACGAACGCGTCCCCGGCCGCACGGGCAGGATCAAACGGCATCGGCGCGCCGATCGAGACGACGAGCGCGCCGGCGCTCTTGAGGAGATTGCGGCGCGATGGTGCGAGGCGCCGTGCTGCAACGTGCTGTGCGTTATGTCGCATCGCCGCCCCCTCAGCCCATCATTGCCGCAGCGCGCTTGACCGCGCGCAGGATTGCCACATGCGTGCCGCAGCGGCATTTGAGCTCCTCGAGCGCCGCGCGGATTTGCGCGTCAGTCGGTTTCTTGTTGTCGCGCAGGAAGGCAGCGGCAGTCATGAGCCAGCCGGTGATGCAATAGCCGCATTGCGGCACCTGCTCTTCGATATAGGCGGTTTGCAACGGATGCGGCTTTTCCGGCGTTCCTAAACCGGCTAAGGTCGTGATCTTGGCCTGGCCGACCGCAGAGATCGTCGTGATGCAAGAGGGGATCGGCCGGCCATCGAGATGCACGGTGCAAGCGCCGCACTGCGCCAGGCCGCAACCGAAATGCGGGTTGTTCAGTCCGAGATCGTCGCGCAGCACGTAAAGGAGCGGCGTGTCAGGATCGGCGGTGACGGTATGGGTTCGACCGTCAACGTTGAGCGTAAACTTCTCATCCATGTTTGGCTTGTCCTCCCGAGCAACGCTTTCGAATTGGTTATCACGGCCTGAACTTCAAATTATTCGGAATCGTTCGGTCTGGAAACAGGGATTCCCGAAGCGAATTCCTGGTATGCCAATCGTGCCTGGATTTAGGGGCCGTTGGCAGGTTTTGCTCCGAGATTTGCCACCGCGACAAAAAGGTCGCGCACCTGCGCTTCCAAAATCCCGCGAGTGATAAAGACAACGCGGCTGCTGCGTTTTTGGTCCAGCCAGATTTGCAGTTCGACCGGCGGATGGGCGAGATGCTGCACATATTGCACGACCACGGGACCTTGGCAGCCGGTGACGTCGAGAAACCCTTTGACGCGCAACAGATCGGCGCCGCGCAGCGCAAGCAGCGTCTCCATGGCGCGGGCAAAAACCAGCCACTCGAGCGGTTGTTGCCATTCGAGCACGAAACTTGAGATTCCGTCGCTGTGCTCGGCTTCGGCGATAAAGCCGCCGCGTTCCGTTCCAGCCGGCACAATGAAGTGTTCAACATCAAGTGCACCGCCGACCGCGCCGTCGACCGAAGCCCGCGGATTAAGCTTGTGCAGACGTCGCGACAGGCGTTCGACGTCGCCGCCCGCGGCAAGGTCGGTTTTTGAGATCACCACCCGATCCGCCAGAATCACCTGCTTGCGCGCCTCGGCAGCACCGTCGAGGCTCGACTCTCCGTTCACTGCGTCGACGACCGCGAGCAACACGTCGATGTGGAATTCACCCCCCAGCGCGCGATCGGTGGAAAATGTTTGCAGGATAGGCGCCGGATCAGCGAGACCTGAGGTCTCGATGACCACGCGCGCGAAGCGCGGCACCACGCCATGCTCGCGATCGATCAAAAGCTGGCGCAACGCCAGTTGCAAGTCGCTGCGGGTGATGCAGCACACACAACCGTTGCCGAGCAGCACGGTCTGATCGGCACTGCCGCGCAGAAGAGCATCATCGATGCCGACGGTGCCATATTCATTGACGATCACCGCCGTGCCCTGGCCTTCGGGCGAAACGAGAAAGCGGCGGATCAAAGTTGTCTTGCCGGCACCGAGAAAGCCGGTGACCACCGTCACCGGAATGCGCGCACCGCGCTCGCGTTTGAGCCGTCGCCCGAACGGGCCAGCTTCACGCGAGGGGAAAAGGTCGAGCATAGGGAAGATTTAGGATCAAAAATCCATCTCCAGAATGTAGAGCCCGCCGACGTGACGATCGACGGTGTAGACGATGCCGCGCTCGTCGACGAACACATCGTTCATCTGGATCGTTCCGGTCGGCGCGCCGGGTGGCGCCGGCGGCATGAAAATGCCGACCTCCTTCGGCTGGTACGGATTGGAAATGTCGTAAGCGCGCAAGCCGCCGTTAAAGAACGTGCCGAGCACGATCTGATCGGACTTCCAGGCGGTCGGCAGCGGCACATTCTCATGAATGTTGTGCGCGCCGAAGCGTCCGGCCTGCGCATAGATCCGGTGATCGGGCATGGGACAGGTCGCGATCGGCACCAGATTGGTTTCGTCGCGCGCGTCGAGCACCCAGATCAATTTCGGCCAGTCCTTGCAATTATTCTCCGTCGATTCGTCGGTCACCAGCATCAGCCCGCGATCGAATAGCGGGACGACGGTATGCATGAAGCCGGTGTACGGCGGCGAATTGGTCCAATGCGAAATTTTCTTCGGATTGGCCTTGTCGGAAATATCGAGGACGAACATGCCGCCGTCGATATAGGCGAGATAGCAGCGATCGCCTCGTTGCGGATAGACGTTGGTATTGTGGGCGCGGTAGCCCTTATCGATCGGATGCCGCGGCGGCGGCATGATGTTGTCGCCCTGGCGCGTGCCTGGCATCCACCAGCGACCGATCTCGACCGGCTTCGACGGATTGCGCACATCGACGCAGCGATAGAATTGATCGTCATTGGGATTGGTCGGCACGAAGTCGCGCGACCCGGACGCGCAATGCACGAATTCGCCGTCGCAGAACCAAAGCTGATGGACGCCACGCGAATGCGGGCCCGAGCAATCGAACAGCGCAATTGACTTCGGGTTTTCCGGTTTGGAAATGTCGAACAATTCGAAGCCGGCCGGCTTGAGGTCTTTCTTGGAGGTTTGATAGGCGACTGCCATCAAGTTGCCGCAGGTCTCCAGCGAGTTCGAACGCATATTGGCGTGCGGCAAATCGGTCTGACACACCACTTTCGGCTTACGCGGATCGGAAACGTCGACGGCGGTGAAATTCTTTGGTGCGCTCTCATGCGCAAGCCAGATGATGCGCCGACCGTCCGGCGCGATCTGCACCGACATGCCCTCACCCATGCCGCCGAAGCCGCCGAGCATGTCATGGGCCAAAAGCTTGAAATTCCAGACGACCGGTTGATAGCCCTTGGTGAGCGGGCTTTCGTCCTTGGTCAGCATCACTCAAATCTCCTGTTCAGCTCACAATCCACTCTCGCCGACAGCACCGCTTACGATGCGGCGCGTGCACGTTCCATGAAATCCGGCCGCAGCGCCGTTTTCCAATCCGGTATGGCGTTGATCTTCTTGTCTGCCAGGAGGATCTCCGCCTGCTGCTGCATGTAAGGTTGCAGATCGCGGGGGAAGCCAGGATTGACCTCGACGCGCGATAGCGCCTTCCTAAAGGTGTCGAGCGACATGTTGTAGCCCTTGTCGGCATAGAATTTGTAGATGACATCGGCCACTTTTTGCGGAGAATTTTTGAAATCGCCGGCGACGTCGAGCCAGGCTTTCAGATAGGCGATCACGACGTCCAGCTTGGATTCCACGAAGTCCGGCGTCGCCGCCATGAAAACCGGCATCGAATCGACGCCGGAGAAGTCCATGAGATCGCTGCCGATTCCGTCGGCGACGGCGATGACATTATAAGGCTCGACATTGACCATCGCATCGACCGTCTTGGCGGCGAGCGCAGCGACCATGTTGTTCACGTCCATGCGGACTTCGGTGTAATCGCCCTTGTTCAGCCCGTGCTGCGGCATGATCGTATCGACAAAGACGTTGCCGACCGAGGAGCCGGTCTGGTTGGCGATCCGCCGCCCGCGCAGGTCTTCAACTTTGCTGATGTTGAGATCCTTGCGGGCGGTGACCCGAGCGGTTTTGCCGACATGTTCGATGAGCGCGATGGCGACGAGGCTGCCTTTGGCATGGCCGATGATGAACGATTGCGCCGCATAGGTGCCAAGATCGACCTGGCGCGCCACCATCTGCTGCATGGTGAGATTGCCAGACGGCACGGCGAATTCTTCGGCTGCGACTCCGTGCTTTTCGAGATAGCCAGATTTCAGCAAATAATAAGTCGGCATGCCCCATATATTGGTTTGATAGCCTTGGCGAATCGTGGCTGGTGCGGCCACTGCACGCCGCGCAGGCAGGCCGAGCGCCAGCACGCCCGCCGCCGCGGTGGCGGCGAGGCAATTGCGCCGCGTGAGCTCTGATTGTTTGTTTCGCTGCCCACTCATTGTGTTCCTCCGTTTTGTCCGCCCGTCCCTCTTGTCTGGATCGATAATCACCCGCGCTGCTGATGGCCAAGCAGATGCAACAACTCCTTCTGATAGTCGAGAAATTCGACCGATAGCGGATCGCGCGGGCGCGGCAGCCGGATCGGCATGTCGCTTTTGACCGTGCCCGGATGCGCCGTCATCACCAGCACGCGATCGGCCAGAAAGACAGCTTCGGCGACATTGTGCGTCACATAGATCACCGTCTTGCGTGTCGTGCGCCAAACCTCGGCAAGGAGCCGCTGCATCTCATCGCGCGTCAGGGCATCGAGCGCGGCGAACGGCTCGTCCATTAACAATACCGCGGGATTATAGGCGAGCGCGCGGGCAATCGCGACACGTTGCTGCATGCCCCCGGACAGATGATGCGGATACGAGCGGGCAAAATTCTCGAGCTTGACCAGCCGTAGCTGTTCCAACGCGATCGCTTCGCGTTGGGCCTTGGCGAGACCCTTCATTTCAAGTCCGAAGGCTACATTGCCAAGCGCGGTGCGCCAGGGAAACAGTTGCGCGAAATCCTGGAACACGACGCCGCGATCGGTGCCGTAGCCCTTCACCGCCTCGCCGGCGATGCGGATTTCGCCGGCGCTGGGGCTGAGAAAGCCCGCCATAATGTTCAAAAGCGTCGACTTGCCGCACCCGCTCGGCCCGACGATGCAAAGGAATTCCGCGGCTTCAATGCCGAAGCTGACGCCGCGGACCGCCGGCACGGCCCCGCTCGGGGTTTGATAAACGAGCGTGATGTCGCGTGCCTCGATATGAGCCATCACCTTTCCGACGCTTTCCGATTTGGCAGCTTGACCCTAACATGCAAGCTTCTTGCGCCGCGCTTTGTGCCAGAAGCTATTGCCGGCGGCCATACGAAAGGATCGCCGTGATGAATGCCGTGCCCAAAGCCGTGCCCAAAGCCGTGCCCAAGACCTTGTGCAAGAAATTGAACAAGACCTGTGCTGCCGCGGCAGCGGCGCTTGCAATCGGCTTGGCGGCGGCGCCGGCCTGGCCGGATGCGTTTCCCTCGAGGCCAATCCATCTGATCGTGAACTTCGCGCCGGGCGGCACCGGCGACATCGTCGCGCGGCTTATGGGCAACAGATTATCGAGCGTGCTTAGGCAATCGGTCGTGGTCGAGAACCGCCCGGGAGCAGGCGGCACTTTGGGCGCCCGCGACGTCGTCAACGCCGAGCCTGACGGCTACACGCTGACGGTGGCGCAAACCCCCGAAATCGCCATCAATCCGTTTTTCATGAAAGACGCCGCCTACGATCCGCGCAAGGACCTGCAGGCGCTTGCGCTTGCGGGGGTAGTGCCGCTGGCGCTCGTGGTGCCCGCGAGCGCGCCCTACTCGACCATGGCGGAATTCGTGAAATTCTTGCGCACGACCGACCACCCTGTGACTTTCGCTTCTGCCGGCATCGGCACGCCCGGCCATCTCGCCGGAGAGCTGATGAGGCTTAAGCTCAACAACAAGCTCACGCACGTGCCGTACAAAGGCGCGGCACCGGCGCTCAATGACGTCGTCGGCGGACACGTGGATTTTTACTTTCCCGGATTCCCGGCAGCCGTTCCGTTGATGCAGGGCGGCAAGGTCAAGCTGCTCGCAGTGTCGACCGGCAAGCGCTCAAGCGCGGCCCCAGAAATTCCGACGGTTGCCGAGGTTACCGGAATTTCCGACTTCGATTTCAGCCTCTGGGTCGGATTTTTTGGGCCACGCGCATTGCCGAGCGACGTCGCCAAACGTTTGAACATTACCATCAATCAGATTTTGCTCGAGCCGGAGATGAAAACGCGCTTGCAGAATGACGGCGCCGAGGTTTCGGCACTGTCCATGGACGAATTCGCCGGCTTTGTCCGCGCCGAGATCAGCAAATATCAATCGATCATCGCGGCTGCGGATATTAAGCCGGAGTAGGAAAACCTTGCCGCCTTACCTGGCCGCCTAGCCGCGCGCCGAGCGGGCCATGCCCCACCGGTAAATCGTAGCGCGCTCGACCGAGCCGAATATCAGGCGTTCGGAGAGAAAACCGATGGCGCCGATGACGGCAAGCGAGGCGAGCATCATGTCGGCGTCGAGAAATTGCTTGGCGTCGAAGATCACCCAGCCGAGGCCCCAATCCGAACCCGCCAGCATCTCGGCGCCGATCACCGCGATCCAGGAGCGCAGGAAGGATTGTCGCAAGCCGGCAATGATGAACGGCGAAGCGCCGGGAATGATCACCTTCCAGAACAGCGCGCGTTCGCTAGCGCCCATCGCGCCGGCCGCGCGCAGCCAGATCGGATTAACCGAGCGCACACCGGACCAGGTATTGAGCATCATCGGAAACAGCGCCGCATAAAACACGATGAGCACGCTCACCGTATTGCCAAGCCCGAACCACAGAATGAAGACCGGCACCCAGGCGAGCGACGGTATCGGCATCAGCGCGCTGGTAAGCGGCAAGACGAAATTTTCGACCGGCCGGAATCGTCCCATCATCACGCCGAGCGGGATGCCGATGGCAACGGCGAAACCAAAACCGATCACGACCCGATAAAGCGTCGCCGCCGCATGGAAGAACATTGTGCCGTCGCGCAGCGACGCGACCAGCGTGAACGCGACGGCGCCGAGTGTCGGCGTCAGGGCTTGCGGAAAATACCCGCTGCGCGCGAGCGCTTCATAGAGCGCAGCAACTACCAGCATGCTTAGCGCGCCGCGGCGCAGCGATGGCGACCATAGCGAGGATACGGCCGCGCGCATCATGTCATCATGCCCCATCGCACCACGGTGAAATTTTCGAGCGGCTGAAAGACGAATTTCTCCAGCGCAAGCCCAATCAGCGCGATCACGGTAATGCCTGCCAGCATTACATCGGTATTGAGAAATTCCTGCGCACCGAAGATCAGCCAGCCCAAACCCCAAGGCACGGCAGCGAGCATTTCGACCGCGACCAAAATGCGCCATGCCTGCGCCAGCCCAAGCCGAAGTCCGGTGACGATGTAAGGCAATGCTCCGGGAAGAACGACATAGCGGAACAAGCGGCGATCGTCGGCACCCATCGCTTGCGCCGAGCGCAGCCAGATTTCCTTCACCGCCTTCACCCCGGTCCACGAGTTGTAGATGATCGGAAACGCCGATACGAACCCGACCAGCGCCACCGCAGGAATATTTCCGGGGCCGAACCACAGCAGGAACAGAGGCGCATAAGCGAGGCCGGGAATCGGCGCGCCGATGCTGACAAGCGGCAACAAAATGTCCTCGATCCGCCGCGACCGTCCCATCAGCACGCCGGCCGTCACTCCAGCACAAGCCGCGAGCGCGAAGCCGACGACGAGCCGAACGAGCGTGTCAAAGGCATGATGCGGCAGCACGCCGCTCGCAGTGAGCTGCGCAAATCTTGCCACGATCGATTCCAGCGTCGGGAAAAACTGCGCCGGGAAAATGCCGAGATGCGCGACGACCTCCCACGATGCCCCAACCACCACGAACGGACAGGCATTGCGCCAGGCGAGCTGGAGCGGGCTTTCCTCCCCGGCTGCCGTGGCGGCGCCGAACTGGCCGTGGTCGATGACATTGTGCATCCCGCCTCAAGGATAATGTGTGCCGCGATCGGCCGACAAGTATCGTTTGCTTTCCGCCGTTGCAGCACGCGCGCCCTGTGCTAGGACATCGCGGAAAAGAGAGAGCGGCTTGGAGAACAGGAGTTTTGATATGGCGACGCCGAACGCGCAGAAAATCGGTTGGATCGGCTTGGGACGCATGGGCCTGCCCATGGCCGAACGACTGATCAAAGCCGGCCACGACGTTTCGATCTGGAATCGCACCCGCGCCAAGGCCGAGCCGCTGGCCAAGATCGGCGGCAAGATCGTCAATCGGCCAGCGGACCTAAAATCAGTCGACGTACTGTTTTCGATCGTCGCCACCGGCAAGGACGTGCAGGACGTCCTTTACGGCGAGAATGGCGTAGCAGCCGGTGGCGGCAAAATGCCGCCGGTCGTCGTCGACTGTTCGACGATTGCGGTCGAGGAATCCGCCGCCATCCGTCATAAACTCAAATCGCTCGGCGCCGATTTTGTCGCCGCGCCGGTGAGTGGCAACGCCAAGGTGATCAAAGCTGGCCAGCTCTCGGCCGTGGTCTCGGGAGCCGAAGCAGCCTGCAAGATCGCCATGCCGTTGGTCGAAGTGTTCGCCCCGCGCGGGGTGTCTTATGTCGGCCAAGCCGAATTGGCGCGCGTCTGCAAGATCGCGCACAACGTGATGCTAGGAGTCGTCATCGAGAACCTGATCGAGATCACGCTGCTGACCAACAAGATGGGGGTGCCGCGCCATGCTTTTCTCGCGTTCCTGAACAATGGGGTGATGGGCTCGATGTTCACCCGCTATAAATCGCCGGCACTGGTCAATCTGGACTGGACCACCACGTTCACGCCGGAGCTGCTCCGCAAGGATCTCGATCTCGGTCTTGAACTCGGCCGCGAAATGGGCGTGCCGATGCCGGTCACGGCGGCGACGCGAGAAGTGCTACAGAGCCATTTCGGCGCCGCGATGCTGCAAAAAGACCCGCAAGAATATCTACAGAAGGATTTTGCCGCGCTCGCCGAAACCATGGCGCTGGCGGCTGGCATGAAGCTCACGAGCGAAAATAAGAACGTGCCGACCGGCTTGGAAAGCTGACGCCGGGCACGGCGGGATACAGCACCAAAAAAATCGTAAAGCGGGAGGAGTCCATGAATTCGCGCAGGCGTTTTGTGCTCGGTTCGGCTGCCGTGCTGACGAGCGTTGCTGCGCCGCCTTTATCCTTGCGAGCCTCAGCCCAGCAAGCTTTGGCCCAGCAAACTTGGCCGGCGCGCCCGGTAAAATTCATACTCACGCTCGGGCCCGGCAGCGGCGCCGATATCGGCGCACGGTTGTTCGCGGATCGCCTCGGTCAGCGCTGGGGCCAGCCTGTCGTGGTGGAGAACCGGCCGGGCGGCGATGGCATTGTCGCCATTAATGCATTTGTCGGCGCCCGTGACGATCATCAATTATTGTTCTCCCCGACCTCTTCGTTCACAGCGCATGTGTTTCTGCACGACCATCTGCCGTACCGGCCGGACGATTTGCTGCCGATCGCGCGCATCTCCAACACCATCATCGCCATCTCGGTGCCGACGAGCTTGAACGTCAAGTCGATGGCCGAATTGGTTGCATCCGCCAGTGCCCAGCCGGGCAAGCTGAACTGGGCCGGGGTGACCGGCGCACTTGATTTCATCTTTGCCGGCTGGCTCAAGCGCGCGGGGCTCGACGTCGCAAAGGTCGCTTACAAAAACCCCGTCGACGCGGCCAACGATCTCGCCGAGGGACGGGTGCAAGTCTACGAATCGGCGCTCGCGATCGTGCGCCCGCAGCTGCAATCGGGGAAGATCAAGCTGCTTTGCGTCACCAACACTGAGCGCGCCCCAAGCGAGCCCAACGTGCCCACGGTGGCGGAAGCCGGCCAGCCGGCGCTGACAATCGACGGGCTGGTCGGATTGTTTGGACCGAAAGGCATGCCGCTTGACTTGCGGCAGCGCATCGCCGCCGACATTCACGCCGTCGCCGACGACACGATCAAACAACGCCTGATCACGACCGGACAGGTTCTCAATGTCGGCGGGCCTGAAGAGTTCGCCAAATCGACCGACGAGCAGCGCGCCCAGGTCGCGGGATTCGCCAAGGAGCTCGGGATTGCCGCGTTGCCGCAGGATTAGTGCGCACTCGACTAGCGCGCACGCGAAGCCTGATGTCGGCGATCCGGGCGCTATATGAGGGTAAGCGCCTATCCGTTTCGGTTCAACGGATATCGGTCTGCACGCTGATCGCCATCAGCCACTGACCGTTGCGTCGCACCCATACGCGTGCGGCGCGATAGGGCGGACGCGAATTGTTAGGGACCATTTCCGCTGCGATCATCGCCGCGGCATCGCCGTAGACCGAAAGACGGACCGCCTGAAGCTCGCCGACAGTTATCGGCCTTGCGGCCTGCTTTTGCTGCTCGATAGCTGCGATCCGTTCCGGCTTGGTGATCGGCGGGTAGCCTGACCGGTAGAGCACAAACTCATCGGCAACGCGTTTTGACCAATCCTGCGCATCGTGGGCGATGCTCGCCCTTTTAATGGCGAGAAACGAATTGAGCACTTCTTGTTCGACCTGCGAGCGCACACGATACGGCATGGTCTGGCAAGGATTCCGGCATTCGCCAGCTCTGGCCTCCTCGCCGGGAGGCGGCGGCGCTGGCGCCGGCATGACTTCCGCGAGTACGACATTCTGCATCGCCAAAGCCCGCCACGCGCCTTTCTGCTTAACCCAGACGTCGAGAAAGAAACTGCTGCTGGCACTGCTGCTGCCACTACTGCTGGCACTGCTGCTGGCTTGGGCTGACATACGATGGCCGGTAACCGCGGCAACGAGGCCGTAAACAGTCACTTTCCGATCGGTCGGCGGCGCGGCCAACAGGTTCTTCAGATCGGCCAGAAATTCCCTACGCGCGAAGAGTCTGCCACCCTCGTCGGTAAAGGTGAATTGCAACGAAAGCACGCGCCGCGCGAGCGATCTGTCGCCGACGCGCATTGCGTCGTTAAGCGCCGTATCGGCCGCGATTATCGCGGTCTCTTCGCCGGCGGCGGGCTCTGCCCGTGTTTTAACCAGAAGCGCGGCGCTGAGGCTCACCGCCACCGCGATCAAGCCGAGTGATCGCGCAGCTCTTCGGCTGCGGAACCGGCTGGCCCGACGCATCTCCCTCACCCCACGCATTCGCCGCCTCGACCTCGCCGGCACAATGGCACTTTCCGATGCAGCCGCTCAAGCGGCCGGGCTTGGTCGCGACGCCCCGCCGCAGGCACCGAGGTCGAGTAAACTCAGGAAGACTGGTGATGCTTCCGGTGATGCCCGTGATAGTGATGGGTGCCCTTGCCACCCCTCTCGCCGCGCATTGCCACGCGGCAAGCTTGGCTCAGCTGCCGGGACTTGGCCTTCATACAGGCCGTGACCTTCGGCACGTCGGGAATAACGTCGGAACAAAGCCGCATCGCGTCGGGCGTACATGCTTGTCGAACGGCATCGCTCGCTTGGGCATTTGCGCGATCAGGCAGGCAAAACGATACGGCCGCCATGACGGTAAATATGCACGCCAAGAGAATAATCCGCATGATCTATTCCTCAGATTGACTTTTGTTACAGACGACTGGCGGCTTTAGCAAAACGCCAGCAGGGCGCTGCAGTTCGGGCTTTTGTGCAGACAATCGCGCAAATACCTGCTTGCGCAAAGGTGGCGAAAGTACGATCTCGTCCTTCGGAACCGGCGCGTGCGATATCTTGCCGGAACCGTAGGTTAGGTGAATAGCCGGTCTCGCAGAAATCTTGCACCAGACCGCCATGAGAACGCAGGTCGTTATTGTCGGCGCCGGTCCTGCAGGATTATTGCTTGGCCAGCTCCTGCACCGCCGGGGCATCGCCAATGTCATCCTCGAGCGGCAGACGGCGGAGCACGTGCTCGGGCGCGTGCGCGCCGGCGTCATCGAACAAACTACGATGAATCTCCTTGACGAAGCCGGCGTCGGCGACCGCATGCATGCCGACGGCCTGATCCACGAGGGCGTGCAAATTTGCGTCGATGGCGCCCGTCATCGCCTGTCGTTCAAAGAGCTGATCGGCAAGACCGTGCTGGTCTACGGCCAAACTGAAATCACCAAAGATTTGATGGAAGGACGTAGCGCCGCCGGCGCGCTGACCGTCTATTCCGCGCACGATGTCGCCCTGCACGATATTTCGAGCGACCAGCCGCGCGTGAGCTATCGGGTGGACAGCGTGAGGCATGAGATCGCCTGCGATTTCATCGCCGGTTGCGACGGCTTTCACGGCATTAGCCGCAAGACTGTCCCCCCGCGCGCGATCAGCACGTACGAGCGCGTCTATCCGCTGGGCTGGCTCGGTATCCTCTCCGATACCCCACCGGTCTCGGACGAATTGATTTATGTGCGACACCCGCTCGGCTTTGCGCTGTGCTCGATGCGCTCGTCGACGCGGAGCCGCTACTACCTGCAATGCAGTCTCGCGGAAGACCTCGAATCGTGGCCGGACGAACGGTTCTGGGAGGAACTGAAGCCGCGGCTCGACGACGAGGCGCGCGAATGTCTCGTCACCGGCCCCTCGGTCGAAAAGAGCATCGCGCCGTTGCGCAGCTTCGTCGCCGAGCCGATGCGGTTCGGCCGGCTATTTCTTGCCGGCGACGCCGCCCACATCGTGCCACCCACCGGCGCCAAAGGGCTCAATCTTGCGGCCAGCGACGTGCGCTATTTGTCGCGCGCGCTGATCGAACACTACGAGGAGAAGTCGGACGGAGGCCTAGACCATTATTCGGCGCGTGCGCTCGCGCGGGTATGGAAGGCGGAGCGGTTTTCATGGTGGATGACGATGACGTTGCACCGGATCTCCGACAATCCGTTCGATCACCAATTGCAGCTTGCCGAACTCGATTATTTGTTCAGGTCGAAAGCTGCCGCGACCGCATTTGCCGAGAATTATGTCGGCCTGCCATAGTGACGGTACTCCAGCTTAAAGCACCCGTACCAGGTGGTGACGCTGCAAAAGACGGTTTAGGTCGGCTGCGCCATCTTGCAGCCGGTCTCGGCAATCGATCCCGCCGCCTCCTCACCGGAAACCCGGGCCGCGATGGTGAAAAAATCATCGGCGCCGGACTTCGGCGGATGAACATTACCGACAAAAATATTCGCCATCAGCTGGTGATCGCCAGCACGGTAGCGCACCCGGCCGCTCTGTAGGGCGACGTCCGGTGGCAATTCGAGATCCTCAAGCGCGCGAGCGAGGCCGGCGGCGTCGAGCGAGTTAGCCTTCTCCGCGGCAAGCCGCACGGAATGCATCGATACATAGCCGAACCAATCGCGTGCGGATGGCGTCTTCTTCATGGTGGCGCGGTAGTCGGCCACGAACTTCACCACTTCAGGTACATTGGGCTGATCCCACCACCATTCCATCTCCCACCAGCCGGTCTGCGCTGCCGCCGGACAGCCTTTGATGCTTTCCAATTCAAACAGGCCGCCGCCCAGCGTCATCTCGTTGTGCATGCCGAGCTGCGTGAACTGTTTCATGCAAGCGATCTGCGTCAGCCCGCCCATATTGTTGAGCAGCACGTTCGGTTTGTAGGCCCTCGCCTTGACCAGCGTGGGCACGAACTCAGTGGCATTGGCGTCCAGCATGTCCGCGTCGTAACTGCCGCCGAGCGCGATCAATGTCCTGGCGAAGGCATTCTGCAAGGTGCGGCCGTAGGCATAATCCGGTGTGATAAAAAACCATTTCTTGCCGAACCGCCGAGCCAATTCCGGCGTCACTGCGTTAGCTACCATCGACGTGCTGTTGCACACGCGAAACACATTCCACTTGCAACTGGTGCCGGTGATTGGGTCGGTGTGCCCGCCCGGCACGATATGAAGTATCTTCTTGTCGCTTGTTATCTGCGCCATCGCATAGGCAATGCCGGAATTCACGTCGCCAAGGATTACGTTGACATTGTCGATGTCGATCAATTTGCGCGTTTTCTGCACGCCGGCACCGACATCATTGGCCGAGTCCTCGATGAGAAGTTGAACAGGGCGGCCGAGGATGCCGCCATTTTTGTTGATCTCAGCTTCCGCATATTTGGCGCCGTCAACTTCGCTTTGCGCGAGCGCCGACAGCACGCCGGTCAGCGGATTGACCATGCCGATCTTGACCAGTTCGTCACCGCGAGCCGTGAGGATGAACGGTGCGCCCAGGAACTGACTGGCGCCAAGCGCAAGGCCCGCTTGGATGACGCTGCGCCGGCGGACCGGCATTATTGCCTTGCCCATCTCAACCGTTCCCATCTCTGATCATTCCCAATCAAATATTCCCGCCTTGAAGGGTCGCCTGACTGATCCTTCATCTTGCGATTTCTTCCCGCCGTTTGGGGTAGCCGCATTTAGCTCGCAGACGCTGTGTGGGGCGCCGTGATCAAGTCCGCAGCGCCGCGCTTTATGCGGCGAATATCTTCCACTCCGACCGCGATCGGGTCAAGGTAAGCACGCTTGCGCGCGCCTAACACCGAACCGGAGCGGCATGCTTTTTGCGCGCCTTGGCCTGTTCGGCGAGAAAGCGTGACAGCCGCGCGCGCACAGCGTCGGCTTCTTCGGCGGACCATTTTCGGAGCCCCTCGCCGGTCTTCATGCCAAGCTTGCCGTGCTTGACCTTGTCGCGCAGGAATGGATGCGGCCCAGCCGTGCGGTCGAGATGTGCATAAAGCACCTCTGCAATGTCGAGGGCGAGATCCAAGCCGACCAAGTCCGATTGTTCCATCGGCCCAAGCACGGCGGTGCGCGCGCCAAACCCTTCGCGCACGACGACATCGATCGTCTCGGCATCGCAAACGCCGGCAGCGACGAGTGCAATGGCTTCGCGTTTCATTGCGTGCTGAAGCCGGTTGCCGACAAATCCTGGAATATCGCGCCGGACATGCACCGCCACTTTGCCGGCCTGCCGCAACAGCTTCATCGTACGCTGCACGACCTCGCCACTGGTTTTTTCATTTTCAATCACTTCAACAAGCGGCACCAAGTGCGGCGGATTCCAGAAATGCGTGCCGACAACCCTCTCCCGATGCTTGAGATGCCGCCCAATCTCGGTCGAGGGAATCGCCGAACTGTTGCTGGCGAGCACGGTTGTCGGGGCCACCAGCTTTTCAAGCTCGGCGAATATTTGCTGTTTCAGCGGCAGCTTCTCCGGCGCCGCCTCGAAAACCCAGTTCGCCCCGTGCGCGGCTTCTTGCAGCGAGCCATGCGCCGCAATGCGCTGGAGCAGGCGCGGATCGTCGTCGAGCACCTCGATAATTGCTTGTAAGCGCGCTGGCAGCGAAGCACGCAGCTCGGTAGATGGTTCAAACACATTGACGTGATGCCCCGCCGCGGCGAACAAATAAGCGATGCCGTGGCCCATCAGCCCACCGCCGACGACGCCGATTTTTTGCCGCATAGATTCGCTCATGTATTCCCCCGAACAAATAAAACTGGAACTGCGACCATGTTAAAACGTTTAAACTGAAAGCTTCAGCTGACCCATTCCGCAGAGGAGGAAACGGTCATGCCTGCTCTGTTGTGGGTTGCATTTTGGTCTTCGCTTATGGCGACGGCGGCTTGCTTCGGTGAGATGTCACGCTCCGCCGTCGTTGACAAGCGTGAACGCAGCGAGGGCTCCGGTCCGTAGTCCCCGGCCCTGAACGGCGTCTATCAAGGAGCCGATGAGGGACGCCGCGTATGATCGATGCGGTTGTCAGATCCTTAACTGCAATTAGCCTCATATCCAGCCTTTCAAACCAGGCGCGGGTCCCCAACCCGTTTCGCTATATTGCGGACGGCGGACCCCGCCGGTATGTATACGCGCGATTCCGCGCCGGTCCGGTGACGACATGCCGGCCGGCGCATTTGCATCGACAGTCGGCAGTACGGCAAATCTAGCGCGCAGTTTGGATCATAGTTGGGTCGTCATGGCTCGCCTTGTCTTGAAGTTCGGTGGAACGTCGGTCGCTGACATCGACCGCATCCGCAACGCCGCGCGACACGTCAAGCGCGAGGTCGATGCCGGCAATGAAGTTGCGGTCGTCGTCTCGGCGATGTCCGGCGCCACGGACCAACTTGTGAAATGGTGCGAAGAGATAGTGCAGCGACGCGGCGTTTTCGATGCCCGTGAATACGATGCCGTGGTCGCAACCGGCGAGCAGGTCACGGCCGGCCTGTTGGCAATCGCGTTGCAGGACCTCGACGTCAATGCGCGTTCCTGGCAGGGCTGGCAGCTGCCGATCGCAACGTCGGAGGTGCATGGCTCGGCGCGAATCCTTGATGTCGACGGCGAAGAATTGGCCCGGCGTCTCACCGAGCGCAAAGAGGTTGCGGTGATCACCGGCTTCCAGGGCATTCACCGGGACACCGGCCGCGTCACAACATTGGGCCGCGGTGGATCCGACACTTCCGCAGTGGCAATCGCAGCGGCGATCCGCGCCGACCGCTGCGACATCTATACCGATGTCGACGGCGTCTACACGACCGATCCGCGGGTCGTGCCGCGGGCGCGCCGGCTCGAGCGCGTGGCCTTCGAGGAAATGCTGGAGCTTGCTTCGCTGGGCGCCAAAGTTATGCAGGTGCGCTCGGTTGAGCTTGGCATGGTACACAACGTGCGGATTTTCGTGCGCTCGAGCTTCGATCCGCCGGAAAAGATCGATCCGAAGGGCAGTCCGCCCGGAACCATAATCTGCGACGAGGGGGAGATCATGGAACAGCACACCGTTACCGGAATCGCCTTCTCGCGCGACGAGGCGCAAATCTCGGTCCGCGAAGTTTTGGACAAGCCGGGGGTGGCGGCAGCGATTTTCGGGCCGCTCGCCGAAGCCAATGTCAACGTGGACATGATCGTGCAGAACGTTTCCGGCGACGGCAAAACCACCGACATCACCTTCACCGTACCGGCAGCGGATTATCAGCGCTCGCTCGATGTGATCGCCAAAGCAAAGCGCGCCATCGGCTATTCGCGGCTTGATGGCGCTACCGACGTTGCAAAGGTCTCGGTGATCGGGATTGGGATGCGCAGTCACGCCGGCGTTGCCGCACAGGCATTCAAGGCGCTCGCCGAGCGGTCCATCAATATACGAGCGATCACCACCTCGGAGATCAAGTTTTCGCTCTTGATCGACGCCGCCTTCACCGAGCTTGCAGTGCGTACCCTGCATTCGCTCTATGACCTCGATAAAGCCGCATAAAGCGCCCTTCGGTTTGCGGCGCACAATAAGCTCGATCGTCACACCGGTGTCTTGTTTGCGGTTTGGTTTGCGGTTTGGCTTGCGGTTTGCATGCCGCATTCGATATAGGCTTTAGGACATTCGCTGCGGACGCGTCCGGGCGAATTCCTCTTTGATCACGACCGGCGCGGCGCGGGCTCCGCTCCGGTCATAGCCCGGCCCGAGGGACCTCACGCCATGCGAGGCGCGCTTGGCGGTCCGCGCGTGCTGTTGCGCCGGCTTCGCGAAGTGATGGCGGAGCCGGTAAGCGCGCAGGAACGCCTTGACAAGATCGTGGTGCTGATTGCCGCCAACATGGTTGCGGAGGTCTGCTCGGTCTATGTCCTGCGCGTCGATTCAACCCTCGAACTTTACGCCACCGAGGGACTCAACCGCGATGCCGTGCACCGCACGGTGATGCGCTCCGACGAGGGCCTGGTCGGCCTAGTGTCAACCCAGGCGAGCCCGGTCAACCTGTCGAACGCACAAGCGCATCCGGCCTTCTCGTACCGGCCGGAAACCGGCGAGGAAATTTATCACTCGTTCCTCGGCGTCCCGGTTTTGCGCGCCGGCAATACGCTGGGCGTGCTGGTCGTGCAGAACCGCGCACGACGCACTTATTCCGAGGAAGAAGTCGAGGCGCTGCAAACCACCGCAATGGTGCTTGCCGAGGTTATCGCCTCGGGTGAGCTGTCGGCATTGGCGTTGCCCGGTGCCGAACCTGCGGCGCGCCGTCCGGTCCATTTCAAGGGCTCGGCTCTGAGCGAAGGCATCGCGCTCGGACATGTCGTGCTGCACGAGCCGCGTGTCGTCGTCACCAACTTCATCGCCGACGACGTGCACAAGGAAGTGGCGCGGCTGACCTCGGCAGTGGAGACGCTGCGGACCAGTCTCGATGAAATGCTCGAACACGGCGATGTGGTCGAAGGCGGCGAGCATCGCGACGTGCTCGAGGCTTATCGGATGTTCGCCTATGACCGGGGCTGGGTGCACAAGCTGGAAGAAGCAGTCGTGACGGGGCTCACCGCCGAAGCCGCGGTCGAGCGCGTACAATCCGACACCCGCGCGCGCATGCTGCGGCAGACTGATCCGTTTTTGCGCGAGCGATTGCATGACCTTGACGATCTCGCCAATCGTTTGATGCGTCAGCTCAGCGGGCGCGACCACGCTCCCTCGCGCGAGCAGCTGCCGGAGAACGCCATTCTCGTGGCTCGCTCGATGGGGCCGGCGGCGCTGCTCGATTACGACCGCAAGCGGCTGCGCGGCCTCGTGCTCGAGGAGGGCGGGCCGCACTCGCACGTCACTATCGTCGCGCGGGCGCTGGGCATCCCTGCTGTCGGCGAGATCGAGAACGCCGTCGGAATTGTCGATCCCGGCGACGCTATCATCGTCGATGGCGCCACCGGCGATCTGCACATCCGGCCGCTACCAGACATGGAAGCTGCCTATGCCGAGCGCGTCCGCCTGCGCGCTCGCCGCCAGCAGCAATATGCCGCGCTACGCGACAAGCCCTGCATAACCAAGGACGGCGAGGAAATTGCCTTGCTCCTCAATGCCGGCTTGAGTGTCGACCTTCCGCACATTGCCGATACCGGCGCCGCGGGCATCGGCCTGTTTCGCACCGAATTGCAGTTCATGGTGGCTCCGAGCTTCCCGCGCACTAGCGAACAATATGCGCTCTACCGCACGGTTCTGGATGCCGCCGGCGGCAAGCCGGTCACCTTCCGCACGCTCGACATCGGTGGCGACAAGCTGTTGCCCTACATGCGTAACCTTGAAGAGGAAAACCCCGCGCTCGGCTGGCGCGCAATCCGCCTCGGGCTCGACCGGCCGGGGCTGCTGCGCACGCAATTGCGGGCGCTGCTGCGGGCAGGCAGCGGCCGGGCCCTCAAAATCATGTTTCCGATGATCTCGACCGTCCAGGAGTTCGACCAGGCCAAAGACCTGGTCGAACGCGAACTCACCCATCTTCGCCGGCACGGACACAAACTGCCCGACGAGGTCGAAGTGGGCAGCATGGTGGAGGTGCCCTCGCTTCTTTATCAGCTCGACGAATTGCTCGAGCGGGCGGACTTTGTTTCGATCGGCTCAAACGATTTGGTGCAGTTCCTCTACGCCGTCGATCGCGGCAATCCGCGCGTGTCTGCCCGCTTCGATCCATTGTCGGCACCGGTCTTGCGTGCGCTCAGGGACATCGCCGACAAAGCGCGCACGCATGCTAGACCTGCCACGGTATGCGGCGAGCTTGCTTCGCAGCCGATCGGCGCGCTCGCGCTTGTCGCCATCGGCTATCGCTCGCTGTCGCTGACGCCGTCCGCGATCGGCCCAGTCAAGGCGATGCTGCTTGACCTCGATTGCCGCAAAGCCGCGGCGTTCCTGTGCCCGCTGATCGAAAAATCGCCGATCAACGTGCCGATCCGCGCTCAACTGGAAAAGTTTGCCGCCGAGAACGGTTTGCAGCTTTAAACATCGCGCCCGGTAATACCGAATGCTACCCGACCAGAAACTCGATGCCCTTGTCTCTCGGCATGCTGCATTGGAGCGTGACCTTGCAGCCGCCTTGCCGGCGGAGGCTTATGTGAAACTGTCGCGGGAGTTTGCCGAACTTGCTCCCGTCGTCGAAGCGGTCAAGTCCTACCGCGCCGCGCAGCGGGAAGTGGCGGACCTGTCGTCGCTGATTGCCGATCCGGCAACCGACGCCGAAATGCGCTCGATTGCCGAAGCGGAAAGGCCGCAAGTCGAGGCGCTGCGTGCCGCGCTCGAGCAGCAATTGCGGCTCGCCCTGTTGCCGAAAGATGCGATGGACGAACGCAACGTCATTCTTGAAATCCGCGCCGGCACCGGCGGCGACGAAGCTGCGATTTTTGCCGGTAATCTGTTCCGCATGTACGAGCGCTATGCCGTCAAGCAGGGTTGGAAGGTCGAAATCGTCAGCATTAGCGAAGGGTCGATGGGCGGCTTTAAGGAAATTGTCACCGAAATCCGCGGTCGCGGCGCCTTTGCCAAGCTGAAATACGAATCCGGAGTCCACCGCGTGCAGCGTGTGCCCGAGACCGAAGGTTCGGGTCGAATCCACACTTCGACGGCAACGGTCGCGGTACTGCCGGAAGCGCAAGATCTCGATGTCGCCATCAATGACACCGATCTCAAGATCGACACGCTGCGCTCAAGCGGGGCCGGCGGCCAGCATGTCAACAAGACCGAATCGGCCGTGCGCGTGACACACATCCCGTCCGGCATCGTCGTGATGATGCAGGAAGATCGGTCACAGCACCGCAATCGCGCCAAGGCGCTGGCGGTGCTGCGGTCGCGGCTCTACGACCTAGAACGCCAGAAGCAGGATGCGGCGCGCGCCGCCGAACGACGCGGCCAGGTCGGTACAGGCGACCGGTCCGAGCGCATCCGCACTTACAACTATCCGCAAGGTCGCGTCTCCGAACACCGCATAAACCTCACGCTCTACAAGCTGCCGCAGATCCTGGAAGGCGAAGCGCTCGGTGAAATCATCGATGCGCTGGTCGCCGAAAACCAGGCGGCGCAGCTTGCGGCGGAAGATGCCTGACAAAAGAGTTTGTGCTTGAAGCCCGTCGGACTAAAGATTCCCACTGCTGCCGCACCCGCCGCGGGAGCATCGACGATTGCCGATCTGCGGCGCATGTGCGCAACGGAATTTCGTTCTGGCGGCATCGACTCCGCGGAACTTGACGCGCGCCTCTTGGTCGGTCATGCGCTTGGGCTCGATCATGCCGCATTGACTGTGCGCGGCGAAGAGACCGTCAGCGGCCAGCAGCAACGCGCGATTGCGGCCTTGGCCCGCCGCCGCCTTGCCCACGAGCCCGTGGCGCGGATCATCGGAACCAGGGAGTTCTGGACACTACGGCTGCGCCTTGGTGAAGCAACGCTGGTGCCGCGCCCGGACACCGAGATCGTGGTCGAGGCGGCCTTGGCCGCGCTCGGCCGGCGCGGCCCGCGGTCTCGCCCCTGGCGTATCGCCGATCTAGGCACTGGCTGTGGCGCAATCCTGCTTGCGCTCTTAAGCGAACTTCCAAACGCCTTTGGGATCGGCACCGACATCAACGCTGCCGCCGCTGCCATCGCCACAGCGAACGCCGCAACTGCGGCTCCGGGGCGGGCGGGCTTTGTGGTCTGCGACATGGCGTCTGCACTGGGCGGTCGGTTCGATCTGATCGTGTCGAACCCGCCGTACGTCCCTAGCGGCGAGATTGCTCAGCTGCCGCCAGAAGTCCGCCTGTTCGACCCGCGCGCCGCGCTCGATGGCGGATCGGACGGGCTTTACGGTTACCGCGCGCTTGCGACGGCGGCGGCGCTATTGACACCAAACGGAGTCCTGGTTGTCGAACTTGGCCGGGGCCAGGAGGAACCCGTTGCCGCGATATTCGCCGCGGCGGGGCTTGCGCGGACGGCCGTCTGCCCCGATTTAAGTGGCGTAGCGCGCGCATTGGTGGCCGAATGTGGTGTGCGATGAGCTATGACCTGCAACATTAAAGGTCCCGCCAAATAGCGGTTGCGCTAAAAAAGCGCTTGGAATATCGGCTGGAACCGATTAGGTTGCGGCTCATGGAATCGCCCTTGGATAAGGGCGCCGCGTTGCCCTGAACGCCCGGAGCAAAAATCTCCAAGAGGTCGGCAGCGCAGGTCAGGCATAAAAGCGAAACTGAATAGCGAAAGCCGGATTGGACGGCATACAGGATCGCCAGATTCAGATCGTGCTCAGATCGTAGTGCTCATGGATTCGGCGCGTGTGTGATCGCGCGTGAAGAGGTTTGAACGCGGCCCGCAAGCTGCTGCCGCCGGTTGGGCTTGTATCGAAGTCGTGACGACGACTTTGAGCCGAAGTAGCTCGGGTCAAGACTGAAGATTGAGACGGGGAAATTTTTGGGTGTCTTTAGCCTCAGTACTGGAAGTGCAGTGAAACTGGACAGGAAGCGACGGCAAAACCTGCCGTTGCACAGGTAGTCAAGGGGTTGGTGGAACAGCAAACCATGAGAAACGGTCAGAACAAACGTATGCGCGGTCGTAACCGCAAGGGTGGACATCACCAAAATCCATTATCCCGAATGTACGAGTCCAACGGGCCGGACGTAAAGATTCGCGGAACAGCTTCTCACGTCGCCGAAAAATATCTCCAACTTGCCCGCGACGCGCAAAGCTCTGGTGATCCGGTTGCGGCGGAAAATTATTATCAGCACGCCGAGCATTATTTCCGTCTGATCGCGGTGGCTCAGGAGCAACTTCGCCAGAGTCAGCCTTACTATCAACAGCAGCAACCGAGCGAGATGCGCGGCGCCGACGAGGGCTACGAGAACGGCGACAACGAGCAGCCTCACGTCGGCGGCGAGCCGTTCGCACCGCGCGAGCCGCAGCCTTATTATCCGCGCGAGCAACAGCAGCACCATCACAATCAGCAGCAGCATTTTCATCCGCAGCAGCCCCAGCAGCAGCAGCACTTTCAACCGCGTCAGCCGCAGCATTCGGGGCCGGACAATGATGGCGGCGTCGAGCGGCTGCCGTCATTTATCACCGGCAATCAGCCACAGCATCAGCAGCCTCAGCACGGCCAGCCACAGCACGGCCAGTCGCAGCATGGCCAGTCGCAGCACAGCCACGGCCGCAATGGTCCGCACGGGCAGAACGGTCCGAACGGCTATGACGGGCCGGATCGGTTTCCGCTGCACCGGCGGCGGCGCCGGCATCGCGGCGGTGGGCCGCGCGACCAAGGCATGGATCATTCGGTCCAGGGCGACAATGACGGACAGCCGTCCGGCTCGCATTCGGCGGACGAGTAGGATCCGTCCAGAATAAAACGGCCGGGCTCGCGCCCGGCCGTTTTGTTTTCCGGCTTTAAAAGCCGCGGGGCGCCTTGGCCAGGCGCGCCAAAAACCAGATCGGCACAACGATCACCGCGCCGAGCAGGAAATAACGCCATAGCCACCGCACGGCATCGAAACCCATGTTCCAGATGTGCCGGAGAAGGCGCTCGACCGATTCAATGATGTTCCAAGGATCGAGCCCGATAGCGGCGAGAATGACGCCGACCAGGATCGACAGCAGGACAAGCCGCCCGACCACCGCTAGCGGCGGACCGCCAAGAAAGCGATGAATGAATGGCTGGGACGTCCGCGAGTCGAGTGATTGAGTCATCGAACCCTCCCGAGCGTCAGGTAAGGCTTCCATGCCGCAGCCGCAAGCCGCATCTGGCTGGCCGGGCGCCGGTGTCAACCATGCATTGCCTGACCTTCGCCACTGGCGCTAAGTTGCCCCCGCTCTTTAATCTATAGCGCGTCCGAGGACCTTTCATGGCCAAGATCGAAGACCGCGCGCTCGCCCCTAGTGCGAGCCTGAACGACGATATCGGCGAGGAAAATCGACTGCGCATGTACCGCATGCAGGTCGAGATCCGCGAGGCTGAGCAGCGCGCCTACGACCTGTTCTTGCAGAACCTGGTCAAGGGCACGAGCCACCTCTCGCTCGGCCAAGAGGCCGTCGCCGCAGGGTGCGCCGCGGCCATGAAGCCCGGCGACCTCTCGTTCTGCACCTATCGCGGCCATGCGCACACGCTTGCGCGGGGCGTTTCGATTGAGAAAGTGCTGGGCGAACTGATGCAGCGCGACAATGGTCTGATGCGCGGCAAAGGCGGCTCGATGCATCTGACTTCGGTCGACCACGGCGTGATGGGCTCCTACGCGATCATCGGCGCGCATCTGCCGATCGCCTGCGGCGCGGCGTGGCGCGCCCAGTACAAAGGACAAAAAGACGTATCCGTCTGTTTCTTCGGCGACGGCACGACGAATATCGGCGCCTTTCATGAAGCGCTTAATTTCGCAGTGGTCTGGAAATTGCCCGTGATCTTCGTCTGCGAAAACAACCTGTACATGGAATATACCCCGATCGGCGATGTCACCGCCGTGCCAAATCCCGCCGCCGACCGGGCCGCCGCCTACGGCCTGGCGCGGATCGTCATCGACGGCAACGACGCCGATATCGTCTATCGCACGGCCGCAGCGGCCTATGAGAAAGCGCGCGCCGGCGGCGGCCCTTCGCTGATCGAGTGCCTCACCTATCGGTACAGCGGGCATTCGCGTGCCGATCCGGCTAAATACCGGCCGGAGGGCGAACTAGAAAAATGGAAAGAGCGCGACCCGATAAAGCTCTACCGTGAGCGGTTAAAACAATTCGGTGTCAGCGAGGACACCATCGTCGCCATCGAGGAATACGCCAAGCGACGCGTCGACGAAGCCACGGAAAAATGCAAGGCGGCGCCGCCGCCAGCTACCGAAATCCTTACGACCGATGTTTACGCCGACGGAGGCTTCGCATGGCGGAATTGACCTATCGCGAAGCCGTGGCGCGCGGCATCGCCCAGGAAATGGCGCGCGACCCGGACGTGGTTTTTCTTGGCGAGGACATCGGCAAGGCCGGTGGCGTGTTCAAGGCGACCGTCGGCCTGCATGAACAATTCGGTCCGTTGCGCGTGCGCGACACGCCAATTTCCGAGCAGGCGATTCTGGGCGCCGCCATGGGTGCGGCAATGACCGGATTGAAGCCGATTGCCGAGATCATGTTTTCGGATTTCTTCGCGGTTTGCTTCGACTACATCGCCAACGAATTCGCCAAGAGCCGCTACATGTCGAACGGGCAGGTCAAATGTCCGCTCGTGGTGCGGACCGGCAACGGCGGCGGCGCGCGGTTTGGCGCGCAGCATTCGCAGAGCGTCGAGAACTGGTGCATGATGATTCCCGGACTCAAGGTGGTGGCACCGTCGACGCCGCGCGACGTGATCGGGCTTCTGGCCGCGGCGGTGCGCGATCCCGATCCGGTCATCTTCCTCGAGCACAAGTCGCTTTATCCGGTGAAGGGCGAAGTACCCGATGGAGAGATCGTCGACCGGCTTGGCGCAGCAACTATCGTGCGCCCTGGCAAGGACGCCACCATTGCGGCATTGGCGCTGATGGTGCCGCGGGCGATCGCCGCGGCGGACAAGCTTAAAACCGAGCACGGGATCGACTGCGAGGTCATCGACGTGCGCTCGCTGGTCCCGCTCGATACCCGGACCATCCTCGGCTCGGTAACCCGCACCCATCGGCTGTTCACGGTGGAGGAGAACCCGCGGCTGTGCGGCTGGGGCGCCGAGATTGTTTCGATCGTCGCCGACGAAGCGTTCTATGACCTCGATGGGCCGCCGGTGCGGATCACTACGCCGCACATTCCGCTGCCCGCCGCCGATATTTTGGAAGACATGGCGCTGCCGACGGTCGAGCGCATCGTCGATCGAGTGAAGCGCGCGATGGAATCTTAAGCGTCATTGTCGGGCATGACGACGAACGGAGTGAGGTACGACCATGGCCATGTATGACAATCTTCTCGCCAATGTCCCGACCGATCTGTGGATCGGCGGCAAGTGGCGCAAATCCTCCGACGGCGGCCGCTTCGATGTGATCGATCCGGCAACCGAGAACAAAGTCGCCTCGGTAGCGAGCGCGACTGTCGATGACGCCATGGCGGCACTCGACGCGGCAAGCGGCGCATTCGCCGCCTGGGCCGGCAAGAAGCCGCGTGAGCGTGCTGAAGTGTTGCGCAAATCCTACGAGCTGATCATGCGCGATGCCGAGCGGCTCGCCAAACTCATCACCATCGAAAACGGCAAGGCGCTGTCGGATTCGCGCGGCGAGGTCGCCTATGCCGCCGAATTCTTCCGCTGGTACGCCGAGGAAGCGGTGCGCAATATTGGCCAGAATTCGGTCGCACCATCTTCCGGCGCGCGCATTTTCGTTCACCACAAGCCAGTGGGCATCGCCGTTTTGGTCACGCCCTGGAACTTTCCGGCGGCAATGGCCACGCGCAAAATCGGGCCGGCGCTCGCCGCTGGCTGCACGGTGGTGCTCAAGCCGGCATCCGACACGCCGTTGACGATGTTGGCGCTGATGCCGATTCTCGAAGAGGCCGGTGTGCCCGCCGGCGTCGTTAACGTCATCCCGTCGCGCTCATCCGGCAAGGTCGTCAGCGCCATGCTGCACGATGCACGCGTGCGCGTGGTTTCGTTTACCGGCTCGACCGAGGTCGGTCGCAAGCTCCTGCATGAAGCCGCGGACTGCGTGGTCAAACCGGCGATGGAGCTCGGCGGTAATGCGCCGTTCATCGTGTTCGAAGATGCCGATATCGACGCCGCCATCGACGGCGCCATGGTCGCCAAAATGCGCAATATGGGCGAGGCCTGCACCGCCGCCAATCGTTTCTACGTGCATGAAAAAGTGCATGACGAATTCGCCAAGAAGCTGACGGCGAAAATGGGCGGGTTGAAAATGGGCAATGGGCTCGATGATGGCATTTCGCTCGGCCCTCTCGTCAACAAAGACGGTCGCGATAAGGTTATCGAACTGGTCGATGACGCGGTGAAGAAAGGCGCCAAGGTTCTCACTGGCGGCAAGGCGCCAAGCGGCCCGGGCTATTTCTATCCGGCGACCGTGCTGGCGAACGTCTCCAATGACGCCAAGATGCTTAACGAAGAAATCTTCGGCCCGGTCGCGTCGATTCAGTCGTTCAAATCCGAAGACGAAGTGATCGCGCGCGCCAACAATACCGAATACGGCCTGGTCGCTTATCTCTATACCAAGGACTTAAGCCGCGGCATGCGCGTGTCGGAAAAACTGGACTTCGGCATGGTCGGTCTCAATCGTGGGCTTGTCTCCGATCCTGCCGCGCCGTTCGGTGGCGTCAAGCAATCCGGCCTCGGACGCGAAGGTGCGCACGAAGGGCTGATGGAGTTCACGGAGACGCAGTACATTTCGGTGACGTGGTGAGCGGTCGGGTGCATGCACCATGACCGGTACTGAGGTGTGCAACAAGCTCGTCGGCGCCTGGCGCTATGTCGGCACGCGGATCAACGGCAGCAATTGGGATCGCGGCGCCAATCCGAAGGGCATGATCTATTACGGCCCCCATGGCGAGATGGCCGTGCAGATTGCGCCGGACGTCAGGCGCACCCGCGCCGGCGCGGTGATGACGCCGCAGGAAGCCGCCACCGCAGTGAAGGATTACATCGCCTATTTCGGCACCTATACGGTGGACGAACAGGCCGGCATTGTCACGCATCATCGCCATGACAGTCTGCAGCCGGGTGACGCCGGCGATCTCGTCCGCAAGTACGAATTTGCCGGCGACCGGCTGGTGCTGCGCGCGCTGAATTCGACGCTCGAAGTCACTTGGGAACGGATCAAGTGATGGATGTCTTGATGCCGCAACTTGGCGAGACGGTCGCCGAGGGCAAGATCACCAAGTGGTTCAAATTGGCCGGCGAAGCAGTCAAGCCGGGCGACAATCTGTTCGAGATCGAAACCGACAAGGTCTCGATGGAGGTACCGTCGACGACGGCAGGCGTGCTCGCCGAAATCCGCGTGCCGGCCGGCGCGGTGGCGCCGGTGGGCGCTGTCGTCGGCGTTATCGCCGACGGCGCTGGCGGCACCGCAACCAAATCCGATCGACCGGCGCCGCAACCGGTTGCGCCGCCGGCGGCTCCCAACGCAGCTCCGGCAACGGCTTCACCGGAAGCTTCAGCGGCTCGTACGAACGAACGGCCGCCTGCGCTTGATCCGTTTTTTGAAGTGCGCACGCCAGAGCGCAATTATGGGCCGGCACGATTGCCGGGCGGAGTGGCGATCACGCCCTTGGCTCGCCGCTTGGCCGGCGAGGCCGGAATTGATCTGTCGCAACTTCGTGGCTCAGGGCCACGCGGCCGCATCGTCGCGCGCGATATTGCCGATGCACCGCGCGCGCCGGGTGCGGCGCCGGCCGTCGCTGCGGCGGCCACCACCGCGGAAGTCAAAGCGCTCTATGAAGCCGGCAGCTACCAGGAAGTACCGCTCGACGGCATGCGCCGCACTATCGCGGCGCGCTTGACGCAAGCCGCGCAGACCATACCGCACTTTTCCCTGACGACGGACGTCGACATCGGCAAACTGATCGCGCTGCGCGAAGAAGCAAACAACGCCACGCCCAAAGATCGAGACGGTAATCCGGCATTCAAGCTGTCCGTGAACGACTTCATTGTCCGCGCCTTTGCACTCGCCTTGCAGGCTGTGCCCGCCGCTAATGCGGTGTGGGCCGGCGATCGGGTCCTGCGCTTTACACATTCCGATATTGGCGTGGCGGTCGCGCTTGACGGCGGCCTCATCACGCCGCTGATCCGCCAGGCCGAGACCAAGTCGCTGACCGTAATCTCGGGCGAGATCAAGGAGCTTGCGGCGCGCGCGCGCAGCAAGAAACTAAAACCCGTCGAATATCAGGGCGGCGCGGCGGCTATTTCCAATCTCGGCATGTATGGCGTGCGCGAATTCGCAGCCATCATCAATCCGCCGCATGCGACCATTCTGGCCGTAGGCGCCGCGCGGCGTCAGGCCACTGAGACAAAAGATGGTGGCGTCGCGTTTGCCAGCATGCTGAGCCTAACGCTGTCATGCGATCATCGCGTGGTGGACGGCGCGTTGGGAGCGGAGCTTTTGGCGGCGATCAAGCGATTGATCGAAGCGCCTGTGACGATGCTGGTGTGAGGATCATAATGAACGCAAGTAATCGCGAGATCATTCTGCTGGGACCCATGAAGCCGCTGATCGTCAAGGGACTCGAAGCGATCGGCACGCTGCACAAGAGCGCGGAAGCAAAAGATCTCCAGTCGTTCTATGCTTCACACGCCGATGTACGCGCCATTGCTTGCGCCGCAACGAGTGAATATCTAGGCGACGCCTTCATACAACGCTTTCCCAAACTGCAAATCATTTCGAGCTTTGGCGTCGGCTACGACCATATCGATGCCAAAGCGGCGGGCGCGCGCGGCGTGATCGTAACCAACACGCCCGAAGTGTTGACTGAAGAAGTCGCCGACACCGCGCTGGCATTGCTGTTGAACACGGTTCGGGAATTTCCCCAGGCCGAGCGATATCTGCGCGCCGGCAAATGGTTGCAGAAAGCCTATCCGCTGACCAAGGCGACGCTCCGTAATCGCACTGTCGGCATCCTCGGCATGGGCGCCATCGGCAAAGCAATCGCGCGGCGGCTCGACGCGTTCGGCGTTCCGGTCGTCTATCATGCGCGAAAACTGCGGCCCGAAGTGTCTTATCGGCATTATCCGAAGCTTCTCGACATGGCGCACGAAGTCGACACGCTGATGGTGATCGTGCCCGGCGGCGCCGCAACCGCGAACATAATCAATGCCGAGGTGCTGGATGCGCTTGGCCCAAACGGCATTCTCATCAACATGGCGCGCGGCTCGGTTGTCGACGAGCCGGCTCTAATCAAAGCGCTCAAGGAAAAGCGCATCATGGCCGCCGGCCTCGACGTGTTTGCCAAAGAGCCGGAGGTGCCCCCGGAGCTGATGGCGATGGACAATGTCGTATTGTTCCCGCATCTCGGGTCGGCGTCCGTTTACACGCGGGACCGCATGGATCAGCTCGTGGTCGACAACATCGCGGCGTGGGTCGCAGGCAAACCGCCACTGACTCCGGTCGCGGAAACGCCGTTCGCAACTTGGAAATGATCTTTACCAAGTGATCTGGGGCCGGTGACTGAGCGAGTGACGGGTCATGACGCCGTGCAGCGCGCGTGCTAGCGTGATGTGCATGAGGGTCGGCAAATACGCGATTGTTGCGGCTTTCGCGGCGAGCCTGTGCGGCGGCGCAGCCTTGGCGCAACAGGCGCCGCCCAAAGCCGATCAACCGCAAAGCCTCGAAGGCGCAGGGGCGGACAATCCCCAGGCGCAAAATCCGCAACCTCCGGCCAAGGCGGAGGACGCCGCAACTGCGATGATCGGCACCTGGGAATTTTCCAATGCCGACCATAACAAAGTCTGCCGCCTCAGCTTCCGGAGCGAGACGGCTTCTGGCGGCCGCCGGCTCGATGTCGAGAAAAACTGTCCGAGCCTGTTTCCATCGACGAAAGATATTTCGGGCTGGGCCGTAGATAATTACGGCAATCTGCGACTGCTCGACAAACAAGGCGAAGCCGTGATTGAACTGACCGAAGTGGAAAGCGGCATGTATGACGGCTTCTCGCCCGGCGAGGGCCGCTACATCTTGCAGACTACGGCAGCCGCGCCGGTCCACTCGGCCGAAGACATGGCAGGCGACTGGGCCATTGCGCGCGGCAGCGGAAAGCCAATCTGCACGCTCACTCTCGCCAACAATCCGACGACCGGAGGCGCCTTGGCGCTGCGATTGAAGGCCGGCTGCGATCCGCTGGTCACGCGTTTCAATCCGACGGCGTGGCGCATGCAGGAAGGCGCACTCATGCTCCTCTCGGCACGCGGGCAGTCGTGGCAGTTCGAAGAGACTGAGCCAGATACTTGGCAGCGCGTGCCCGAATCGGCCGATCCGATCCAGTTGGTGCGGCAGTAGTAATCACGAGTGGCATTGCGAGGAGCAAAGCGACACTATCTCGCCAGTCCTAAACTGATTGCTTTGTCGCGCTCGCAATGACTGAAGTTGGAATTAGCAAAAAGCGATATCAGGTCGTCATTGTCGGCGGCGGGCCTGTCGGCGCGGCGCTTGCAGTCGAGCTTGGCCAGCGCGGCATTGCCTGCGCGCTAATCGAGCGCCGGCGCGAACCTCAGCGAATTCCCAAAGGGCAGAATCTCACGCAGCGTTCGGTCGAGCACTTCTACTTTTGGGGCATGGCCGATGCGTTGCGCGCCGCGCGGATTCTGCCGCCGTCATATCCGATGAGCGGGATTGTCGCCTATCGTGATCTGAACAGTGAATATTGGGCGGCGCCGCCGCTGCGTGAGATCGTCAATCCTTATTATTTCCAGCAGAATGAACGGCTGCCGCAATATCAGGCCGAATATGTATTACGCGCCCGGCTGGCGCAGATCGAGAACGTCGAAACACGCTTCGGCTGGGCCGCCGAATCGATCACTCAGAACGCCGCCAGCGTGGAGATCGAAGTTGCGGAAGACGGCGGCTCGGAGCGGGAGATTCTCCAAGCGGATTACGCCGTCGGCTGCGACGGCGGCCACTCCATGGTCCGCGAGCAAGCCGGCATCCCCCGCGATGGCGCCGACTTTGCACAATTGATGGTGCTGGCGCTGTTCCGCTCGCGCGAGCTGCACGAGGGGCTTAAGCGTTTTCCGCCGCGTTCCACCTATCGCGTGATCCATCCCGATCTGAAGGGTTACTGGCAGTTCTTTGGCAGAGTGGACGTCGGCGAAAGCTGGTTCTTCCATTCGCCGGTGCCGGCGAACACGACTCGCGACAATTACGATTTTCACGCTTTGCTGGAGAAAGCCGCCGGTTTTCCATTCGCCTGCGACTTCGACTATGTGGGCTTCTGGGACTTGCACATTGCGATTGCGGAGACCTATCGGGCGGGCCGTATTTTCATTGCTGGAGACGCAGCGCATTCGCATCCGCCATACGGAGCCTATGGCCTCAATAACGGTCTCGACGATGTCGCCAATCTCGGCTGGAAACTCGCCGCGACCTTGCAGGGCTGGGGCGGCGATACGCTGCTTACCACCTATAGCGAGGAGCGGCGCCCAATTTTCAAGGAGACGGCGGAGGATTTCATTGAAGCCGGCATCCGTCGCGACCGTGAATTCCTGCGCCGTCACAGCCCGGAGCGCGACGAGGCCGAGTTTGCCCGCGCCTGGCAAAACCACGCCAATTCGGTCGCACCAAACGTCTTGACCTACGAGCCGCATTACGAGGGCTCGCCGATTGTGTTCGGACCGCCCGGCGGCAAGAGCGGCGCCGAGGGCGCGCACACATTCGAAGCGCGCGCCGGCCATCATCTGCCGCCACAGCTTTTATCGTCGGGCCGCAATGTCTTTGAGGAGCTTGGTAGTGCCTTCACGCTGCTGGCATTCGGCGCCGATAACGCAGCGGTGGCTTCCTTTGCGCAAGCAGGCAAGGTTCTCGGGGTGCCGCTCAAGATCGTGCGCGACAGTTATGAGGCGGGCCGGCGCGACTACAAAGCAAAATTCATACTGGTACGTCCGGATCGTTACATCGCCTGGCGCGCCGATGCGCCGCCTGCCGACGCCACTGCGCAATCGGTGCTGGCGCGGTCAGTCGCGCGCGAGCGGAATATTCCCCGCACTCACTAATTTGTGCTCGCGCTGATTGCTGCCGGGCGGGGAATAAATTTCGGGATTACCGGTCACGTCATCGACGGAAATAAACAAAGGGATAAGTGCCATGAACGGCGATACAAACGATATGACGGATTCGGCGGTTCTCGTTTTCGATGTTTCAGACGAAACGCTGGAAAGCGCCGCAGGCGCGATGCGCGAGAAAGCAGGTGCTTTCACGCTGGCATTCTGCTCCGGATTGGACACGTGTCCCTCCTGAGAGTGCGTCTTGCTCATAGCAGCCATCCCGGTGAAAGCCTTCGGTTGGTTCCGACACGCAACGACGTTACGGAGATAGATGAAGGAGACTGCGCCATGACTCTGACCAAAGCATCTTTGATTTTCGCCTTGGCGATTAGCGCGATCACTACGGCAACGAGCACTTTCGCCAACGCGCCTGGCGGTTCTTACATCCAGTGCGATCCGCGCAACCCGAGATCGCCTGTCAGATGCACCCCGGACGGGTGGTGAGCGACGGCGCCTAGCCTTGGCGAACAGTCAAGCGACTTCTGATAAAGAGGCAGACAGTACTCAACAATTGTATTGGGACATGCAATGCTGGCCTCCGGCAGCGAATCGAGGCTGGCTATGAAAATGCTCCAGATTGTCCCTAGCGACCGTACTCGCCTTTACGCCGCGATGATCAAAAAACAAGCAGATATCCGCCGCAGTGGGCGCGGCACGTTTTTGGGCGCGCGGCGACGCGGCGGCGTGAAATGGACGCATGTCCGCTACAAAGGGTCGATCAACTTGCAGCAGGGTGCAGCGGAGGGAGTCGAGGCCGTGATCAGGTCGCCCGATCGTGGTGATGAAGCGCGGCTATTGTCGTCGTTTCTCGGCTGGCTCGATCGGCACTTTGGCGAACACTTGGCGTGGGTCAACATAAAGTACCGACGAGCCTGACGCGGTTTCAGCTGGCGTTCACGCAAACCGCATAGACGGAGGCATTGCCGCTGCCGCCGTTACTCTTGAAGCTCACCTTCCAGGCGTTGTTGCCTTCCGGAGTGGAAAAATCAGTTGTATCGGCGGGACTGGGCGTCGAATAGCCGCCGCTGATCACGCGCTTGCCGGCTGGGCAGGTTGCGACGAGAACGACCTTGCCATTGCGCGGCAGCGTTCCGCGATTACGGACGATCTCATAGCCGCTGGCCGCGGTCGGCTCGGGCGGCTTGCTGTTGCTGTAATGGTTGTAGGACACGCCGGCGATCAGAGGTCCGACCCACCACGGCTTTTTTAAGAACCCGATCAACGCGCCCTCGGCCTCGTTATGGCGCGGTGTTCCTGCAAACCCGGCGCCGGGCTGCCCGGCTTTTCCGAATGGCTTCTTAAGGGGAACGACCCGCCCGTCCACTAGCAGTATGTGCGCTCGAAGGTTAGCGAACGGTTATGCGCGCCGGGAGCGATTGTCATTCCTCGTTGCGTTGGCGGGACGGCGCGCTTGTGCGCTTGCTTTGCAATTTAAGCTTCGCGCGCTCCACTTGGCCGAGCATATGATGGTTGCTCGGGTCGATGCCTTCTTCGCTGCCGGGCATGCCCTCGTTGCTCGCCGTCAGCATTTGACGCGCGTCCTGTTCCCAGATGTTCAGCGCATCGATTTTTTCCGCAAAGGAAAGATCACGATCGTCAATCAGTTCGTCGGGCGTGGCATATCGGGACTGCGGGTGTTCGATCTTGTCGGCTTTTGACTGGGGAATCCGAGGCATGGCGGCCTCCTTAGCACCGGAATATTCGGATAAGAATGCAACGGCGCATCACGGACGGGGTTCCGATTTTTGCATCGGCCAGCTGCGGCGTATTACAGCATCGACTCGCCCGGGCTCACTGATATCCTCGATGCGCAAGCCACTAAGCGTTCAGCGCACGGGAGAATTCGATGGCAACGTGGCAGCCCGATCCTAGTTTTTATCCGTCACCTCGTTTGGCAGCAAAAGCACCTCCGGAAAAAGTCGCTTACGTCGCGGCTTTCAATCCGGAGCGAAAATCGCCGGACACCATTGCAGTGGTCGACGTCGATCCGAGTTCGCAGTCCTATTCGCGCATCGTCAACACCGTCACGGCCACGCACGCGGGCGATGAATTTCACCATTTCGGCTGGAATGCGTGCTCATCTTGCCTTTGCCCCAATGCGCCGCATCCGCATGTCGAACGGCGTTATCTCGTGGTGCCGGGGCTGCGCTCGTCGCGTATTTACATCCTGGACACCAAACCCGATCCGCGTAAGCCGCAGATCGTAAAAGTCATCGAGCCGCAGGAGATAGCCGAGAAGACCGGCTACACGCGGCCGCATACAGTGCATTGCGGCCCCGGCGGCATTTATGTCGCCGCGCTGGGCAACAAGGACGGCAAGGCACCGGGCGGCGTCTTTGTCATGGATCACGAAACCTTCGAACCGCTCGGCCGCTGGGAAGTGGATCGCGGCCCGCAGCAACTTGGCTATGACGCCTGGTGGCATCTTGGTTTTGACACCATGGTCACCAGCGAATGGGGCAGCCCCGACACTTTCGAAAACGGCCTCGTCCCGGAGATCCTGTTAGGCAGCCAATACGGCCGCCGCTTGCATTTCTGGGATTTCACCAAGCGCAAGCATTTGCAGGAGATCGACTTCGGCGAAGAGCACCAGCTCGTGTTCGAATTGCGCCCGGCGCACGATCCGACGAAGCCGTATGGCTTTGTCAATTGCGTCATCAGCTTGAAGGATTTGTCGTCATCGATCTGGACCTGGTATCGCGACGGCAACAAGTGGGCGGTGAAGAAGATCATCTCGATTCCGGCTGAGCCTGCCGACCCCGATTTGCTGCCGCCGGTGCTTAAAGGTTTCAAGGCGGTACCGCCGCTCGTCACCGACATCGATTTATCGATGGACGATCGCTTCCTGTATGTCGCCTGTTGGGGCACGGGAGACTTGCAGCAATACGATGTATCCGATCCGTTCAAGCCCAAGCTCACCGGCAAGGTGCGCATTGGCGGCATCGTGGCGCGCGCGACCCATCCAGGCGCGAAGTACGGCAAGCTCACCGGGGGTCCGCAAATGGTAGAAGTGAGCCGCGACGGCCGGCGCGTCTATTTTACCAACTCGCTCTACGGCGCCATCGATCCGCAATTCTATCCGGATGGCATCGATGGCTGGATGGTAAAGCTCGACGCCAAGCCCGGCGGCGGCCTCACGTTCGATCCGAAGTTCTTTATCGACTGGCCGAAGGGACAGCGCCCGCATCAGGTGCGGCTAGAGGCCGGCGACTGCTCCTCGGATTCCTACTGCTATCCGTGATCGCTACAGCATGATGCTTTAACGCGTGACGCCGCCGGCTGACTCCAGCACGCCGTGGCTATGGCTAGCCATCGCCGGACTTGGTCTGTTCCACGGTATCAATCCGGCGATGGGATGGCTGTTCGCCGTCGCGCTGGGGCTCAACCGCCATAGCGAGCGCATCGTCTGGCTGGCGCTTTTGCCGGTCGGGCTTGGCCACGCGCTCGCGGTTGCAGTCGTGCTCTTCGTCGCACTCGCGCTCGGAATCGTTCTCGAACCCGGTTGGCTGCGGCCGCTGGCTGCGGCATTCCTGTTCGCCTGGGCCATTTGGCACGCCGTTTACGGACGGCGGCACAAGCTGCGCTTTGGCATGCAAGTCGGGCTCGCCGGATTGTTCGTATGGTCGTTCCTGATGGCGAACGCGCATGGCGCAGGGCTCATGCTCGTTCCGGCGGTCATTCCGCTCTGTCTTGCGGCTTCGCCGGTTCACGCGCTCACGTTCGGCAGCTCCTTGCCGGTCGCGCTCGCGGCGCTCGCCGTCCACACCGCCGCCATGCTGGCCACGATCGGGCTTGTTTCGATCGTCGTCTACAAATGGGTCGACCTTGGCTTCCTGCGCCGCGGCTGGATCAATTTCGATCTGCTTTGGACAATCGTGCTCGTGGTATGCGGGATTATCCTGCTGGCGATGTGAATGCCTGCCTATGCGGCGAGCGCGCCGTACTAGGAGGGCTTGCGCCCAATTGCGTAGATCGCGTTTGTTTCCAGACGGTCGACCTTATTTTCTTTCAGCCAATTGACATTGTCCGCTTTGATCCGCGCCGCGGTCTGCGGTCCCATTTGATCGATTGCCCAGCGCAGCCCCGAACCGAGCGCAATTGTCCACCACTCGTCAGCCGCGCGCAGCGTCTGAAAACCATCTTCCGCCGCCACTTCGCAATCGGCGATGCCGCCGTCGTGGAGCAAATGTCGAACCGATTCGACGTCGGTAATGCGATCCCAGGAGTTGAATGCGCTGTAAAGATCCGGCCGTTACCGCTTGATCGCCGCCTGCCAACGTGAATAGGCGGGCTCGAAAATGCGCGGACCCCGGGTGGTGACCACGAGCTTTCCGCCTCGCCGCACAATGCGCCACAATTCGCGGACCAAGCCCTCCACGTCCGGCACGAAGAAGACCGAGAACACGCTGATGACAGCATCGAAGCTTTGGTCCGGATAACCCGACGATGTCATATCGCCGATCCGGAATTCGACATTGGTCAGCCGCGCGCGGCCACCTTGGCGCGTCAAGCGGGCCGACAGATCGACAACCGACGACACGTCCGCTTGGTCCGACAGCCTGAGCCGCCGGCAGCGCCGAGGCGCCGGTGCCGCAACCGACATCGAGTACTTGGGCGCTAAGCGACAGCGCGAGGCGCTCAACCGTTCGTCGGCCGATGCGATCCCAGAACGTTAGCGGCTCGTCGTCGAAATGGTCGACGGCGGCATCGTAAGTCGCGGCTGCTTTTGCCTTTGCTTGCCGTAGCGGATCGTCCAAGCAAGGCCTCCCCTATTGGCGACAGCACTGACTTTCACCGAACGAATTTATAGCGAAATCGTTCGCCGTCCGCCTCGACATGGCCCGCGGTCGGATGCGGAAAATGAATCGGCAGCACGAAGGTGCCGGTTCCGGCGACCTTGCCAAGCAAGCGCCGGCGCGAGCGCGCCGCGTCGTCGGGATCCCAATCGAAGATCGTCGACCAGCCCGGCTCGCGGCATTGCAAAGCGTGGTGCATAAGATCGCCGATGACGACCGCGTGCTGACCGCGCGAGCGGATATTGACGCAACAATGGCACGGCGAGTGCCCGGGCGTTGGCGTCAGCGAGAACGTGTCGTCGAGCGCGAAATCGTCGTCGACCAGCAAGGCCTGGCCGGCCGCGACCACCGGCTCGCAATTAAATCGCCAGACATTGCCGCCGCCGCCGGCGCGGGTCTCGCCGCGCTTGGTCGAGTCCTCCCAGGCGGCGTATTCGCGTTTGTGAAATATGTATTTTGCCTTCGGAAACGTCGGCACCCACCGGCCGTTGCGCAACATCGTGTTCCAGCCGGTATGGTCAATGTGCAGATGCGTGCAGAACACGTAATCGATGTCCTCGAAGCGCAAACCCTCCGCGGCGAAGCCGTCGAGCCACGGCTTTTTCGAGAAATCCATCGGCGGCGGATAGCCCTTGTCCTCGCCGGTGCAGGTGTCGATCAGGATCGTGTGCTTGGGGGTGCGCACCACATAGGTCTGGTACGTGATTACCATTTTGCCCGATGCCGGATCGAACACTACGGGATCGAGCTGGGCGAGATGCCGCCGGCCGATCTCGGGATCGTATTTCGGGAACATCTCTTCCGGCGTGCGCCACGGTCCATCGCGCTCGATGATGCTGGTGATGGTGACGTCGCCGATCTTAAGCTTGTTCATGCCTTCTCCTTCGCGCTGTCAGTGGCTCAAATCAACCGCAGTCCCTTCAATCTCGCATGCCCGTCCTTGCCGACGATGATGTGGTCGTGAACCGCAATCCCGAGCGAATTGGCTACGGCGATAATCTGCTGTGTCATCGTGATATCCGCCTGTGGCGGCGTCGGATCGCCGGACGGATGATTGTGCACCATGATAATGGCACTCGCCGATAGTTCGAGCACGCACTTGACCACTTCGCGCGGATAGACCAACGTGTGATCGACCGTGCCGACCTGCTGCACTCATCGGCAACAAGCTGATTGCGCTTGTCGAGAAACAGGACGCGAAACTGCTCGCGATCGGCAAAACCCTGCGCGCCGCTGCAATAGTCGAGGACGGTCGACCACGACGAGAGCACCGGCCGTTTTTTCACGGCGCCGCGCAACGGCCGGTTGGCGGCGGCCTGGGCGACCTTCAACTCGGTGATGGCAGCGGCGCCGACACTCTTCACTTCGGCAAGCCGCGCTTCCGGCGCCGCGATCACCTCGGCAAAGGAGCCGAATTTCGCCAGCAGGTTCTTGGCGAGCGGCTTAACGTCCCGGCGCGGCAGCGCGCGAAACAAGAGCAATTCCAGAAGCTCGTAGTCGGACAATGCATCGGCGCCGGCATCGCGAAACCGCCCGCGCAGGCGCTCGATGGCCGTGATAATGCGGCACCGCCTCGGCAAGACCGCCGTTACTGTCCCGCTTACTGTCCAGCTGGAGACTCCGGATAGAAACTTAGTTCGGCCGTGATTACGGCCGCCACCAAGGATGACCGGACGGCGGAATTTGCAATCGGCTTTGCGACCGGGCATGCGGCAGCCCGACCGCTCACTGCCGATACGGCGGTTTGTCCAAGCCCTTCGGCGAAAGCGTGAAGACCTCGACGCCGGTGTCGGTGACGCCGACCGAGTGTTCGAACTGCGCCGACAGCGAGCGATCGCGGGTCACGGCGGTCCAGCCGTCGGACAACACCTTCACATGCGGCCGGCCGAGATTGATCATCGGCTCGACGGTGAAAAACATGCCGGGTTTGAGCACGATGCCCTCGCCCGGCCGGCCGATATGCACGACGTTCGGTTCGTCGTGAAACAGCCGACCGACGCCATGGCCGCAGAAATCGCGCACCACGCTCATGTGCTGGGCCTCGACAAAGGTCTGGATGGCATGGCCGATATCGCCGGTCGTCGCACCCGGCTTGATCGCGGCGATGCCGCGCATCATCCCTTCGTAGGTGACCTCGATCAGCCGCTCGGCGCGGCGGGGAATCTCGCCGACCGAATACATGCGACTCGAATCCCCATGCCACTGGTCGAGAATCAGTGTGACGTCGACATTGACAATGTCGCCTTCGCGCAGCGGCTTGTCGGATGGAATGCCGTGGCAGACCACGTGATTGACCGATGTGCAGGTCGCCTTTCGGTAGCCGCGATACATCAAGGTTGCCGGAAACGCGCCATTGTCCATGCCGAACTCGAACACGCGGCGATCGATATGCTCAGTCGAGACGCCGGGCTTTATTTCATCGACCAGCATGTCCAGGCATTCGGCTGCAAGCCGTCCAGCCTTGCGCATGCCGGCGAAGGCTTCGGGGCCGTGAACCTTGATCTGCCCGGTTTTACGCAGCGGCGCACAGGCTGCATCAACATATGTCATGGCGTGTCGGGAGTTCGTAAAGGCTTAGGGCTCCAATGTAAGCATCGGCGCTGGCAACGCAAGCAAAGTCGGCCTTACCATTAATGCACGATTTTGCCACCCAATTCGTCCTCGATATGGACGCGAATGATCTCGTCAAAGGACGCTTCGCTGCGAAATCCGAGGCTGAGCGCGCGGCGCGGGTCGAAGCGGCGCGGCCAGCCGGCGACGATACGGGCAACCAGCGGGTCGGGCTCGCGGCGGATGCGGGCAGCGACCTTATCGCCCGCAATCCGGCGCAGCGCCGCGATCTGCTCGGCAACGGTGCAGCAGACGCCGGGCATGGTGAGATTGACGCGCGGTCCGAGCTTCGCGGCATCGATCCCGGCCGCATGAACCAAGAACCCGACCGCGGCGCGCGGGCTGGCGTGCCAATGCATGACACTGTCGTCGACCGGCAGCACTGCTTCTTGTCCGGCGAGCGGCTCGCGGATGATCGACGAAAAGAAACCCGAAGCCGCTTTGTTCGGGCGGCCCGGGCGCACGACGATGGTCGGCAGCCGAATGCTGACACCGTCGACGAAGCCGCGGCGCGTATAGTCGGCAAGCAGGAGCTCGATTACCGCCTTTTGCGTACCGTACGACGTCAGCGGCGTCAGGTGGAAATCGTCAGCAATGGACTCCGCAAACGGCGCGCCGAACACCGCGATCGACGAAGTGAACACGAGCCGCGGGCGATAACCGTCACCGATGCCGCGAACCGCTTCGAGCAGGGCGCGCGAGCCGTCGAGATTGATCCGCGCGCCTTTTTCGAAATCGAGTTCCGCTTCCCCGGAAACCACCGCGGCAAGATGGAATATGACGTCAGGCCGCGCATCGATGAGCGCAGTTAATGCCGCGGCCTCGCTGATATCCGCGGCAATGCTCTCGACAGCGCCGCCGAAGTTCTCGGGCTTTGGCGGCGCGCTTACGTCAACGAGCGTGAGCCTGTCGACCGGCCGGCCGTTGAGCGCGCCGTCGCGTGCCAGCTGCGCGGTGAGTTTCCGCCCGATCATGCCACCGGCGCCGGTAATCAGAATGTGCATTTTTTTCGCCTAGGTTACGTTATTCCGGGGCGCCACGAAGTGGCGAGCCCGAAACGACGAGCTACATCGCCATACCGCCGTCGACGAGATGCGGCTGACCGGTAATGTAGCTTCCTTCGTCGCTAGCGAGAAACAGCGCAAGGGCGGCGACTTCCTGCGCGGCGCCGAGCCGCCCCATCGGCTGGCGATCGACGAAAGCCTGCCGTACTTCATCGAGCGTCCGGCCGGTTTCCTTCGATGCGGTGGCGATGCGGTCTTCCAGCGACGGCGATTCGATCGTGCCGGGACAAATGGCGTTGCAGCGGACGCCCTGCTTGATGAAATCGGCTGCGACCGCCTTCGTCAGCCCGATCACCGCCGCCTTGGTGGCGCCGTAGGCATAGCGGTTCGGAACGCCGCGGATCGATGAAACGGCGGACGAAATATTCACGATCGAGCCGGATTTCTTTTGCAGCATTCCCGGAAGAAAGGCCTTGATGGTGCGATGCATGGACTTGACGTTGAGGTCGAACGAAAAATCCCAGTCCTTGTCGCTGCAATCGAGAACGCTGCCGTTATGCACGTAGCCGGCGCAGTTCACCAAAATATCAAGCGCGCCGAATTCGCTCGCCACCATCTTGGCAACCGAATCGACGCTGTCCTGCGCCCGCACGTCGAGCTTGACCCGCTTGGCGGCGTTGAGATTACCGACCTTGTCCTCGGCGACATCGGTGGCGATGACTTTGCCGCCTTCCTTGACGAAACTCTCGGCGATGGCGCGGCCGATGCCCTGCCCCGCGGCCGTGACCAGCGCGACTTTACCTTGCAGCCGGTTGCTCATCCTGTCCTCCTGCGGCGCCGTTCAACGTGGCGAGGCTGATTTTCTGGTTGCCCTGCGCATCGAAATTGTCGGGCATGAGCCAACGTTCGAAATTCCGCTTGCGCGACGGCCATTCGGAATCGAGCATCGAAAACCAAGCATCGTCACGATTGCGGCCCTTGGCGATCATGTGCTGGCGGAACGTGCCTTCGTAGACGAAACCGTAGCGCAGTGCGGCGCGCCGCGACGGAGCGTTGAGCGAATTGCACTTCCATTCATAGCGGCGGTAGCCGAGTGTCTCGAACACGTAACGCGCCAACAGATACTGGGTTTCGGTGCCGAGCGGCGTGCGCTGCAAGCTCGGCGAATAGAGCACGTGCCCGACTTCGATCACGCGATTGGTCAAATTGATGCGCAATAGCGTGAGATAGCCGACGGCGCGGTCCTGCGCATCGATGATGGCATAGGCATAGGGGTCCTCGGCCGCGGCGCGCATGGCGATGAACGCGGAAAACTCGGCAGCGCTGGAAAACGGCCCGTCGGTCGAAATGTAGGTCCAGATCTGATCGTGACCGCCGAACACCGCCCATAGATCGGACCAATGGTCGGCGCGAAGCTTCTCCAGCCGGCCATAACGGCCCTTCAAAATGACCGGCCCGGGACGCGGCGCCGGTTTCGGATCGGCAACAGGCAAGCCGATCGGCTGCCCGGTCAGCGGATGAGGCTCGGACGCAGTCACGGCTTGGCCATCCTGCTGCGTTCGGCGTCGAAAAGCCTGTTCAGTTCGGGATTGCTGATCAGGCCGGCAAAGCCGTCAAATTTTCCGTCGCGGGCGATTTCAGTAGCGACGCGGATGAAGGCATGCATCGCAACGCGGGCAAGCGAGCCACCGACGCTGATGCGGCGCACGCCCATGGCTGCGAGATCGCTCACGGTGAAACCGAATGCGCCACTGTTGAGGAAATTGACCGGATTTGGCGCCGCGGCTTTGACGACGGCTTCGATCTGTTCGCGCGTCTTGATGCCGGGCGCATAGAGACAATCGGCACCAGCGTCCTTAAAAGCGCGCAACCGGCGCGTGACATCGTCGAGATCGGGCACGCCGCGAATGAAGCCTTCGGCGCGCGCCGTGAACACGACTTGGCCGCCGGCGCGGTCGATGGCGGCACGCGCGGTTTTCGCCCGCGCAACCGCGACGTCGAACGGGTAGAGCGGCGCTCTCCCGTCGTTCGGCGAGTCCTCGATCGACAAGCCGGCAACGCCGGTCGCCACACAGCGCGTTACATTTTCCGCAAGCCCGTCGAGATCGTCAGCGTGGCCATCCTCGAAATCCGCATTCAGCGGCAGATCGGTCGACGCCGCGAGCTCGGCGAAATGCGTGAGCACGGCGTCGCCGCCGAGCGCGCCGTCGGCATAGCCTTGTGAATGCGCATAGCCCGAACTCGTCGTCGCCAGGGCCTTAAATCCCAGGCTTTGCAGACAGAGTGCGCTGCCGACATTCCATGGGTTGGGAATGACAAAGCAGCCGGATTGATGAAGCTGGTGGAAAATCTTGCATTTTTCGGCGGTCGAAGGTCGAGGCATGGCGCGTTCCAATCGGCGAAATCATTGCGGCTAGGAAAACAATCTGCCACGACCGCGGCGGCAATGACCAGCCGCGATCATGACCTGGACGCGACTTGGGTTCGACTTGGGTTCGACTTGGGCGCGGCGGTGGGACGCGCTCTAATGGTTGTCCCGCGGCACCGATTTTTGCGCGACACGCTGATATTTCACGGCCGGCTTTAACACCATGCCAGCACTGAGCTGATCGACCATGTTGCGCTGGATCTCCTGCCATGGCGTCTGGCTTGGCGGATATTGATAGCCGCCGTTCTTCTCCAGCGCTGTGCGGCGCGCGGCCAATTCCTCCGCCGCAATGAGGATATCGGCAGTACCTTTGTTCAGATCGATTCGCACCCGATCGCCGGTCTTAAGAAGTGCGAGACCGCCGCCTGCCGCCGCTTCAGGCGAGGCGTTGAGGATCGACGGCGAACCGGAAGTCCCGGACTGCCGGCCGTCGCCGATGCAGGCAAGCGACGTGATGCCGTTTTTGATCAGCGCTGCCGGCGGCTGCATGTTCACCACTTCGGCCGAGCCGGGATAACCGATCGGTCCCGTGCCGCGCATGAACAGGATCGTGTGCTCGTCGATCTTCAATGACGTGTCCTCGATGCGGTGGTGATAATCCTCCGGGCCATCGAACACGACCGCGCGTCCTTCGAACGCGTTCGGATCTTTCGGATTGACAAGATAGCGTTCGCGAAATTCCTCCGAGATCACGCTGGTCTTCATGATGGCGGAATCGAACAGATTGCCGCGCAGCACTTTGAATCCGGCTGTCGCTTTCAGCGGCCTATCGTAAGGCCGGATAACGTCGGCGTTGCAGGCCTTCGCCCGCGCGACATTTGCAGCCATTGTCTTGCCGTTGATCGTAAGCGCATCTCGATGCAATCGACCCTCGGCATTAAGTTCGTGCAGCACGGCGGGAAGGCCGCCGGCGCGATAATAGTCCTCGCCAAGATATTCGCCGGCCGGCTGCATATTGACGAGCAGCGGCACGTCGTAGCCGACCTTTTCCCAATCATCGATAGTGAGATCGACGCCGATATGCCGCGCCAGCGCATTGATATGGATCGGCGCATTGGTCGAACCCCCGATTGCCGAACAGGCGACAATCGCGTTCTCGAAGGCCGCACGAGTGAGAATGTCGGAGGGCTTGAGATCCTCGCGGACGATCTCGACGGCGCGCAGCCCGGTCTCGTAGGCGATCTGGCCACGCTCGCGATATGGCGCGGGAATGCCGGCACAGCCCGGCAGCGACATGCCGAGCGCTTCCGCCATCGCGTTCATGGTCGAGGCAGTGCCCATGGTGTTGCAGTGCCCAGCCGACGGCGCCGAGCGCGCAACGATGTTGATGAATTCCTTGTAGTCGATCTTGCCGGCCGCCTGGTCCTGGCGCGCTTGCCAGATCATCGTGCCGGACCCCAAGAGCTTACCGTTCTCGACATGGTTGAGCATCGGCCCGCCGGACAACACGATCGCCGGCGTGTTGACCGTCGCCGCCGCCATCAAACAGGCCGGCGTGGTCTTGTCACAGCCGGTCATCAGCACCGCGCCGTCGAGCGGATAGCCGTAGAGCACTTCGACGAGGCCGAGATAAGCGAGATTGCGATCGAGCGCCGCGGTCGGACGCTTGCCGGTTTCCTGGATCGGATGCACCGGGAATTCGAAAGCGATGCCGCCGGCGTCTCGAATGCCGGCGCGCACGCGTTGCGCCAGTTCGAGGTGATGACGATTGCACGGGCTTAGATCGGAACCGGTTTGCGCGATGCCGACGATCGGGCGGCCGGAGGTCAATTCGGCGCGGGTGAGCCCGTAATTGAGATAGCGCTCGAGATAGAGCGCTGTCATTCCCGGATTGTCGGGATTGTCGAACCACAATTGCGAGCGCAATTGCTTTTGCGAGTTTCTATCTTTCGGCATCACCGTCTCCGAACTATTCCAACGCTAGAGCTGCACTGGCAACAGGACCGCCATCGCTGTGCAGTAAATATATCGCCTTTCCGCGATGCGAACGGCGTGCCCCGGGAAAAGCTCGCATGGGCATCATCGTTACCCGGCCGCGGCCGTCGCAATCTTGAATTAACCCATTGAACTCACAAGTAAACACCCGGCTATTGTCATCCGGCTTTTGCCGCCACGCGCGGGTTTGCATTTGCCGGAAGATTAGGCTCAAGTGCCGCCCCAGTTGGGGGGAAATGCCATGCTGAAAACCATCGCCGCCTTCGATCGCATCGGCGAGGAGAATGCTTTCGCCGTTTTGGCGCGCGCCATGCAGCTCGCCGCGCAGGGCCGCGACATCATCAATCTCGGCATCGGCCAGCCGGATTTCCGCACCCCCGATTTCATCGTGGAAGCGGCGATCAAGGCGCTGCGCGATGGCCATCACGGTTACACGCCGGCTGTCGGCATTCTGCCGCTGCGCGAAGCGGTGGCGGCCGATCTCGGTAAACGCTTTGCCGTCAAGGTCTCGCCCGACGAAGTCATGATCATGCCGGGCGGCAAGCCGACGATGTTCATGTCGGTCCTGATGTTCGGCGAGCCGGGCGCCGACATTCTCTATCCCGACCCGGGATTCCCGATCTATCGCTCGATGATCGAATATACCGGCGCGCGGCCGGTTCCGGTGCCGATCCGCGAGGAAAACAATTTTGCGTTCTCGGCCGAGGAAACGCTGAAACTGATCACGCCGCGCACCCGGCTTCTCATCCTAAACTCGCCGGCCAATCCGACAGGCGGCGTCACCCCGAAGGCCGAAGTCGACAAGCTCGTCGCCGGGCTCGAGCGCTTTCCCGACGTTGCGGTCATGTCGGATGAGATCTACGACCACATGGTCTATGACGGCGAAAAGCATGTTTGCCTGCTCGCTTACCCCTCGATCCGTGACCGCCTGATCCTGCTCAATGGCTGGTCAAAGACCTATGCCATGACCGGCTGGCGGCTCGGGTATGCGGTATGGCCTGGAAAGCTCTACGAATATGCGCGCAAGCTCGCGGTCAATTTGCACTCTTGTGTCAACGCCTCAACGCAATATGCCGGGCTCGCCGCGCTGACCGGGCCGCAAGACGAGCCGGCGCGGATGGTCGCCGAATTCGACAAGCGCCGCAAATTTGTGGTGGCCGGGCTCAACAAGCTGCCGGGAATTTCGTGCGCCACGCCGAAGGGCGCGTTCTACGCTTTTCCGAATATCAAGCGTACCGGCTGGAAAGCCAAAGCGCTCGCCTCTGCGCTTCTAGAAGACGCCGGCGTGGCGCTGATCGGCGGGCCGGATTTCGGCATTCTCGGCGAGGGTTATATGCGCGTGTCCTACGCCAATTCGACCGAGAATATCCTGAAGGCACTCGACCGCGTCGGCGAGTTTTTGACCTCGCGCAAGGCGGCGTAATTCCTCCTACGTCCTCTGCGTCAGCCGGAAGCCGGCGAGGACAATGACCAGGCCGACGAGTTGCGAGACGCTCGGCGCTTCACCGATAGTGAAGTAGCCGATCAACAGCGTGAACGGCGGCACCAAAGACGGGAACAGCACAGCGCGGCTGGCGCCGAGATAGACCACAGACCAGGTGAACAAAAAGATCGCGCCGGCGCCGGCGAGCACGCCCTGCACGACCGCTTGCATCGCATTCTCGTAGAAGCCCGCAGCAAGCATGTCATCGAAGCTGAACAAGAGGATCGGCAGCCCGACAAGCGACACCACGCTGGTGAGCGCCGCGGCACGAATGGCGCCGAGGCGCCAGCGCCGCACCAGAATGCCGAAAATAGCGAAGAAGCTTCCCGCCGCGACGAACAGAAAATCGCCGACGAGACCGTGCGTACCGATGGTTCGCAGCGCCTCGGCGCCGATCACAATGAGGCCAATGACGATAATCGCGGCGCCGACAATGCGGCGCGCCGGCAGCGGTTCCTTGAGGACGAGCCGCGCCAGAACAAGTCCGCCGAAAGCGGCACATGACGGCTGAATGACCGCGCCGTGGCCGAGCGGCACCAGCACGTAGCCGGCATAGCTCAACAGCGCCAGCGGCAGTCCGCCGAATAGCGCGAGCGCCGCCGCGCGCCCGATGCCGATCATGCGCAGGTCGGCAAAATTGTTTCTGGCGACCAAAGGAAACAGCGCCAATCCGGGCCAAGCAAACCGGTGCAACGCGATGACCAGCGGCGACAGCCCGGACGTGACACCCTGGCGGGCGGCAACAAAGCCTAAGGCCCAGAACAAAGCCGCGCCGGCGCCGCAAGCGATGCCAAAGGCGGTCGGATACTTTTCCGTCAGCGACCGGGCACTTTCCATTCGCCTTAGGATTGCGAACTCAGCTTGCGCCGGCAAGAAGCTCGAGTCCGCCGGTCGCCGTGACGCGCCCGTCCTCGAGACGCACCACATGTGTAGCGATCTGGCGCACTTCCGCGGCGATATGGCTGACATAAACCATCGGAATGTCAGCCTCATCACGCAAGCGCACGAGATACGGCAGGATTTCTCGCTTGTGACCGGCATCGAGCGAGGCGAGCGGCTCGTCGAGCAGCAGAAGCCGCGGCTGCATCAGCAAAGCCCGCCCGATGGCGACCCGCTGGCGTTCGCCACCAGAAAGCAAGCGGGGCCGCCGCGTCAGCAAGTGGCCGATGCCGAGCAGGCCGACGATGCGCTCGAATTCGACAGGCTCGCGCGTCCGCCGACTCATGCGCCGGCCGTATTCGAGGTTCTGCCGCACGTTGAGATGCGGGAACAACCGGCCTTCTTGAAACACGTAGCCGACAGAGCGCTGATGCGGCGGCACATCGATGCCGCTCTCCGACGCGAACAGGGGCGTCTTATCCAGCGTGATGGCACCGCGGTCCGGCTTCAGCAGACCGGCGATCATGTTGACGAGCGAAGTTTTTCCGGCTCCCGAGGGGCCGAACAGAGCGGTAGCGCCGCCGGCGGCATCGAAGCGAACCGTAAGCCGCAACGCGCCGAGCTGTTTTTGCACGTCGACAACCAGCACCGATCAGCCCCCGTGAAAACGCACTGTGGCACGCCGGCCGAGCCATTCGGCGGCGATCAGTGCGGCAAGCGACAACGCAACGGCAACCAGCACGAGCCGGCCCGCTGCGGCGTCGCCGTCCGGAATTTGCAGGAAGGTATAGATCGCCGCCGAAATGGTCTGCGTCTCGCCGGGAATATTGGAGACGAAAGTGATCGTCGCACCGAATTCGCCGAGCGCGCGAGCGAAGCACAACAGCACGCCGGCGATGATGCCGGGCAGCGCTAGCGGCAACGTGACGGTAACGAAGACCAGCACCGGATTGGCGCCGAGCGTTGCTGCCGCATCCTCAAGACGACGATCGATGCTTTCGAGCGCGAGTCGGATCGGCCGCACCAAGAGCGGGAAGCCCATGATTGCCGACGCCAGCGCCGCGCCGGTCCAGCGGAAGGCAAAGAGGATACCGAAATGATCGTAGAGAAACGCACCGAGCGGGCCCTTGCGGCCGAACCAGATGAGCAGGAGGTAACCGGTCACGACCGGCGGCAGCACCAGCGGCAGATGGACAAGACCGTCGAGGACGGTCTTGCCCCAGAAGGTGCCGCGCGCCAAGAGCCAGCCTATGGCGATGCCGAACGGCAAGGCGCATGCAGTGGCGACCATCGCGATGCGCAGCGACAATCCGATGGCGGTCCATTCGGCGGAAGAGAGGTCGAACATGCTCACGAGCTCGGCTTGGCGAGGAAACTAAAGCCGAAGCTTTCGAGGATCGCTCGCGCCGCCGCCGAACGCAGGAAGGCGAGATAGGGTTTGGCTGCCGGTTTGGCAGTCATGGTTGCGGCGGCGGGATAGACAATTGGGCCGTGGGAGTCTTCGGGAAAGACGCCAATGATCTTCACGGCCGGCTCGACCTTGGCGTCGGTCGCATAGACAATCCCAAGCGGCGCCTCGCCGCGCGCCACCAGCACCAGCGCCGCGCGCACGTTGCCTACCATCGCCAATTTCGGTTCGACTGCGCTCCACAGTCCGAGTTTTTCCAACGCGGCTTTGGCATAGATTCCGACTGGCACTGCGCGCGCGTCGCCGGTTGCGATTCGCCCGTCGCCGGCCAGCCTGGCGAGATCGAGGCCGGACCCGACGGTCACCTCGCCGATCTTGGAGTCTTTGCCGGCGATCAGAACGAGTTTGTTGCCGAGGAGGTTGACCCGTGTCGCGTCGTCGATCAGTTTCTTCTGTGCGCCGTAATCCATCCACTGCTGATCGGCGGAAATGAAAATATCCGCCGGCGCGCCCTGCTCGATCTGTTTCATCAACGCCGAACTGGCGTCGTAGCTCACGACCACATCGATGCCGCTTGGCTTGGCGAAGGCGGCATCGACCGCATCGAGCGCGTTCTTCAGCGAGGCGGCGCCGAAGACCAGGATGGATTTTTCCGGCGCCTTGCCTTGCGCATGCGCGGCAAGCGGCAATGCAACAAGGCAGAATGCGGTCGTTAGCGCCGCGACAAAACCATTTCTTCGCAACACGACGGTCTCCAATATCAGTTGCGCGCGCAAAAACGCGCAGCAATCACGCGGCTGCTGACGTAGATTGCGGCTGGCTTTCGGGAACCGTCGTTCCGGACCGTCTTTCGGCGCGCGCCCGGCGCACCGTCGGCCGCACCCTGATGATAGGGTGGCCGAGCGCGGCCGACAAGCGACGGGCAGACAGACTAATCTACCTCTTTCCCCTGCGGTCGACACTGCTATCTTGCCGACCGCTATTCGGGAGCGGACGGTGACGCAACAGCGCGCGCAAGCGCAGACCCAAGAGCGGCTCCAAGCGCAAGCCATCGACGGCAAATACGACTACGTCATCGTCGGCGCGGGCTCGGCCGGCTGCCTGCTCGCCAACCGGCTGTCCGCCGACCCCGACACGCGCGTGCTTATCTTGGAGGCCGGCGGCAACGACAATTGGATCTGGTTTCACATCCCGGTCGGCTATCTGTTCGCCATTGGCAATCCGCGGTCGGACTGGTGCTTCAAAACCGAACCGGAGCCGGGTTTGAACGGCCGCGCGCTCAATTACCCGCGCGGCAAGGTGATCGGCGGCTCATCGGCGATCAATGCGATGGTCTATATGCGCGGGCAGTCGGCCGATTACGATCATTGGCGACAGCTGGGTCTCGCAGGCTGGGGTTGGGATGACGTCCTGCCGTTTTTCAAAAGGCACGAAAATCACTTCATGGGCGAGAGCGCCGCGCATGCGGTCGGCGGCGAATGGCATATCGAAGCGCCGCGGGTGCGCTGGGATCTACTCGATGCATTCCGCGCCGCGGCCGAACAGGCCGGCATCAAATCCGTTTCCGATTTCAATTGCGGCGACAACGAGGGCTGTTGCGCCTTTCATGTCAATCAGAAGCGGGGCCGCCGCGTATCTGCCGCGGGTGCTTTCCTCAAGCCCGTGCTCAAGCGCGCCAATTTGCGGCTCGAGACCGGCTGTCTCGTCGAGAGCCTGATCTTCGACGGCCGCCGCGCGGTCGGCGTGCGCTGGCGGCAAGGCAGCGGCAGAAGCGCAGTGGCGCGCAGCGCGCGTTGCCGCGGTGAGGTCGTGCTCGCTGCCGGCGCGATCGGTTCGCCGCAAATCATGATGATGTCCGGCATCGGCCCGGCGGACCATTTGCGTCAGCACGGGATCGACATCGTGCTCGACCGGCCTGGTGTCGGCGCCAACCTGCAGGACCATCTGCAACTGCGGATGATCTATAAAGTCGAGGGGATCGCCACGCTCAACGAACGCTATCACGCGCCGCTCGGCTTTGCCCGCATGCTTGCCGAATATGCGCTATTCCGGCGCGGCCCTTTGACCATGGCGCCGTCGCAGCTTGGGCTCTTCACCCGCTCCGATCGCGATCAGGCGCGCGCCAATCTGCAATATCACATCCAGCCGCTGTCGCTCGACAAGTTCGGCGAGCCGCTGCACAAATTCCCGGCCTTCACCGCGAGCGTGTGCAATCTGCAGCCGACGAGCCGGGGGACGTTGCGGCTGCGCTCGCGCGATGCGGCGGAGCCGCCGGTGATCAAGCCGAATTACCTCTCGACCGACGAGGATCGCCGCGTTGCTGCGCGCTCGATCCAGTTGACACGGCGGATAGCAGCGCAGCCGGCTTTGGCGCCGTTTCATCCGCAAGAATATTTGCCCGGCGCGGCGGTGCGCGACGACGATGAGGCCAGCTTGATCAAGGCCGCGGGCGATATCGGCACCACGATCTTCCATCCGGTCGGCACCGCCAAAATGGGCCTGCCGAGCGATCCGTTGGCGGTGCTCGACGACCGCCTGCGCGTGAGCGGAATCGAGGGCTTGCGCGTGATCGACGCTTCGGTGATGCCCACGATCACCTCCGGCAATACCAACGCGCCGACCATGATGATCGCCGAAAAAGGCGCGGCGCTCCTGCGCGACGACGCCAAGGCGCTGGCGGCATGAACCCGGTCGCGCGCGCCAAGGCGATCCTGCTCGATCCAGCCACGACCTGGGCCGCGATCGAAAAGGAGGCCGACGACCCGACCTATATCCTCAGCCGCTATGTCGCCGTGCTGGCGCTGATCCCCGCGCTCTCCAGCTTTGTCGGCGCGACGCTGATCGGGGTGACGGTGCCCGGTGGCGCGATCATCCGCGCCGACCTGGTCGACGGGCTGTTCGGCGCCGTTTTCAATTACGTGGCGAGCAGCGCCATGGTGCTCATACTTGCGGTCATTATCAATTTTGCAGCGCCGCTGTTCGGCGGGCGTGGCGACTTCGAAGGTTCATTCAAGCTCGCGGCCTACTCGTTTACGCCGTTGTGGCTCGCTGGAGTATTTCTGCTACTGCCCGGATTGCGGTTTCTGCTGCTCACCGCCTGTTACATGATTTATATTCTTTGGCTCGGCATTCCTCGATTGACGAAAGTGCCGAAGCAGAAAGCCATCAACTTCGCGGCGCTGATCATCGTATGCACCGGTGCGCTCCTTTATGGCGCAGCGCTGGCGCAGCGCATTCTGTTTCACAGTCCGGGATTATAATTACGGCGCCTCGACGATCTTTTTGCAGGTCGTCGGCAGGCCCGCCAGCGTCAGCGGCGGCTTCGGCTTCGCCGGAAAGAGCGGCGGCGGGTGCAGCGTCGATTCCTTGAACCAGTAATCGAGCTCGTGGCAGCCGTCGCCCGCGTCCGGAGGCGGTTGCGGCTTGCATTCGGGGCTGTCCGCCGGACAGGCGATGCGGACGTGAAAGTGCTCGGCATGCCCGTACCACGGCCGCACCTTGGTCAACCAGGCGCGGTCCGCGCCAGCCTCGCGGCACAAGGCCTTTTTGATAGCGGCATTGACGAAGATGCGGGTGACCCAAGGATCCTCGGCCGCGACGCGAATGAGCTCGGTATAGGTGTGTGTCCATATCTCCGGATCGACGTCGAGCAGGTCGGTCGCCACGATGTCGGTCGCCGAAGCGAATTCGCGCTCTTCACGGCTTTGCACGTGGTTCGGCATCGGCGTGAACCAGATGTCGGCGTCAAGGCCGACCTGATGACTGGTATGGCCGGAGATCATCGGGCCGCCGCGCGGTTGCGACATGTCGCCGATCAATAGCCCGTTCCAGCCGATTTTCTTCGCATTATTGGCGAACCGCTTGATGAACTGCACGAGATGCGGACTGCCCCAATTGCGGTTGCGCGACAGCCGCATCACCTGCCACGACAGCCCACTGATCGGCAGCGCCGCGCCGCCGGCGAGGCAGCCGTCGCTATAGGCGCCGATCGAGTGTGCCGGACCAGGAAATGGCGTCGGTTTGCGCGCGAACAACTCCTTGGCCGGCGTCGAGGCGTCCGGATGTTGCAGCGCCGGCAGCGGCTCGGGATTAAGCGAGCCCGGTGGCGTCGGATCGGTCAGATGTTTTTCCTGCGCGCCGGCAGAACCGGCAGCGAGGAGAAAAACGGCGAGCAGGGGAGCGACAGCGCGCATCAGCGACTCTTGTTTGGGGCGACCCTCGCCCTGCGGGCCGCCTTGTTGGTACGATCCTTGTTGGCCCGATCGTTGGCGCGGTACGCGACCGCGCGCGCCCGGCGGCGATACGCTGCCGCGAGTCGCTCATTAAGTCCAGTTACGAAGAGGTCGCCGCCGGCAGGTTCGACTAGTTCGATCAGTCGGCGCTCGGTAGTGGCGTGCGCCTCGATCGCACCATCGGGCAAAATGTGGCCGATCGTTACGCCGCGCGCGGCGAGCGCGCGGGCGACCAAGAGGCAGCGATGGCACTCGAGCGGCTCGCGCTCGGAACACATCAGGCAAAGGCGATGGCGGACCGCTTCGGCAAGGACGCGATCGATCCCGGCCTGGAAGCTCGGCGCCTTCGCCATGGCCTCATAGTCCGCGATTCCATCGCAGTAGAGCGCCGGATCGCGCGGCCGCCCGCCAAGCGTTTCGCCGAAGAACAGATAGCCGAAGTTCTCGCCGGCGAGCAGCGGCATCAGGTTTTTCTGCGAAAACCAGGGACAAAACCGCGATGCCGGCAGCGAGCGCACGTCGGCGATCGCTTCGACGCCGGCGGCCCGCAACATCGTGATGAACTGCGCCGCTGCAATATTGGAATGGCCGATGCTGAACAGGTCGAAGTCCGTCATTGTCCCCATCTTGGTTAGTTCAATCTTGCTGCAAACGTTTGTTTTTGATGTGGCGTAAAGCGCTAGCCCGGTAACCGCTTTACAAGCACCTTGAGCTACATTCTGAGAATGCGATCACGGCTGGCGGGCCATACCATGCGTTACCTGTGCTGCACTATCGCCGCGTTGCTGCTTGCCGCGCTGTGGAGCCGCGCCGACGCCGCCGTTGTCGTGCAAATCGACCGCGCGTCGCAGCGCATGGCGGTGAGCGTCGACGGCGTGCCGCGCTACAACTGGCGCGTATCGACGGCGCGGCGCGGCTATATCACGCCGCCCGGCACCTATCATCCGGAAATGCTGGCGCGACGTTGGTTCTCGCGCAAATATTACAATTCGCCGATGCCGCATTCGATCTTCTTTTATGGCGGCTTCGCTATCCACGGCAGCTACGAAATCTCCCATCTCGGCCGCCCGGCCTCGCACGGTTGCGTGCGGCTCGATCCGCAGAACGCTGCAATCCTGTTCGGCCTGGTGCAGCGTGACGGCATGGCCGCGACCACGATCGTGATTCATTAGCAGTCTCTTGCGTCCTGCCCCGCTGCTTCCTGGGACGCGGCCTGTCCGTCGAGTGGGTGTTACCCACCCCGGCCTGTCCCTGGTCCAGCGACGCATCTCGCGTCGTAGTCGTGGTGCTACGGGGTTGATGCCCAAAGCCGCCCGGTGACAGGCATCTCGCGGAGTCATCTTAGCTAACACTACAAGATTTCTGAAACTTTAAGCTCGACCGCCCTCGGGGCTAACGACTAGGCATACAATAGGTAGCAATATTTGAGGATGCGCGGCGTATGGCTTTACCCTGGTGGCCATTGAAGGTTGCCATGTGAAAACCGTAGTCGACGACCTGATCTTCCACCGAAGGCGACGCTGGCCTCATCGACATCCTAAATGGGGACCACGTAGCCAAAAAGGACACGGTTTGCTCATCGAGGTTTACGACCACGGCTGTCTTTTGCAACGGCTGCGGAGGTTCCGGTTTGTTAGCGCCATAGGTCGGGCTGACCGTCCCTTCGCAAGACAGGCTGATTACCTTTGGCTCGTCCCTCGCACGTGACTGATTGAGACAAGTGGCAGTAATGCCAATGTAGCGCTCTTGATGATGAACCTCATCGCCCTCTCGGCTTCGCGCCTACCAGATAAACGTGAAAGCAAAGGTTCCGGCGGCGGTAAGCGCGAGGTAGCCCAATAATAGAAAGGCCATCAGTCTCGCTAGTTGATCGGCTCTTGCCATTTTTTCCTCCGTTGGCCGCGTGGTCGATTGATTGAGATTGGCGGGGCTCCAAAAGAGAACGGCATATCCGATTAGGAGCGCGGCCATAGTCATGTCCAAATGACTTTCCGCCGCTTAGGAAGATGCTACTTGAATAGGGAGAAAGCTGTGACCTAGGGCACAGTGAATTGTTGTATGCGAGCGGTCAGCGCCCCTTAGGATACATTCGGCAAATGCCAGTTGACCCAGCGGGTACATTCCTGATTCCTGAGCTTTTTGCGAGGTTCCACCAGTGCTATAAAAGTTCCATGATGAGCGCCGCGGAGTGGCTCGAATCAATCGGCCTTGGAGAGTACGCCCAGCGCTTCGCCGAGAACGCCATCGATCTTTCGATTCTTCGCGATCTGACGGACCAAGATCTGAAAGAACTTGGCGTGCTGCTGGGGCATCGTCGCAAGATGCTACGCGCCATCGCAGGACTTGGAGCGGCTGCTATTGCGCCCACGAGTTCGGCGGCCCAACCAAAAACAGAGTCACGTGACGAAGCTGAACGACGCCACCTGACGGTTATGTTCTGCGACCTCGTCGGCTCGACCGCGCTGTCGACACGTTTGGATCCAGAAGAAATGTGGCGTGTGGTGGCTTCGTATCAGGCCGCTATTCGTGCAGTCATAGAGCGTTACCAAGGCATGATTGCGCAATACATGGGCGATGGTGTGCTCGCTTATTTCGGCTATCCAGTGGCGCAAGAGGATAGCGCCGTACAAGCGGTGCACGCCGCTCTCGAAATAGTTGATGCAGTAGCGAGGCTCCGAACTGATGTGGGGGTTGCTCTGCAGGTGAGAATTGGCATTGCAACCGGCACTGTCGTTGTCACGGAGCTTCTGGTTAATGAAATCTCGGCGGAACAAGCCACAGTAGGTGAAACGCCGAACCTCGCGGCGCGCCTGCAAACATTGGCGGAGCCAGGAACAGTATTGATTTGCCCGATCACGCGTCAACTCAGTGGGGGTTATTTCATTTATCGCGATCTCGGTCCGCTTTCGCTCAAAGGTTGGGCCCAGCCCATATCTGCCTCACAGGTGCTGGGGACGAGCGGAGTAGAGAGCCGGTTCGAGGCAATGCACACTAGCAAACTACCGTCGCTATTCGGACGTGAGGAAGAGATAGATCTGCTGCTGCGCCGATGGCGCCAGGCCACACGGGAAGAAGGTCGGGTGGTGCTTCTTACGGGCGAGCCGGGTATCGGCAAGTCGCACATTGCACTGGCGCTTGATGAGCGGCTGCAGAGTGAACCACACATTACGTTGCGCTATTTCTGCTCTGCGCATCATACCCACAGCGCTTTATCCCCCTTCATCAACCAGATCGAACGTGCTGCTGGATTCAAGCACAACGACCCGCCTGCGGAGAAGCTAGCCAAACTCGCCGCACTTGTCGCGCGATCTACAGACAATCCCGAACATGGGGCCGTACTAGCCAGCTTGTTCGCGTTGCCGCCGGATAATCGCTACAGCCTGGAGGATCTCACGCCGCAAAGGCGCAAAGAGAAAACCTTCGAAGCGTTATTGGCTCAGCTGGATGGCTTGGCGGCGCGGCAGCCTATTTTAATCATTTTCGAAGATGTGCACTGGATCGACCCAACCTCGCTCGAGTTTCTTGCAGCTACTGTGGAACACGTGCCGCGGCTTCGGGCGTTGCTAATTATCACTGCAAGACCGCAATTTACGCCACCTTGGCCGAGTTACCCGCACCTCACAACAATCGCACTGACGCGCCTCGGCCGACGCGACGGCGCAGCGTTGGTCTTGCGAGTTACTGGGGGCAAAACACTTCCGAAGGAGGTGATGGACCAGATTCTCGCTCACACCGATGGGGTGCCCCTGTTTATCGAGGAACTGACGAAGATGGTGCTGGAGGGAGGGCTGTTGCGAGAGCGGGACGGGGAATATGTGCTTGAGGGTCCTCTACTGCCATTGGCGATCCCGACCACCTTGCAGGCGTCGCTGACAGCGCGCCTTGATCGGTTGTCCCCCGTCCGGGAAGTTGCCCAAATCGGTGCGGTCGCAGGTCGTGAGTTTCATTACGAACTTCTGAACGCCGTTGCTGGGCTGCCGAAGCAGAAATTGGACGAGTCGCTCGACCAATTGGTGCGCTCCGAATTGATCTTCCGCCGGGGCGAAATTCCACACTCGATCTATACCTTCAAGCACGCACTCCTGCGGGACGCCGCGTATGCCGGACTCCTAAAGAACCGCCGCGTGCAACTTCACGCCGCTATCGCCAAGGCGCTCGAGCAAGAATTCCCTGAAGTTGTGCAAACTCAGCCCGAGATCATTGCGTACCACTACACTGAGGCGGGAAGCTACGAGAAGGCCTTACACCACTGGTACAAAGCGGGTAAGAAATCGGCGGCTCGGTCGGCGGACAAAGAAGCGGTTGGTCATCTGAAACAAGGGTTGAGGCTGATTCCCAATATCGACAATCCGATGCTGCGCAACAAGTCGGAGTTGCTGCTTCAAACCTTGCTCGGTAATTCCCTGCGGGCGATTACGGGTTGGAGCACCGACAGTGTGAAGCACGCGTATACGCGAGCGCTGCAACTCTGCAAAGAGAGTGGACTGGACGAACATATCTTGCCTGCGGTGTTTGGTTTATGGACCTGGAATTTTCTCCGTGCGGCGCTTGGTGAAGCTCAAACCCTTGCCGAATATTTGCTCAAAAGCGCCGAGAATGCGGACGACGCCGTTTACAAGGTGCTAGCCCACCAAGCTCTGGGTTTTACATTATTTGCCCAAGGAAAATTTGTTTCTGCTCACGCAGAGTTAGAACGCAGTATTAGCTACTGTGAGGACAGCAGGGCCCGGACATATCTTGATCTGTCAGCGCAAGACCCTCGAGTGCACGTAAGGTCATACGATGGCATGGCACTTTGGTTGCTCGGCTATCCAGATCGGGCGCTGCAAATTTGCGCGGAAGCTCGCCATTATGCAGATGCATCTCAACATCCGTTCAGCGAGGCATTTGCACGAACGATAGGTCTTCGTGTGCATCAGTTTCGCGGTGAGGCCGCCATTGTCGCAGATCAGGCAAACGCGGCCATCACATTCTGCGAAGAGCACGAGTTTGTGCACTATCTGGCCATGGGCTTGATTTTGCGCGGATGGGCAAATGCCCAGCAAGGCGAGTTTGAGAATGGTGTTGCCGATATTCAAGAAGGCTTGGAAAAGGAACGGGCCACCGGCGCCTTATTACTGGAGACGTACGCTTTGGGTTTACTAGCGGATGCATGCATAAGAAACAAACATTACGGGCAGGCGTTCGACTTTTTGGAACAGGCCCGATTGAGACTCGATGACAAGAACTCTGAACGCTTTTATGCGGCCGAGATATATCGCTTGCTCGGCGAAGCGTATCTGCAATCGGGTCAAAATCCGGATCAGGCGAAGTATTTTTTTAATGAAAGTCTCAAAATTGCGCGCGAGCAAAAAGCTAAGTCCCTCGAACTTAGAACTTGCCTCAGTATGTGTTACTTGTATGAAGCGACAGAGAACGCCGATAAATATCGTTCAGAGCTCCGTGATATCTACGCATCATTTAGGGAGGGTTTTGACACTGCCGATCTAGTCAAGGCCAAGGCAATGCTTGGTTTGGATAAGGGAATCAACTAGCTGGCCAGCTCCGCGTTCGCCCCCGCCGACGTCGAATAAAGACGTGATGTCCGGTATTGGGGGTAAAGCGGACATCGCGCTGATGTCCGACAATCTCTGCTTTTGAACCAGAACGGACATTGGTGGCCGGTTTTGCCATGACGCACAACGTGGCCTCCCTGGCTCACTGCTGTGATAGGCTACAGCTGCCGCCGTGAGGGTGATCTATGAGGCGACGGGACTTCATCGCGCTTGTTGGCGGCGCTGCGGCCTCTAGGCCGTTCTGCGCTCGCGCGTAGCAGCCCGAGCGCGTGCGGCGCGAAATTCCATCTGGTGGATAACCTCTTTCCCCGAATAGGGGTCAGTTGCTGCCGCAGAAGTGATCGTGAGAAGTCCTTTGTCCAACTTATAGAACCCCCAACTCGACAAAGCATGCTCGACGCGATCGGCGCCCACGCCCTTGTCGCAGCTGGACTCGTGGATCGCTACGGTTGGTAGCGCTGCGGAATGTCCGCTTTTGGCACAAAGCGGACATTACGGCCGTGCTGTGCGATATCCGCATTAGGGGGTAAAGCGGACATTACGAGGACGTCTTGCGATGTCCGCTTATGACCCAAAGCGGACATCAGATTGCGCCTAGCAACGGGAGGCTGTGTCTTTCAGATTTCGTCCGCCACTGAAAGATGCGGGATATGCATTGAGTTCTTTACGAAAT
>Ga0209465_10000002_pt1 | contig 148699 bp, 143 predicted proteins | sample PanSoiPlot1MoBio_FD_188321 | JGI IMG/M metagenome (GOLD analysis project Ga0209465, IMG submission 188321) | Tropical forest soil microbial communities from Panama analyzed to predict greenhouse gas emissions - Panama Soil Plot 1 MoBio (SPAdes)... | ecosystem: Environmental > Terrestrial >...
AATCTCGGCTAGCTTGATACTGGGCATTGGCACGCGCTAGGGCGCGATTCTGGTACTCGCGTTTGTGGTGGTGGCTACTGCGATAGCGCACCGCTATTGGGAATTCCCTGCCGGCCCTTAGCAGATCGGTCAATATAATAATTTTCTGAAAAATATCTCGATCATGGGCGGCGCGTTGGTTATCCTTGTGACTGGTGGCGGCTGTTTCTCCTTGGATCGCATGCTCGACGATATAGCGACCGTTCGGCCCTTGGGTCGCAAGCGGGCACGGCGTGCCGTCATCCCATGAAGACAGGATGAATGCTTTACGTTTTTCGTTGACGGCACGAACTCAATTTGATCTTCCAATTTCTGCTTTATCAGAAGCGGGCGGGTGAACGAAAATGTTATCAATTTGCTTGAGCCGATCTGCGCTAGTCTCGATGGTGGCGCTGTTTATTTTTCAAATCTCCGGGCAGCAGACGAGCGCGCAGCAATATCCAAGCAGACAGATCACTTTTGTCGTTGCTTTTGCGCCTGGCGGTGTAGCCGACACGCTTGCGCGGCTGATCGGCAAAGGAGTAGGTGAGCGACTGCAGCAAACCGTGGTTGTTGAGAACCGGGGCGGTGCTGGTGGCAATATCGCAGCCGAGGTCGTCGCTCACGCCAATCCAGACGGCTATACGCTTCTTGCCACAACAACGGCACTAGCGATCAATCAGACATTGTTCGTCAACAAGCCTTTCTCGGTGAGCGACTTTCAGACGGTCGCCATAGCCGCATCAAGCCCGGAAGCGCTGGTGACTAGCCCGACAAATCCTGCCGACGATCTGCCGAGCTTCATCAAAGCGATAAACGGGCGCACCATCAATCTAGCCATTCCAGGCGTTGGCACGGGCTCCCATGTCGTGGCGGAATATTTCTTCAAAGAACTTGCCAAGGTGCCGGTGCAGCCAATCCCGTATCAGGGCGGCGCGCCGGCGATCAGTGCCACTATCGCCGGTCAGGTCGATCTAATGGCGACAACGCTGGGCGGCAGCGCCGCGGCGCAGATCAATGGCGGTAAGCTCAAGGGCCTCGCTATCGCTGCCGACAAGCGTGCCACTGTGACGCCGAACATAAAGACTTATGCCGAGGAGGGTTATCCAGGCTTTGTCGCCGCGTCCTGGGTTGGCCTATTTGCGCCGGCCAAAACGGACCCCGCAATCGTCAGCAAACTCAACGCGACGGTCCAAGAAGTCATCAACGATCCTGCCGTGCAGAAAACTCTGCAGACAATCGGCTTTGATTCGATTCATCAATCCTCTGTTGAGGCCGACGCTTATTTCAAGTCTGAAGTGGCAAAATGGGGTGGCATGGTGAAGGAGTTAGGTCTGGCGATTAATTAAAACGACCATCAGACTTGAGTCGTGTCGAAATCACCCTCGTTCATGCCGGCTCGAGTTCGGTGCGGAGCCGAGTATCGGCTCTTAGGTTGTTATGCGCCGGCAGGATAGTGTGGAATTGGTTAGATGTCAGAGTCGTCTACTAATCGTTCACTACACCAGCACGGCATTGTTGAACAGTGGGAAGACACTGAGCATACGCAGGCGTCCCTTTGCCCATCGCCAGTCTTGTACACAGCGCCTCGTCTTCGGCGGCGATATCTATTATGCGTGCTGCCTGCATTTTTGCCTGGAATGCTCTAACGTTGGCAGTGTGCACAGCGCAAAAAAGATCAACAAGGCCGCCAAACCGGCCACAGCATTACATGCACATAGTCATACACCTTGCCTATCTCCTGCTTCGCGCCTGAGTCCATTTTGGCCCCCTAAGCTAGGACGATATTGCATTGTCGATGCTAAAGCGTCCCGCGCCTGTGACAAACAGCACAAGCAGGCCACCGGCGATGGCGAGATCTTTGCTGAGAAATGCGTATTGCAGGTTTTGCGCTGCTTCCGGGAATTCCCAATAGCGGTGTGCGGTCGCAAAGGCGATCACCACAAAGGCAAGTCCGAGCAACGCGCCGTACCGCGCGCCAATGCCGAGAATCAAAGAAAGTATAACAATCCACTCGACGACATGCGCGAGGACGCTCATGAATTCCGGAGCTGGATAGTTGAGCGATTTAAGATACGCGGCAGCTGGCCCGCCGGTCCACACCGTCATCAAGAATACAAGGGCAATCAGCACACGGCCAATCAAAAGCCAAACGTCTACCATGCCCGTCGCTACGCCGTCGGTGTAAGACAGCAGCGGATGCGATGACCGAGTAACCATTGTCCCCCCCTTGAGAAATTTAGCAATTTTTGCGCGCCGCACCTAATCCGTCAATGAGAGGACGTAGCGAAAAGGAAGGATATACTGCCTAAGTCTCTCCCTAAGCGAATAATCCTCCTGAACCGGTGTTATTGCCACGGTAATTATCCAAGGTGAAAAACATGGCCGACCAGGCGGAAACGCCAAAAATCATCCCGGCACTGGCTTGGTATCGCCCATTTGAGTCTCTCGCATATGCATTCATCCGCTTCTGCACTGGGGGGCTGATTGTACCGCATGGGATGGATCGGCTGTTCTACAGTGGGTCTCACGGCGAGCTAGGAGGGATTCTGAACAGCTTGGGTCCATCGGTCGTCGGCACATTTGAACTCGTCGGCGGGATATTCCTGGCCCTAGGACTTTTCACACGACCGGTCGCTTTGTTATTTGCCATCGAATGGGGCGCCATTGCCATCACCGGCGCCATGGGGTTGAAGCCTGGAACCTCGTGGCTAATGCTAGGCGCAACGCCACATTATCCCGCGTTTGTCGCCGCTCTCTGTATCGTCTTCATCTTGCGTGGAGGCGGGTACTATTCGTTGGACAGGTGTCTTGGCAAAGAATTTTGACCAGACCGTTTCGAAAATAATCGCTACTCGGGGATGCCCATGATCGACGAAACGAGAACCATCGATGCAAACGAATTGATCATTCCAGCACTGGCCGGAGCGTATCGGACCCTGGGTCCACTCGCCTACGCGGCAATTCGGGTGTTGATGGCATTGATTCTTTTTCCGGGCGGCATCGATAAGCTCTTCCATGGCGGCGCTGCGCGCATTGCCACTGGCGCTATCACTGCTATGGGTTGGCCGTTTCCTTACGCTTGGGCGTGGGCCGTTACTTTTATCGAGTTCTTCGGCGCGATCATGCTCGCGCTCGGGTTGTTCACGCGTCCCATCGCGTTCGCTATGACAGTGCAACTAGCGGTGATCGCGTTTGGCATCATGATCAAACGCGGCATGTTCTGGACCAGCGGGGGTATTGAGGTCGCTTTACTCTTGGGCCTGATAACGTTCGCGTTTGTTCTTGGCGGCGGCGGCCGCTACTCATTGGATCACGTAATTGGCCGCGAGTTTTAGCTGGCACGGATACCTGCGCCAGTGTCAGCTTGCGACAACTTCAGAGAAGCATCATGGGCGATATTGCTTATGTGATCAGTAGGGTCGTTATTCCAATTCTCTTTATCGTATCCGGTATTGGAAAATTCCTTAACGTCTCGGGGATTTCGAATAGTCCCGGCATCACCAATTTCATGAATGCATTTGGCGAGATCGCGACACGGACGACACTCGGCTACACCATTGCCACAATCGAAGTCATTGGCGGTATCTCCGTTTTGATCGGATTCAAAACCCGCTGGGGGGCGATCGCACTGATCCTCTTCACCGCCTGCACAATCATCTTTGCGCATAACTTTTGGACAATGGAAGGTGGTGCGCGGGCGGCTAATCAAGTGCAGGCATTAAAAAATCTTGCAATCATGGGCGGACTCTTGATGTTCGCTGTTATGGGGTCTGGACGGTATTCTGTCGACAATGTCATGGACGCGCGCGTTTAGCTGCCGACATGTCGTTATGCGGAAGGAATAGTGGCTGATCACGCTGGGCCAAGGTTCTACTGTCCGCTCCGGGTCAGAAGCAGACATCTAAAACCCTCCCCACGATGTCCGCCTTACCCCCAAAGCGAACATTTGAGGTCCAATAATGGCGAATGTGTAAGCCCGTCGACCTACTGGGCGGCGAAACAGTAGAGCAGGCCGTTACGGCCGGTGGCGCCTGGGAGCAACCGCGGGACGTGTGGGCCGCATTCCAAGAACGAGCGAACGCCATATAGGCCTCCGCATTCTGGGAACCGGCCACTGCAGACATTGCGGAGAGCCACCAGCATGTCCGCTTTGGGCCAAAAAGCGGACGCGCTAACTACAAGAGCGATTATCTTCCCCGTCTTCGGACAATGGGTCTGCGGGCTCCGGCTCCGTCAGGCTTGCCAGCACGGTGGGGTCCTCGACGACGCGCACCGTCATCGGTTCGTCGTGACCGCGGATTTGGATCTCTCTGCGCGTCAGCACATCTGCAGAAAGCCCCGCGATCTTGCAGACTTCTTCTGACATGATGAGTAGGCAATTAAGGTTTTTGGTCATGTCCTGTAGTCGTGCGGCAACGTTGACGGAGTCACCAAGCGCGGTAAATACAGTACGGCCGCGAAACCCTATGTCACCGACGATTGCTTCTCCGGCGTGAATTCCGATGCCGTACTGGATGGGATCGCGCACTTCCGTTGCGAACCGATGATTTAAATACGCGACGTTGGAGGCAATCAGCGCGGCAGTTCGCAGCGCCTGCCGGCAAGCGGTCGCGCGATCGACGTCGAGTCCAAACAAGGCGAACACACCGTCACCGACGAACTGGTTCGGCTGGCCTCCGGCTTCGGTAATCGCTTGGGAGATTGCTTCGACAAACTGGTTAATGAGGAAGACGACGTCAAAGGGCAACCTCCGCTCTGACAGCTTGGTCGAGCCGCGCATATCGACGAACATGCTGACAACATAACGCTCCTCGCCGATATGCATACGCTGTTTGCTCCGCACAAAACCGGCATCGATGTTCGGCTGCAGGACGGGAATGACGGCAATGTCACTTTGCGGCCGCAGCTGACAGGCAAGACGGATAGACGGATCGGCGCCGACTCCAACACGCGCCAGCACGAAAGCCTCCCGGCCCGAAGGCCGCGGCAACTTACTTCGGTCGCTGACGATGCGCACACGGCAGGTCGAGCAACGCGCGCGCCCGCCGCAGACGCTGGCGTGTGGAATGCGAAAGCGCAGGCTGGCTTCGAGGATGCTCAGGCCCTTAGGCACCCGTACCTGACGGTGTGGATATGACACCGTGAACATGCCGCGGCGACGTTCGCGAACTGTACGTACCCCGCGCGCCGCGAACACCAATACGATCGCGGCAGCATAGCCGATTGGAAAGTAAAACAACGTTATTTGATCGATGACCGCGCGTTGCGGCGGCGGGATTGGATTGATATGTAGGACGCGCCATTGCGGCTGCTTGACAAGTTGGATGACTTCTTGCGCCCCATGATACGTGCCGATCATCGCAAGTGGGGGCAGCAGGATTGCGACCGCGAACAACATGGGCCAAGCCCATTTGAAAAACGACTTCAGCCGCAACCAGAAATACAGTCCGATGCAGGCGTGCGTCCATGCGACCGTCAACAACGTGAACTGCACCGCAACCATATAAGGTCTTGTGACCCAATAACCGAACAAAGGCGGTGCATAGCTGACTGGAACACGCCCGTAGATCCATCCCGCTACCCGCTCAACTCCGAAGTGACTGGCGAGCAAGAGCGGAATGCTGAAGCCCAAGACAAGTTGCGCAATTTCGGCGGCCGCGTAGCGAAAATGTCGTCGTTGATAGAGCGCCCATAGGCCAAGTGACAAATGGATCGCGGCCGCAGTGTAGAGGGTGCCGTTGACAACCGGGATGCGCCACCACCAAAGATGCCACTGCAACCACGCCTCCATTGTGTCGAATGAAATAATACCGAGCGCGTGATTGAAAAAATGCAAGAAGATGTAACTGAACATTACAAGGCCGCAGGCCAGACGTACCTGCCGCGCGCCAATGCCGCGTAGCCAAGTCGGTAGGCCGGACGCAGCTTTTATCGCGCCGACGTTGGCAGATGCTTGTAATGCCATGCGTAATCAGAAGACAGGTTGTGGGTCGTCGTCAAAGCCAGCACACTCGAAGGGGGGATTATAGGTTCAAAAATATTGGCTGCTACAGCGGCTCCCCATGCTGGAATGGGTTAAAGCATAAATCGCTACGATGCGCTCTAGTTTAAGCTTCCTTCCCTGCGCCCGTATGCGTCATCAATACGGTGACGCACGTCAACGGAACAGGGACGAGAAGTTCTCGTCCCGATGAAAGGAATCAGAGCGAGGTTTCCGCAGGACGTCACCTCCACTTGACAGGCAAATATCGGGCCTTTATCCATACCAACTAGTTGGTATTGATATGGCCGAGGCTCAGACCCGCACAGAAACCCGCGCCCGGCTGCTCGATGCGGCCCGCGACGTGATCCGTGCCAAAGGCTATGCGGGAAGCACGGTGGACGATATCTGCACCGCGGCGGGCGTCAGCAAAGGCAGCTTCTTCCACTACTTCGACAGCAAGGAGGAGCTCGGCATTGCCGCGCTCGAACGGTTCGGCGCCATGGCGGCCACGCTGTTCGCCGCCGCGCCATACCAGGCGGCGAGCGATCCCCGCGATCGCGTGTTCGGCTATGTCGACTTTCGCATCTCGCTCTTAAGGGGCGAGATCCCGCTTTACACCTGCCTGATCGGCACCACCGTTCAGGAAGCTTACGCGACTCATCCGAATTTGCGTGCGATGTGCGACCGGATGCTGTCCGAGCACGTCGCCGAATTGACGCGCGACCTCGCCGCCGCGAAAGCCCGTTACGCGCCCGGCGCGTCCTGGGACCCGCAAAGCGTCGGCTACTTCATGCAATGCGTGCTGCAAGGCGCCTTCATCTTCGCCAAAGCCAAGCAAACGCCCGAGATCGCCACCGCAAGCCTTGGCCACTTGCGGAATTATCTGGTGACCCTTCTTGGCCATCCGCAACAGCAACCGAGCAAGGAGTAGCGGTATGAGCAATGTCAGCGCAATTCCAAACGGCATGCACACAGTCACGCCACATCTGGTGTGCGCCGGCGCAGCCGAGGCGATCGAGTTCTACAAGAAGGCTTTCAACGCGACCGAAACCTCGCGCCTGCCCGGCCCGAACGGACGGCTGATGCATGCCAGCATCCGCATCGGCGATTCCACGCTCATGCTGGTCGATGAAATGCCCGAACACGGCGCGCTTGGACCGAAAGCGCTCAGGGGATCGCCGGTCACCATCCACCTCTATGTTGAAGACGTCGAAAGCGTCGCCGCGCGCGCGGTCCGGCTCGGCGCCAAGACCATTATGCCGGTCAGCGACATGTTCTGGGGTGACCGCTACGGCCAGATCGAGGATCCATTCGGCCATCGCTGGTCGATCGCCACGCATATTCGCGACGTGACGCCGGCCGAGATGCAGAAGGCGATGCAAAGCATGTGCAGCCAGCAAAAAGCGGTGCAGCCGGCCTGATCAAGCCCGCCTTAGGAAGGTCTTTCCTTACGAGGAAGGACCTTCCCTACATTCCCGACAGCCAAGCAAACGGAGCGTAGCGATGACATATCGCATCGTAACTTGGGCGACTGTGGCCTGGCTCGCTGTTTGGCTCACGCCTTATCTCTACGCCGCGAACGATCTGATTACATGGCGTTAGGTCAGCGTCGTAATTCCCACCAATGAGGAGAGACGAGATGCGTTTCATGGTCCTGGTCAAGGCCACCAAAGATTCGGAAGCCGGCAAGATGCCGAGCCCGCAATTGCTGGCCGACATGGGCAAATTCAACCAGGAGCTCATTGCTGCCGGCGTGATGATGGACGGCGGCGGGTTGCATCCAAGCTCCAAGGGCGCGCGGGTGACGTTTTCGGGGAAGGACCGCACGGTGACGAAGGGGCCGTTCGCGCAGACGAACGAGCTCGTCTCCGGCTACTGGATCTGGAAGCTCAATTCGCTCGACGAGGCCGTCGCCTGGGTCAAGCGCTGCCCCAATCCGATGCTTGAAGTCTCAGACATCGAGATCCGCCAGCTCTATGAATTGGAAGATTTTGCCGCCGCCGGTGGTTAGAAACCGGCGCTTAGCGCGCGCAAAATTTCAGTTAGAATTCGAGCGAGAGGACTTCGCTCGATGATCGCGCTCTATTCCTATCCCGAACTGTTCGGCGTCGCCGACAATAACGGCTATGGGCTTAAGGTCGTCGCCTTCATGCGCTTGGCCGGCGTGCCGTTTTCGCACGAGCATATTTTCGACGCCTCGGCGGCGCCGCGCGGGCAGCTTCCCTATATCGTCGACGATGGCGAGACGATCGGCGACAGCGAGACGATTGTTGCGCATCTGATCGGCAAATACGGCTTGACCATCGACGCCGGGCTCACGCCCTTACAACACAACATCACGCATCTCGTCACGCGCATGCTCGACGACCTTTATTGGGTCATGTCCTATTCGCGCTGGAAAGACGAGCGCTACTGGCCGGCATTCCGCGACGCGCTGATGCGGGAACACCCGACGGTGACCGAGGAGGGTTTGCTCAAGGCGCGCGAATTTAATTTTCAGCGCTACTACTATGCCGGGATCGGCCGCTACGAACCGCGCGACGCCTATGCGCGCGGCCTCGCCGATCTGCAAGTGCTGGCCAATCTCATTCCGGCGAAAAGCTATGTTTACGGCGCCAAGCCGACCAGCGTCGATGCCGGCATCTACGGCTTCATCGCCAATATCTATTTCTTCGAAATCGACACCGAGCTGAAACGTTTCGTCACGTCGCAGCCCAACCTGGTGCGCCACTGCACCACCATCCATGAAACGGTGATGCAGCGGAAAACGGCAAGGCTAATTTGATTTAGCTCAAATTCTCGAAAGCCCGGCGTGCGACGCACGACCCCATTCCGCCGGAAACAAATCCCTGCTGTAATCGGCAAGCAAGTTGCACATTATTTCACGCGGTGAGGGCAATGCGGCGACGCGACGTTATCAATGGCATTGCCGGCCTGCTGACGGCCTGGCCGATCGCGGCGCGCGGTCAGCCAGTGGCGTTGCCGGTTGTCGGCTTCCTTGGTCCCGGTTCGGCGGAATCCGACGCCTATCGCGTGACGGCATTCAAGCAAGGACTGAAAGAAGCCGGCTTTGTCGACGGCCAGAATATCAAGATCGAATATCGCTGGGCCCAGAACAACTATGTCGCCCTACAAAATCTGGCGACCGACTTGGTCCACGAGCGAGTTGCTGTGATCGCCACATCCGGCACTCCGGCGGCGCTCGCGGCGAAGGCGGTCACTAAGACCGTGCCGATCGTCTTCGAAACAGCCGCAGACCCGGTGCAGATCAAGCTTGTCGCCAGCCTCAGCCGGCCGGGCGGCAATGTTACCGGCGTAACCCAAGCGGCAGAAGAAGCGGCGCCGAAACGGCTCGAATTGCTGCATGAGCTCCTGCCCGAGGCGCGCGTCATGGCTCTGCTTGTCAATCCGACCGCGCCTGTTCTCGCGGAACCCCAGGCCCGTGACGTGCGTGCGGCAGCCCAGTCGATGGGACTGGAGCTCCGTGTGCTCGGCGCCAGCACCGAAAGCGAATTGGAAGCGGCATTTGCAAAATTACCGGAGTTGCAGGCACGCGGCCTGGTGATCGGCGGCGATGCATTTTTCACGAGTCACAGCAAAGAGCTTGCGGCGCTCGCTATGCGTCACCGGGTGCCCGCTGTCTATCAATGGCGTGAATTCGCCGCGGCCGGAGGCCTGATGAGCTATGGCTCCAACGTGACGGAAACACACCGTCTCGTTGGGGTCTATACGGCGCGGATTCTCAAGGGCGACAAGCCAGCCGATCTGCCGGTGCAGCAGGCAACGAATATTGAGCTCTTTATCAACCTGAAGACCGCCAAAGCGCTCGGCATTTCCGTTCCGCTGCCGCTGTCCGGCCGCGCCAATGAATTGTTCGAATGAGCCGTATGGCAGTTACGCGCCTGGTCCGGCCGATCCGCCGTATCTTATGCGAGTTTAGCGAGAACCCTCGGTTCTCGCTTTTCGCAATCCTACATTCGCAGGAGCCAACACATGAGCCATATTGCTGCAATCTTTCTGGCCATCTTGTTTTCGGGCGCCGCGCAGGCGGCCGAGTATATGGAGAAGACGCCGTTCCAGCTGTGGCGCGCGGTTTCGCCGGGCGTGATCACGTCCGGCGGAATGATCGTCTGGGTTGCCGGACAGACCGCCACGCAGGACAGCCAAGGCAATAATATCGCCAATAATTTCGAAGCGCAGGTCAAACAGGTCTTTGCGCAAATCGACGGCGTAATGAAACGCGCGGGCGGGAGCCTGGACAATGTCATGACCATGACCGTGTTCATCAAAGAATCCCGTTACGGCGATCGATACGTGGAAATGCGCAAAGACTTCTTCAACAACGGCAACCATCCCGGGAGCGGTTGATCACGGTGACGAATTTCGCGCGACCGGGCATCGAAATCGAGATTTAGGCCATAGGCGTGGTGGGCGATAACTGCTCGAGCGAGAATCCCTGCTCGGTCGAAGCAAAGGCCAAAAAAGCTCAGAACAAATAAGGTCAAAACAAATATGCTCAGGACAAATAAGCGGCGGTGATGCGAGGAACGCCGGAAACCTGAAAAGGGGAGTCAAAAATGCTCGTTCAAGGTGCCTATTTTCGAGACGACACGATCTGGCGCGGCCGTATGTTGACGGTCGTGTGCGAACTAAGACGCGCCATCTTCGAGTTCGGCTTTTGGGTCAGTGGCATGTTCGTGAGCTTTGCCGCGACACGATGGTGGACGGAAGCACCGATTATATTTGGGGCGATTGCCTGCGTCCGCTTCGCCGCGTCCTATTATGATCAGGTCAAGGGTGAAAAAAGAATCGAACAAGACATCGAGCATTACTTCAGCGAACGATATCAATCGGACGCCGGCAGGATTGGCTGAGCGCGGTGTGCGTTATTTCTTCACGCTCGCCTCGAACGCTTCGAGGACCGGGCGCCATTCTTCCTGCTGCGTGTTGATAAACGTATTGACCTCGGACGGCGACATCGGCGCGACATAGGCACCGCGCGTTGCGAGCTGCTTGGCGAGGTCCGCGTCGCTTAACACCGTTTTCAGGCCCGCATTGACTTTCTGGATGGCCGGCGCGGGCGTGCCGAGCGGCGCAACGATGCCCTGCCAGCCTCCGGCGGCGAAGCCCGGCAAGGTCTCGGCGACGGTCGGCAGATTTGGGAAATCGGGGAGCCGATGCGTCGAGGCAACGGCGAGCGCAGTGATCGTGTGCCCCTGGATCGCGCCCGCGAGGCCCGAATAGCCTTCGATGATCAACGGCACGCGACCACCGATGACGTCGGTCAGCGCGGCCGCGGGTCCGCCGGCATAGGGCACGGCCGCGAGTTTAATGCCGGCCTTGCTTCCCAGTAGCAGCCCCGTCAGATGCGTCAGCCGGCCGATACCGGTTGCCGCGAACGAGATTTCGCCGGGCCGCGCCTTGGCACGCGCAATCAAGTCCGGCAAGGTTTTGATGCCGGAGTGCACGCTCGCGCAAATGAACATCGGCAGTTCTGCCAGCGAGCCGACGGGGAGAAAGTCGCGCGGCAAGATCAGCGGCAGGTTCTCCGCCTTGCCCGGAAGCGAGATGAACAACGAAAGCGCTGGCGCGAACAAGGTATAGCCGTCAGGAATCGATTCCGAGGCGGCGTGGGCCGCGATCGCCCCGCCAGCGCCCGGCCGGTCGATCGGCACCATCTGCTGGCCCAATTCGGTGCCCAGCCGGTCCATCACCATCCGGAACATCACGTCGATGGCGCTGCCGGGCGCGGAATCGGAAATGACCTTGATCGGTTTGTTTGGATAATCGTCGGCGAAGGTCGGCGCGATTGTCGCCGCCAGCGCGAATAGAGCAACGGCCGCAACCCGGAAAGGCGTTTTCATGTTCTTTCTCCCGGCGCGTAGGGTGGGTTGAGCATAGCGAACCCCGCCACACCTGCGTCATGCCCGGCTTTATGCTGGGCATCCCGCTTAGACAGGCAGAGTATTCAAGAACGGGATGGCCGGAACAAGTCCGGCCATGACGAAGCAGAGTAGCGTTCGCGATTCCGTCGCTTACACATCCACCTTCAGCGCGGCGATGAAAGCCTCCTGCGGGATGTCGACCTTGCCGAACTGGCGCATGCGCTTCTTGCCTTCCTTCTGCTTCTCCAGAAGCTTGCGCTTGCGCGTCACGTCGCCGCCGTAGCATTTGGCGGTGACGTCTTTGCGAAACGCGCGCACGGTCTCGCGCGCGATGATCTTGCCGCCGATCGCGGCCTGGATCGGCACCTGGAACATGTGTGGCGGAATGAGCTCTTTGAGCTTCTCCGCCATGGCGCGGCCGCGGCTCTCGGCGCGGGTGCGATGCACCAGCATAGCGAGCGCATCGACCGGCTCGGCATTGACCAGCATTTGCAGCTTGACTAGGTCGGAAACGCGATGGTCGGTCAGGTGATAGTCGAACGAAGCGTAGCCGCGCGACACCGATTTCAGCCGGTCATAGAAGTCGAACACCACTTCGTTGAGCGGCAGATTGTATTTCACCAGCGCACGGTTGCCGACGTAGGTCAGCTCTTTCTGCTCGCCGCGGCGGTCCTGGCACAGCTTGAGCACGGCGCCGAGATATTCGTCGGGCGTGAGGATCGTCGCTTCGATCCAGGGCTCGCACATTTCCTCGATATGATTCGGGTCCGGCATGTCCACCGGATTGTGAATCTCCAGCTCCTGGCCGTTGCGCAATTTGATCTTGTAGATCACCGACGGCGCGGTGGCGATCAGGTTGAGATTGAATTCGCGTTCGAGCCGTTCCTGGATGATTTCGAGATGCAGGAGGCCGAGAAAGCCGCAGCGGAAGCCGAAGCCGAGCGCGGCGGAGGTCTCCATCTCGTAAGTGAAGCTCGCGTCGTTGAGCCGGAGCTTGCCCATGGCCGCGCGTAGCGCCTCGAAATCGGCGGCATCGACCGGAAACAGGCCGCAGAACACGACCGGAATCGCGGGGCGGAAGCCAGGCAGCGGCTCCGCGACCGGCTTGCGGTCGTCGGTGATGGTGTCGCCGACGCGCGTGTCGGCAACTTCCTTGATCGAGGCGGTGAGAAAGCCGATCTCGCCGGGACCGAGCTCGTCGGTCTCGACGCGCTTGGGCGTAAACACGCCGACGCGATCGACCTCGTAGGCCGCGCCGGTGCCCATCATCCGGATGCGCTGGCCTTTTTTCAGGACGCCGTCGACGACGCGGAACAGGACCACGACGCCGAGATAGGAATCGTACCAGCTGTCGACGAGGAGCGCTTTGAGCGTCGCGCCGGCGTCGCCCTTCGGCGGCGGCAGGCGATGCACGATCGCTTCGAGCACTTCCGGGACATTGTCGCCGGTCTTCGCCGAAATCAGGATCGCGTTCGAGGCGTCGAGCCCGATCACGTCCTCGATCTGCTGCTTCACCTTGTCGGGCTCGGCTGCCGGCAGGTCGACCTTGTTGAGCACCGGGACGATCTCGTGATTGTTGTCGATCGCCTGATAGACATTGGCGAGCGTCTGCGCCTCGACGCCTTGGGAAGCATCGACCACAAGAAGCGAGCCTTCGCAGGCGGCGAGCGAGCGGTTGACCTCATAGGCGAAATCGACATGGCCGGGCGTGTCGATCAGATTGAGCACGTAATTCTTGCCGTCGCGCGAGCGGTAACTGAGCCGCACCGTCTGCGCCTTGATGGTGATGCCGCGCTCGCGTTCGATATCCATGGAGTCGAGCACCTGATCGACCATTTCACGGGCTTCGAGCGCGCCGGTGAGCTGGATCAGGCGGTCGGCCAGCGTCGATTTGCCGTGGTCGATATGGGCAATGATGGCGAAGTTGCGGATATTTTCGATGGGAACCGCGCTCATGGCGGCGCAGATAACATCGGCGTCGCCGAGCGGCAAGCGGCGGGTTCACAAGGCGAAGGCGAACGCGCTAGAACGGGCATGTTATTGGAGCATGATCTTGTCCGAAAATCGGTATCCACTTTTCGGGATCATGCTCGCAACGGGCGATTCTCGATGAATGTCGACACCATGCGCCGCATCGATCGCTGGGCCGGTGTGCCGCTCTGCGCGCTTGCGACACTGTTGGTGCGGCTGCGCGACGGGTTTCGCCCGCGCACCGCTCGCCCGGCGCGGCGGGTCCTGTTCGTCGAATTATCGGAAATGGGCACGACGATTCTAGCCGAGCCGGCGATGCGCAAGGCGCGCCGCGAGCTCGCCGCCGAAACGTTCTTCGTCATCTTCGCGCGCAATGTCGCCTCACTGCAATTGTTGGGCACATTTCCGCCCGAGAACATCTTCACCATCTCGGACAAATCGCTGTTTGCGCTCGCTGGCGACAGCGTTCGTTTCTTGCGCTGGTGCCGGGAGAAGGACATCGACACCGTTGTCGACCTGGAACTGTTCTCGCGCTTCACCGCGCTCCTAAGCGGCTTCTCCGGTGCCGAACGGCGCGTCGGCTTTTATCGCTTTCACAACGAGGGCCTCTATCGCGGCGAAATGTTGACTCATCGCGTCGCTTATAATCCGCACATACACATCGCTAAGAACTTCATTGCGCTGGTCGACGCGCTCACGGCCGCCGCACCGGCCGTGCCCTATTCAAAGACGCTGATCGGCGACGACCAGATCGAAGCCGCGATCCCGCCGCCGAGCGTGCAGGCGCGAGTGCAGATGCTCGAACGCATTCGCGCGCTCACTCCGTTCGATCCGGCGCGGCAGCGCCTCGTCCTGATCAATCCGAATGCCAGCGAATTGTTGCCGCATCGGCGCTGGATGCCGGAGCGTTATGCCGAACTCATCCGTCGCATCCTGACCGGCTATGACGACGCCGTGGTGATGATCACCGGTGCGCCGGAGGAGCGCGCCCAAGCCGAAGAGCTCGCGCGCGCCAACGGCTCGCGCGCCGTCTCGTTCGCCGGCCGCTCCAGTCTCGCCGACTTGCCGGCGCTCTACGCCCATGCGGTGCTGATGGTGTCGAACGATTCCGGCCCGGCGCATTTTTCCGCGGCCTGCGGGCTTCCCACCATCGTGCTGTTCGGCCCGGAGACGCCGAAGCTCTACCAGCCGCTCGGCGCGTCGCGCGCCATCTATGCCGGGCTCGCCTGCTCGCCCTGCGTCACCGCGCATAATCATCGCAAGACCGCTTGCACCGACAATGTCTGCATGCAAGCGATCGCGGTCGACGAAGTCTATGCCGCGGTCGCCGAGGTGCTGGCGCAACCGGTGCGTGCGGCTGCTACTTCCGCCCCATGACCGCCGCCGCAGAAGCCGCCCGCGAGCCCAATCCCTTCGAGCGACTGTTCAATGCGCTCGTCGATCCCAAGCGGTGCGAACGCACCATGCTCTGGGTCTTGGCCGGCTATGTCGGCGCCTGGTCGATCTATGGCGCGATCGCCAAATCGAGCCAGGACCTGCATTTCGACATCGGCGAAATGTTCGCCTGGTCGCATCAGGTCGGTTGGAGCGCGCCGACGCACCCCCCGCTCGGCGCTTGGCTCACCCGCGCCTGGTTCGCGTTCATGCCGCGGCAGGACTGGGCGTTTTATCTGTTCGCAATTCTAATCGCGACAGTGGCGCTATGGATCGCGTGGCGGCTGGCCGGCCGTTATCTGCCGCCGGACAAGCGCGTGCTTGGAATCGCGCTGTTGAGCCTGCTGCCGTTCTATAATTTTCACGCGCTGAAGTTCAATGCGAGCTCGGTGCTCACGCCGTTCTGGGCGGCGACCACGTGGTGGTTTCTGGTCTCGTTCGAAAGCCGCCGTGCCGGCTTCGCCGTGCTGGCGGGATTGGCGGCCGGGACCGCCATGCTCGGCAAATATTGGTCGATTTTTTTGCTCGCCGGCCTTGGATTGGCCGTGCTCACCGATCCGCGCTGCGGCGCCTATTTCCGCTCGGCGGCGCCGTGGCTGACCATCGCGGCCGGGGTGCTCATGCTGGCGCCGCACCTTTACTTCATCGCCACGCACGGCTTCACCACCGTCGATTTTGCCTTCACCTCGCACGCGACGACGCGGGCGCACGCGGCGACGGGAGCGCTCTATTTCATGTTCAGCGTGGTCGGCTATATCGCGGCGCCGATCGTGGTCGGCTCGCTCGCCACATGGCCCAAAGATTGGCCAGCGAAAGAATGCCCGAAGGCCGCGGCGATCAAAGACACATTATGGCCGGCAACGCCGGAGCGGCGAACCATCGTCGTCGCGTTTGCCGCGCCGCTCGTGCTCCCGGCGCTTGCCGGCATCATTGCGCGTGCCGACCTCGACCCCTTATGGACGATCTCGGCGATGACGCTATTGCCCCTCGTGCTGTTGTCCTCGCCGATCGTTACCGTCAATCGCAAGGCCGCGATCTATGTCCTCGTTCTGGCGGTCGCGGTGCCGCTGGTCATGGTCGTCGCTTCGCCGGTGATCGCGCTGGTCATTCACCGGCAGGGAGTGACGAATTACGCCGGTCAATACCGGCTGATTGCGCAAGCGGTCGAGCAGGCCTGGCGGGCGCAGACCGATCGGCCGTTGCGCATTCTCGGCGGCAACCGTCCGGTCGTCGACGGCAGCAACTTCTATTTCGCCGACCCGCCGGCGACCTTCGTCGTCACCGAACCGGCGCGCACGCCGTGGGTCGATCAGGCGCGCATCGAACGCGAAGGCATTGCCATCGTCTGCCCGCGCCTCGACCCGCCGTGCATGAAGGAGCTCGACCGCTATGCCGCGGGCTCCGGCAACAAGATCGCCGACGTGACTCTGGCGCGCTTGTTCTTCGGCATCACCGACACGCCGATTGATTATCGGATCGCGATCGTTCCGCCGCGGTAGATCAATACCGGTAGTGATCCGACTTGAATGGGCCGTGCGCCGGCACGCCGATATAGTTCGCCTGCTTGTCCGAAAGCTTCGTCAACTTCACGCCGATCTTGTCGAGATGCAGGCGCGCCACTTTCTCGTCGAGCTGTTTCGGCAGTGTATAGACCTTGTTCTGATATTTGCCGGGATTGGCCCACAATTCGATCTGCGCCAGCGTCTGATTGGTGAACGACGACGACATGACGAAGCTCGGATGACCCATTGCATTGCCGAGATTCACGAGCCGGCCTTCCGACAACAGAATGATGCGCTTGCCGTCGGCAAATTCGATCTCGTCGACCTGCGGCTTGACGTTGTGCCATTTGTAATTGCGCAAAGCCGCGACCTGAATCTCGCTGTCGAAATGGCCGATATTGGCGACGACAGCGCGGTGCTTCATCTTGCGCATGTGATCGATGGTGATGACGTCGATATTGCCGGTCGCGGTGACGAAAATGTCGGCCCGCGGCGCCGCATCCTCCATGGTGGTGACTTCGTAGCCTTCCATGGCCGCTTGTAACGCGCAGATCGGATCGATCTCCGCCACCATGACGCGGCAACCGGCCTGGCGCAGCGATGCCGCCGAGCCTTTGCCGACGTCGCCGAAGCCGGCGACCATCGCCACCTTGCCGGCCATCATCACATCCGTGCCGCGGCGGATACCGTCGACCAGCGACTCGCGGCAGCCGTATAGGTTGTCAAATTTGGATTTGGTGACGCTGTCATTGACATTGATGGCCGGGAACAACAGCCGCCCTTCCCGCTCCATCTGATAGAGGCGGTGGACGCCGGTCGTGGTCTCCTCGGTGACGCCCTTGATGTTTTTCGCCACCGCCGAATACCAGCCCGGCTGCGCTTTGAGCCGTTTGGCGATCGTGGCGAACAGCACCTCCTCTTCCTCGTTGCTCGGCTTGGCGATGACGCCGGGATTGCTCTCGGCTTGCATGCCGAGATGCAGAAGCAGCGTGGCGTCGCCGCCGTCATCGAGGATCATGTTGGGAGCGCCGCCGTCGGACCATTCGAAAATGCGATGCGTATAGTCCCAGTACTCTTGCAGCGTCTCACCTTTGACCGCGAAGACCGGCGTACCGGCCGCGGCGATCGCGGCGGCGGCGTGGTCCTGCGTCGAATAGATGTTGCACGACGCCCAGCGCACGTCGGCGCCGAGCGCCTTGAGCGTCTCGATCAGCACTGCGGTCTGAATCGTCATATGCAGCGAGCCGGCGATGCGGGCGCCGCGCAACGGCTGCTCGGGGCCGAATTCCTCGCGCGTCGCTATCAGCCCCGGCATTTCGGTTTCGGCAATGGCGATTTCCTTGCGGCCCCATTCGGCAAGGCCGATGTCCTTGACGACGTAGTCGGTCGCGCTGTGGGGCTTTGCTGTCGCGGGCCTGCTCATAACGATCCTTTGCTGGGGTTTGGGCGGAAGGCACCCCCGCCGGGCTCTAGCGGGGCCGCCTACATGTAGCAGGCCCACATCGGCACGGCAATAAAGATATAAAGATACCTTTATGTTGGTCTTTTGAACGTTTCCCGCAATTCGGCATTTCGCCTCTATGAACCGCCGCTTACGCCGGGCCCCGGATGGCGACGAGCCGGGCCAGGCCCGAGACCGAGGCGACGGCAAGCCGATCAAATCACTGCTGCGCTCGCCCAGGCCGAAAGCGATTGCCGGCGCTGCCCGCTCTACCGCGATGCCACCCAGGCGGTGCCGGGCGAGGGACCGAGCCAGGCCGGGGACGTAGCGGCGGCGCCGGCGTCAGCCGGCCAATTTGAAGAGCTGCCTGTTGCGCGTGTCGGTTCGGGGCTCTCGGTTGTCTCGTTTGGTAGCGTTTTTCCCGCGCGCCTACGTTGAGCGGTTGATCATCAATCAGCTTCGTCAAAGCGCGACGTGATCAGCGCTTCCAGCGCCGCCATAGCGGCCCCAGCTTCACGACCGCTCGCGCTGATCGTGATCGAAGTTCCAGGCGCGGCCGCGAGCATCATCAGGCCCATGATCGATGTTCCGCCGACCGTCTCGTGGCCGCGGGTGACCCGAACGTCGGCGTCAAATTTTTCTACGGTCTGCACGAATTTTGCTGATGCGCGCGCGTGCAAACCTTTCTTGTTGCAAATAACGAAAGCGCGAACGATAGGCTCACCCGCCGGCGGTTGCGCGTCAAGCATGCGAGCGTTGTCATGCGCGCTGTCGTGAACGCTGTCATCGCCGCTGTCGTCGGCGTTGTGTTGAACGCTGTCATAGCCGCCGCCATCATGGCCGGTGGCTTTCATTTGCCGGACAAGACCCGGCTGGCGATGGTGACGTATTTTCGCCCAGCCTCCTGCGCCGCGGCCACAGCTTCCGGGAGCGGACATTCGTCACGGACTTTGGCGAGTTTCACCAGCATCGGCAGATTGATCCCGGCCAGGACTTCGACCTTAGGCCGGCTCATGACAGAGATCGCGAGATTCGACGGGGTGCCGCCGAACATGTCGGTCAGGATGGCGACGCCATCGCCGCTGTCGACCCGCCGCACCGCTTCAATAATGTCCATGCGACGCTCCTCGACATCATCGTCGGGGCCAATGGTAACCGCCTCGATCTGGCTTTGCGGGCCGACGACGTGTTCCAACGCGGCGCGGAACTCGACAGCAAGCCGCCCGTGGGTCACCAGCACTAGACCGATCATTGAACTCCCCGCGGGCGCTTCTCCGCTGCGCCGCACGAAAGGGTGCTCATCATGACCATCTAAAGCCCCGGCGCAAGAGGCATTCTTGGCAAGCTGCGGGGCTTGTTGCATCGCGGTAAGCCCGAATGATTGCCGGCCTGGTGACCGGTGGAACTTGCCGGAATTCGGGTTGTGGCGCCCGCGGGCGCCGCATCCTGCATCGGCCCTCTGTCTTCGAACATTATGGTTAATCAATCGCCAATGCGGGGCTTTGCGTCGCCGAGAGTCGCTTTGTCGACGCTAATAACACCGGATGACGTGACTACGGCCATGACCGCCGGCAAGGCCTTCGTCCCTGGTGCGACTGCGAGCCGCGGCAGGCTTATTCCGTCTATCGAGGTTTGGCCGGTTTCAGGCAGGCGCTCGGCGTCGGCGGCAGCCAGGTCCACCACCAAGCCGACGACTGCACAGTGCTCGTAATCGCGCCGGAGAATGCCGATCCCGCGCAGCTCGATCAGCCCGGAGAGCGTTTCCGCCGGGCGGACCAGAAGCCGGCCGCCGGCACGTTCGAGATAGACCCGGTCGTCGCCAACAAGCTTGGCGAATCGCAGCGCACTGCTACGGCGGGCCTCAATCAATTCAAGCGCAAGGCGTGATTTGCCCGCCCCGGAGGGGCCGCGGATCAATACCGCTCGAGCGCCAACCAGAACCGCCGAGGCATGGACGGTCGCTTCCGTCATCGGCGCACTTCGCCGTCACGGCGCCGGCAGGCGAACGATAAAGCGCGCGCCGAGGATGCAAGGCCCCCCGTCCGCGCTCGCAGCGCCGGTGCGGTTCTCGACCCAGATCGCGCCGCCATGGGCTTCGACGATCTGCTTGGAAATCGACAAGCCGAGACCGGAATTCTGACCGAAGCCCTGGTGCGGGCGATCGGTATAGAACCGCTCGAAAATCTTTTCGCGCACTTCCGGCCGCACGCCCGGACCGTCGTCATCGACAAAAATCTCGATGAAGTGGCGCAAGCGCCGGCAGTTGACGCGAACCGTGCCGCCGGGCGGCGAGAACGAGCGCGCGTTCTCGATCAGATTGTCGATGATCTGACCGAGCCGGGAGTCGTGGCCGGGAACCTGGAAGCTGTGCGCGCCGCCACCTTCGAACCGCAGCGTAACCTTGACGCAATCCTCGCGCTTGACCTCGTTGGCGACGGCGACCAGCGTGGTCAAGAGCTTGGCGCAATCGACGGGCGCCGCTTCCTGGCGCTGCAATTCGGCATCAAGTCTACTGGCATCGGAAATATCGGAGATCAGACGGTCGAGCCGCCGCACGTCGTGCTGAATGACGGTAAGCAGCCGAGCGCGGCTTTCGTCACTCTTGGCCAGCGGTAAGGTTTCCACCGCCGAGCGCAACGAAGTCAGCGGATTTTTCAGTTCATGCGCGACGTCGGCGGCGAAGCTTTCGATCGCTTCGATGCGGCTGTAGAGCGCATCGGTCATGCCGCGAAGCGTCCCCGACAGGTGACCGATTTCGTCGCGCCGCGTGGTGAAATCCGGAATTTCTACGCGCGCGCGGATGCGCCGGCGCACCGCTTCGGCTGCATCGGCAAGCCGCCGCACCGGTTCGGCGATCGTGCCCGCAAGCAGGATCGACAGCACAACCATCACCGCGGCGGCGATCAGAAAGACTTTGAGGATCGCCAGCCGTTCGGCTTCGACCATATCGTCGATATCGGCGCCCTGGGTGGAGAGCATCAGTGCGCCGCGCACTGCGCGGAAGCGCTGCACCGGCACCGCAACCGACACGATCACGTCGCCACGCTCGTTGATGCGCACCATGCTGGCATTGTGGCCGTCAAGCGCGCGCGTGACTTCCGAATAGCCCTTGCCCTCTTCGGCGCCGAGCTCGTGATAAACAGGCAGATCGCCGCGGCCCAGCCACATGCGTAGTGCAATGAAAGCGCGCTCGAGGAAGCCTGGCTTTTCCGCGCTCGGCGGCGGCAAGTCGTAGCGCAAAATATCGCCGCGGCCGAACAGATTGCGGCTATCGATGAGCAGGAAACCGTCGCGGTCGTAGATGCGCGCACGCGTCTTGGTCGGCGTCACCAAGCGGCGCAAAATCGGCCCGACGCGCTCCGGGTTGATGGGAAAATCGAGTCCGTAGAGCGCGTCCTCGTTCGGCCCATAGCTCTCGCCTGGATGCAGATTGAGAAGCTTGTCAGGATCGAGCGTGATCGATGAATCGGTCTCCACCGTTGCAGACGAAGCGATGGCCCCGGCAATGATCTGACCTTGCACTAACAGACTCTGAATACGGGCATCGATCAGCCCGGCGCGGAATTGCGAGAGCACGATGATGCCGATCGACAGGGCGACCAGGCCGGTCAAGTTGAGGACGACGATGCGGCGAGTGAGACTCGACGAACTTTGCGTGACGAAAAATTGCCAGCCACGCTGGAGCCACTCGCCGACGGCGGCAATGCCGTGGCGGCGCGCTTTATCCTGGTCGCGGCCGGTACTCTCGGCGCGGCTCTCGGTTTGATCCTCGACGGCTAATCTGGTGTCCGTCGAAGCTGGTGTCGCTATGGTTCGGTCGAGCACGTCGTCTGCCGGGGTTTCGATCAGCCTCAACGCCGGTCCCCTCGCCGCGCGCGAAAGCGGCGAATGGAAGCGATAGGCCGGACGCCATTACTACCGCACGTCAGCCGCCCAGTCAGGAGCCCCGCCTGCCCTTAATGAATCGGGGGGCAGGCAACCGCATGGCGCATGAGATGACGCTTGAACGCGCTACCCGCCGAGGCTCCAGCATTGTACAGAGCCGATCGGTTTTTGAAAACGCGCCCCTTTTTGCATGCGCTAGGCGCTTTCCCGACCGTGCTCTTTGCGCTTATTCCTTAAAGCGATAACCGACACCGTACAGCGTTTCGATCATGTCGAATTCGTTGTCGCTGGCCTTGAACTTTTTGCGCAGCCGCTTGATGTGGCTGTCGATCGTGCGATCGTCCACATAGACCTGATCGTCGTAGGCCGCATCCATCAAGGCGTTACGGCTTTTCACCACGCCGGGGCGGCTGGCCAGCGCCTGCAAGATCAGAAATTCGGTGACGGTGAGCGTCACCGGTTCGTTTTTCCAGGTGCAGGTGTGGCGCTCCGGGTCCATGCGCAGCTGACCGCGCTCCAGCACCTTGCTGTCGGCCTCTTTCGGAATGCTGCCGTCTTTGGGCGATGAGCGGCGCAGCACCGCCTTGACGCGCTCGACCAGAAGACGCTGCGAAAACGGTTTGCGGATGAAATCGTCCGCGCCCATTTTCAGGCCGAACAATTCGTCGATCTCCTCGTCCTTGGAGGTGAGGAAGATCACCGGCAGATCGGATTTCTGGCGCAGCCGGCGCAACGTCTCCATGCCATCCATGCGCGGCATCTTGATATCGAGAATAGCGAGATCGGGAGGCGCGGTCTTGAACCCGTCCAGCGCCGAGGCGCCGTCGGTATAGGTGGTGATGCGATAGCCCTCTGCCTCAAGGGCTATCGATACCGAGGTGAGGATATTGCGGTCGTCGTCGACGAGAGCGATTGTCGGCATGGCGGCCTTCTAACATGAGTCGGCCGCAGCATCATCAGCCCGGCCCCACTAGTCTTTGAATCCCCATGTGGGGGCGGAAGTGTGACAAGACAAGGCAAAATCGAGGCAATTGCCGGTTCGGTTCCATGCTTAAGAACCGGCGCCAGTAGGACAATAGATGCCGCCGTTCCGCTCCGACCGACCGCTGCCCGGCACCATGCCCGATCGATTGCCGGAAACTGCGCCGGCTGCGGATTTCGATGCGAAAACGGCGGCGAAGAGTTTGTTGCGCTCGGTGCGCGTCGGGGCCCTGGCGACCATAGACCGCAATACCGGCCATCCATTCGGCTCTCTTGTTAATGTTGCGACCGACAGCGACGGTTCGCCCCTGATCCTGATCTCGCGGCTTTCCACCCATACAGCCAATCTCGAAGCCGACAGTCGCGCATCGGTGTTGCTCGCCGCTCCGGGTAAAGGCGATCCGCTCGCGCATCCTCGACTGACCGTGCTCGGGCGCTTCGTGCCCATCGCGCACGCTGACGCACATGAGGCGCGCCTGCGCCGGCGTTTCCTGGCGCGACATCCGAAGGCGGCGCTCTATGCCGAGTTTGCCGACTTTGCATTCTGGCGATTGCTGATCGCCTCGGCCCATCTCAATGCCGGCTTCGCGCGTGCCGCCGATCTTACCGCCGCGGACGTGATCACCGGCGTTTCCGACGCGACCGCATTGATCGACGCCGAAGCGAGCGCCATCGCCCATATGAACGAGGACCACGCGGACGCGGTGCAGCTTTACGCGACCAAGCTGCTTGATGCTCCATCCGATGGCGAAGCTTTGGCCTGGCGCGTGACTGGGATCGACCCGGACGGGCTTGATCTTGCACGCGGCGACGCGGTCTTGCGCTTGCCCTTTGCCGCGCGCGTGACCACGGCTGCGCAACTGCGCGAAATCTTGGCCGGTTTAGCCAAACAAGCGCACGGCGGCTGAGGTCCAAATTCGGCTTTGAAATCGGGCCAATTCGCCGAACGTTCTCGCTGCACCGCAGCGTTGGAACGCCGGAGCGGTCAGTCGGTTAGGGTTTCGGAACTCGCGACCTTGGCAGAGGCAATGCGGCTGGATATAGGGTCCAACGAACAAGCCGGCAGATGGTCGGACTAACCGGCAGAGCGGGAGGCGTACGGTGCAGGAAGCAGGCGTGAGGAACGGTGCATACGGCGCCGACAAGTTCGGCCTCAAGGGCCTCGCCGGCGTCCATTGGAATCTACCCGACACCGTCCTGGTAGAGCACGCGATCCGAAACGGAGAAGGCACGCTGGTGCAGGGCGGCGCGTTTTGCGCGGAGACCGGCGTGCATACCGGCCGCAGCCCGAAGGACAAGCATGTCGTCGTCGACGCGCTCACTGAGCGCAGCGTATGGTGGGACGGCAATCGCAAGCTCAGCCAAGCCAATTTCAAGCTGCTCTATGACGACATGATCGCGCATGCGCGCGGCAAGACTTTATTCGCACAGGACCTCTATGGCGGGGCCAATGCGAAGTACCGGATAAAAACGCGGGTCTTCACCGAGCTTGCGTGGCACTCTTTGTTCATTCGCCAATTGCTGATCCGGCCAAACGTTTTCGAACTTGCTGATTTCGTTCCCGACCTCACCATCGTCGATCTTCCGACCTTCAAGGCCGACCCCAAACGCCACGGCGTGCGCACCGACACTATTATCGCCATCGACTTCACCAAAAAAATCATCCTGATCGGCAACTCGTCCTATGCCGGCGAGATGAAGAAATCGGTGTTTACGACGCTGAACTTCTATCTGCCGGCGCAAGGCGTGATGCCGATGCATTGCTCGGCCAATGTCGGCAAAGCCGGCGACGTCGCGTTGTTCTTCGGCCTCTCCGGCACCGGCAAGACGACGCTGTCGGCCGATCCAACCCGCACCTTGATTGGCGACGACGAGCATGGCTGGAGCGAGGATGGCGTGTTTAATTTCGAAGGCGGCTGTTACGCCAAATGCATTAACCTGTCTGAAGAGGCCGAGCCGGAAATTTATGCTGCCACCAACCGTTTCGGCGCGGTGCTGGAAAACGTCATTTTCGATCCGGTCACCCGGGTCTGCAATTTCGAAAGCGACAAGCGCACCGAAAATACCCGCTCCGCATATCCGATCGAATTCATGCCGCGCGCTTCGCGCAGCGGCCGCGCCGGACAGCCGAAGAACATCGTTTTCCTGACCGCGGATGCGTTCGGCGTCATGCCGCCGATCGCCAAACTCACGCCGGCGCAGGCGATGTATCACTTCTTGTCTGGCTATACCGCCAAAGTGGCCGGCACGGAAAAGGGTCTAGTCGGCGTCGAACCGGAATTCTCGACTTGTTTCGCGGCGCCGTTCCTGCCGCGGCCGCCGGCGGAATACGGCAACTTGCTGCGGGAGAAGATCAAGCAACACAACGTCGATTGCTGGCTGGTTAATTCAGGCTGGACCGGCGGCATCTATGGCGTCGGCCGGCGCATGCCGATCCGGGCGACGCGCGCGCTCGTCACCGGCGCGCTCGATGGCTCGCTCAAAAATGCGAGCTACCGCACCGATCCATATTTCGGTTTTTCGGTGCCGACGTCGGTCCCCGGCGTCGAGCCGCACCTGCTCTATCCGATGAAGACCTGGAAGGACAAAGCGGCTTTCGACACGACCGCGTGCAAGCTGGTCGGCATGTTCCAGAATAATTTCACCAAATACGAACAGCACGTCGACGCCGAAGTCCGCGCCGCCGCGCCGGAAGTGCGCCTCGCGGCGGAGTGACGGCGAAAGCAGACACCTGGATGCGGGACTTGAATTTGCTCGGCGACGCGGACGGAGCGGCGCCAGCGAGTTCAGGCATCTATTCGATCACCTCGTCGGCGACCAGCAAAAAGTCGCGGGATATGGTCAAGCCGAGAGCTTTGGCTGTCGTGAGGTTCACAACGAGTTGGAATTTGGTCGGCACCTGAACCGGCAGATCGGCGGGATTTTCGCCGTGCAGAATGCGGTTCACGTATGGCGCGGCGCGCCGGACGATATCCTCCAGATCGGGACCGTATGACAGCAATCCGCCTGCCGCAGTAACCTCTCGCCAAGGATAGATCGCTGGCACGAGGCTTTGGGCTGCCGCGGCGATCATCTGGTCTCGATTGTTCAGCAAGAAAAAATCGGCCATTGCGATGAAGCCTCCACCTGGTTGGCTTCCGAGGTCAGCGATAGTGGCTTCAAGATCCGGAACGGTGTGAACCGCCGCAGAGACCGGAGTCACTTGCGAGGAACGTGCGGCGGCCTCGAAATCGGGCATGTAGTATTTGCCGTGACCGGGCGCCGTGTCCGGGTTGAAGATCATGGCGACACGTTTAAGTCCGGGCACGATTTGCGCGAGAAGTTCGAACCACTTTCCTCCGATTGAGGACTCTGAGTTGTGAAAGCCGGTGATGTTGCCGCCCGGATGAGCGAGGCTTGCAACAAAGCCGTCGCCGACCGGATCGGAGACGATGGCAAATACGATAGGGATGGCGCGCGTTTCCCGCTGCAATGCCGCTGTAACAGGGGTCCCGAATGCCAGGATCACGTTCGGCTTCGACGCTACCAATTCCTTGGCGAATTTCCGCATCAGCTCGACATCGTTGCCGGCCCAGCGAATTTCGATCTGCACGTTTCGTCCGGCTGTCCAACCGAGTTTGGCAAGACTTTGCGTGAACGTGGCCAACCATGCCTGCGGTCGCGGATCGCTTTCGTCGAATGCCAGCAACACACCGACCCGCCGCGTACCGCCGGCTTGCGCAAGTGCGGGGAGCGGCCACCCGGCAGCCGCGCCTCCAAGTAAAGCAATGATCTCGCGTCGTCTCATTTGCCTGCCCCAGTCGCGGATCGAGGCATCGTAGCGGGTCAAAGCGGCGGGCTGGAAGTGGTCAGGTCTGGGCTCGCCATGTCTGCTTTGTCGCTGATCTTTAGCTTTCTTGCATCTCCCGCCCGGCGCGCCGCGCCCAGTTCTCCCAGGCGCGGTTGAGCGTGTAGTCGTTGAGCCGATCGACGATTTGATCGACCTCGCCGCGGCTTAAGAATTTGATCTCGCCGAGCATCATTGCCTGCATCTGCAGCTTGGCGCCGAATTCCAGATAGACCGAGACGAACACCGCATGGCGCACCGAGCGGCCGACCACGGTGGCACCGTGGCCGCGCATCAGCGTGGTCGGTTTACCGCCGAGGAGCTGCGCCAGATCGCGGCCCATCGCCATGTCGCCCACCAACAGCGTCGTGTCGCCGAACTTGTCGCGCGAATCCCAGGTCGGCACTTCGTGGCCGATATGCGCGCACATATGCAGGAACGGCTTGAGCCTTTTGCCGGTGACGCCGAACGGAATGACACTCGGCGAATGATTGTGGACGATGGCGTGCACGTCGGACCGTGATTCATAGATCGCGCCGTGAATGAAGCGCTCGAGGTAGGGCGCCAGTGCGTTCTTATCGATGGCGTTGCCGTCGAGCGTGTATTCGACAATGTCGGCGCGCTCGATGCGCTCGGGCGCGCGCGCCCGCGACAACAGGTAATGTTTCGGATTGTCCGGGTGCCGCGCGCTGACGTGACCGAACGAATCGACGATGCTCTCGTTCGCCAAAATGCGATTGGCCGTCACCAATTCTTCGAGAATAAAATCAAGCTTGCTCATCACCCTCTCCTTGGCCCTGCTGCTCGCACGCACATGGTTTGTAGCGGCAGCACGCCGCGGGACTCAACGGTCAATCTGCGCTATGGCAGGCAAACGTAATTTCGGGAGATTTGGGATGCTGCGGCGCCGAGCCATTGTCGTGTCGTGCGGAGTAAAGCTTCTCGTCGGCGCAGCCGCGGCGACGGCGGGCGCCGGCGATTTTCCCGATCATCCGATCCGGGTGATTGTCTCCGTGCCGGCAGGTGGTGGCGTCGATACCGTGACCAGGATCGTGACCGACCGCATGCGCCAAGTGCTGGGCCAGCCGCTCGTCGTCGAGAACAAACCGGGCGTCAGCGGCAGCCTCGCCGCCGAGGCCGTGTTTCACGCCGAGCCGGACGGCTACACCATGTTGGCTTCGCAGCCGGCGCCGATCACGACCAATTCGTTCCTTTACAAGTCGCTCAATTACGATCCGGCGCAGCTCGTCCCGCTGGCGATCATGTCTCACGTTCCCAATGTCGTCCTGGTGCGCAAGGATTTTCCTGCCAAAACCGTGGCGGAGCTGATCGCCTATGCCAGGGCCAATCCGACCAAGATCAATTACGCGTCGCAAGGCATCGGCACCACCTCGCACACCACCGCCGAGCTGTTCCAATCCATTACCGGCACCAAGCTGACGCATGTGCCTTATAAGGGGACGGCGCCGGCAGTGAACGATCTGCTCGCCGGCAATGTCGACCTGATGTTCAACGAGCTCGCCACCTCGCTCGAACTGCACAAATCCGGGCGCGCGCGCATTCTCGCGGTCACGGTCAAGAATCGCGTTCCAGCATTGCCGGACATTCCGACGCTGGAGGAGGTCGGGGTTCATGGCTGTATTTCCGACACCTGGCATGCGCTGACCGCGCCGCCGAAAATCCGTCCGGAAATCATCGCCAAGATCAATGAAGCGGCGAATGCCGCGATGCGCGACCCGGTTTTGGTCGAGCGGTTCAGCGCGCTGAGCATCAGTCCCGGCGGCGGCACGCCGGCCGAAGCAAGCGCTTTCGTCAAGGAAGAGACGCAGCGCTGGGGCGAGGTGATCCGCAAAGCGGGCATCCAGCCGGAATAGGCATGAGCGGCCGGATGGCCCCAACCCGAGACATCCGGCATCCAACAGCCTCTTATCGAACGGCCACTTATCGAAGGCGACCCGGTCTGCCAGAATAAGCGGCCATGAAAGCGATCATCGCAGGCGGCGGCATCGCCGGGCTGACCATCGCGCTGATGCTGCACGCGCGCGGCATCGATTGCGAGCTGTTCGAACAATCCGATCAGGTCCGCGAGCTCGGCGTCGGTATCAATACGCTACCGCATGCGATCAAGGAGCTCGCCGCGCTCGGCCTGTTGCAGCGTCTCGATGCGGTGGGGATCCGCACTTACGAGCTGTTCTACACCAACCGTTTCGGCCAGGAGATCTGGCGCGAGCCGCGCGGCCTCGACGCCGGCTATGACGTGCCGCAGTTCTCGATCCATCGCGGCCACCTGCAAGGCGTCATCTATGAGGCGGTGCGCAAGCGGCTCGGCGACGCCCGCGTGCATACCGGCCATCGGCTCGGCGCATTTCGGCAGGACGAAGCCGGCGTCACTGCTGAGTTCTTCGACCGCAACCGCGCGCATCGCTCAACCGCAACAGCGGATATTTTGATTGGCGCCGACGGCATTCACTCGACCGTGCGCGAGGCGCTGTTTCCCGATGAAGGCCCGGCGCGCTGGAACGGCGCCATGCTGTGGCGCGGCGCAGTCGAATGGCCGCGCTTTCTGACGGGCCGCTCGATGATCGTGGCCGGCGGCATGGCGGCCAAGCTTGTCGTCTATCCGATCGCGGCGGGTTCGCGCGAGGATCGGCGGCTGACCAATTGGGCCGTCGTTGCCAAAGTCGGCGACGGCTCGACGCCGCCGCCGCGCAAGGAGGATTGGTCGCGGCCGGGCCGCATGGACGAGCTTGCACCGCATATTCGCCGGTTCGAGCTCGGCCGTGTCGATGCGCAAGCGCTGATCAAGGCGACGCCGGAGTTCTGGGAATATCCGATGTGCGATCGCGATCCGTTGCCGCGCTGGTCGTTCGGCCGCGTCACACTGCTCGGCGATGCCGCGCATCCGATGTATCCGGTCGGCTCCAACGGCGCTTCGCAGGCGATCCTTGATGCCCGTTCGCTCGCCGATCATCTGGTCGCGGCGGAACATCCGATGCAGGCGCTGTGGGCCTATGAGCGCGACCGCTTGCCAGCAACCGCGCAGATTGTGCGAAAGAACCGGACCGGCGGACCGGAAGGCGTGATCGATGCGGTGGAAGCGCGGGCGCCAGACGGGTTCACCGATATCGATGCGGTGCTTTCGTTCGAGGAGCGCCAGGCAATCGTGCGCAGCTATGCGGCAACCGCGGGCTTTGCCCGCGAACAGGTGAATGCTCCGCCCAGTGCCGCGGCGGGCGCCGGGGCGCGATAACGATCATGCGGAACAAAGCCCCGTTCGTCGTTTTGAAATGAAGCAAAGACGCACCCATTCCCAAGCGTCAGGAGCGCGCCGATGAGCCAGCATTCCGACCAAGTCCTCAACGATTTGCCCGCGCGCTATTTCCTGGTGCTCGGCGCCGCCGCAGCGGACCTATGGAGCGAGTTGCCGCAAGACTTGCAGCATCGCCTGTTCGAACGCGCCGTGGTGCTCGGTCACCAAGGTGAGCAAGACGAGAGCCTGCGCGAGCAACTGGCCAAATTCCTTCACGATCATCACGAGCGGACCTTGGCGCGCTAGGCACAAGGCCCATCGCGCAAGGTCCTGGCGCGCGGCATGGCGGCAATGCATCAGCTTGTCGGAACGACCGTTACCGTCCCATAATTACGGCTAAGCATGGCTAACCAAAAAGACCAACCCGAACGGCCGCGCCGCGAACCGGAAATTATTCCGCCCGGCAAGGACTGGCCCGGCCGCAGTGCGGGTTGGCCGCCAAATTACGAATATTCGCAGAATCGCAGCCGCATCTATGTCGGCCGCATCGGCCTGCTCGGCTTTGCCATCCTCATTCTGATGGTCGCACTGTTTGGCGGCGTCTTGCTGCTGGCGCTGATCGGTGCGGTGCTGATCTGGTTTCCGATCGTTGCCGTGCTTGCCATTGTCGGCGCGATTGCGGCGCTGATCCGCCGGCTCTAGCCGGGCTAGCAAAGCCGCCGAAACCTGCGCGGATGCAAGAACTGAAATTTGCGCGCGGTGTTGAATTGGTGGTGCGGCAACGTTAACGGAAAAGCGCGGCGCTCTCTTAATTAAGTTTAATGCGCCGGTCATTCTCGAGCCGCTATACTGCCGGTTACCGCAGCGCCACTGCGGCTCGCAAGCCACGGATTTATTGGAGTAAATTCGCGGTTTGAGCGTTCAGGAAACCGAGCTATAGCTACGTCCAACAAGACAATAAAGCGCCCCTGGGGATGCGGATGACCGGTCGGGACTCCCGGCACATTCTCTTGATTGTTGCCGGGCTTGCCTTGGCATCGGTGGCGGCCGCCATCATTTTCTGGCGGCACACAACGACGCAGGCCGCCCAGACCGCCGGCCGCACTGCCGTCCCGGTTACCGTGGCCCAAGCGACGTCGCGCGACGTGCCGATCTATTCCGACGCGCTCGGCACCGTTCAGGCGCTCAACACCATCGCCATTCGCGCCCAGGTCAACGGGCAGCTCGTCTCGATCGATTTTCGTCAAGGCCAGGAAGTCCGTCGCGGCGATGTGCTTGCCAGGATCGACCCGGCGCCGCTGCAAGCCGCGCTCGATCAGGCGATCGCCAAGAAGAGCCAGGACGAGGCGCAGCTCATCAGCGCGCAAAAAGACCTGGCGCGGTTCAAGGCACTGGCGCTCAAGAGCTTCGAGACCCAGCAAAATGTCGACCTGCAGCAAGCCAAGGTCGATACCGCCAAGGCCAGCATTGACGCCGATCAGGCGGCGATCGAAGCGGCCAAGACTCAGCTCGATTACGCGACGATCACCGCACCGATCGACGGCGTGGTTGGCTTCCGCCAACTCGACATCGGCAACATCATTCATACGACCGACGCCAATCCGCTGACCGTGCTCACGCAGATCAAGCCCTCCACGGCGATCTTCACATTGCCGCAAAGCGACCTCGGGCCGGTGCGCGAAGCCATGTTGCGCAGCGATGTCCCGGTATTCGCCTACGATCAGGACAACAAGAAGCAGCTCGCCGAAGGCAGGCTTCTTCTCATCAACAACCAGATCGATCAGACCACCAGCACGATTCAGCTCAAGGCGGAATTTCCCAACGAGGACGAACGGCTGTGGCCGGGCGAATTCGTGCATATCCGTGTTCTTATCGCCACCCGTAAGAACGCGGTGACCATTCCGGCTCTGGCGCTGCAACGCGGCCCGGAAGGTTATTACCTTTGGGTCGTCAAGCCGGACGAGACCGTGGAGCAGCGGCCGATCGGGGCGCAGACGGTGAGCGACGACATCGTTATTGTCAGCAAGGGGCTAAACGCCGGCGAGACCGTCGTTGTGGAAGGTCAATCGCGGTTGGATGTCGGCGCGCGGGTCGCGGTGCGGTCGCGGCAGACACCCGTTGCCCAGCAACCGGATGATTCCTGATGCACTTTTCGGAAATCTTCATCCGGCGGCCGATCGCCACATCCCTGCTGATGGCCGCACTGGCGCTGGTCGGCATTGTCGCCTTCCCGCTGTTGCCGGTTGCGCCACTGCCGCAGGTCGATTTCCCGACCATTCAGGTGGTCGCCACGGTGCCGGGCGCCAGCCCCGAAACCATGGCGGCGACGGTGGCCACGCCGCTTGAACGACAGTTCGGGCAGATTGCCGGCGTGGCGCAAATGACGTCGGTCAGCTCGCTGGGTTCGACCGTCGTCACGCTGCAATTCGATCTCAACCGCAATATCGATGGCGCCGCGCAGGACGTTCAGGCGGCGATCACCGCCGCCGGTAACCAGCTGCCAAAAACGCTGTCGACGCCGCCGACCTATCGCAAGGTCAATCCGGCGGATTCGCCGATCCTGATCGTGGCGGCGAACTCGGAAACGCTGCCGCTGACCAAAGTCGACGATTTTGCCGAGAACGTCGTCGCCCAGCAGATTTCGCAGATTACCGGCGTTGCCCAGGTGATCATCGGCGGCCAGCAGCGGCCCGCCATCCGCGTCCAGGTCGATCCGGCGAAGCTGACCGCGCGGCAGCTGACGCTGACGGACGTGCGCGCTGCGCTCGCCAGCGCTACCACCAATGCCGCCAAAGGCACGCTTCTTGGCCAGCAACAAAGCTTCACTATCGCCGCCAACGATCAATTGGTCGAGCCGGAAGACTACAACAAAGTCATCGTCGATTACCGCAATGGGGCGCCTGTGCGCGTCAGTGATGTCGGCCAGGCCATCTCGGGGCCCCAGGACGTGACGCTCGGCGCGCTGCACCGCGAGCAGACTGCGGTCATGCTGCTGGTGTTCAAGCAACCAGGCGCCAACGTCATCGACACGGTCGACAACATCAAGAAAGCGCTGGCGCGGATGCACTCCTTGATTCCGCCCGGGATTCATCTGACCACGATCGTCGACCGCACCCAGACTATTCGCGCCTCCGTCAAGGACGTCGAATTCACGCTGCTGTTGTCGTGCGCACTAGTCGTGCTGGTCATTCTTTTGTTCCTGCGCAGCGTGCACGCGACGCTGATCCCCGGCGCCGCCGTGCCGCTGTCGCTCCTCGGCGCCACCGCATTCATTTATCTCGCCGGCTTCAGCCTCGACAATTTGTCGCTGATGGCATTGACCATTGCCGTCGGATTCGTGGTCGACGACGCCATTGTTGTCGTCGAGAATATCTTTCGGCATCTCGAAGCCGGCACCACGCCGCTGCAATCGGCGATTAAAGGCGCGCGCGAAATCGGCTTTACCGTGGTGTCGATCAGCGTTTCGCTGATCGCGGTTTTCATTCCGCTCCTGTTGATGGGCGGTATCGTCGGCCGGCTATTTCATGAATTCGCCATCACCGTTACGGCGGCGATCGTGGTTTCAGTGGTCGTTTCGCTGACGCTGACACCGATGTTGTGCTCGCGGTTCTTGGTCAGCGAGCACGACCGCCAGCACGGCCGGCTGTATCGGGCGATCGAACGCGCCTTCGATGGGCTGGTCGATGCCTATCGCCGCGCGCTCGATGTCGTGCTCCGCCACCAGTTTGCGACGCTAATGGTGTTCTTCGCCACCGTGGCGCTGACTGGCGTGCTGTTCGTGGTGATGCCAAAGGGCTTTTTCCCGACGCAGGACATCGGAATGATCTTGGGCATTTCCGAAGCGGGCCAGGATGTGTCGCCGCAAAAGATGCGCGAGATCCAACTCGCGCTTTCCGACGTGATTGCGCAGGATCCGGACGTCGCTGACTTCGGCTCGTTCTTCGGCCCGAGCTTCGGCAACACCCAGAATACCGGACGCTTCATCATGGGGTTGAAGCTGCGCGACGACCGTGACGCCTCGGCGTCCCAGATCATCGATCGGCTGCGGCCAAAGCTCGCCCAGGTCCCGGGGGTCCGATTGTTCCTGCAACCGGCGCAGGACATCACGGTTGGCGGCCGTATCGCGCGCGGCCAATTCCAATACGTCTTGCAGGACCCCGACCTACACGAACTGAACACCTGGGCGCCGCGATTGACGGCAAAGCTAAAGATGCTGCCGCAACTCGCCGATGTTGCCACCGACACGCAGAATACCGCGCCATTACTCAACATCACAATCAATCGCGACGCCGCCGCCCGCTTTGGCATTCAGCCGCAGCTCATCGATAACACGCTCAATGCCGCGTTCGGCCAGGATCAGGTGACGCAGTATTTCACCAACAATTCCTATTATGTCGTCCTGGAAGTGCTGCCTGAATTGCGGGGACGGCTGCAAACGCTCAATGAGCTCTACATTCGAGCTCCGGCCAACGGACAGCTCGTCCCGCTCTCGACTGTGGTGCAAATTGACACCGCCCATGTGGGGCCGCTTCTCGTCGCGCATTCAGGCCAGTTCCCCGCCGTCACCGTGACATTCAATCTGCCGCCCGGCGTTTCGCTCGGCCAAGCGGTGGACGCGATTACCGATGCGGCCAACGAGATCGGCATGCCCCAATCGCTCATCGGCAGCTTCCAGGGCAATGCGCAGGCGTTTCAGGCGGCGCTGGCCAACGAGCCGATCCTGATCGCCGCGGCGCTGGTCGTGGTCTATGTCATTCTCGGCGTGCTGTACGAGAGCTACATTCATCCGCTCACGATCCTCTCGACATTGCCTTCCGCGGGCGTCGGCGCGCTGCTGGCGCTGTCGATTGGCGGCTTCGATCTATCAGTAATCGGCATCATCGGCATCATTCTGCTGATCGGCATCGTCAAGAAGAACGGCATCATGCTTGTCGACTTCGCCATCAACCGCGAACGCGCCGGGCTGGCACCGCGCGAGGCGATCCGGCAAGCCTGTTTGCTGCGGTTCCGGCCTATCGTGATGACGACGATGACGGCCTTGTTGAGCGGCGTTGCGCTGATGCTCGGCCAGGGCGCCGGTTCGGAGTTGCGACAGCCGCTCGGCTATTCGATGGTCGGCGGGCTGGCGGTGAGCCAGGTCCTGACGCTGTTCACCACCCCGGTGATCTACCTCTATCTCGACCGTTTCCAGAGCTGGTTGCGCGGCGACAAAGAGGAACCGCAACAGCCGCAGGAAGCGCTGCCGCTGGCCGCCGAATAGTTCGCGCAGCGGTGAGTTCCAAATTTTATTTGTTAAATATTCTTCACTGAAGTTCCGTGACAAATTCCGCGCATTTCAGGAACGGGCCTCGCTCGCTCCGCGTTTTTCTATCTGAGCGCAACCACCACAGGAGGAACATGATGCGGAAACTTGCGCTTGGACTTAGTACCGCGGCGCTTCTCACGGCGGCCGCGGCGGCGCCTGCAATGGCGCAGGTCGGATTCTACGCGGGTCCGTTTGGCGTGGGCGTCGGAGGCGGCGCGCCGGCCTATAATGACTGCGGCTACTACGGCTATCCGTGCGGCTATTACGACTATTACGGCGGACCTAACGTCGTAGTCGGCGGCGGCTGGGGTCCTAGCCGGCACGGTGGCTGGCATGGTGGCCACGCCGCCCACTTCCATCACCGCTAACGGCTAGTGTGAATCACAGCGCCTCGTAGCGCCGTGATAAAGGCGGAAAGGGCTCCCCGGAAGGGGGCCCTTTTCGTTGCCGGCAATGCTGACCCGCTTATTTTCCACGCAGATTTGCGTTGCTGGTTACACACCGGATTGTGAACTGAACCCATAAACGACCCGCGCGTTGATTGATGCATTGCAATCGATGAAGTGCGATGATCGCTTGACGAGAAACGTGCTTGTCGTCTTGGCGGGAATATCCGCCTGAGCACGACGATCATATTCCGATAGAAGCTCGGGCCGCTCGCGGGCAATTACTTAATACAAAAAGGTTGCCCTTGGCGCGTCCTGGCAGATTCAGGAGGAGCGCCAATGACCTCTTCGAATATCCTTGTCGGCGCCAGCAGCAGTCCCGCGCGGCCGATCGTTCGCCGCATCTCGACGTCCGACATATATTATGCGCTGCGCCGCGGCATCGACGACTTTATCGCGGTGCCAAGCCACGCCGTATTTCTCTGCGTGATTTATCCTTTGCTCGGACTTCTGTTGATCGGCATCACGCTCGGCAACTCAATGGCGCTTGTGCCACTGGCATTTCCACTGGCTGCAGGTTTCGCGCTGGTCGGCCCGCTCGCGGCCATTGGTCTTTATGAATTGAGCCGGCGCCGCGAAGCCGGACTCGACAGCTCTTCCGGACACGCTTTGGACGTACTGCATTCGCCATCGCTCGGCGCCATCATCGCGCTCGGCGTGTTGTTGATGGTGATCTTTTTGATCTGGCTCGCGGTCGCCGAAGCTCTTTACATCGCCATCTTCGGCTATTCGGCGCCGGCGTCGATCACACAGTTCGCCCATGACGTGCTCAACACGCCGCGCGGATGGACGCTGATCATCGTCGGTACCGGGATCGGCTTTCTGTTCGCCGCGCTCGTGCTCGCCATCAGCGCGATCTCGTTTCCATTGCTGCTCGACCGCGACGTCGGCGCGGCGGTCGCGGTCTACACCTCGCTTCGAGTCATGGCGGCGAACCCGCTGCCGATGGCGCTGTGGGGATTGATCGTTGCGGCAGCGCTGCTGATCGGCTCGATTCCGTTCTTTGTCGGGCTGACCGTCGTTATGCCGGTGCTCGGCCACGCCACGTGGTATCTGTATCGGCGAACCGTCGAGCCGGAGCCCAATCCGCATCCGGACTACACGCCGCGGCAACGCCCGCGCCGTTCAGCCGCGGATTTCCCGGCGGCCCTGTTCCCGACGCGCGAATAGGGTCCGGCACATCACCGCCCTGCGGCGCGTCCGCGAAGTCAGGGCGCGCCGATAGCGTCGGCTTTGTCACCACGGGGCAAAAGCCTATCATGGTCCGCGACGGCATGATGCGGACCAGACTCGCTTTGCAATGCTCGATCTCGGTTTAAGCTTCCTCGGCAGCGTTGCGCGTGATCCCGATGCGCTGGCCATTGTCGATCGCGACCTGCGCTTAAGCTACGCGCAGTGGTACCGCCGCATCTCGGCGCTGGTTGCCGGGCTCGACGCGCTCGGGCTCAGGCGCGGCGATCATATCGTCACTCTGTTGCAAAACCGCTGGGAGGCCGCGACCCTGCACTGGGCCTGCCAGTTCGCCGGCATCATCATCACGCCGGTGAATTGGCGCTCGACGCCAAGCGAGCTCGATTTCTTTGTGGAGGATGCGGAAGCCAGGGCGCTGGTCTATGAGGAGGTCTCCGCCGCAGCCGTTGAGGCTGCGAACCTGGCGCGCAGGCTGCCGCGCATTGCGCTCGATAGCATCACGGCGGGCGCGGTTTCCTTCGCGGAATTGGCAGGCAGGGCGTCCGACCGCGCGCCTGACGCCCAGCCGCGGGCCGGCGCGGATGATTGGTCGGTGATGCTTTACACCTCCGGCACGACGGCACGGCCCAAGGGCGTGCCGCGCCGGCAACGCGCCGAACGTGCCGCCGCTGTCGCCCATGTCGCGCAAAATCTTTATGGCCGCGGCGAACGCACACTTGGCGTCATGCCGCTCTATCACACGATGGGCGTGCGTTCCTTACTGGCGATGTCGTTGATCGGCGGCACCTTCATTTGCCTGCGCCGTTTTGAGGCTGGCGAGGCGCTACGCCTGATCGGCGCCGAACGGGTGACCAACCTTTATCTGGTGCCGACGCTCTACCACGATCTCGTGCACCATGAGCTGTTTGCGCAAACCGACGTCGACTCGGTGCGCAAGCTCGGCTTTGCCGGCGCGCCGATGACCGACGGGCTTCTCAAAAAGTTGCAGGCCGCTTTCCGTCCCGACCTGTTCGTCAACCATTATGGCTCGTCCGAGATCTACACGTTCACCATCGAGCAGAACGCGCCGGCGAAGCCCGGCTCCGCGGGCCGCGCCGGCATCAACGAGACGGTGCGCGTGATGACACTCGGCGCCAAATCGGTCGACGAATTGGCGGCGGCGGGCGAGGAAGGCGAGATCATTGCGCTCGCCGCCAGCGATGAAGCTTTCGAAGGTTATTGGCGGCGTCCCGACGCCGACGCCAAAGCGCTGCGCCAAGGCTGGTATTTCACCGGCGACACGGGCTTTGTCGATCGCGATGGCGATCTCTTCGTTACCGGCCGGGTCGATGACATAATCATCACCGGGGGTGAAAACGTCTCTCCCGTGGAAATCGAATCGTGTTTGTCGCTGCACGCGGCGGTGTCGGAAGTTGCCGTGGTCGGTTTGCCGGACGAGCGCTGGGGCAAGATCATCACCGCATTCGTCAAGCGCCGCTCGGCGATCGAAGGCGAGGAGCTCGACGCGTTCTGCCGCGCCTCCGGTCTTGCCAATTTCAAGCGCCCGCGGCGCTACGTCTTTGTCGCCGAGATTCCGAAATCGCCGGTCGGCAAACTTTTGCGCCGCAAACTTACGGCCGGCGAATATACGGCTGAGCCCGCCGATGCGGCGCCCGCCGGGCGAGGGCAAGGCGCGGCCTGATTGTAACCGCGAAATGACTGGATCCACGACATGAATGCTTCGACGGCGAATTTTTCCGACCTGCGCTTGCGCAAGCTCGACGGTTTCCGTGTCGAGATCGACCCAGCGCGCGAACGCGCCGATATCGTGCTCGATCGCCCGCCGCTCAACGTCATCGAGATGGACGAGCGCGATCAGCTTCGCCTGGTCTTCGAGGCGCTTGACGAAGATACGCGGGTGCGCGTGATCGTGCTGCGCGCGGTCGGCGAGCATTTTTCCTCCGGCGGCAATATTGCGGGCTTTCTCAAGGCACCACCCGAGCACGTCGCTAAGCTCGCCTGGAATATCGCCGCGCCGGCGCGCTGCACGAAGCCAGTGATCGCCGCCAATCGCGGCTTTTGTTTCGGAGTCGGTTTCGAAATCTCGCTGGCTTGCGATTTCCGGATTGTCTCCGAAACTTGCCTTTACGCCCTGCCCGAGCAGCGGCTCGGGCAAATACCGGGCTCCGGCGGCTCGGCGCGGCTGCAAAAGATCATCGGCATCACCCGCACCAAAGACGTCGTGATGCGCTCACGGCGGATCGCGGCCAAGCAGGCCTGCGACTGGGGCATTGCAACAGACTGCGTCGCGGACGACAAACTCGAAGCTTCCACCGACGCCTTGGCCGATGAATTGCGTACCTTCTCGCCGCTGGCGCAGCGCACAGCGAAAGCGCTTCTCAACGCGACCGAAGACACCAATCTGCAAGCCGCGATCGAGCTCGAAGGCCATTGTTACGGTCGCTTGCGGCAGTCCGACGATTTTCGCGAAGGCGTCGAAGCCTTTCACGCCAAGCGCAAGCCCAATTTCCGCGGAACGTAATTTGCAGCGGCACGTAGATCGCGTTCGTCTTCTGCGCTAAATTTGCCAGGGAGGGGCCCGCAGTTTCGGGAAACGCACCATGCAGCTCAAGCCATCGCAGATCAAAGATTTCGACGAGCAGGGTTTTTTGTTTTTTCCGAATTGCTTTGATGAGGAGGAAATCGCGCTGTTGCGCGATGACGCCGAGGCGATCCTCAAGCTCGATCGCCAGGAGATCTGGCGGGAAAAATCAGGCGCGCCGCGCACCGCTTTTGCCGCCCACACATTCAACGAGACTTTCCGCCTGCTCGCCTGCCATCCGCGGCTGATCGAACCCTTGCGGGAGATCTTCGGCGAGGACGTTTACGTCCACCAGTTCAAGATCAATGCCAAAGCGGCGTTCGAGGGTGACGTGTGGCAATGGCACCAGGACTACGGCACCTGGGCGCGCGACGACGGCATGCCGCAGCCCCGCGCGATGAACATCGCCGTGTTCCTTGACGAGGTGCTGCCGATTAACGGCGCGCTGATGCTGATCCCGAAAAGTCATAGACAGGGCGTGCTTGCCGCCGGCCACGACACGCTGACCACATCCTATCCGCTGTGGACGCTGGACAAAGAGACCGTGACCCGGCTCGCCGCCGAAGGCGGCATCGTCGCGCCGACTGGCAAGGCCGGTTCGATGCTGATGTTCCACGGCAACCTGGTGCACGCCTCGCCGCCGAACATCACGCCTTACCCGCGCAAGATCGTCTATTTAACGCTGTGCGCGGTGTCGAACCACATCACCAAGTTCACGCGGCCGGAATGGATTGCGCACCGCGATTTCACGCCGATCGTGCCGGTCGCCGATGACGCGTTGCTCGCTTATGCGCGCGCGCACAAAGTCGCCGCGCAATAGCTTTCCTAGCTCGTGGTGTAAGCATGAACCTGCAATCGCTGCTCGCCGCGCGTGTCGACGCCGGCAAACCGGTGCGCGTCGGACTGATCGGCGCCGGCAAATTCGGCTCCATGTTCCTGGCCCAGGTGCCCTCGATCGCCGGGCTCGACGTGGCGTTGATTTGCGACCGCGATCTCGACCGCGCTAAGGCGGCGTGCCGCGCCGTCGGCTGGGATGCGAGCCGCATCGCGCGCACGCGTTTCTCGCAAGATGGCCGGGATGCCTGCGGCGACGAGCGCGTCAAGGTGGTAGTGGAAGCGACCGGCGACCCCGCTGCCGGCATCGCCCATGCGCTCGCTGCGATCGCGGCGCGCAAACCCATCATCATGGTGAATGTGGAAGCCGATGCGCTTGCCGGGCCCTCCCTCGCCGCCAAAGCGCGCGCCGCGGGCGTGATCTATTCGCTTGCTTATGGCGACCAGCCGGCGCTGATCGCCGAGATGGTCGATTGGGCGCGTTTGGCTGGTTTCACCGTCGCCGCCGCCGGCAAGGGCACCAAATATCTGCCGGCCTATCACACGGTCACGCCCGACGGCGTATGGGAACATTACGGACTGACCGCGGCGGAGGCGCGCGAGGCCGGCATGAACTCGCAAATGTTCAACTCGTTTCTCGACGGTACAAAGTCAGCCATTGAAATGGCAGCCGTCGCCAATGCGTGCGAGCTCGACGTGCCGCAGGATGGTCTGTTATTTCCGCCGTGCGGCGCCGAGGCGCTGGCAAGCGTGCTGCGACCGAAAAACGTGGGTGGCATGCTCGAGCGCGATGGCATGGTCGAGGTGGTGTCGTCGCTCGAGCGCGATGGCAACCCGGTGCCGCGCGACCTGCGCTGGGGCGTCTATGTGGTGCTCAAGGCGGCGAACGACTACGCCGCCGCCTGTTTCAAGCAATACGGGCTGCCGACCGACAGCACCGGACAGTATGCCGCCATGTACAAGCCCTATCACCTGATCGGGCTCGAATTGTCGATTTCGGTGCTTAATGCTGCGCTGCGCGGCGAGCCGACCGGCGCTTGCCGCGCCTGGCGCGGCGACGCTGTCGCGGTGGCCAAGCGCGAGCTAAAAGCCGACGAAATGCTCGACGGCGAAGGCGGCTACACGGTCTATGCCAAGCTCATTCCAGCGGCGAAGAGTCTCGCGCGCGGCGCGTTGCCGATCGGGCTTGCGCATCACGTGAAACTGACCCGCGATGTCGCCGCCGGCGAGATTTTGACTAATGCCGATGTCGCGCTCGACGGCAAACAGGACGCCGTGCGCATCCGGCGGGAGATGGAGCGCGAGGCGGCCAGTCGCAGGTCTATTGCTGCGGAATAATGACGGCGGCCTAGCCTACTCCGCGGCAAGTCGAAGCGGCGGGCTCATTGAACCGACACCATCGACCGCGGTAGCCGAGATCGTGGTGCGCACCATGTAACGTGCTTCATGCGCGGGCCACGGCCGGCCGCGATGCATGGTGGCGCGATTGTCCCACATCACGACGTCGCCGGCGCGCCAGGCATGTACATAGGTGGAGTCGGGTGCGGTGGCCGCCGCCGTGAGTTCGTCGATCACCTTCTCGCCGGCGACCGGGTCCATGCCTTCGACCGTGTAGGCATGCGAAGCCAGATAAAGCGCGCCGCGGCCGTTGACGGGATTGCGCCAGACCATGCGCCAGCATTGCGGCGGCAGCTCCGCGAGCTCCTCAGTCGTGGCGAGGCCTTCGGCGATCTTTCGCCGCGAGTGACCGTAATGATGCCAGGCGAATGAGCTTTCCAGCTTCTCTTGCGTCGCGCGGTCAAGCCGCTCGAAGGCGAGCCGCGTGGAAGCAAATTCGGTTTCGCCGCCGTTGTCCGGAATGGTGCGCCCGGAGAGGATGGACGCGAGCGCCGGCACGCTCTTGAACGAACTATCGGTGTGCCAGAGCTGATTGGCTTTGTTGCGCATCGCATAGCGATGATCGGCCGGCACAACTTTGCCGTCCGGCCCGATGGTTGTGAGAATGACGAAATGCGTTCCGGTGCCGAGTGAACCGACCTTGGTGACTTCCGGCGGACCGAAGCGGCGCGAGAAGGCAAGCTGGCTCTCGTTTGAGACATCCTGATTGCGGAACACCAGGACGGAATATTCCTCAAACGCGGCGCGCACTTCTTGGTAGGCAGCATCATGCGCCGCGACGTCCGCGAGCGTCACGCCGCGCAGTTCGGCGCTAAAACCGGCACGCAGAGGAATGATCTCCATCGACGTATCCTCCGGTTGTTCGTTTGGCCGAATCTCCTCCAAAACTGGCCGACTGGCAAGGAAGCCGTGAGCAAGCGGCTGTAGGCGGCGTTGCGCCATGTGCGGCCGGCCATTAGGCTTCGACGCGCGTAAAAATGCGATCCCTTCGGGGTGATCGCGGCCATGCGCGGCGGGTTGAGCGAGGAGCGAGGCTGGGACATGCTGGACGATCTGCTGGAGCGGCGGCCGTATAATGCCGCAACAGATCTCGTCGACGCGCCAGTCGCGCGCGGGCTGGGCGACAAGCTCGCCTTCATCGACAGCGATCGCGCACTGACTTACCGCGGGCTTCAGGCCCGCAGTTGTCGGTTCGCCTCCGCGCTGGCAGACCTTGGCCTGCGCCCGGAAGAGCGGCTCGCGCTCCTGCTCTACGACACGGTCGATTTTCCGGTGGCATTCTGGGGCGGCGTGCGCGCCGGTATCGTGGTGCTGCCGCTCAACACGCTGCTGACACCCGACCAATACGCCTACATCCTCGGCGACAGCCGCGCGGCCGGCATTGTCGTTTCCGCTTCGTCTGCCAAGGTGCTAGCGCCTGTTCTCGACCGCCTGCCCCGCCTGCGCACAATGATTGTCCTCGGTGGCAACGCCGAGGACGGCGTCGGCTTTTCCGGACGCTTTGCCAAGGGCCGCGACGTACATGACTTCGCCAATGTGGTGGCGCGCGGCCGCACCGAGCCTTTCACCGCACCGACGCTTTCCGATGAGGTGGCGTTCTGGCTGTACACGTCGGGTTCGACCGGCGAGCCGAAAGGCGTCAAACACGTGCATACCACGCTGCTCGCGGCCGCGCGTTTGATGGGCCGTCACGTCATCGACATCCGCGAGGATGACGTGGTGTTCTCGGCCGCGAAACTGTTCTTCTCCTATGGGCTGGGCAATGCCATGGCGTTTCCGCCGTCGGTCGGCGCCACCAGCGTGTTACTGCCGCAGCGACCGACCCCGGAAGCGGTGTTCGACGTCATGCGGCGACACCAGCCGACCGTATTTTACGGCGTGCCGACGCTCTACGCCTCGTTGCTCGCGCATAAAGACATGCGGCGCGGCGCCGGCTCCGATCGATTACGACTGTGCATCTCCGCCGGCGAGCCGCTGCCGCGCGCGCTTGGCGAGCGCTGGCGCGAGGCAAGCGGCGTCGACGTTCTCGACGGCATCGGCTCGACCGAAATGTTCCAGACCTTCCTGTCCAACCGTCCGGGCGATGTGCGCTACGGCACGACCGGCAAGCCCGTGCCCGGTTACGAGCTGAAAATCGTCGACGAACAGGGAACGGAGGTGTCGGACGGCGAGATCGGCGAACTTGTCGTGCGCGGCGCCACCGCAGGCGAGGGCTACTGGAATCAGCGCACCAAGAGTCGGCGTACATTCGCCGGCGAGTGGACCTTTACCGGCGACAAATATTTCCGCGACGCCGAAGGCTATTATCGCTATTGCGGCCGGACCGACGACATGTTCAAGGTCAGCGGCATGTGGGTGTCGCCGTTCGAAGTCGAAGCGGCGCTCGCCTCGCACGAAGCCGTGCTGGAAGCTGCCGTGATCGGCAAACAGGATGGCGACGGATTGATCAAGCCCAAAGCCTTTATCGTTTTGCGCAACGGCTTCGCGGCGAACGAGAACTTGCTCGAAACACTGCGCGTGCATGTCAAACAATGTGCGGGGCCGTGGAAATATCCGCGCTGGATCGACATCCGGCCCGATCTGCCGCGCACCGCGACCGGGAAGATTCAGAGGTTCAAATTAAGGGAGCTGGAGTCGTAGGCACGTCACCCCCGGACTTGATCCGGCGGGGCCACGCTGACTGGCCGATCGGCAACGCCGCATGGATTGCCGGGTCGGGCCCGGCAATGACGACGTTGTGAGCTCGGCGACCTATGAATTGTACAATCTTTGCACCAGGCGCCGCGCCAAGACGCCGGCGACACGACGGCGATAGTGGCCGGGTGTAAACGTCGTCTTCATGGCCATGATCTGATCGCGCACCAATGCATCAAGCGGTTCAAACACTGACGCATCAAGCGCGCCGCCGCAGAGCCGCTCGGTGCCGGATAGTCGCACCGGCCGCGGATTGGTGCCGGTGAAGGCGACGCGCAGATCGGCGAGTTTGTCGCCATCGCGGCGCAAGCCGACTGCAACGCCGGTGACCGGATATTCGATCGAGCGGCGGATGCGAATCTTGTCATAGGCGGAGCGCAGGCCGGGCGAGTTCTTGGCCCGCACCGCCGTGACGAATTCGCCGGGGCGGAGCGACAGAAAATATTTGCCATCGCCGTGGGTCTCGGTCACCGGCTCATCCTGGCGCGCATAGCCGATATAGAGCGACGACAACGGCATGGTGCGCCGTCCCACCGGGCCGGCGATGTCGACCTCAGCATCAAGGATCAAGAGCGCCGGCGCGAGATCGCCGCTGAAGGTGGCGAAGCAGGCGCCGCGGCTTTTCGGCGCGACGTGGCACACCGTGCCGGTGGTTTTCAGGCAATGCTGGTTGGCGTCGCGCCACCATTCGCTCTGATTGTAGAAGATGCAGCGCGTATCGAGACAGAGATTGCCGCCGACGGTGCCCATATTGCGCTGGGTCGGCCCGGCAATATGCGCTGCGGCCTGCGCCAGCGCCGGATAGTGTCGCACGACGCCAGGATGCACGGCGACCTCGGCGAGCGTCGCGGCCGCGCCGAGCGCAAGCCCAAGTTCGTCGGCTCTGATGGCGCGCAACTCGGCGACGCCATTGACCTCGATCAAAACCTTCGGCGCGACGATGCCGCGGCGGATATTGACCAGAAGATCGGTGCCGCCACCAAGAAGGCTCGACTGCGGGTGCGCGCCGCGCGCGGCGATGAGCGCTTCGAGCGTCTTCGGCCGCACCAGATCGAATTGCGGCAGTGCATCCATTACGAACGCCCGCCGCCGTTCGTCACGCGCTCTGCCTTGCGATCGCGCGCGCGTTTCTCGAGCGCGGCAAAGACGCGATCCGGCGTCACCGGCAGATTGTTGAACCGCAGCCCGATCGCATCGGCGATGGCATTGGTCAGCGCCGGCAAGAACGCCGCGAGCGAGCCTTCGCCGGCTTCCTTGGCGCCGAACGGCCCATGCGGATCGATGCTTTCGACGATACCAACCTCGATCGGCGGCGAATCCTGGATGGTCGGCACGCGGTAGTCGAGCATATTGGCGGTGACCATCAGCCCGTCGTGGTAGGCCGCCTCCTCGCTCATGGCCTGGCCCATGCCCATCCAGACCGAGCCCTGGACTTGGCCTTCGACCGTGAGCCGGTTGAGCGCCTTGCCGCAATCATGCGCGACCCAGACTTTGTCCACGGTGACGACGCCGGTTTCCTCGTCGACACTCACTTCGACGACCTGCGCCGAATAGCTGTAACCCATGGTGCCGCCGATCGCCGCGCCGCGATATTTCTTGCCGCCGTGCGATTCTGGAATCGTCGAGTAGTTGCCGGTCACGGTAATGGTGCCGGTATCTTTGAGCGCTTCGGTGACGACTTCGTTGAAGGTCAGCCCCTTGTCCTGCGCGCCGGCGCGATAGAGTTCGCCGAGGCATTCAATTTCGCCCGGCTTGGCGTCGAGCTTGCGCGCGGCCGCCGCGACCAGGACCGCTTTGAGGTTCTGCGCCGCCTCGATCGCGGCATTGCCGACCATGAAGGTGACACGGGAGGAATAGGAGCCGTTATCCTTCGGCACCACTTCGCTGTCGCCGCTGACGATGCGGATGCGCGAGAGATCAAGCCCGAGCACCTCGGCGACGCTTTGCACCAGCACCGTGGATGAGCCCTGCCCGATCTCGGCGGCGCCGGTCAGGAGCACGATCGAGCCGTCGAAATCGAGCTTGAGCTTGACAGTCGCATGCGGTTCGCCGGTCCAGTTCACCGGCTTCGACGCGCCGCTGATATAGTGCGAACAGGCCATGCCGAGGCCCTTGCCGCGCGGCAGCTTGCCGCCGCGCGCCTTCCAGCCGCTTTCGCGCTCGACCCAGTCGAGACATTCCGGCAGGCCGTACGAGTTCACCATCAGATCGTTCGGCGTGAAAGTCGGCGCGCGCAAAAGGTTGGCGCGGCGCACCGCGAACGGATCGAGCTTAAGCGCGGCCGCCATTTCATCGAGCAGGCTTTCGAAGGCGAACCGCACGTCGACGGTGCCGTGGCCGCGGAAGGCACCGCATGGCGGCGTGTTGGTGAGAACACGCTTGCCGATATATTTGACGTTGTCGAGATCGTAGATGGCGTAGAGCATCGAGCCGGAATAGAGAATCGTCACGATGCCGTAGCCGGAATGTGCGCCGCCGCGCTGAATGCATTCGCATTCGACGGCCGTGATGCGGCCGTCCTTGCGCATGCCGATCTTGAGCCGGATATCGGTCTCCGGTCGGCCGCGATGGGTGATGAAGGTTTCCTCGCGATTGACGACAAGGCGCACGCAGCCGCCCGCCTTGCGGGCGAGCAGAGCCGCGATCAATTCGACATTGAGCGCCTCGGTGCGGCAGCCGAAGCCGCCGCCGACATGCGGCTTGATCACGCGGATCCGCGACATGTCCATGTCGAGGATTTGCGCCAGCATCAAATGTACGTAATACGGCACCTGCGTCGAGGCATGCACGGTCATGCGCTCGCGCACCGCGTCGTAGTCGGCGATCGCGGCGTGCATCTCCATCTGGTTTTGACAGACCTCGGCGCAATTGTAGGTGCCCTCACGAAGGAGATCGGCGCCGGCAAAGGCTGCTTCGACATCGCCCAGTTCGAACAAGACGTCGCGCTCGATATTGTGCGGGCGGCGCTCGTGGATGGTGACGGCGTTCGGCGCCAGAGCCTCCTGCGCGGTGTGATAGGCGGGAAGCTCGCGGACTTTCAGCTTGATCCGGCGCAGCGCTTCCTTAGCGGTGGCGTCGTCGATCGCGGCGACGGCGGCGACCGGCTCGCCGCGATAGCGCACGCGCTCGCGCGCGAGCACGTGTTCGGTGCGCGCGACCGGCAGAACGCCGAAGCACTTGTCGCAATCGGCGCCGGTGACGATCGCTCTGACGCCAGGCAGCTTCGCCGCCTCGCTGACGTCCACTTCAAGGATTTCCGCATGGGAATAGGGACTGCGGAGAATCCGCCCGGCAAGCATTCCAGGCAGCACCAGATCGGCAGTGTATTTGGCGCGTCCGGACACTTTTTCCGGGCCGTCGACCATCGGCACATAGGTGCCGATATTGTGCGAAGGCACGATCTCGTTCACGGCGTCAATCCGTCGGCGCAAAGCGCCGCCGCGTGCTTTACCGCTTCGATGATTTTGACGTAGCCGGTGCAGCGGCAAATATTGCTGCCGAGGGCCTCGCGAATCTCGGCGTCACTCGGATTGCGATTGCGGCGAAGCAGACCCGCCGACGCCATGATGTAGCCGGGCGTGCAATAGCCGCACTGCGAGCCCAGCTTTTCGTGAAAGCCGCGCTGCACGGCCGAGAGCCGGCCCTCCTGGGCGAGCGACTCGATCGTATCGACGCGGCAACCGGCAATGCTGGCGGCGAGCGTCAGGCACGACAGCCGCGGCTTGTCATCGACCAGGACCGTACAGGCGCCGCATTCGCCGCCGTCGCAACCGGTTTTCGTTCCGGTTAGCCCGACGATCTCCCGCAAATAATCCAGCAGCAGGACATTGTCGGCCACCGCGTCGGTGCGGGTGCGACCGTTGAGCGTAAACTCCAGAATGCGCGGCATTGCGTCTTCTGCTGCGTGCCTTTTTTGGCGTGGCCGGGTCGGGGCGAACCGGCAAGTCCATAGCAATAACGCCGAAGCCCTTCAAACCGTTATGCGAAGGCAATCAGCCGAATATCAGGCCGGACGACCGATCACGTATGAAAGCGCGCAGTGACTTCCGCCGGTATCGGCTGCGACCGCATCTTCGACGGATCGGTGGGATCGCGTGCCGCCCAGACGCGCGTTTCGCGACCTTCGACCGCAACCGTCGTGCCGACCAAGAGCCGATGCTCGACATCAAAGCTCGACCGGCGGAACTCGCTGACATGGGACGCGAGTTCGACGACATCGCCAAAGCGCGCGGGCGCGAGAAAGCGGGCACCGGCATCGACCAACGGCAGGCCGGCAATGCCGAACGCCGCCCCCAGATCCGGCGGCTTCACGCCGAGCGCGGCCTCGAACAACAGCCACGTGCCCCAATCGAAAAACTCGAAAAACCGGCTGTTGAAGACGATGCCGGCGGGATCGCAATGGCCCCACTCGATGGTAAAGCGCCGGCGGCTGATGAATTTGGCCATCAGAACATGATCGCCAGGAAGCGCGGCAAGCGTCAACTCAGCAACTCTATTGGCGGTCGTCAAAAATCATGACGGGCGAGCTTGCGCTCGCCCGTCACGTTCCATGCGCTGCTACCCGCTCAGGAAACCATGATCAAACCCGCCACGTGGTGCGACGCTGGTAGCCGCGGTCTCACCCAGGCCAATCTGACCTTGGCGATCGTCACATTCGGCGAACCAAACGCGACCGATCTGGCAGCGAGCATATCGCATCATCGGAGAGTCTCAAGCAAAAGCGTGAAGCGCGGATCGACCTTCACGTTTGGGGATAATTGTGTGGATGGCCGTTCGCGCTGAAACAACAAACTTTTATTTGTTCGTATTTCCGCCCTGGACCGGCGAATTGACGGTCTTGCCCGGCCATTTGCACAAGTCCGCGATCAGACATTTTTCGCATAAGGGCCTGCGCGCCACGCAGACATACCGGCCGTGCAGGATCAGCCAGTGATGGGCATGCAGCCGGTATTGTTCGGGGACGACCTGCAACAATTTCATTTCGACTTCGAGCGGCGTTTTGCCGGTGGCAAGCCCAGTGCGATTGCCAACGCGGAAGATGTGGGTGTCCACTGCGATGGTGGGTTCGCCGAATGCAATATTGAGCACGACATTTGCCGTCTTGCGACCGACGCCGGGTAAGGCTTCAAGCGCTTCGCGGTCATGCGGGACTTTCCCGCTGTGTTGCGCGACGAGCAGCTTCGACAACGCCACCACGTTTTTGGCCTTCATGCGGTAAAGGCCGATCGTCTTGATCAGATCGCGGAGTTGCGCCTCGCCGAGCTCGATCATCTTCTCCGGCGTATCGGCGAGCTTGAACAAAGCCGGGGTCGCTTTATTCACGCCGGCATCGGTGGCCTGCGCCGACAGCACCACGGCGACCAACAGCGTGAACGGATTGATGTGGGCCAATTCGCCGCGCGGGGTGGGATTGGCGGCGGCAAAGCGGCGGAACGCTTCGGTGATCTCCGCACTTGTCCATTGCGGCAGTTCCCCATCGGCGGCTTTGCGATCGCCGGCGAGACGGGCCTTGGCGCTCTTGACCCGCGCGGCCTTGCCTTTGCGCGCCGTAGCGATCCGTTGCCGGGCGGTTTTGCGCGCCGCCGCATTTTTCGTCAGGTTTTTTGCCATCGGGTTTTTCGTATAATGGGCACGATGAATACCGACAATAACAGCAGCGGGCAGGCGGCGGTCGACCCGAAAATCTTTGCCGCGATCATCACCCCGCACCGTTCGCTCGGCCCCCGCGGTTTTCTGATCTTGATGCTTTGCCTCGGTGTCTTGAGCTTCGTCTCGGGTATCGTCTTCGTCTCGATCGGCGCCTGGCCGGTATTCGGTTTCTTCGGGCTTGACGTGCTGCTCGTCTACTTTGCATTCCGCGCCAATTACCGCACCGCGCGCGCCTACGAGGAGGTGACCGTTACCGCTTCGGAATTGACGCTGCGCAAAGTCAGCCATCGCGGCCGCCTCCGGCAATGGACGCTCAACCCGCTGTGGGTACGCCTTGAGCGCATCGTGCACGAGGAGTTCGGCGTCCAGCGGCTGTTCCTGGTATCCCATGGCCGCCGACTGGCGATTGCCGGATTTTTGAGTCCCGCCGAAAAGGCGAGCTTTGCGCGCGCATTGAACAATGCGCTCGGCGAAGCCAAGCGCGGCCCGACCAGGACCATTGGCTAAGGATCGAAAGACGCGCAATCTGGCCGTGGCGGCCCCTCCCTTCGCGCTGCGGCGATGTAAAAAGAGCGTCAGAAATCGGGTGGTTTGGGGCACCTTGGCGCCATAGATCGGGAGCAAATGATGGAGATAGCCATGTTGTCGCCCGACCGCATTTTCGATTCGACACCCTTGTCCCAAGCCGCCGCCGATTACGAGGTGGTGCGCCGCGCCATTGGACATATCCGCGGCCATTGGCGTGAACAGCCGGAAATCGAGGCCATCGCCGAGGCCGCCGGCGTCACGCCGACCGAACTGCACCACCTGTTCCGCCGCTGGGCTGGGCTGACGCCCAAGGCCTTTGTGCAAGCGCTGACGCTCGATGGCGCCCGCCAGCTCCTGCGCGATTCGGCGAGTGTGCTCGATGCGACCTATGAGGTTGGCCTGTCCGGACCCGGCCGCCTGCACGATTTGTTCGTGACCCACGAAGCCATGTCGCCCGGCGAATGGAAATCGGGCGGCGAAGGCCTGACCATGTATTTCGGCTTTCAGCCCTCCCCGTTCGGCAAGGCGCTGATCATGGCGACCGACCGCGGGCTTGCCGGGCTTGCTTTTGCCGATGCCGGCGAGGAAGCCGCCACGCTCGCCGACATGAAGCGGCGCTGGCCGAAGGGGCATTACGTCGAGAACCCGGCCCGCACGGCGCCGATCGGCAAGCGCGTTTTCGACAGCAACCAATGGCGGCAGGAACAGCCATTGCGCGTCGTTCTGATCGGCACCGATTGGGAAGTGCGGGTCTGGGAAGCGCTTTTGCGAATCCCGATGGGACGACTCGCCACCTATTCGGGACTTGCCGGCAAAGTATCGCGCCCGGCCGCCGCGCGCGCGGTCGGCGCCGCCGTCGGCAGAAACCCGATCGCCTTCGTTGTGCCGTGCCATCGCGTCATCGGCAAGGCCGGCGAACTGACCGGCTATCATTGGGGCCTGACCCGCAAGCGCGCGATGCTCGGCTGGGAGGCTGGGCAAGTCGCCGCCGCGGCCTGACGCCGCCGCACCTCCGATTGACGATGCAGCGGCAATCCGTAATACCCGTCGCATCTTGATCGAAGGCATTGTGTGATGGCGCGACGGCGGCCGGTGATGCTGGTCATTCTGGATGGCTGGGGCTGGCGCGAGGATCCGCGCGACAACGCCGTTCGCCAGGCGAAGACACCGAATTTCGACCGGCTGTGGCAGAGCGGCCCGCACGGATTTCTGCACACGTCCGGCAAGGATGTCGGCCTCCCCGACGGGCAGATGGGCAATTCTGAAGTCGGGCATCTCAATATCGGCGCCGGCCGCGTGGTCACGCAGGACCTGCCCCGCATCGACAATGCGATCGCCAACGGTGAAGTCGAACGCGCGCCGGCGCTCGTCCACCTTATCGAAAAACTCAAGGCAAGCCGCGGCACCTGTCATGTCATCGGCTTGGTCTCGCCCGGCGGCGTGCATTCGCATCAGGACCACGCCGTGGCGCTCGCCAAGATCCTCGACCGAGCGGGCGTCTCGGTTGCGGTTCACGCCATCAGCGACGGGCGTGACACGCCGCCGCAATCGGCGGCCGACGACATCAGACGGCTGCGCGCCGCGCTGCCGCGATCGGCGCAGATCGCCAGCGTATGCGGTCGCTACTATGCGATGGACCGCGACAAACGCTGGGACCGCGTCGAGAAGGCTTACAAAGCGATGGTCGATGCCGACGCGCCGCGCTTTGCCGATGCGCCGGCCGCGATCGCCGCTGCCTATGCAGAAAAAAAGTTCGACGAATTCATCGTGCCTGCGGTCGTCGGCGATTACGACGGCATGAAGGACGGCGATGGCCTGCTGTGTTTCAATTTCCGCGCCGATCGCGTGCGCGAAATTCTTGGCGCCGTGCTCGACCCGGATTTTTCCGCTTTCCCGCGCAAACGCGTGGTTCGGTTCGCCGCCGCAATCGGCATGGCGCAATACAGCGAAGAGCTCGACAAACTGGTGGAGACGATTTTCCCGCCGCAGAGCCTCACCAATGTGCTTGGCGAAGTGGTGGCCGATGCCGGGCGCACGCAGCTGCGCATGGCGGAGACGGAAAAGTATCCGCACGTCACCTATTTCCTCAACGGCGGTCGCGAGGAGCAGTACAGCGGCGAAGACCGCATCATGGTGCCTTCGCCGAAGGTCGCCACCTACGACTTGCAGCCGGAAATGTCGGCGCCGGAACTGACCGACAAGGCGGTCACAGCGATCAATTCCGGCAAATACGACCTGATCGTTCTCAACTACGCCAATCCCGACATGGTCGGTCACACCGGCAGCCTGCCGGCTGCGATCAAGGCGGTCGAGACCGTCGATGCCGGGCTCGGCCGCATTACCGAAGCAGTACAGAAATCCGGCGGCGCCTTGCTGGTTACCGCCGATCACGGCAATTGCGAATTGATGCGCGACCCGCAGACCGGCGGCCCGCATACCGCGCACACGACCAGTCCCGTACCGCTTCTCTTAACGGGCGCTGGCGATCGCGCGCTGGTGGCAGAAGGACGCCTCGCCGATGTCGCGCCGACTTTGTTGGAATTGATGGAATTGCCCAAGCCGCAGGAGATGACCGGCCGCTCGCTCCTGCGCGGCGAGAGCGGCTAGTGCGTGTACTTCGTAAGCACGTTAGTTGAGCATGCTACTGCTAATTGTGAGGCTTCATTTCGGATAATTTTTTTGCAGTATCGGTGATCATCTTTATTCGTCGTTGCAGTTTGATTTGCAGATCGTTGATGTTCACTTTGTCTGTCACGCGATAAGCATTGCCGACGCGTTCCACAAAACCGCCCTTCACTAAGTCTTGCAGACGTCTCAGCACCGCTCCCCGCGGCAGTTTGAGCGCTTGCGCGATTTGACTTGCGCGGGCCGGTGAACACATGACGGTGCGAAGAAATACGTAAATGCCAATAGTTCGAAGCGTCAAACTATCGCTCTGCGCCGCGAACTCGGTGCCGTAGTCGTCTGTTATCGTCCGCAGCAGCCCCAGATACAGGCGAGAAACGAGCATACGTTCGCGTGCTAATTCAATACGCGACGGCGGCCTGCCCTCCGCGATCAAGACAAAATCCGAGCTGTGATCCGCCCAAATGTCGTTATGCGCTTCGGCTTGCGACCAGGCTTCTTGATTTTCGCTTGGAACCGACATGGATGATTCTCCAAGCCCAGCCCCAAACGGCATTTTACGTCCACTGATTCGTTAGTGCCAGCGATTGGCTGAAATTTGCAGGACTTTGGATTTGATTCAGATCAAAAAGGAACTCTGCGTCCTCAAAATAACGAAACAGAGATGTGGTGCCGGCTTTGGGGCATAAACGAAAACAAGTTCTAGTGCTCGGCTCATTACTCGATCACCTCGTCAGCGGTCGCCAGCAGTGACGCCGGAACAGCGAGATCGAGCTTCTTGGCTGTCCGTAAGTTCACCACCAACTCGAATTTTGTCGGCTGCTCGATCGGCAGGTCGGCCGGTCGGGTGCCCTTGAGGATCTTGTCCACGTAGCTTGCCGCGCGGCGGAACAAATCGTTGCGATCCACACCATAGCTCATCAGCCCGCCGACGGCGGCAACAAGCGTGACGAATTCGCGTCGGCTGCGTCCTACTAGATATCCTTCAGCCCCAACACGTCTGCCATCGAATAAAGCCCCGGTTTCTTGCCGCGCGCCCAGAGCGCCGCATGCAGCGCGCCACGAGCGAAGATCATGCGGTCCTCGGCGCGGTGCGTGAGCTCCACGCGCTCCGCGGGTCCGGCAAAAATAACGGAATGCTCGCCGACCACCGTACCGCCGCGCAGCGAGGCAAAGCCGATATCGCCGGCACAACGCGCGCCGGTCATGCCGTCGCGGCCGCGGACCGAATGCTGAGCCAGGTCGATACCGCGGCCTGCGGCAGCGGCGCGGCCGAGCATCAGCGCCGTGCCGGAGGGCGCATCGATTTTCTTGTTGTGATGCATTTCGACGATCTCGACGTCGTAATCGTCGTTGAGCGTCTTGGCGACGCGTTTCACCAAAGCCGCGAGCAAATTGACGCCCAGGCTCATATTGCCGGATTTGACAATGGTCGCGCGCGTTGCCGCCTTGGCGATCACCGCTTCATCTTCCGCGGAATGGCCGGTGGTGCCGATGACATGCACTAGGCCAGCCTGCGCCGCCAGTTCGGCGAAGACCAGCGTCGCCGCGGGAATGGTGAACTCAATGAGCGCATCCACCTGCTTGAGAAGCAGAGCCGCATCGGCAGCTACGGCAATGCCGTTTTTGCCCAGACCAGCCAATTCGCCGGCGTCGCGGCCAATCACTGCTGAATCCGGCGCATCGACCGCGCCGGCGAGGCTCACGCCTTTGGTCGCCACAACGGCATGGATAAGGGTGCGGCCCATGCGCCCGCCGGCGCCGGCAATCACCACCCTCAGATCCGAAGCTGCCCCGGCCATGTCCGTGCCATGTCTGTTCCGCGCTGTTCGAGGGGCGGTATAGCGGGGCGCCGTGCGTGCAGCAACACGCCTTCACCTTGTTAAAACTTTGCGCCGTCATAACCCTCGACAATCACGACATCGGCCTCGGCCTTGCCGGCGCGGATTTCCTTGGCGGCGCGATATCCGGGTGAATGATAACAGGCAAGCGCGGCGTCGTAGCTGGGAAATTCGAGAACGACGATGCGACTGCGCGCCTTGCCCTCCATGACCTCGCACTTGCCCCCACGCACAAGATAGCGCGCGCCGAACTCGCCGAACGGCGCCTGGTTGGCAGCGAGATATGGCTTGTAGGCTTCCGCGTCAGGTACATCGACCTGGACGAGCCAATAGCCTTTTTTGTTTGCGGCCGGGGGCGGCGCATGCGCCGGCGGCTGCGGGCCGTCGTAGCCTTCGACGACGACGAAATCGCACACCGAGTGCGGCAACCGCAACGGCCGCGCGCGCTGATATTCCGCCGAGCGGTAGCAGGTGAGCGCGGTCGCATAGTCCGGAAACTCACGCAACACGCAACGGGTGCGGGCGCGACCTTCGACCACTTCCATTTTGCCGCCGCGCACTAGCGCGACGCCGTGATACTTCTCGTGCGCCGGCGGCGTCGCCGCCATGTAGGCCTTGTAGCCTTCGGGATTGCTGACATCGATCTGCGGAATCCAATAGCCTTTGGGCATCTGCTTGCGCTCCTTGCTAGTGTTTGCGCTCCCTTGGCCGGCTATTCAATCCTTCGGCGTGGCGCGGGCGATCTCGGCAACTATCGCTTCGGCCGCAGCTCTCGGATCCGATGCGGCAATGATCGGACGTCCCACAACCAGATAATCCGCGCCGGCGTTTATTGCGTTTCCTGGCGTTGCGATCCGCTTCTGGTCACCGGCGTCAGCGCCAGCCGGGCGAATGCCGGGCGTCACCAGGACGAGCTTGTTCTTCACCGCCCCGCGCAGCGTGGCGACTTCCTCGGGCGAACAAACGATCCCGTCCACGCCGATCTCGCATGCCTGCTCGGCCCGCAGCAGTGCGAGCTCGCGCACCGTTGCGGCATAGCCGGCTTTGGCGAGATCGGCGTCGCTTAGCGACGTGAGCACGGTCACGGCGAGAATCCGCAACCCGCTTTCGCGCGCCTCGACCGCGGCATGCATGACCTGCGGAAAAGCATGTACGGTCAGAAAATTTGCGCCCAGCCGCGCGACGCTTTTCACGCCTGCCGCGATCGTGTTGCCGATGTCATGAAGCTTGAGATCGAGAAAGACCCGCTTGCCCGATTGCACGAGCTTTGGCGCGTAATCGAGGCCGCCGGCAAAGGCGAGCTGATATCCGATCTTGTAGAACGAGACGCTATCGCCGAGGCTCGCCACCACGCTCTGCGCGGCGTCCACCGACGGCACATCGAGTGCAACAATCAAGCGATCGCGCGGCTCCATCCCGGTTTCCTCGGCATCCTCGTCCTGTTCAATTCATCAGGCCGGCGAGCTCGACCAGCCGGCGCATGGATGATTTGAGCGCGTTTGCAAGCGCCTCATCTTTCAAATTGTCCATTTCATTGAAGGCAAGCTCGGCGCGCGGCACGCTGACTTGCTCCGGAATGACTAGGGCGCCGCAGCCGAGCTCGAGAATTTGCCGCAGCGCTATCATCGAGCGAATGCCGCCTCCGCCGCCGCTCGTCGCCGAGCCAAGCGCGAAAATGCGGCCTTTGAAAGCGGCGTAGGTCGGCTCGCCGCGCTCGCGGACGCGCGAAACCCAGTCGATCGCGTTCTTCAGGAGCGGGGTGACCGAGGCACTATATTCCGGGCTGGTGATGAAAACGCCGCGGTGGGCCATGAGCATTTGCTTGAGCTTGACGGCGGCAGCCGGCGGCCCCGACGCGCCGGCCGCCAGATCGGCGTCGAACAGCGGCAGCTCATAATCCTCAAGCGAGATGCGTGTCACATCGGCGTCGAGCAAGGAGAGCTCCTTGGCTGCGAGCGCGGCGAGCCGCGCATTTTGCGAGCCGGTGCGCAGCGAGCCGGGGATCACGAGAATCCGGGGAGCAGACATGAAAGGCAGATGTCAGAGATCAGATGTCAGAGATCAGATGTAAAGCTTTCTTGCCGAACCGTCATCTGACATCTGACTGCCGATAGATCCAGACCCGCGCGGGCGGAATGTTCATCCAGATGCGCTCGGAGGCTTCCACGGAAAATCCGCCGAGCCGTTTGGGCAGCGGCGAGGCAACCGAATAGGTAAATTGCACGAACGGCCCGCCCGGCGCCATGAGATCGAAGGCGTCGCGAATGAGACGCAAACGCAGCGCAATCGGTTTGGTGATCAGCGGCAGCCCGGAGACCACCGCCGCAGCGGGCTGCAACAGCAAGGTTTCGAGCATCCGGCGCATGCTGTAGGCGTCGCCCTGCACCAACATGGCTTCCGGGTAGCGTGCGCGCAAAATACGGCAGAACACCGGGTTGGATTCCACCAGCACCAGCCGCGCAGGACTGACGCCGGCCTCCACCAGCGCATCGGTCACAGGGCCGGTGCCCGGTCCCAATTCCACGACCGGGCCGATCAATTTCGGATCGACATAGCGCGCCATAGCGCGCGCCAGTAGTTTGCCGGACGGCGTCACCGCCCCCGTCGACAAGGGCCGTTCGAACCAGGAGCGGATGAAGCGGACTTCATCGTCGAGCCGAATGCCGCGCTTGAGTTCGAAGCGTTTTATCTGCAACTCGATTTTGCGCCCAAGGCCGTCGCGCTTTTGCTCGAACAGCCGAATCTGGCGCTCGATCTTGCGCTCGATAATAGATTTTCGGACTTCAAGGAGGCGCAGCTGCCGCCCGATTTTACGTTCGAACGATTGCAGGGCGGGCAATGGCATTGGCAGTGGCATAGGCATCCACGCGACAAAGACTGAAGGTTATTTAAAACATCTCACCGCTAAAAACCATATGGGGGACTCACGCGGCGCCAGCGCGGCCGCCGAGGCCATCCAGGAACTCTTTGACCTTGCCAAGGAATCCGGAGGATTCGGGCTGCGTCTCGTTCGACGAGAGGCGTTCGAATTCGGCCAACAATTCGCGCTGTCTCTTGGTGAGCTTCTGCGGTGTTTCAACCACCACCTGGACATACATGTCGCCGCTCTGGCGCGAGCGCAGCACCGGCATTCCCTTGCCGCCGAGGCGGAAGCGCCGGCCGGATTGCGTGCCTTCCGGCACTTTCACCTTGGTCTTGCCACCGTCGATGGTCGGTACTTGGAATTCGCCGCCGACCGCCGCCGTCACCATCGACACGGGAACGCGGCAGTGCAGATCGGCGCCTTCGCGCTGAAAGAACGGATGCGCGCCGATCGAGAGAAAAATGTAGAGATCGCCCGCCGGACCGCCGCGCACGCCGGCCTCGCCCTCGCCGGCAAGCCGGATGCGGGTGCCGTCCTCGACGCCGGCCGGAATGTTCACCGCGAGCGTGCGTTCGCGGGACACGCGGCCGGAGCCGCTGCACGACGCGCACGGCGTGTCGATCGATTGGCCGCGGCCGTGGCAATTCGGGCACGTCCGTTCCAGTGTGAAGAAGCCCTGGGCGTGGCGCACTCGGCCGTGACCGCCGCACATCGGACAAGTCTTCGGCTTGGTGCCGGCCTTGGCGCCGGAGCCGGAACATGCTTCGCAAGTCACCGGCGTCGGGATGCGGATCTGCGCATTCTTGCCGATGAATGCTTCCTGAAGTGTAATCTCCATATTGTAGCGCAGATCGGCGCCGCGCTCGCGGCCGCTTGAGCGCCCGCGTCCCCCCGCCATTCCGAAAATGCCTTCGAACAGATCGGAGAATGTCGTGCTAAAATCGGCGCCGAAACCCGCACCGCCGCCCATGCCGTGCTCGAAGGCGGCATGACCAAACCGGTCATAGGCGGCACGCTTGTCCGGGTCTTTGAGGACCTCGTAGGCTTCGTTGATTTCTTTGAAACGGTGCTCGGACGTCTTGTCGCCGGGATTGCGATCCGGATGGTACTGCATCGCATATTTGCGAAATGCAGCTTTGATTTCGCCGTCGCTCGCTGTGCGGTCGATTGCCAAGGTCTCGTAATAGCAGCGCTTGGCCATCCCTTAATCCTCACCCGATCGATACCGGCGTAACCAAGAACAAGCACCCCCGTTTAGCCTTTCGGGGGTGCCATTCTGATAATCGCGACGGCATCTAGCGCCCTCGCCGCATCAAGCGGACTTTTTGTTCTTCTTATCGTCGTCGACTTCGGTAAACTCGGCGTCGACGACGTCTTCTTTCTTGCCGTCGCCGCCCGCAGTTTCACCGCCGCCGCTACCACCGCCGGCCTGCTGCTCCGCGGCCTGCTTATACATCGCTTCGCCGAGCTTCATCGAAGCCTGCGCCAGCGCATTGGTCTTCGTCGTGATCGCGTCGGCGTCGTCGCCCTTCAACGCCTCCTTCAGATCGGCCATGGCGTTCTCGATTGCGCGCCGGTCGGCATCGCCCACCTTGGAGCCGTGCTCGGCAAGCGCCTTCTCGGTCGAGTGGACCAGCGCTTCGGCATGGTTCTTGGCTTCGACCTGCGCCTTGCGCTTCTTGTCTTCCTCGGCGTGAGCTTCGGCGTCCTTGACCATCTTCTGGATGTCGGCCTCCGACAGGCCGCCCGAAGCCTGGATGCGGATCTGCTGCTCCTTGCCGGTGCCCTTGTCCTTCGCCGAGACGTTGACGATGCCGTTGGCGTCGATGTCGAAAGTGACCTCGATCTGCGGCACGCCGCGCGGTGCCGGCGGAATGCCGATCAGGTCAAACTGGCCGAGCAATTTGTTGTCGGCCGCCATTTCGCGCTCGCCCTGGAAGACACGGATCGTCACTGCTGTCTGGCCGTCTTCGGCCGTGGAGAACACCTGGCTCTTCTTGGTCGGGATCGTGGTATTGCGATCGATAAGCCGGGTGAACACGCCGCCAAGCGTCTCGATGCCGAGCGACAGCGGCGTCACATCGAGCAGGAGTACGTCCTTGACGTCGCCTTGCAGCACGCCCGCCTGGATCGCAGCGCCGACCGCCACGACTTCGTCGGGGTTGACGCCCTTGTGCGGCTCCTTGCCGAACAATTGTTTCACGACTTCCTGCACCTTCGGCATGCGCGTCATGCCGCCGACCAGGACGACTTCGTTGATCTCCGCCGCTGACAGGCTGGCGTCCTTGAGCGCCTGCTTGCAGGGTTCGATGGTTTTCTGGACGAGATCGTCGACCAGCGCCTCGAACTTGGCGCGGGTGAGCTTCATCGTCAGGTGCTTTGGCCCGGCCGCATCGGCGGTGATGAAGGGCAGATTGATTTCGGTCTGCGTCGTCGACGACAGCTCGATCTTCGCCTTCTCGGCCGATTCCTTGAGCCGCTGCAAAGCGAGTTTGTCACGGCGCAGATCGATGCCCTGCTCTTTCTGGAATTCGTCGGCGAGATAATTGACAAGCCGCATGTCGAAGTCTTCGCCGCCGAGGAACGTATCCCCGTTGGTCGACTTCACCTCAAACACGCCGTCGCCGATTTCGAGGATCGAAATATCGAACGTGCCGCCGCCGAGGTCATAGACCGCGATCGTGCCGGTCTTGTTCTTGTCAAGGCCGTAGGCAAGCGCGGCCGCGGTCGGCTCGTTGATGATGCGCAGGACTTCGAGCCCGGCAATCTTGCCGGCGTCCTTGGTGGCCTGGCGTTGGGCGTCGTTGAAATACGCCGGAACGGTGATCACCGCCTGCTCGACCTTGGTGCCGAGATAGGCTTCCGCCGTCTCCTTCATTTTTTGCAGTACGAAAGCGGAAATTTGCGAAGGCGAATAAGTCTTGCCCTCGGCCTCCACCCAAGCGTCGCCGTTGGAGGCGCGCACAATCTTGTATGGGACGAGCTTCTTGTCCTTCTCCACCATCGGGTCGTCATAACGACGGCCGATCAGGCGCTTTACCGCGAAAATGGTGCGCTCGGGATTGGTGACCGCCTGGCGTTTCGCCGGCTGGCCGACCAGCCGCTCGCCCTCGTCCGTAAAAGCCACGATGGAGGGCGTCGTGCGCATACCCTCTGCGTTCTCGATGACCTTCGGCGTCTTGCCTTCCATGACGGCGACGCAAGAATTGGTCGTCCCGAGATCGATACCAATGACCTTGGCCATGGTCGTATATCCTCTCCTTTGCGGCAGGTCGGGCCGGCCCATCAGGCGCCCTTAAGTCCGACCCCCTTAACTCACTCATCGCCTCGGCGGTCCGAAACGGGCTGCGCGAGGCGATTTCCCTTGGCTCATATAGGAGGGCATCATCGGCCCGCAAGTCAGGATTCTCCGCATCATCGCGGCCGCAGTCACGGTGGCCGCGACCGGGCATCCGGGGATCGGACAGAGCCTCCCGGCGCGGCCAAGTCGGCCATAGATTGATCCTGCCGAGGCAGAGTGGTTCAGCGTGAAAGGCCGCCGATGAAAGGAATGAGCGTGTCTGTCGGCGCTTCGGGTGCGCGGCTTTATCCGGAATATTTCAGCCACGATGCGCAGGCGGCTATTGTTGCGGCCATCCGTGGCATCCTGGCAGTGGCGCCGCTCTATACGGCACGCATGCCGAGATCTGGCCGGCCGATGTCGGTCGGCATGTCCAATTGCGGCTCATTGGGCTGGTTTTCGGACGAGGCCGGTTATCGATACCACAATGTCCATCCGCAAACCGGCAGCCCCTGGCCCGCCATTCCGGACGTGCTGCTGCAATTATGGGCCGACGTCGGGCAATATCCGCACGCACCGGAGGCTTGCTTAATCAACTATTACGGGCCGCAGGCAAGAATGGGTCTGCATCAAGACCGCGACGAAGCTGATTTTGCCGCCCCGGTCGTTTCGGTCTCGCTCGGCGATGCCTGCTTGTTTCGCATAGGCGGGGACAAACGAGGCGATCCGACCCGGTCGTTCCGCCTCAATTCCGGCGATGTGCTGGTTATGGGTGGCGATGCGCGGCTCGCCTTCCATGGTGTCGACCGCATCTATGCGGGGACATCCACCTTGCTCGGCGAGGGTGGACGGATCAATCTGACCATACGGCGGGTAACGCGCCCGCAGAAGCCGGCTTGAAACCAGTTACACGGCCGCGCAGCCGGCCAACCAGACCTCAAGCGAATGGAATTTGCAGTCACCGTAAGCTCCCGATCACGCCAGAGCGCGATTGGCGGCGCGATCGCCGCGACGCGGCCCTACGCGTTTGTTCTGTTGGCGACGGCACTCTCCCTGATTGCCGGCATAGCCGAGACCTCCGCGGCTGAGCCGGTATTCCCGACCGGCTCGCGCCTTGGCCTCGTGCCGCCACCGGCAATGGTGGCAAGCCGTGCCTTTCAAGGCTTCCAAGACCCCGGCACAAACGCCACGATTCTGCTCACCACATTACCCGCGGCCGCCTACGAGCAGTTCGACAAGTCGATGATTCCGGATGCCATGAAGAAGCAAGGCATCACCGTCGAGCACCGCACGCCAATCGAGCTTACCGACGGCAAAGGCTTCGTGCTCAGCGGCCGGGAGACAACCGACAAACAGCACTTCCGCAAATGGATGCTCATCGCATCTATCGGCGACGTCACGGCGCTCGTGCACTTTCAGGTGCCGGAACAGGATACGACCTATTCAGAGCAGACTGTGCGCGCGATATTTGCCACGCTTGCGGTGCGCGAACGCGTGCCCGATGCCGAGCAACTGAGCCTCGTTCCGTTCAGGATCGGCGAACTGGCCGGCTTTCGCATTGAAGAGGTCGTGCCCGGCCGCGGCATCGTGTTGGTGGACCTGCCGCCCGATGAGAGCCCCAGCGATCCCAATGCGACAGCCAAGGCACGCCTGTTCATCGCGGCAATGCCTGGCGGCCCGGGCGAACCCGGCGAGCGCGATAATTTCGCTCGGGTGGCTTTCAGCCAGATCAGCGGAATCAAAGAAGTGCAGCTGCAAGACGGCGGTCCGCTTCGCATTGGCGGTCAGCCGGGATACCAGATCCTTGCCAAGGCCAAAGACGCCGGGACTGGGACCGACGTCATGGTCGTGCAGTGGCTTCGCTTCGGCTCGGGTGGGTTCTTGCGGATGATCGGCGTTGCACGCGCCGATACCTGGACGGAAATGTTCGGGCGCCTGCGCAGCGTGCGCGACAGCATAAACTGATCGCCGCTCAGCTTTTTTTTGCCGCCGACGTTTTCGCCGTATTGTCGTTGTCGTTGCCGGCGGACGCTGGCGCCGTTTTCGGTCCGCCTTTTGACACGCCGACCAAGGCTGGCCGCAGCACGCGGTCGCCGAGCATGTAGCCGGGCTGAACGACTTGGACGACGCTGCCGGCGGGCACTGTCGCATCGGGAATTTCGAACATCGCCTGATGAACGTTCGGGTCGAATTTTTCGCCCTGCGGCGTGAATTGGCGGACGCCGTTCTTCTCCAACGCCTTCAATAATTCGCGCTCGGTCAGCTCGACGCCTTCGATGAGCGATTTGACGGAGCTCTCCGCACTCTCGCGCAGTTCCGGCGTCACCGTATCGAGCGCCCGACGCATATTGTCGGCAACGACCAAGAGATCGCGCGCGAAGGAGGTGACGCTGTAGAGGCGCGAATCGGCAACTTCACGCTCGGTGCGCTTGCGCAGGTTTTCCATTTCCGCAAGCGCGCGCAACAGCCGATCTTTGGTCTCGGTATGCTCGCGCTCGAGCGCCGTGGACTGCTGCGCCGGCTGCTCGGATGCATCGGCCGATGCTTGGGCGACTTCCTCGGCGCCACCGGTTTGATCGGTCATCTCTGAATACCGTCCAAAACTATGGTCCTGAAACGGACGCACCGGACAGGGTCCGGTGTTGGGGTTGGTTCAACCAGTGCCCCGCATATCAGGGCTGAAGCAGCAAAAATCAAGCGGAATGCCCGGTCAGCCGCCCAGCAGCTTGCTCACCACCTTGGCCGTATAATCGACCATCGGAACGATACGGGCGTAGTTGAGCCGGGTCGGCCCGATCACGCCGAGCACCCCCACAATGTGCCCGGAGGCGTCACGATAAGGCGCCACGATGGTGGAGGAACCCGACAGCGAAAACAGCTTGTTTTCCGAGCCGATAAAGATGCGCACGCCTTCGGCCTGTTCGGCGCGGCCGAGCAGATCGATGACCTCGCGCCGCGTCTCGAGATCGTCGAACAACAGGCGTACCCGCTCGAGGTCGGCGAGCGCCTTGAGATCCTCGAGCAGATGCGCCTGACCGCGCACGATCAGTTTGCGCTCTTCTTGCTCGCCGCCCGACCAGCTCGCCAAACCCTCGGCCACGATCTTCTGGGTCAATTGGTCGAGCTGCGCCTCGCTCTCCTTGAGCGCGCGTTCGATCTCCGCCTTGACCTCATTGAGCGTATGGCCGCGGATGCGCGGATTGAGAAAATTGCTGGCCTCGGTCAGCGCCGAAGTCGGCAAGCCGATCGGAATATTGACGACGCGATTCTCGACCTGGCCGTCCTCGCCGACCAGGACCACCATGGCGCGCTCGGGTTCGAGCCGGACGAATTCGATATGCTTGAGCCGCGGATTCGCTTTGGCCGTGAGCACAACGCCGGCGGCGCGGCTCAAGCCGGAAAGCAGGCCCGAAGCCTCGGTAAGCACCGCTTCGACCGATTTGACCTGACCCGACGCGGCGACCTGCGCTTCGATCGCCTTGCGGTCGGCCTCCGTGAGATCGCCAATCTGCATCAAAGCATCGACAAAGAACCGCAGTCCGACTTCGGTCGGCAAACGGCCGGCCGAGGTGTGCGGGGCATAAACGAGGCCGAGCTGTTCGAGGTCGGACATGACATTGCGCACCGACGCCGGCGACAAGGTCATGGGCAGGATGCGCGACAGATTGCGCGAACCGACCGGCTCGCCGGTCGCAAAATAGCTCTCGACGATCAGGCGAAAGATCTCGCGCGAACGCTCGTTGAGCTGAGCGAGGCTTACTTGCGTCGCGCCTAGCGGAAGGTTGTGGCTGGACAAGGCTTCGCTCCGCACCTTTAGCCGAATTCTGTCCGGTTATTTATCATTCCGCTGCTGCCATCGCACGGGAGCGCGGCCCAGCGCGCAACAACGCCATCAATTTACGGGATGAATCGAAATCTTCCAGCCTGCCGACGGCATGGATTACCTCCTCGATGCCGCTCTGCGGTAGCACGGCCGCAGCATAGTTGCGAAACTTCTGCTCCACTTGCGCGCGCGACAGCGGATTTTCAAACGAGCCGAGCGGGTGGTCGCAGCGCGCGGCGAGCGAGGTGCCGTCGCCAAGAATTATTTCGATCTTGGCTTGGGAGCCGCTGACGCTCGAATCGGCGCGGACGTCAACCTTATCCGCGGCGAAGGCGCGGAGTGCCGGATCGTCGTAGCGCTCGGGGGCGAATTGCGCCAGGTTCAGCGCTCGGTCATGCAAGACCGCCGCCGCCGCATAGTGGGCGGACAACAGCGCCTCGAATTTCCCTTTGTAGGTCGCAAAGCCGCCATGCATGTCGAAGGCGCTTTGACTAAGCCCCACGGCGATGCGGCGCACGCACGCCGGCGTCACATCGTGTTTGTGCAACAGATCGAACAGGGCCGTATTCATCCCCTGGATCAAAGTCGCTGACGGCCACAGTCGCAGTGCGATCCGCTCCAGCTCGTAACAGCGACCGAGCTCGGCGACTGCGGCTTCCGGTTTGCCGCCGCCGACATAGGCGTTGTAGAGCCCACCATCTTTCGCAGTCAGAAACTCGCGCGTGGCGACGAAATTCTGTTGCGCCAACAGCGCCGCCAGAAGACCTGAGACCGCGCCGCGGCACTGATGAAATTTTACCGTCGGCGTGCCCCAGGCGGCGAAAGTGCCGCCGGCCTGGCTGCCCGCGAGCGCAAACGCCCGCGCCATCGCATCGGCCTCGAATTTCAGAAGCGAGCCGACCGCTGCAGCGGCGCCGAACGGGCCGATTATGCCGGGCCCGTGCCAGCCGCGCGCGCGGAACGCCGGATAATCGAGGCCAAGCCCAATGCGTGTCGTCACTTCGCAACCAGTGGCGATCGCCACGAGCAGATCGCGACCGGAAACATCGTCGCGCTCCGCTATGGCGAGCGCGGGCGGCACGATTTCCGGAGTGACGTGCGTCATGGTCGCGCGATGCACGTCGCACATCGTGACTGCGGTGATCAGATAACCGTTGAACAGCGTGGCGCCGACCAGCGACAAGTGCCCGCCGGCGATCACGCTTGATTCGCTGCCCTCGGCGAGAGCCGACGCCAGGGCCGCGACTTGGCGGGTTTCTTCGCCTTGATGACCGGCGACCGCGCACGCGAGCGCGTCCAAAATCAGATTCTTGCAATGCTCACGGCTGCGCTCGGGCAAATCGTCAAATCGCAGCCGCGCGGCGAATTCGGCCAATAAACGGGTCACGTCCGGTGTCGCTTGCTCCGCCATCGGCTCTCCTTAAAGCTCCGCCTTGGAGCTCCAGCTCGGGTGCGCCGGAGCGTAGCGGCAACACAAGCAGGCTGGCAATCGCGGCCCGCCCCTCTTGCCATTTTGCGTCAATTGCTCGCCCGGAGTGTGATCGGCAAGCAGGGCACATTGCCGCTGTCTCTTGTGCGCCCCATCCTTTCCCAACTACAAAGTTGCACCAGTCCAATTTGGTCCTTTATGGGCGTAAGCTGCCGGCGCAGTGGTGCCGGCAACATCGCATACAGACCCGGAGCAATGCATGCGGCCGAGCCACCGACAGCCTGACGAACTGCGCGCCGTGTCGCTCGAGCGCGGCGTGGTCAAATATGCGGAGGGCTCGTGTTTCGTAAAATTCGGCGACACCCATGTGCTGGTGACCGCCACCGTTGAAGATCGGTTGCCACCGTGGCTCAAAGGCCAGGCGCGCGGATGGATCACCGCCGAATACGGGATGTTACCGCGCGCGACGCTCGAACGCACCCGCCGCGAAGCGGCAAGCGGCAAGCAAAACGGCCGCACGGTCGAGATCCAACGCCTGATCGGGCGCAGTCTACGCAGCATCGTCGACCTCAAAGCGCTCGGCGAGCGGCAGATCACCATCGATTGCGACGTGATCCAGGCCGACGGCGGCACGCGCACGGCCTCCATCACCGGCGCCTGGATCGCGCTTTACGATTGCCTGGCTTGGATGAAAGCGCGCCAGATGACCGAGATCGAGGTTTTGCGCGACCATGTCGCGGCGATTTCTTGCGGGGTGTGTTCCGGCGTTGCCGTGCTTGATCTCGACTATGCGGAGGATTCGCAGGCCGACACCGACGCCAATTTCGTCCTCACCGGTTCGGGCAATATCGTCGAGGTTCAGGCGACCGCGGAGAAAATTCCGTTCACCGAAGCGCAGTTCGGCGCCCTGCTGGCGCTGGCGCGCAAGGGCGTCGCCAAGCTGGTCGATTTGCAGAAGATGGCAGTGCTGTGAGGTCGGACGACAGAGGTCAGATGTCGGAGGACGGATGGTTAACGCTGAGGCGCCGAAGGGTTCAGACAGCCATCTGACATCTGGTATCCGTCCTCTGACCTCCGATCATTTGGTGATTGCAACGCATAATCCGGGCAAGCTTGCCGAAATGCGCGAACTGCTGGCGCCGTACCGCATTACGGTTAAATCGGCCGGTGAGCTGGACTTGGTCGAGCCTGACGAGAACGGAATGACATTCGGCGAAAACGCTTGCATCAAAGCCGAAGCCGCCGCGCACGCCGCCCGGTTGCCGGCGCTTGCCGACGATTCCGGACTTGCAGTCCAGGCGCTCGACGGCGCGCCCGGCATTCACTCGGCGCGGTGGGCCGGCCCTAATCGCGATTTCGGCCGCGCAATGAAGAGGATCGAACAGCAGTTGCGGGCCCGCGACGCGACGACGCCGGCGCAGCGACGGGCGCATTTCGTCTCGGCGCTATGCCTTGCCTGGCCGGACGGCCATACGGAAGCATTCGAGGCGCGCGTTGCCGGCACGCTAGTGTGGCCGCCGCGCGGCACCCGCGGTTTCGGCTACGATCCAATGTTTTTGCCCGATGGCCAGCAACGGACCTTTGGCGAAATGTCGAGCGAGGAAAAACACGGATTGCCGCCGCGCGGCAAAGGCCTGTCGCATCGCGCCCGCGCTTTCATGAAGCTCGCGGAGGCTTGCCTTGACCGGCGCTGACCAATCCTTGTCCGCGGCGCCTGCGGCTGTCGAGAACGAACAGGCGTTCGGCGTCTATGTGCATTGGCCGTTCTGCCTGTCGAAATGTCCGTATTGCGATTTCAACAGCCATGTCCGGCGCGAAGCGATCGACGAGCCGCGTTGGATCCGCGCGTTTGCCGCCGAAATCGCGGCGACGGCAGCGCGCATATCAAGCCGCACGGTCTCCAGTATCTTTTTCGGCGGCGGCACGCCGTCGCTGATGCGGCCGGCGACAGTCGACGCCGTGCTCGATGCGGTGGCGCGGCATTGGCGACTGGCCGATGACGTCGAGATCACGCTCGAAGCCAATCCGACCAGCGTCGAGGCCGAGCGGTTTCGCGGTTATCGCGTGGCCGGCGTCAATCGTGTGTCGCTTGGCGTGCAGGCGCTCGATGATGGCGTGCTCCTTGCGCTTGGCCGCACCCATTCCGCGCGCGAAGCGCTTGACGCGGTCGCCATCGCACGCGCCGCGTTCGACCGCTATTCATTCGACCTGATCTATGCGCGGCCGCAACAAACAGTCGAGCAATGGTCGAGTGAGCTTCGCAGCGCGTTGGCGCAAGCCGGCGAACATGTTTCGCTCTATCAGCTCACGATCGAGCCGGAGACGCCCTACGCCCAACTGCATGCCGCCGGCAAATTGCCTGTGCCGGACAAGGACACGGCGCGCGCGCTCTTCGAGGTGACCCAGGAGATCTGTGCCGCACAAGGCCTGCCGGCCTACGAGATTTCAAATCATGCGCGGGCCGGCGGCGAATGCCGGCACAACCTGATCTATTGGCGAGGCCACGAATATGCGGGGATCGGGCCGGGCGCCCATGGCCGGCTCGATATTGCCGGCGATCGCCACGCCACCGCCACGGAGAAGCGCCCGGAGGCCTGGCTCGCCCGCGTTGAACAGAGCGGCGACGGGCTGGTGAGCGATGAGATACTGACTTTGGCGGAAAGAGCCGATGAGTTTCTGCTGATGGGACTCCGCCTCGCCGAAGGTATCGATCCCAAGCGTTACGAACAGATCGCGGGCCGATCCCTGCAAACCAAGCGCATTGCATTCTTGCACCAGCACGGCTTTGTCGAGACGACGCGTGGCGGCCGCTTGCGGGCGACCCCCACAGGTATGCCGGTGCTCGATTCGGTCGTCGCCGATCTCGCCGCCTAGATACGAACGCCACGCGCCCATGATGCAGGCGCGGCGAATCTAAATCCCAGATCCGCTAAAGCTGCGTAACGGTGGCGAGACAATCTGGGCCCCGGTAGTCGAGACGCGGAGCACCGCCAGGCCGCGTTCATTAGTACCGTCGGCGCGGAAGCGAAACAGCCCGTCGATTCCGGTGAAGCCCGAGGGATTGGTGAGCACCTGCTGCGAGAACCGTTGCGGGCCTTGCGTCTTCACGAGCGCGGCGACGAGCGCGACTGCGTCATACGCCAATGTCGCGGTGCGGACCGGATCCTGGTTGTAACGGGAACGATAGCGCGCCGAGAAGTTTCGATAGCCGACGCCATCGGCCGCCGCATACCAGCCGCCGTCGAGCGCAGGAGCGGCGTAAATGCGCGGATCGTCCCACAAGCCGGTGCCGAGCAATTGCAGGCGTTTTACGTTCACCCCGTCGGCCACCAGCGCCTGAGCAACATCCGGCACTGCATCGCCGCCATCGGGGATGAACAGGCTATCAGCGCGGGCCGAAGCTTGGGCGACGCTGCGAATGGGATTGGCCATCGCGGCCTTGTCGTGCGGGTAGCGTTCGATCGCAACAATCTGGCTCCCGCTGCGGCGGGACACCGCTTGCTTGAACGCCGCCTCGACCACTGTGCCGTAGGCATTGTCGGGAATGAGCGCGACATAGGATCGCTTCCCGGTCGATGCCGCATATTGCACGATGCGATCGACATCGGATTCGGGCAGGAAACTCAACAGATAAACACCGTTCGAAGCGACATTGGCGTCGGTCGAAAACGCGATCACCGGCACATTGCGCGCACGCGCCACTTGGGCGACGAAGCCGACCGATTGCGCAAACAACGGCCCGAGGATGATCTCCGCGCCTTCCTCGATTGCCTGTTGCGCCCCGAGGCGGGCCGCCTCGGCGGTGCCGCCGTCGTCTTTGACCAGGAGCGCAATGTTGGGATTGTTGAACTCGGCAATCGCCATTTCCGCGGCATTGCGCATGGCTTGGCCGGCGACGCCGGCATTGCCCGGCGCGGACAGCGGCAGAATGAGTCCGGCTTTCACCTGGCCGCCGCCGATCGTTGCGCTTTGCGGCGCTTGCGCGCTTTGCGGCGGCGACGCCGAGGACAGCGATTGCAAGCTTTGCGAGCAGCCGGCGATTAGCGTGCCGGCAGTGGCGAGCAGGCCCGCAATCGCGCGGCGCCGTGTCGGCAAAGCCGCCGAGCCCTTAACCTGCACCAGCGCGGACACGGCAGTTCTCTCCACGGCGGCCCCGAGCACCAATAACCATACGGCACCGCCAATTCGACATATTGGCGGCGAATTGTTAACCGGATGAAAAAGATAGCGAATTTACCATGCCCGTGACCAGCTCCGTGACCAGTCCTGTGACGTTTGGCGAAACCGAGATTAGAGTGCCGGCGATGAGTGTCACGGTCCGCAATTCGGCGCGCCAGAATCCTCTGCACCGCAACGAAGGCGCGCTCGGCTCCTTTGTCATCGCCGACCAGCCGATTCAAGGTTCACGGCTCGCCCCGGGGCTCTATCTCGTCGCCACCCCGATCGGCAATCTCGGCGATATCACGCTGCGCGCGCTGCAAGCGCTCGCAGGCGCCGACCTCATTGCCTGCGAGGACACCCGCGTCACGCGCAAATTGCTCGACCGCTACGCCATCGCAACCCCACTCACGCCATATCACGACCACAACGCCGCCAAGGCACGGCCGGCGCTGTTGCGCCGGCTGGGTGAAGGCGCCGCCATTGCGCTCGTCTCCGATGCCGGCACGCCCCTCGTTTCCGATCCTGGCTACAAGCTGGTGCGTGCCGCGCAGGATGCCGGGCATCTAGTGACTGCCCTTCCGGGCGCTTCCGCCGTCCTGGCCGCGCTCTCGGTCGCAGGATTGCCGACCGATCAATTCTTCTTCGGCGGATTTCTGCCGCCGAAAGCCGCGGCGCGGTGCGCCCGCATCGCCGAGCTCGCGCGTATCCGATCGACGCTCATCCTGTTCGAGACCGGGCCGCGCATTGCGGCGACCCTTGCCGATCTCGCCGCCGGGCTCGGCAGCGAGCGCGAGGCGGCTTGGTGCCGGGAACTGACCAAACTGCATGAAGAGATCAAGCGCGGCGACCTTGCCGCACTTGCGCAAGCATGCGCCGGCAAGCACTTGCGCGGCGAGATCGTCATCGTGATCGCGCCGCCTCAAGCCGAGGCGCTGGTAAGCGTGGCGGATGCCGAGAGCCTCTTGCGCGATGCGCTTGCGCGGCTCTCGGTGAAAGACGCCGTCAACGAAGTAGCGCATGTCACCGGCCGCCCACGCCGCGAAATTTATTGTGCCGCGCTAGCGCTAAGCAAAGACGGCAAAAATGGCGCGCCGCGCTGAGCTGCTTAAGCCAATAAAGCCGGCGCGGCGGCCCGAGCGGGTCGAGGCGTTTTCATCGCGGACTGTCGGCCGAGAGCCGCGCCGCGCTTTTGTTGATCGCCAAAGCCTATCCCATCCTGGCCCGGCGCTGGAAACCCCGTTCGGCGAAATCGACATTGTCGCGCGCCGCCGCGGCGTTCTGGTCTTTGTCGAGGTCAAGACGCGCGCCAGCATGGATGCGGCGCTGGAGGCCGTGACCGAACGAGGCAGCGCATCCTGGCCGCCGCCGGGCTGTGGCTCGCACGCCATCCACGGCACGCCAATGGCGAAATCCGCTTCGATGTCATTGTCATCACGCCCGGCAGATTGCCGCGCCACATCGTCAATGCTTTCATTGCGGAGGCTGAACGTCGGGGCTGAAAAGCGCCAGCCGGCTGCCTTGCGAGCGGCGCATCGGTTAACTGCAAACCGGACTTTGCTTACAACGGGCTTGGACGCGATTAGCTACTGCCGCACAATCACCAACTCGCCAGTCGAAACAGCCAGGCGGATTAGAAACAGATGAGCTTGAACGTCGCCGTGCAGATGGATCCGATCGAGCGGATCAATATCGGCGGCGATTCCACATTTGCGCTGCTCCTTGAAGCACAGCGGCGCGGCCATACGCTGTCCTATTACACGCCCGACCAGCTCGTGATGCTGGACGGCAAAGTGTCGGCGACGGTGCGGCCGCTGTCGGTGCGCGACAAAGCCGGCGAGCATTCCACGCTCGGCGACGCGCGTTTCGTGGCGCTGACCTCGTTCGACGTCGTGCTGTTGCGCCAGGACCCGCCCTTCGACCTCGCCTACATCACCTCCACGCATATGCTCGAACGCATCCAGCCGCAGACGCTCGTCGTCAACGACCCGGCGCAGGTGCGCAACGCACCGGAAAAGGTGTTCGTCACCGAATTTCCCGATCTGATGCCGCCGACGCTGGTGACGCGCGACCTCGCCGCAATCAAAAAATTTCGCGTCACGCACGGCGACATCGTGATGAAGCCGCTTTACGGCAAAGGCGGCGAGGCCGTATTCCGGCTCGCTGGCGAGGATCTCAATTTCGGCTCGCTCTACGACTTGTTCGCCACCACGTTCCGCGAGCCCTGGGTGGTGCAGAAATTCCTGCCGGCGGTAAAGGACGGCGATAAGCGCATCATCCTGGTCGACGGCGAATTCGCCGGCGCGGTCAATCGCATTCCAGCGGCGGACGATCTGCGCTCGAACATGGTGCGCGGCGGCATACCGAAGGCGACCGATCTGTCGGCGCGAGAGTGCGAAATCTGCGCCCGGCTCGGGCCCGCTTTGCGCGAGCGGCGGCTCCTCTTTGTCGGCATCGACGTGATCGGCGGCTTTCTCACCGAGATCAACGTCACCTCGCCAACCGGCATCCGCGCGGTGAAAAACTTCGGCGGCGCCGACATCGCGGCGCTGATCTGGGATAAGATCGAAGCACAGCGGAAGCGCCGGGCCTGAACAGTTTCTTACGCTATCCCGCAGGAAAGCCCGACGGCAGCGGGCTCGCGCTCTTGCGCGAGGCGGCCGAGGCGATGCGGCTCACCGCCCGCGGCTATTATCGCGTGCTGCGCGTCGCCCGTACGCTTGCCGACCTCGACGGCGCCGACAAAGTCGGCCGCGTGCATCTGGCGGAAGCTTTGTCCTATCGCGCGCTGACCGACGAGATCAGGCGCGCGGCGTAGGCGCCGGCGCGCCCTCATGCTTTGCCGTTTAGCCCGACCCGTTGCCGTGGACCGAGCCGCGCATGCCGATGGCGGAGAGAAACTCCTGGCGCGTCTCGGCATGATCGCGGAACACGCCGAGCATGCGGCTCGTCACCATGGTGACGCCCGGCTTGTGCACACCGCGCGTGGTCATGCACTGGTGCGTCGCTTCGGTCACGACCGCAACGCCATGGGGTTTAAGTACATGGTCCAGACAAGAGGCGATCTCGGCCGTCATCTTCTCCTGGATCTGGAGGCGGCGGGCAAAGACCTCGACCAGCCGCGCCAGTTTGGAAATGCCGACAACGCGATTGCGCGGCAAATAGCCGATATGGACGCGGCCGATGATCGGCGCCAGATGGTGTTCGCAATGCGATTCAAAACGGATGTCGCGCAGCACCACAACTTCGTCATAGCCGCCGGTTTCCTCGAATGTGCGCTTGAGGTAATCGCGCGGATTGTCCTTGTAGCCGGCGAACCATTCTTCGTAGGCACGCACGACACGCGCCGGCGTGGCGAGGAGCCCTTCGCGCCCCGGGTCATCGCCGGCCCAACGAATGAGCGTGCGCACCGCCTCTTCAGCGTCAGCGCGCGACGGCCGCGCGGCGCGGTTGACCACCGCCGCCTTGCCGCGGCCAGGTTTGTTACCAACAGGCTTGTCCATGAATCCTTCTCCGGCCGAGCATCCGGTCGATATTGCCAATGGGCGCGTCGGCGATTGCAGTCAATAAAGCATCAACCTCTCACAAGCGGCGCAGCGCTACCTCTTCGACCCGGTGACTTTCGCTCTTCTTCAGGATGAGATCGGCGCGCGGACGGGTCGGCACAATATTCTCGTGCAGGTTAACAAGATTGATGCGATTCCAGATGTCGGTTGCGGTTTCGATGGCTTCGCTATCAGTCAACCGCGCATAGCGGTGGAAATAGGATTTCGGATCGGCGAAAGCGGTGCCGCGCAATGTCAGAAAGCGCGTGACATACCAGGACAGCAGCACATCCTCGTCGGCATCGATATAGACCGAGAAGTCGAAAAAGTCGGAGACGAACGGCACGGCTTTGCCGTCCTGCGGCAAACGCCCGGTTTGCAGGACGTTCAGTCCTTCGACAATCAGGATGTCCGGCCGATCAATCTCGATCCATACATTGGGGACAACGTCGTAGACGAGATGCGAATAGAGCGGCGCGTGCACCGGCCGCCGCCCGGCTTTGATGTCCGAGAGAAAGCGCAGCAAAGCGGGAAGATCGTAGCTTTCGGGAAATCCTTTTTTGTCCATCAGCCCTTCGCGCTCGAGCACCGCGTTCGGATACAGAAACCCGTCGGTGGTGAGAAGATCGACCTTGGGCACATTGGGCCAGCGCGCCAGCAAGGCTTGCAAGACGCGGGCGGTGGTCGATTTGCCAACCGCGACCGAACCGCCGACGCCGATGATATACGGCGTCTTCGCGTCCTCGGTACCAAGAAACGCCTGCTGGGCACCAAACAGCCTTTGCATCGCCGCAACATAGAACGACAAGAGGCGCGACAGCGGTAGATAGATTTCCTCCACCTCCGACATGTCGAGCCGGTCGTGCATCGAGCGCAGCCGCGATACCTCCACCGGCTTGAGCGTCATCGGCGTGTCCTCGCGATGCATCGCCCATTCCGCGCGTGAGAACACGCGGTAAGGGGACACGTCCTGTTGGGTGCGCTGCTCCATCGAATGCTCTTTAGCCGCCGCTCTCTGCCGATCTTTTATTGCCCGCTCTTGTCTCAGCCGCTTTTGCGTGCCGCCTTTTCCGCAAGACCCGACTGATGGCTGCGCGCAGTGAGTTCGGCCTCGACCTCGTCGAGCGAAATGCCGCGGGCGTGCAGCAGCACCAACAGATGGTAAATGACGTCGGCGGCTTCCCTAACCAGGCCTTCGCGGTCGTCACTGACAGCCGCAATCGCGGCCTCGACGGCTTCCTCGCCGAACTTCTTGGCGCATTGGTCGACGCCGCGATCGAGCAGCTTGCGGGTATAGGACACCTCGGCGCTCTCGCCGGCTCGCTCCCGCACGCGCTTTTCCAGATCGCGGATCGTGAAATTCGCCATTTACACACGTCCTTCCGTCCGAGTTCCATATCATCTCCCCCGCCCAGCCGGGAGAGGCAGATTACGGATCGAGCCGGACCGGAAGACCCGCTGCAGCCATATATTCCTTGGCTTGGCGGACGGAATACTCGCCAAAATGAAAGATCGAGGCGGCAAGCACGGCGGCGGCATGGCCGTCGCGGATGCCTTCGACAAAATGGTCGAGCTTGCCCACGCCGCCAGAGGCAATCACCGGCACCGGCACGGCATCCGCCACCGCGCGCGTGAGCGCGAGGTCGAAGCCCTGCCGCGTGCCGTCGCGGTCCATGGACGTGAGCAGAATTTCCCCGGCGCCGAGCTTCACGACCTCACGCGCATAGGCGACGGCATCGATACCGGTCGGATTGCGGCCGCCATGGGTGAAAATCTCCCACCCGTCCGGTTCGTCCGGCTTTGACACCCGCTTGGCGTCAATGGCCACGACGATGCACTGGTCGCCGAACTTCTCCGCCGCCTCTTTGACAAAGCTGCGCCGAGCCACGGCGGCGGTATTGATCGACACTTTGTCGGCGCCCGACGTCAGCAGCGCGCGAATGTCGTCGATGGTGCGGATGCCGCCGCCGACGGTCAACGGCATGAAGCAAGCCTCTGCGGTGCGCCGCACCACATCGAGCATGATGCCGCGGTTCTCATGGCTCGCGGTTATGTCGAGAAAAGTCAGTTCGTCGGCGCCGGCCTCGTCATAGGCGATCGATGCCGCGACCGGATCGCCGGCATCGCGCAGATTGACAAAATTGACGCCCTTGACGACGCGGCCGTCTTTGACGTCGAGGCAGGGAATGAGGCGGACCTTGAACATTGCGTGTCGAAACTAAGCCGTGGGCTGCGCCTCGCGCAGGAGCGCGAGCGCCGCCGCCGCATCGAGCCGGCCGTCATAGAGGGCGCGGCCGACGATCGCACCTTCAAGCTTGCGCGCGCGTGGCGCAACGAGTGCGCGCACATCTGCCACCGAAGCGAGCCCGCCCGAAGCAATGACCGGGATCGAGACCTGCTCGGCGAGCGCGATCGTCGCGTCGAGATTGAGGCCCTTCAGCATGCCGTCGCGGTCGACATCGGTGTAGACAATGGCGGCGACGCCGGCATCTTCGAAGCGCCGGGCGACTTCGATTGCCGAGAACTGCGACGTTTGCGACCAGCCTTCGACGGCAACTTTGCCGTCGCGTGCGTCCAAAGCGACTGCGATGCGCTGCGGAAAGGCGCGCGCCGCCGCCGTTACGAAAGCCGGATCCCGCACCGCCGCCGTGCCGATGATCACCCGCCTGATGCCCTTGGCGAGCCAGGCGTCGATCGTGGCGCGGTCGCGGATGCCGCCGCCGAGCTGCACTGGAATCTTCACCGCAGCGAGAATGCGCTCGACTGCCGCCGCGTTGACCGGCTTGCCGGCAAAGGCGCCGTCGAGATCGACCAGATGGAGATAAGCAAAACCTTGCCGCTCGAAGGCTTGCGCTTGTGCGGCCGGGTCGCGGCTGAACACGGTGGCCCGTGTCATGTCGCCTTGCTGCAAGCGGACGGCTTCGCCGTTCTTGAGATCGATGGCGGGAAACAGGATCACGGCTGCCACTTCAGAAAATTTGCAATCAGCGCCAGGCCGAGCTTTTGGCTCTTCTCGGGGTGGAATTGCGTGCCGACGATGTTGTCGCGCCCGACGATGGCTGTAATTGGCCCGCCGTAATCAGCTTCGGCGATCAAATCCCGGCGCTGCGCCGGATTAAGCGCAAAGGAGTGCACGAAATAGGCGTGCCGGCCCTGCGGCCCGAGCGACAAGCCTTCGACCAGTGGGTGCGGACGCAGCACATTGAGCGTATTCCAGCCCATATGCGGAATCTTCAAATTCGCATCGCACGGCGTGATCCGATCGACTTCGCCGGCGATCCAGCCGAGGCCTTCGACCACTTCATATTCGCGCCCGCGCTCGGCAAGAAGCTGCATGCCGACGCAAATGCCGAAAAACGGCCGGCCCTTGCCGCGCACGGCCTGTTCGAGCGCTTCGACCATTCCCGGAACCGCGTCGAGCCCGCGCCGACAATCGGCAAAGGCGCCGACGCCAGGCAATACGACGCGATCGGCACGCGCCACGATCTCGGGATCGCGCGTTACGGCGATTGGCCGATCCAACCCGCTCTCATGGGCGGCGCGTTCGAACGCTTTCGCCGCCGAATGCAAGTTGCCCGAACCATAGTCGACGATAGCGACGCTCACCGATGCGCTCCGGGTTCGGGAAAGAGCCCGATCACGCCACTGGCTTCGCCAGCCGAGGCGGAACGCGGCGCGGAAGCTGGCCTGGAAGCACCGGGCGCGTTCGGCGGTGCGGTGCGGCCAGCAGCGCCCTGGCGTATCCAGCCGTCGAAAAACCGGCGTTCTGCATCTTCGAGGCGGTCGCCGGTGACCACGCCGACATTGTGCCAGCGCCGTCGAGCGAGCTTGAAGCGCCGTAGCGTGCCGGCCTCCAGCCCGACGAGCAGCGAGATTGAGAAATCCACGATCGCATACGCCGCCCACGACGCGCCGAGCGCACGCAACAGCACATCCATTCCTGCGACGACGACCAGATAGACGATCAGCGCCAGCCATAGTCGATGCCACAGCATCCACAATGGCGTGAGCAGAAAAGCCCACCACGAGAAGCCATCGCGCACGAATACAAAGCGATCGGGATCGGCCGCGGTTCCGGCGGCGCGTAATGGCGGCTGATGGACGGTATAGACAGACATCGCGACGTCTTTCAGCTTGCTGGGCGATCTTGCGGAAACGTTCGTTTCCCGATCGGAATCTAGTCGCCGAGCCGACCTTTGGTAGAAGGCACTTCGCCGGCGGCGCGCGGGTCAAGGGCCACGGCGGCGCGCAAAGCCCGCGCCAGGCCCTTAAAACACGATTCAGCAATGTGGTGATCATTGCTGCCGTAGAGGGTCGCCACGTGCAGCGTCACGCCCGCGTTCATTGCGAAAGCGCGAAACCATTCTTCGACCAGTTCGGTATCGAACGGCCCCACTTTGGCGCGCCCGAATTTCACTTTGAACACCAGACACGGCCGGCCGGAAATGTCGAGCGCGACGCGCGTGAGCGCCTCATCCATCGGCACGTGCACGTCGGCGTAGCGCGTGATGCCTTTCATGTCGCCGAGCGCCTCTTTGAGCGCCTGGCCGAGCGCGATCCCGACATCCTCGGTGGTGTGGTGCTGATCGATGTGCAGATCGCCCTTGGCTTTGACACGCAGATCAATGCGCGAATGCCGGGCCAACAAGTCGAGCATGTGGTCGAGAAAGCCGATGCCGGTCGCGATCGAAGACGCGCCGGTGCCATCGAGATCGACGGCGATCTCGACGTCGGTTTCCTTGGTCTTGCGCGCCACCGCGCCCTTACGCATTTGCCTACTCCCGGCCAGCCGTCGTTTGCGCCTTAAGGCGGGCCTTTTATCAGGGCCGATCTCGACCCGCCACTGCCGCCGCCACGCATTTGCAATGGCCGCGCGCTACTCTTAAATCACTATTGAGTAAACGTTTTCCAGCTTTAGGCCCTCGAACCACATATACCGCTCATCCCTAATGTCATCGGCAGAAACGGGCCAAGGCGGCCCTTGGCACGGCACGACCATTCTGACGGTCCGCAAGGGCGGGCTGGTCGCCATCGGCGGCGACGGGCAGGTATCGATCGGCCAGACCATCATCAAAGCCAACGCCAAGAAGGTGCGCCGCCTCGGCGGCGGCGCCGTGATCGGAGGCTTTGCCGGGGCGACGGCGGACGCTTTTACGCTGTTCGAGCGGCTCGAATCCAAGCTCGAGCAGTATCCCGGTCAATTGACCCGCGCCGCTGTCGAACTCGCCAAGGACTGGCGCACCGATCGCTATCTGCGGCGGCTCGAAGCGATGATGATCGTTGCCGACAAAGACGTGTCGCTGGTGCTGACTGGCACCGGCGATGTGCTCGAGCCGGAGGCGGGCGTCGTCGGCATCGGCTCTGGCGGCAATTACGCGCTCGCCGCCGCACGAGCTCTGCTGGACGGGCCGCTCGATGCGGAAGCTATCGTGCGCCGCGCGCTCGATATCGCCGCCGAAATCTGTGTCTATACCAATCGCAATGTGACCGTAGAGACGTTGCAGGCGTGACAGATTTTTCTCCCCGCGAGATCGTTTCTGAGCTTGACCGCTTCATTGTCGGCCAGGCCGACGCCAAGCGCGCAGTGGCAATCGCGCTGCGCAATCGCTGGCGCCGTCTGCAACTCGATGAACGGCTCCGCGAGGAAGTGCTGCCGAAGAACATCCTGATGATCGGCCCGACCGGCGTCGGGAAAACAGAAATTTCCCGCCGCCTTGCCAGGCTCGCCGGCGCGCCGTTTCTCAAAGTCGAAGCGACCAAATTTACCGAAGTCGGCTATGTCGGCCGGGACGTCGAACAGATCGTGCGTGATCTGGTCGAGGTCGCCATCACCCTGACGCGGGAAAAGAAACGCAAGGATGTGCACGCGCGCGCGCAGCAGGCCGCCGAGAACCGTGTGCTCGACGCCTTGGTCGGAGCAAGTGCAAGCGCCTCGACCAAAGAAGCTTTCCGCAAGAAACTGCGCGCCAGCGAACTCAACGACAAGGAGATCGACATCGAGGTCCAAACCGGCGGTGGCGCTCTGCCCTTGTTCGATATTCCCGGTATGCCGGGCGCGCAAATGGGCGCGATCTCGATCGGTGATATTTTCGGCAAGCTCGGCGGCAACCGCACCAAGACCCGCCGTGTCACCGTAGCAGACTCCTACGACATTCTCATCAACGAGGAATCCGACAAGCTCTTGGATACAGAGCAGTTGACGCAAGAAGCGATCAAAGTCGTCGAAAACAACGGCATCGTCTTTCTCGACGAGATCGACAAGATTTGCGCGCGCGACGGCCGCATTGGTGCCGACGTTTCGCGCGAAGGCGTGCAACGCGATCTGTTGCCGCTGATCGAGGGCACCACGGTGGCCACCAAGCACGGGTCGGTCAAAACCGACCACATCCTTTTCATTGCATCGGGCGCCTTCCACATTTCGAAACCGTCGGATCTGCTACCCGAGCTGCAGGGCCGGCTGCCGATTCGCGTCGAGCTCAAGCCGCTGACGCGCGACGACTTCCGCCGCATTCTGACCGAGCCGGAAGCCTCGCTCATCAAGCAATATGTGGCGCTGATGGCGACCGAAGGCGTCACTCTCGAATTTTCCGAGGATGCGATCGACGCCGTGGCCGACGTCGCGGTGGCGGTGAATTCCAGCGTCGAGAATATCGGCGCGCGCCGGCTGCAAACGGTGATGGAGCGCGTGCTTGACGACGTCTCCTTCGGCGCACCGGACCGCTCGGGAGAAACCGTCAAGATCGATGCAGCTTACGTGCACAAGCACGTCGGCGACCTTGCCAAGAACGCCGATCTGAGCCGATTTATTTTGTGAACGAAGACTGCGAGTGGCGACTGGCCGGCAACGGCGTTCGTTTTAGCTCACCGCTGCAATATTCTATTGAGCCTGCTGCTCGCGGCTGATTTCGCGGATTGCCGCCATCCATTTCTCGACCTGGGCCAGCATGCGCAGATCGGCAGCGCCGCTATGCATCGAAGTGGAAGCGCGCGCCGACTTCGCGGCGATCACGACACTCTCGGACATTGGTTTTTTCCGACTGGTGATTTCGATTATCGAGATCGAGTGTCGCCGAGGACTTTGACTAATTCTTGCGTTTTCTCGGGCTTTCTCGTTGTTAAGGTTAGTAAAAGCGCACCGCAGCGTGAGGGCGTTGATCAGCGCGAGCGTCGCCGCAAGCGCAAATAAAGAGCGCCTTCACCGCCATGGCTGACATGGGCCTCCTCGAAGCTGACGATAAAGCGGCGGAACTCCGGCAGCGACAGCCACAGTGGGACTTGCCGCCGCAACACACCGCGCTCGCCATGTTCGTCTCTATGTTCGTCTCTTGCGGCCGTTCCGCCCCTTGCGGACGGCGCGGCGCTGCCGAGCCCTTTGCCGGTGACCACCAGCACCAGCTTTGCATCCTTCGCTTGCGCCTGGTGTAAAAAACGAATGAGCGCGGCATGCGCTTGTCTCTGTGTCATGCCATGCAAATCGAGCCGCGCGTCGATCGCGACGTGACCGCGCGTCACGCGCTGGCGCAAGCGGCGATCAAATTGAGTGAGCGCCGGCGGAGTTTTGGGTTTTGCCGTGTCGTGTTTGGCGGGCCGATCCAGTCTCGCCGCTGGGCGCGCTTGGTAAGCAGCGATTGGCTCATCGCCAGATAGACCGCGCCGCAATGGCGTGATCGCGCGCGCAAAACCTTGCCAGAGCGCCCGTTCTTCGTCGCTCAAGCGGCGGCGACTCATCGGCGCTGCCGGGCTGGGGGACTTGCTGCGGAGTTGGCCGTCGATTTGCTCGATCTGCCGTTTGAGCTGGCGTTCGCGCCAGCCGGCGTCGTCCCGGGCTTGGACTCGGGTTTGGGCTCGGGTTGGGGAGTGTCATCGGAGTCCGGCGCGGTCGGATCGGCCATGGCCCCGAAGCTCAAAGTGAACGGGCTGGGGCGCGCCGTCGGCAGCGGCACGTCGCTCCCGGCCGCCACCGGATCGAGCTCGCGCGGCAACAGCATAGTGAACGTGCCCGGATGCTTGATGCGACCCGCCATTCGCGCTGCCTCGTCGCCGGCGCCGAAATAAATATCGGCCCGCGCCGGACCGACGATCGCCGAACCGGTATCCTGCGCGATCATCAGGCGATCAAATTTCGTTCCTGCCTTCTGATTGGCTATCGGTAGCTCGGCCTGAATATAAAAAGGTGTGCCGTAGGCATGCAGCGCGCGATCGATCGCAATTGAACGTCCCGGCATCAACCGCACGTCCTGACCACCGACTGCTTCGTCTTCGGTTGCAAGATCGGTAATGCGGAAGAACACGTACGATTTGTTTTGCCGGCGAACCTCCTTGGCCGGGTCCGGATTGGCTTCCATCCAATCGCGAATGCTCTGCATCGACACCTGATCCCTGTTCATCATTTTTTGCTCGATGAGAACGCGGCCGACCGGCGTATAAGGCCAGCCATTGTGCGAATCGTAGTTGATGCGAAGGATGGCCCCATCCTCCAACCGAACGCGGGCCGAACCCTGAATCTGCGCGAACAGAACGTCGACCTGGCTGTGCAGGTAACAGATTTCGAGATGCCAGCCGTCGAGCGCGCCATCCTCGATCTGGCCGCGATCGTAATAGGGCACGATCTTGCGGCGGCCGACGCGCCGGCCGACAAAAACACCCTTGCTGGGAAAGGCATCGCCCAGTTTGCGCCGGCCGGCTGGCACCAGATTCGGCGGGCGGCGATAAAGCGGCGCGGTGAATTCGCCGGTGGGCACTCGTGAACCGGCAATGATGGGCTCGTAATAACCGGTCAGAAAGCCGTCCGTCTCGCCGAGCTTGCTTATGCGGATGGGGCGGAAATGAGTTTCGAAGAATTTCCTCGCGCCCTCCTCGTCGAGCGGAATGGCTTGACGCGCTTCTTCGCAAATACCCTTCAACGCGGCGGGAATGGCTGTGAGTTCCCGAGCCAGGCGCCGCCGAGCCTGGATCGAGCGGCAGCTTCCCAAAAAGGCGGCAAAGGCGGCTGCGTGATCGTCGGTGGTCCAGCCCTCCAGGCCGGTCCACTCGATCGGCTCGTATTGCGTGTCCGGCAAAATGATCGGCCAGTGGCCCTCGGCAAGCGCGACCTGTAGCGAGCCGGTCAGAGCGAGCAATATCGCAAGCAGGCAAAAGGTCAGATATCGCGCGGCAACCGGCCCCATCGCCAACGTCCCAACTTCATTGCCCAGCTTCTGTGGCGATAACTTTCCAATTGGGGTCGCGCGAGGAAATATCGCGGGCGAAGGTCCAGACGTCCGTCACGTCCGTTACCTTTTCGGCATTGCCGTCAATCACGGTGCCGCCGCGATCGCGGGTCGCTGAAATCAGCTTCGAAACGAAGCGTACCGTGATTTGCGCGGTGGTGCGGTTTCGCAGCTCGGCCGCGGTGATCGTCGAACCGTCGATCGAAACAAAGCGCGTTTCAGCGGTCTCGCTGCGGCGCTCGCGCTCGGTAATGGCCGCATCGAAGCCGTCAAAAACTTCCTTCGATAAGAGGCTTCGCAGTTGACGACGGTCGCCGGCGGCAAAGGCGGTCACGATCACCTCGTAAGCGGTGCGCGCGCCAGTGACGAAGTGCTGGGCATCGAAACTCCGGTCTGCGGCTGCGACGGCATCGAGGCCGGCGGCCACCGCCGACCCGCCTTCGGCGACATCCTTCCAGCGTTCCGCGGGCGAGGTTGCAGTTTCGGCGGGACGTTGCGCGGCATCGGGATTGCGCTGCGGCAGTGTCACGACCTTTTCGCCGGCCGGGCTGCGGACCGCATCGCGGGCCGAATACGGATCATAGGGCGGGCGCTCGCGGCCGGTCCGCTGCCCCAATACGCTGCGCAATCGCAGAAAAATGAACACTGCGAGGGCGAGGAAGATGATGGTGTAAATATCGAACACGTCGGCCATTCTATCCGCATCGCTGACGAGCGGGGCAACGGGATTCCGGGATCCGGTTCGAATGACCAAACCGCGGCAGGACACCCGGTTCCCGCTCTATGTAGGCATGCAGGTCAAGTCATCCAGTAGCCGGTCGCGTCAATGTGGCAAGCCGGCGCACAACATTAGACGATCGCCACCGCCGCGCCAATAATGCCGCTACCTGCCGCAAAGGGGCAGGCCGCCGGGTCGCCGCCGGCACGCCGGAGGGGCCTCGGCATCCCGCCATTGTTCGCGCCCGCACCGCATGTTAGCCACAGCCGCGAGGCAGTCCGGAGACATCGATGTCGATCACGAATGGCGGCCCTACGCCGCAACCGGGTAACCCGCAGATGCCGGTTCCACAAATCGGCGTCGTGATGCAATACGTGAAGGATTTCTCGTTCGAGAACCCGAACGCGCCCCGCTCTCTCACGCCCAACCCGCAACAGCCATCGATCAGGATCAATGTCGGCGTCGAGGCGACGCCCCTGACCGAAAACGAAATCGAGGTCTCGCTGCGACTCGACGGCAAAGCAGAAGTCCAGGGTTTTGTCCTGTTCGGTTTTGAGCTGCTTTATTCCGGCGCGTTTCGCATGATGAACGTGCCGCCGGAGAGCTTGCAGCCAACCGTCATGATTGAGTGCCCGCGGCTGTTGTTTCCGTTCGCGCGCGAAATCATTGCCACGGCCACGCGCAACGGCGGGTTTCCGCCTTTGATGCTTGAACCGGTCGACTTCGCCGCGCTCTATCGGGACCGGGTGGCCGCGGGGCAGCCTGCGGCGGCGCCGCCGCTCAATCTAAGCTGAGGTAATCGCGCCAGATCGCGTTCTCGCCAAGGCTGGCGATAAACCGGCGATGCGCCGCCTGCCCATCGGCCGTCAAACGCAACGGCAGCGGGACCGTTCGTTCAGGGACCACGATCATCTCGCCGGCTGCGAGGATCGGCGCCGTTTGTGACAGGATGAGCTGCGCCTGACGCGCGCCGATCAGCTCGACATAGACTTCCGCCAAGAGTTCGGCATCAAGCAATGCGCCGTGCTTGACGCGTCGAGAATTATCGATGGCGTACCGCGCGCATAGATCGTCGAGCCGGTTCGGGGCTCCGGGATGTTTGCGGCGAGCCAATAACAATGTGTCGATGATGCGATCGCGGCTTACCGGCCGCTGCCCGATGCGTTCGAGTTCGGAATTGAGGAAAGTGAGGTCGAACATGGCGTTATGCGCCACAAGCTGGGCGTTGCCGAGAAAATCGACGAGCTCACCGGCGCGATGTGCGAACAACGGCTGGTCTTTCAGAAAATCGATACTCAATCCATGAACTTGCAGCGCCGATTCCGGCATATCGCGTTCAGGATTGAAATAGCCATGGAACGTTTTACCGGTGGGGCACCGGTTGACGAGCTCGATGCAGCCGATTTCAACCAGGCGATCCCCGGAGAGCGGATCAAGCCCGGTGGTTTCGGTATCGAAGACAATCTCGCGCATAGTCGTCGCAGCCCGGTGCGAATCACCGGCGCCGCATTGTAGCGACATTTTGCAAAATGTCGCGAATTTGCGCGCGCGTGTGATCGAATCCTTGCGAGCTGTCCACGACGAAATCGGCGCGGCGCCGCTTCTCGGCATCGGGTATTTGCTTGGCGAGCAACGCGGCAAACTTTTCTTCCGTCATTCCGGGGCGGCCGAACGCACGCGCGCGCTGCATCTCAGCCGGCGCGGAAACCACGACGACTGCGTCGCAGCGCGATTCGGCCTCGGTTTCGAATAGTAGCGGGATGTCCACGACCACGACCGGCGCGCCGCGGGCCGCTGCCTCGGTCAAGAATTTTTGCCGTGAAGCGGTGACCAGCGGGTGAATGATGGCCTCAAGCCGGGCGAGCGCCGCCTCGTCGTTAAGGACCATCCCACCCAGCGCCTTGCGATCAACCTTGCCGTCAAGCGCGGACCCCGGGAACGCGCGCTCAATAAGCGGCACCGCTTCGCCCTCATAGAGCGCGTGCACGACGGCATCCGAATCGTGGACCGGCACCCCGCATTCGGCGAAGAATTTCGCCGCGGTCGATTTTCCCATGCCGAGAGAACCGGTGAGGCAGAGCACGAATGGTCGTTCGGCGGTCATTGAGCGAGGCACCCGATGCGGCGCAGAAACTCCAACGCTTGCAAGAGCGGTAGGCCAAGAACGGTGAAATAATCGCCTTCGATGCGCTCAAATAATTGCACGCCGGGACCTTCGAGCTGGTAGGCGCCCACACTCGCTGCCGCCGCCTCGCCGATCGCATCAAGGTAACGATCGAGAAAGCCTTCAGAGAAATTGCGCATGGTAAGCCGGGCTACGTCGACATATTCGGACAGGACCTTGCCATGCTGCACGAAGGCGATGGCCGAATGAAGTTCGTGGGTGCGGCCGCAGAGACTGCGCAGCTGCGCCCGCGCAGCATTCCGATCCGCGGGCTTGGAAAAACGCTCTGCACCAAGCGCCAATATCTGATCGGCGCCAAGCGTCAACCGCCCGGGAAATTGCCGCTCCACCGCGATGGCTTTTTCACGCGCCAACAGGGCCGCCATGAGACCAGGAGATTGGGCAATCGCGCTGGCTTCCAAACGCCGTTCATCGAGATTGGCCGGACGGACCTCGACCGGCACGCCGGCCGCTTCGAGCAACATCCGGCGCACATTGCTTTGCGATGCCAGAAGGAGCGGGGCGCCGGCATGCCAAAGGGCCATCGCTCGCCTCAAGAGACGTGGTGGCGCCGCCGCTCGACAAGATGCGCAAGCACTGCCGCGGCAGTCTCTTCAATCGAGCGGCGCGTTACGTCGATGAGCGGCCAATTATGCTTGGCGCATAAGCGGCGTGAGGCAGCGACTTCCTCGGCGACAGCTTGTCGATCGATATACTGATCGTCGTCACGATGTGCTTTGAGGCCCAGCAGGCGGTTTTGCCGGATCTGCACAATCCGCTCCGGCGTTGCGTAAAGACCAACCACCAGAGGATGCTTCAAAGATTCGACACGCGCCGGCAGTGGCACGCCCGGGACCAGGGGAACGTTCGCAGTTTTAACGCCGCGATTGGCAAGATAAATCGAAGTCGGCGTCTTTGACGTGCGCGAAACGCCGACGAGCACCACGTCGGCGTCTTCAAGATCGTCGATATGCTGCCCGTCGTCGTGCAGCATCGTGTAATTGAGCGCGTCGATACGGCGGAAATACTCGGCGTTGAGCGTGTGCTGTGCGCCAACTTTATGCGTGGATTCGGTGCCTAAATAGGAGTGGAACAGATGCAACACCGGGCCCAGAATCGATAAGCAGGGAAGCCCTAGCGCGCGGCATTTTTGTTCAAGCCGCGCGACCAGGTTTTCCTCGAGCAGCGTATACAGCACGATCCCCGGCGTCTCCTCGATTTCGACCAGGACCCGGTCGAGCTGCTTTTGCGTACGCACCAAGGGATGAACGTGCTCCACGGGCATAACCTTGGCATATTGAGCAGCGGCCGCCCGCGCGACAGTAATCAAGGTCTCGCCGGTCGAATCCGAGATTAGATGAAGATGGAAGTAGCCTGTCGTCTGCGCCATAGGTCGGTTGAATGGGGTCAGTTGAATGGGATCATCGGAACGGGCGGTAAAACCTGTTGACCATGCGGGAGAAGGGCACGCCCTTTTGACTAGTGCAACCCGATCGACCGGGATAAGTCGCCATTCATCCACACTACTAGCCGTCCCGTATTCTAATCGAATCGCCCGACACGGCATCGGTGATATGTGGACAGAAGCTTGAGAGCCAAGTGTAAAACGCCCACAAAACTGGCTCGGTGCCTTTGCCACTCATAATCAGTCACGCAAGCCAAGGCGATCTGGGGATATGTGGGCAAGCCGTGTACGGTCTGTGCAAGCCGATTTATGAGTCTAATCAACTGTTCAAGCACTACAACAGATTCTAAGACTCTATTTATTGGAGAAGTAAGACACGGCAGTCATGTCTGTGACTAAATCGCTTATGCGTACTCTGGCCGGCGAACGGCAAGCCATTCCGCCAATCTGGCTCATGCGGCAGGCTGGCAGATATCTGCCCGAATATCGCGAGATCAGGCAGAGCGTCGGTAACTTCCTGGACCTCTGCTTTAATCCGAAATTGGCGGCCGAAGTCACGTTGCAGCCGATCCGCCGCTTCGGCTTTGATGCCGCGATTATATTCTCCGACATTCTGGTCATTCCGCATGCGCTCGGACAGCGAGTCTCATTTTCCAAGGGCGATGGACCGCGATTGGATGGGATCACTGATGCAGCGGGTTTGCGTAAATTGCGGGCGCCCGATCAAGGCCGGCTGGAAGCAATCTATGAGACGATTCGGCGAGTCAAACAGCAATTACCGGATAACGTAGCTTTGCTTGGCTTCTGCGGCGCACCGTGGACCTTGGCGACATACATGATCGCCGGATCAGGAAGCTCCGATCAAATTCCCGCTCGGGAGTTTGCATACCGCTCGCCCGATCTATTCGACGTACTGATCGAGAAGCTAGTTCAAGCTTCAGCGGATTACTTGATCCGGCAGTTTGAAGCGGGAGCGGACGCCGTACAGATTTTCGACACCTGGGCCGGTGTGCTGTCGTCTGACGAATTCGACCGCTGCTGTATCGATCCTTGTGCGCGGATCGTCACGGGCGTTCGCAAGCAAATCCCGGCGGCCAAGATCATCGGCTTTCCGCGCGGCGCTGGCAGCAAGTTGCAGCGCTATATTTCGGCTGTTGCGGTCGACGCGGTTGGGCTTGACTGGACGATTGATCCTGCCTTCGCGCGCGATGAATTGCAGACGCGCAAGCCCATTCAAGGCAATCTCGATCCCGTCGCACTCTTGGCCGGCGGCCAAGCTCTCGATGGCGCTATCGATCACATCCTGCAGAACTTCGCAGCCGGACCGTTCATCTTCAACCTCGGCCATGGCGTGCTGCCGGACACGCCGGTGCGGCATGTCGAGCAATTGGTCAATCGTGTGCGCACCGCGAACTAAAGGATGAACTCTCCGCATGTATGAATGGGTCAAGGCCTTCCATATCATTGCGGTGATCGCCTGGGTCGCGGGAATGCTCTACCTGCCCCGGCTATTCGTCTATCACTGCGTGGCAGAAAAGGGCTCGGTGCAGTCGGAAACCTTCAAGGTCATGGAGCGGCGGCTCCTTCGCATAATCATCAACCCCGCCATAATTGCGACCTGGCTCTTGGGTCTCTGGCTGGCCTGGCACGGCCCTGATTCTCGCTACGGCTGGTTCGAATCAGGCTGGCTCGAGGCCAAGCTCGCGTTCGTTGTTGCACTATCCGCGCTCCAGGGCTTCGCCGCCCGTTGGGTGCGGGATTTCGCGGCCGACCGGAATCGGCATTCACAGAGATTTTATCGTCTTATCAACGAGATACCAGCGATTTTGATGGCGGCAATCGTTGTTCTTGCGGTCGTGAAACCGTTCTAGCGGTAACGCGTTGCTAACGCGAAATCCGGTTCGGCACTTGCCTGAAGTCCGGTCTTTTCTTATCTTCAGGCCATCCCACCAACGTAGGCGGATGCAGTTGCGTCTTGGCTCCAGCGAACTGGAGCCGCCAGTGCATCGGGTCCGGGGTCCCAAGCCCTCACAGCCCAAGACCCTTACAACCCAAGACCTGCGAACTTCCCGGCCGCCGGCGACGCACGTTTTGATTCCCGCCGCGGCCCAAATTTCCATAGGACATTCAATGCGGGAAATGAGACTGCAAGAACTCAAGACCAAGACTCCGGCGGAGCTTGTGTCTTTTGCCGAAGAGCTTGAGGTCGAGAACGCTTCGACCATGCGCAAGCAAGAGCTGATGTTCGGCATCCTCAAACAACTATCTGCACGCGAGACCGACATCGTCGGCGAAGGCGTGGTCGAAGTGCTTCCGGACGGCTTCGGCTTTCTGCGATCGCCGGAAGCCAATTACCTGCCCGGCCCCGATGACATCTACGTTTCGCCGTCGCAAATCCGCCGCTTCGGCTTGCGCACCGGCGACACGATCGACGGCCACATTCGCAGCCCGAAAGAAGGCGAGCGCTATTTCGCCCTCCTCAAAGTCAATTCGCTGAACTTCGAGGATCCGGAAAAGGCGCGCCACAAGGTCAATTTCGACAACTTGACGCCACTCTATCCCGATGAGTGGCTGAAGATGGAATACGAGGATCCGACCAAAAAGGATCTCTCGGCGCGCGTCATCGATATTGTCGCGCCGGTCGGCAAAGGACAACGCGCATTGATCGTGTCACCGCCGCGCACCGGCAAGACCGTGCTCTTACAAAACATCGCGCATTCCATCACGCACAATCATCCGGAATGCTATCTGATCGTCCTCTTGATCGATGAACGGCCCGAAGAAGTCACCGACATGCAGCGTTCGGTGAAGGGCGAGGTGATCTCGTCGACGTTTGACGAACCGGCGGTGCGCCACGTTCAGGTCGCCGAGATGGTGATCGAGAAGGCAAAGCGTCTGGTCGAGCACGGCCGCGACGTGGTCATCCTGCTCGATTCGATCACGCGGCTGGGCCGTGCCTACAACACCGTCGTGCCGTCCTCCGGCAAGGTGCTCACCGGCGGTGTCGACGCCAATGCCTTGCAACGGCCGAAGCGCTTTTTCGGTGCCGCGCGCAATATCGAGGAAGGCGGCTCGCTGACGATTATTGCCACCGCGCTGATCGACACCGGCAGCCGCATGGACGAAGTGATTTTCGAAGAGTTCAAGGGTACCGGCAATTCGGAACTGATCCTCGACCGCAAGGTCGCCGACAAGCGCACCTTCCCGGCCATGGACATCACCCGGTCCGGCACGCGCAAGGAAGAACTCTTGGTGCCACCGGATCAGCTCAAGAAAATGTACGTGCTGCGCCGCATCCTCAATCCGATGGGCACGATGGACGCGATCGACTTCCTGCTCGACAAGTTACGCAATACCAAAAACAACGGCGAGTTCTTCGACTCGATGAATACCTGATCGCGTATTGGGGTTTCAGCCGAGCCGCATTAGCGACAGCGGATTTCATTGATTGCCGCGGTCAAACCTGCCGCATCGCCTCGATTGCGCCGGTGAGGCCTTCGGGATCGGTGACCGGCAGCGAACAGGTCTCTCCGACACAGACGAAAGCTTGCGGCGCGCGTGCGGCGTCTAACTTCGCGCGTGCCGGATGTGAAGTCGGCAACGCTTCAGCCGAGCCTGCGTGCATCACGACGCGATCGAGCGGCGGCAGCCGTCGCGCCGCAGCGAGCAGCGCTTGCGCACCGGCGCCCTGCCCGGTCACCACGATTTCGGCCGCGCGCAGCCGCAGATCGATGGCGTTGAGCGTCGCCATGTGCATGTAGATATTCTCGGCTGCGAGCGGCGCGGTCGCAGCAATCAATCTGTCAGCCTTTTCGCGCCATTGGTTGTCGCCGGCTAGCACCACGAGGCGGATCAGATTCTGCGCGGCGACGGCGTTGTGGTTCGGCGTCGCCTCGTCCGTGGTGGCCGCCGGTCGAATCACAAGCCCTTCGGCATCGACCGCCGTCAGATAATAGGTGCCGGCATCCTGATTGATGTAATCGCGGTCCAGGGCATGCTGCCATTGCAGCGCCTGATCGAGATAGCGGGCCGCCCCGCTCGCTTCATGCAGCGCCAGCGCGGCGCGGATCATGGCTGCGAAGTCTGACGCGAGACCCGGAAATTTGAGCTGACCGGCACGCCAAGAATGGCCGAGCCGGTCGCCGCGCGTCATCATGCGCGCGATGAATTCAAACGCGCGCTGCGCGATGTCGAGCCAAGCGGGTTCGTCGAGCATGAGCGCCGCATCGGTGAGCGCGGCGATCATCATACCGTTCCAGTCGGCCAGCACCTTGTCATCGAGCCCCGGGCGCACTCGCATGGCGCGCGCCGAAAGTAGCTTTTCGCGCAAGCCCGCAAGTCGTGCCTCGTCGGTGTCGCTACGCGGCAGCGGCTTGAGCCGGTTGAGAATATTGTGGCCCTCAAAATTCCCGGCAGGCGTGACATCGTAATGGCGCGCGAAAAATTCGCCGTCCTCGACGCCGAGCTGCCGAATCACCTCATCGTAGGACCAGACATAGAATTTTCCTTCTTCGCCTTCCGAATCGGCATCAAGCGATGCGCAGAACGCGCCCTCCTCTGTCGTCATTTCGCGCACGAGCCAGCCGACCGTTTCGTAAGCACGCCGGCGATAGAGATCCTTGCCGGTGTGTCGGTAAGCGATCGCCAAAAGTTCGAGGAGCTGGGCGTTGTCGTAGAGCATTTTTTCGAAATGCGGCACGAGCCAGCGTTCGTCGACCGAATAGCGAGCAAAGCCGCCGCTGAGATGATCGTAGATGCCGCCTTCGCAGATATGATCCAGGGAGATTTCCACGGCGGCGAAGTAGCGCGCTTCGCCGGTGCGCAGACTAGCTCGCCATAAGCATTCGAACAGCGCGGCTTGTGGGAATTTTGGCGCACCGCGCGTGCCGCCATTGACCGGATCGATGAGCCCGCCAAGCTGGTGCGCGGCGCTGTCGAGCTCGGCGCGTCCGATCGTGACCGCGCCGGGCGGGCGCGCCGCGGCGGCAAGCCGCTCCATCAGCGCCGCGCGATTACGTTCGATTTTCTGCGGCTCCTCGCGGAATAGCCGCGCGATTTCGCGCAGCACATCGACAAAGGCGGGTTTGCCGTAGCGCGAGGTTTTCGGGAAATAGGTCCCGCCCCAGATCGGCTCGCCGTTCGGCGTGAGAAACATGGTCAGGGGCCAGCCGCCATGTTCGCCGAGGTGATGCAGCGCCGCCATGTAGATCTGATCGATGTCGGGCCGCTCCTCGCGATCGACTTTGATGTTGACGAATAGTTCGTTCATCACGCGCGCCGTCGCTTCGTCCTCGAAGCTTTCGTGCGCCATCACATGGCACCAGTGGCACGCGGCATAGCCGACCGAGAGCAGGATCGGCTTGTTGGCGCGTTTGGCCTCGGCCAGGGCGTCGGGCCCCCATGCCCACCAAGCGACCGGGTTGGCCTGGTGCTGAAGGAGATAGGGGCTGGTTTCTTCGGCGAGGCGGTTGTGCTGGCCGCCGGCTGTGGCCGGCTGCGTTGACGGCTGCGTTGACATGGACGCACCGTAGCAAGTAGCCCGCAGCACGCGAAGCGCTACCTCAATGGACGGCAACCCCGCGGCATGGTCGATCGTTCCACCATTTTTGCATTGTCCTCGGGCCGGCCGCCGTCGGCAATTGCCGTCATTCGTATTTCTGGTCCGCAAGCGTGCACTGCACTAGAGCGACTGATCGGCCGTGTTCCGGACGCGCGCAAGGCGGCGCTGGCGCGCGTGTGCGATCCGGAGAACGGCGAAGCGATCGATGAGGCGCTGGCGCTGTGGTTTCCGGCACCGCACAGCGAGACCGGCGAAGACGTCGCGGAATTGCAGCTGCATGGCGGGCAGGCGGTGATCGCCGCCGTTCTCAAGGCGCTCGGCACAGTCGCAGGCTGCCGGTTAGCCGAACCGGGCGAATTCACGCGACGCGCTTTCGAAAATGGCAAGCTCGATCTTACCGCAGTCGAAGCGCTCGGCGATCTGATTTTTGCCGAGACGTCGGCGCAGTGCCGCCAGGCGTTCCGTCAATTGAAAGGTCTGATCGGGGACCGCGCTGAAGCGTGGCGAGGCCGATTGATCGAAGCGCTAGCACTTGTCGAGGCGCGCATCGATTTCTCCGACGAAGCCGATGTGCCGGAGGATCTGATCGCCCCCGCCGCCGCGATAGCGCGAAGTCTGCGCGATGAAATTGCTGCCGCGCTAGCCGATGGCAGGCGAGGCGAGCGCTTGCGTGACGGTCTCGTAGTCGCAATTGCTGGACCGCCGAATGCCGGGAAGTCGACGCTGTTCAACCGGCTGGCGCGCCGCGAGGCGGCGATCGTTTCGCCTTACGCCGGCACGACGCGCGATGTCATCGAAGTGCACCTCGATCTCGACGGCTATCCGCTCACCATCCTGGACACGGCGGGCATTCGCGGCAGCTGCGAGCCGGTCGAGCAGGAAGGTATACGCCGCGCCCGCGCCCGCGCCGCGGAAGCGGATTTGGTTCTGTGGGTCACTGACGTATCGGCCGGCGGACGAATGGGCACAGAGATGGCGCAGCTCAAAGAAGGCCCGCCCCACTGGCTCATCCAGAACAAGATCGATCTGCTTCGTAGCGCGCCCGCGCAAAGTAAAAAGGATGAACATGAGTTCATTTTTTCCTTATCAGCAACAGAGGGCGAGGGCCTCGAGGAGCTGATCGCCGCCTTGGCGCAGTTCGCAACGGATCTTTTCGCGGGCGGCGAAAACGCGGTGGTCACGCGAGCGCGGCATCGCGAGATGCTTGAGCAAGCGGTCGCCGCTCTCGATCGCGCTGTAGCAGAAGGTGCGGACGCCAGTCCGCGCGAGGAGTTGATCGCGGAAGAGCTACGCCAGGCGAGCTCGGCCCTTGGCCGACTCACCGGTCGCGTCGATGTCGAAGATGTCTTGGACAAGATCTTCCGCGACTTCTGCATCGGTAAATGATTGGCTAACCAAAATCGGCGATCTGTTTCACGTGAAACAGGCGCTTTTGACCCCCGATTTTGCTTTCACTAAAACGGCCGCGGACTTATCTCGGACTAGCCGTACTGCTGATGACTTACGGCAGAGCGGGACTAGCTGTGGACTGACCATGGACAGTCGTTTCGATGTGATCGTTGTGGGTGGCGGGCATGCCGGCTGCGAGGCGGCGGCGGCCGCCGCGCGCATGGGCGCACGCACGGCGCTCATCACCCAGCGCTTCGCCACGGTCGGCGCGATGTCCTGCAATCCCTCGATCGGCGGGTTAGGGAAGGGCCACCTGGTTCGCGAGATCGATGCCCTCGATGGCTTGATGGGCCGTGTGGCGGACGCAGCCGGCATCCAGTTTCGCATGCTCAACCGGCGCAAAGGGCCGGCGGTGCGCGGTCCGCGTGCCCAGGCCGATCGCAAGCTTTATGCCGCGGCCATGCAGAACGCGATCCGCAGCAGCGCCAATCTGACGGTGATCGAAGGTGAGGTCGATGACTTGCTCGGCAGCGGACGCGCAGCCGGCGTGCGGCTGCGCGATGGTCGTGAGTACGGCGCTGGCGCCATCGTTCTGACCACCGGCACATTCCTGCGCGGCCTCATTCATATCGGCGAGCGCCAAATACCCGCGGGCCGGATGGGCGAGGCGCCCGCGGTCGGCTTGTCGGCGACGCTGGAGCGCGCCGGCTTCGCACTCGGCCGTTTGAAGACCGGTACGCCGGCGCGGCTTGACGGCACGACCATCGACTGGGGCAGGGTGGAGATGCAGCCCGGCGATGATCCGCCTGAGCCATTCTCGATGGTGACCGATCGCATCACCAACCGCCAGGTCGAATGCGGCATGACCCGCACCACGGCGGCGACGCACGATATCATTCGCGCCAACGTCCATCGCTCGCCTATGTATTCCGGCCAGATCAAGAGCCGCGGTCCGCGTTATTGTCCGTCCATCGAAGACAAGATCGTGCGTTTTGGCGAACGCGACGGGCATCAGATTTTTCTCGAGCCCGAAGGTCTCGACGACACGACGGTCTATCCCAACGGCATCTCGACCTCGCTGCCGGAAGACGTGCAGGTCGCGCTGATCGCCACCATCCCCGGCCTTGAGCGCGCTCGCGTCATCCGGCCGGGCTACGCCATCGAATACGACCATTTAGATCCGCGCGAGCTTCATCCCTCGTTGCAGACCAAGCGATTGCCTGGGCTTTTTCTCGCTGGGCAGATCAACGGCACCACGGGCTATGAGGAAGCGGCCGCGCAAGGGCTCGTCGCAGGCCTCAATGCCGCGGCGCACGCCGCGGGCGGCCAGCCCATCTTGTTCGATCGCGCCGAAGGTTATCTCGGCGTGATGATCGATGACCTCGTGACGCGCGGCGTCAGCGAGCCGTATCGAATGTTCACGTCACGTGCCGAGTATCGGTTGACCTTGCGGGCCGACAACGCGGATCAGCGGCTGACGGGGAGGGGCCTCGTGCTTGGTTGCGTCGGGCACCTGCGGGCCGAGCGCTTCCGCGCCAAGTTAGCAGCACTGGAACAGGCGCGTGGCATGGCGCGCGCTTTCACGCTCACTCCAACCGAAGCCGCGCGTCAGGGTCTGGCTTTGTGTCGCGACGGACAGCGCCGCTCCGCTTTCGAACTGCTGTCCTACCCTGGGATCGACATCGCCGATCTGGCGCGGATCTGGCCGGCATTCGCTGCCCTCAACGCCAAGATCGCCACGCAACTGGAGATCGACGCCAAATACCACGTCTATCTCAGCCGACAGGCCGCAGATGTCGAATCCTACCGGCGGGACGAGAGCCTCGTTCTCGACCCGGGTCTCGACTATGCCGCGCTGCCGGGACTCTCGAATGAGGTGCGACAGAAATTGCAGTTGCATCGACCGCGCACCATCGGCCAAGCCGGACGCATCGACGGGGTCACGCCGGCGGCGCTGACCCTTTTGGTCGCGCATATGCGCCGCCAGCGCGCGCACACGGCGACAAGTGGCACTGCGACTCGTGGCGGCACCTGACCTCGCAGCGGATCGGGCCCGCGCGCTCACGCTCGTTCCTGTTTCACGTGAAACAGCCGCTCGCCTCGATCGCTATGCCGCACTGCTGCTCGATTGGCACAGCCGCTTCAATTTAATCGCCGCCTCGACGGTGTCGCGCGTCTGGACCCGCCATATCGCCGATTCGCTCCAATTAGTCGGCCTGGTACCCTCGGCCCGCAAATGGGCCGATCTCGGTTCCGGCGCCGGCTTACCAGGTGTGCCGATCGCCTGTGCGCTAGCGGATCAGCCAGGCGCGGAAATCCATCTGATCGAGAGCAACAACAAAAAATGCGCTTTCCTTCGCGAAGCCGTGCGGGTCACCGGGGCGCCGGCAATCGTCCACCCGGACCGCGTCGCCGATTTCAGCAAGCGATATCGCGGCGAACTGGAAGTGATCACGGCACGAGCGCTTGCGCCATTGCCGGAGCTGCTTTCGATCGCATATCCGCTGTTGAAAAGAGGAAGCCAAGGTCTGTTTTCGAAGGGACAAGATGTGGAAGCCGAATTGACCCAAGCCGCTAAATGTTGGAGCATTCAAGCATCTTTAGTTCCGAGTCGAACTGATCCAAAGTCGCGCGTGGTCGTGATTCGCCATGCAGAGCCTAAAAGCTAACGGGCGCCGCGCAATCGTGAGTTGCGCAGCGCAGCCTTAAGTTGAGCCGCGCCATGACCAATGCTGCCATTTCGTCCCCACCAGATGCGGACTTCGCCGCGCCGGACCGGGCGCGCGCCACGCTCGCACACAAGTCGCCGCGGGTTCTTGCCGTCGCCAACCAGAAAGGCGGCGTCGGCAAGACGACGACGGCGATCAATCTCGGAACGGCGCTGGCCGCCATCGGCGAGAACGTGCTGGTCGTCGATCTCGATCCGCAAGGCAATGCTTCGACCGGGCTCGGCCTTGATCGGCGCAATCGGCGCTATTCGACCTACGATGTGTTGACTGGGCAGGCCGTCCTGCGCGACGCGATCGTGCCGACTGCCGTGCCGCGGCTGCATGTTGCACCATCGACTCTCGATCTTTCCGGCCTTGAGCTTGAAATCGGCCAGGCGCGCGATCGGGCATTTCGTTTGCATAATGCCTTGGCGAGTTTGAATGCCGACGGCGGCATCCAATTCACGTATATCCTGGTCGACTGTCCGCCATCGCTCAATCTGCTAACGGCCAATGCCATGGCTGCGGCGAACGCGATTCTTGTACCACTGCAATGCGAATTCTTCGCGCTCGAGGGATTGTCGCAGCTGCTCAAGACGGTCGAGTCAGTTCGCGCCCAGCTCAATCCGGAGCTCACCATTCATGGCGTCGTGCTCACGATGTTCGACGCCCGCAACAATCTGTCCTCCCAGGTCGTCGCCGATGTGCGCGAGTTCATGGGAGAAAAGGTCTACGACACGATTGTTCCGCGCAACGTGCGCGTGTCCGAAGCGCCGTCCTACGGCAAGCCGGTGCTGGTCTACGATCTCAAGTGCAGCGGCAGCGAAGCATATTTGCGACTCGCCACCGAAGTCATCCAACGAGAGAAAAAATTATGCTCGCAATGAGGCGTGGTGATGAGCGCTAATCCGGGAAAACTGGCAGACGACCGATCGCGCTTGGGTCGCGGCCTTGCCGCATTGATTGGCGACATGGCCGCCGAGACGTCCGTCGATCGTCCGCGCGGTCAGCGCCGCTTGCCAACGGCTTCGTTGCAGCCAAATCCGCGCAACCCGCGGCGCAGTTTTCCTAATGCGGAGCTCGATGAACTGGTCGCCTCCTTGCGCGAACGCGGCATCATCCAGCCGATCATCGCCCGGCCGATCCAAGGCAGCGCAGATATCTACGAGATCATTGCAGGCGAGCGCCGTTGGCGGGCGGCGCAGCGCGCAGGCCTGCACGAGGTCCCGGTCGTCATCGTCGAAGCCAGCGATGCCGAAGCATTGCAGCTTGCGATCATTGAAAACGTGCAGCGCGCCGATCTCAATCCGCTCGAAGAGGCGGAAGGCTATCGCGCCTTGATGGAGGAATTCGGCAATAGCCAGGATGAGATCGCCAAGATTGTCGGCAAGAGCCGCAGTCATGTCGCCAACACGCTGCGACTTTTGAAACTGCCGGAAACTATCAAGTCGTACATTCACTCCGGCAAACTCTCCGCCGGCCATGCGCGGATGTTGATCGGCCAGCCGAACGCGGAGCGACTTGCCGAGGAAGTCGTCGCCCACGGTCTCAATGTGCGTCAGGTCGAAAGCATTGCGCGTGAATCGGCGACGAAAAACGGCAAAGCACGCACCAGCCGAGCGCTACGCCGCGGCGACAAGAACGCCAATCTGGTCGCACTGGAAAAACGCATATCGGACGCACTTGGTCTTGCCGTGAGCATCGACGAGCGCAAGCGCGGCGGCGTTCTGACGATCCGCTATCGCAGTCTCGATCAGCTTGATGATGTGCTGCGGCGCTTGGAGAAACGATAACAGGGATCGGCTGCGCTGCGTGGCGGCATAACAAAAAGCCAGCCGAGTGGCCGGCTTTCATTTTTGAGGTGTCGGCCGTCAGCGCCGGCCCGATCGCAACGACCAGGGCCAGCCCTGGCGAAAAGAAATCGCCTCATTGTGAAATCCCCTCTCCACATCGCCCGCCCAAAATGATGGGGTGCGAAGGCAGTCGCGATATGGCTAGCGGGCATTTGTGGATGAGCCGCCGAAAACTGTCGAGGCTTCGCCCGCTTCTATACAGCGTGATTTCTGTGGGCTTTGTTTATTTTGGCAACCATGCGGTGGCAACCACACACGTCGGATCGGCCGAAACCGCTCGGACACATCGCTGCCGCGGCGCGCGCCGGAAGCCAACCTGAAGTTTGTTTGGAGGCTTACTCCGCGGCGCGCTGCCCACCGGACGAGCCGAATCGCCGCTCGATGTAGTCGACCACGATCTTCTTGAAATCAGCGGCCACCGTCGGCCCCCGCAGCGTCATGGCCTTTTTGCCGTCGATGAATACCGGCGCCGTTGGCTGCTCGCCAGTCCCCGGCAGCGAAATGCCGATGTCGGCATGTTTGGATTCGCCGGGCCCATTGACGATACAGCCCATGACCGCGACGTTGAGGCTTTCGACGCCCGGATAGCGGGTTTTCCATTCCGGCATCGAATCCCGGATGAATCCTTGGATACTGGCGGCGAGCTCCTGGAAAGTGGTCGAGGTGGTACGGCCGCAGCCGGGACAGGCCGCGACCAGCGGCACGAACGTGCGCAGGCCCAGGGTCTGCAACAATTCCTGTGCGACTTTGACCTCAAGCGTGCGATCGCCGTTCGGCTCCGGCGTGAGCGAAATTCGAATCGTGTCGCCGATACCTTGCTGGAGCAACACGCCCATCGCCGCAGAGGAAGCGACGATTCCTTTAGAGCCCATGCCAGCCTCGGTGAGGCCGAGATGAAGCGCGTAATCGCAGCGCCGCGCCAATTCGCTATAGACCGCGATCAGATCCTGCACCGCCGACACTTTGGCTGAGAGAATAATTCGTGACCGGGGCAGGCCGATTTCTTCGGCGCGCGCCGCCGAGAGCAAAGCCGACTGCACCATCGCTTCGCGAGTCACATCGCGGGCGTCGACCGGTTGATTGGACCGCGCATTCGCATCCATCAAATGCGTAAGCAGCTCCTGATCGAGCGAGCCCCAATTTGCACCGATGCGCACCGGCTTGTCGTGGCGGATGGCGGTTTCGACGATCGCGCCGAACTGGCGATCCTTCTTTTCCTTGAAACCCACATTGCCCGGATTGATGCGGTATTTGTCGAGCGCCTCGGCGCAGGCGGGATGATCGGCCAGAAGCTTGTGGCCGATATAGTGAAAGTCACCGACGATCGGCACGTCGACATTCATCTTAAGAAGCCGGTCTTTGATGTTCGGCACGGCCGCAGCAGCTTCGTCGCGATCTACCGTGATCCGCACAATTTCCGATCCGGCCCGCGCTAAAGCGGCCACCTGCTTTGCCGTGGCGTCGGCGTCCGCGGTGTCGGTATTGGTCATTGATTGGACCACGACCGGCACTCCGCCGCCGACCGTCACCTTGCCGACTTTGACCGCGACTGTCTGGTGCCGCGGGGCTGGGCTCGGAAACGCTATCACGGGAATTCCTCAAGTGAATCTACGGGTTGAGCTATGGGTTCCATTGCACGCGTTTGCTGGCTGCACCGGCTAATGCCCTGCATATAGCGTCACCGCGGGCTGTTGACGAGGAGGAGGCCGATGGCGACCAGCGCCACTGCGACGGCCAAGGCCGGTGTCAACGGCTCATTAAGAACGAAGTGACCGGCCGCGACGCCAAATAGCGGCGCCAGGAATGTGAAGACTGACAGCCGCGCGGAGGAGTAACGGACCACGAGCACGAACCAGATGGTGAAGGTGATGCTGACCACCCAGACCGTCTGATAGAGAAAAGCGCCGAGCGCGAGCGCCGAGGGCGGCGCGGTCATGCGTTCGCCGAAGATTGCCGCAGCGATGCCTAAGACCGGAGCTGAAACGATCAGCTGATAGAGCAGGGTCTTTTCCGCGCTGATCCGATTGAGCGCACTTGCCTTGATGGTGAGCGTCGTCGCCGCCCAGGCCGCGGCAGCACCCACCAGCATGATGTCGCCCAGAACTTGCCGCGGATCGGCTGCCGGGGTTGGCAGGCCGAACCCGATCACGATCCCGGCGAACGACAGGAAGAGCCCGAGCCATTGCGACAGATGGAAATGGTCACCAGGCACGAGCCAGCGCGACCCAATCACGACAAAAAACGGCGCCAGGTAAAGAAACAGAACGCCGCGTGTCGCAGTGGTCCAAACGAGGCCGCGATAGATCAACAGGAATTCGAGCGCGAACAGTACGCCGGCGAGAATCCCGGCGGCCAGCGTGCCGTCGCGTTTGAACAAAGGGATGCCGCGCGCCGCCGTCCATAAGCCGACCAGCAAAGCCGCGATCAGCGAACGCGCCGTAGATTGAATCAGAGGAGGAATGTCGTGGATCGCGAGCTTGATCGCGACATTGTTAAAGCCCCAGCACAGGCAGAGCCCGATTGTTACTGCGATCGCAGTTGCGTCGAGCGGTCGCGAAGATGGAGGGAACGACGACGGAGATGCCACTTTTCGTACAATTACCGTCGCTTATCGATCGCGGCAATGGGCGCAGATACCGGCGACCTCGATCAGCGGGCTTTTCGGCGAGAAACCGGCCGCGCGCGAGGAAGCCTTGAGCGCTTCGGTGGCGGCGCCGCCCGGCGCCTCGCCGACCGCTCCGCAGCGTTCGCAGATCAGGAAAATCACGAGATCGCCACTCTCATGGTTGTGCACGCAGGCGACAAAGGCGTTGCGGCTCTCGATCCGATGAACGAGACCGTTATCGCGCAAAAATTCCAGCGCGCGATAGACGGTGATGGGCGCCGGTCGGGTTTTCTGTTGCAGCCGATCGATGATTTCGTAGGCGCCGAGCGGCCGATGACTCGACAGCAGAGCTTCAAGGACTTGCCGCCGCATCGGGGTGAGCCGTTGACCGCGTGTAACGCATTGCGTCTCGGCATGCGCGATTGCCGCGCTGGTGCAGCTCTCATGATCATGGTCGGGTGCTGGGAAGATTGCGGGCGACATGATTGTCTGGATTCTGCCCCAGGGCGTTGGCGCAGCCCAAGGGCCATTGCCGTACAGCCGGTACTCTAGCGGATTGCCGCCGAAACGAAAAAAAGCCATGCGGAACCGGCGAATTGGCCATCCGCACTTTCATGTTGCGCCGCAGCAAAAAGCAGCCCAATGTCCGCATCAAATTCCGAGCGGTCCCAAACCGCGTCTCAAACCGAAATGGATAGCCACATGTTGCAAGGAAAATCAGCGCTGGTGACTGGTTCAACATCCGGCATCGGCCTTGCGATCGCCCGCGCGTTCGCGGCCCAGGGCTCCAATATCACCATCAATGGCTTTGGCGACAAAGCCGCAATCGAAAAGGAGCGTGCCGGTATCGAGAAGGACTTCAAGGTCAAAGCAATCTATTCGCCTGCCGACATGAGCAAGCCCGCCGAGATCGCGGACATGATCCGCACCAGCGAAAAGACGTTCGGATCACTCGACGTGCTCGTCAACAATGCGGGCATTCAGTTCGTTTCCCCGATCGAGGAGTTTCCGGTCGAAAAATGGGACCAGATCATCGCCATCAATCTGTGTTCGGCCTTCCATACGATCCGTGCCGCAGTCCCGGGAATGAAAGCGCGCAAATGGGGGCGCATCATCAATACCGCCTCGGCACATTCGCTCGTCGCCTCCCCCTTCAAGGCGGCCTATGTCTCCGCCAAGCACGGTCTCGCCGGGCTGACCAAGACTGTCGCGCTCGAACTGGCGACCTTCGGTGTCACATGCAATTGCATCAGCCCAGGCTATGTGTGGACGCCGCTCGTTGAAAAGCAGATTCCCGACACCGCGAAAGCGCGCGGCATGACCGAAGATCAGGTGAAACGCGACGTGCTGTTGGCTGCGCAGCCGACAAAAGAATTTGTCACGGTCGAGGAAGTCGGCGATCTTGCCGTTTTTCTTTGCTCGGATTCTGCAAAGGCGATCACCGGCGCGAATCTTTCAATCGACGGCGGCTGGACGGCCGAATGACCTGAAAATGAACGTCGCTTGCGATCTGAGCGCATGAGCCCCTCAAGGCGCGCGCGAATGTCGTTGCGACTTCATTCGTTCACTGCCGGCATCCGTTGAGGCGGATTGCAGAGGACCTCTTCCAATGAAAAGCATTCTGGGTTCGTTGCTGCCCGCCCGCGGGGCGGAGCAAAAAACCGCGTCGATCACCAAACGCATCAATCTTGCTTTGCAAGGCGGGGGCGCCCACGGCGCTTTCACCTGGGGTGTCCTCGATCAGATCCTCGGCGATGAGCGGCTCAGCATCGAGGGTATTTCGGGCACTTCGGCGGGGGCCATGAATGCGGTCATGCTTGCCGACGGCCTCTGCCGCGGCGGGCGCCAGGGGGCGCAACAGCGGCTTGCGGATTTCTGGCGTTCGGTGTCGAGCACCGGCAATCTGCCGGCGCTCCAGCGCGCGGTGATGGAACGGCTGCTGTCGTTCACGCCGCTCGAGGGCACGCCGGTACAGGCCTGGTTCAATGCCTTGTCGCGCTATTTTTCGCCCTATGACGTCAATCCGCTCAACATCAATCCGTTGAAGGACCTGATTGAACGTTTCGTTGATTTCGAAACACTGCGCGCCAATACCGATCTGCAACTGTTCATCTCGGCGACCAATGTACAGACCGGCCGGGTTCGGATTTTCCCACGCGACAAAATCACCGCTGATGCTGTCATGGCATCCGCCTGCTTGCCGCTGCTGTTTCGCGCTGTCGAAATCGATGGCGTGCCCTATTGGGACGGCGGTTACCTGGGCAACCCGGTGATCTTTCCGTTTTTCCGCACCACAGCCACCGAAGACGTCCTGGTCGTTCAAATCAACCCACTGGTGCGAAAATCGACGCCGATGTCGTCGAGCGAGATCATGAACCGCATCAACGAAATCACGTTCAACTCATCGCTGATCGGCGAATATCGCGCAATCGATTTCGTGGCGCGACTGATCGATCAAGGAAAGCTGCCGCGCGGCATCGGGCGCGGAGAATATCGGCGTATCAATGTTCACCGCATTGTGCTCAATCGCTTTGGCACCCAACTCGATACCTACAGCAGACTTTCCAACGACTATGACTTCTTCGACATGCTCCATGTGAGCGGCAAGCGTGCGGCGCGGCGTTTCCTTGACGAGCACTTCGATAATATCGGCGTGAAAAGCACGGTCGATCTCGCCGCGGAAGCGCGCGCCGAATGGGCTTGAAAGATTGACTGCGATGTCCGCCGTCCCGAGGATCTCACCGCTCATAGCCGCTGCCGTTGGCCCGGCGCGGCTTGAGGTCGCTATTGCCGACATCACGACGCTCGGCGTCGATGCCATCGTCAATGCGGCGAACCGTAAGCTGCTTGGCGGCGGTGGCGTAGACGGCGCTATCCACCGTGCAGCGGGTCCCGATTTGCTCGCCGAGTGCCGAACGCTCGGCGGCTGCGATACCGGCGCGGCGAAGATCACGCGCGGTTATCGTTTACCGGCCAAACATGTGATCCATGCCGTCGGCCCGGTCTGGCGCGGCGGCAAGGCGGCAGAGGATGAGCTGCTGGCGTCCTGCTATCGCACGGCTTTGCAAATTGCTGCGCAGCATGGCTTGGCCTCGATCGCCTTCCCCGCGATATCCACCGGCATCTATGCCTTTCCGCCGGACCGCGCGGCCCGCATCGCAGTGAGTACCGTCGCCTCTGAACTGGCGGCGACGGAGCGAAGTATCGATTACGTGCTGTTTTGCTGCTTCGCTCAAGGGTCCGCCGATCATTACATGGAAGCCTTCGCAGACCTCGGCCTCAGCTGAGAGGTTGGCTTGAAAGAGGGGTCGTGCGCTTGAGGGCCGCACAGTGCAACTGCTTGAAAAAATCATAAGCGAACTTATATTAAGCGAGCTTTCGACGATGGGTTGGCCATGCTGCCACGCTCGCTCAATAGGGAATTCTGTTTTTCTATCAACGATGTAGCCAGGATGATCCGAACCTATGCTGACCAAAAGGCTCGGCAGTTCGGTATTACCCGCGCGCAATGGGTTGTGCTGGTCCGGCTCGACCGCTTCGAGGGCCTCAAACAGTCGGAGCTCGCCGACATGCTCGACCTCCAGCCGATAACGCTTACGCGGCTGTTGGACCGGCTATCGGCCAGCGGCTTGATCGAACGCCGGGCCGATCCGAATGATCGCCGCGCCAACCGGCTTTATCTCACGCCAGCCGCGCGCCCGCTGCTCGAACAACTCGGTGAGCTGGGCGAAGAATTGATGACGACGGCGCTTGCCGGCGTCGACCGCGACAGCATCGAGCGCATGGTCGCGCAACTCGCGACCGTGAAGGAAAATCTGCGCCAAGCCATTGCACAGCGCGAGGCCGCTACGCTGGCCGGGGCACAACGCTATGCCTGATACGATTCTCAAACTGGTCCCTAGTGTGGAGCGCAGACGTACCCGCGCGACACGGCTGATGGGGTTTCTGCGCCGGCGCAAGCGCATTCTATTGATGCTCGTCGTTTCGCTCGTTGCGGCGGTCGCTGGCGGCCTCTTTTACATGTCCGGTGGCCGCTACGTGTCAATCGACGACGATTACGTCCACGCCGCTAAGCTGATGGTGTCGACCGACGTATCCGGGATCGTGGATTCGGTGAACGTCCGGCAAGGACAATCGGTCAAAACAGGCGACGTATTGTTTCGCCTCGACCCAAGACCGTTCCAGATTGCGCTCGCAACTCTGAGAGCGGGAGCTTAATCATGCCCGCCAGTGTCAACGAGCCGAGCGGCAGCCCGGCCATACTCTTGTTATTTTTGATGCGTCGTCCACGAGGCGCGCCTCATGCGGGCGACCCGCTTGTCATTGCGGATTGAAAAAGAGCGGCGTCTCTAAGGACGCCGCTCTGATTTGCTTTAATTCGACGATCGCCGAGTTCCTTCGACGGGTTACTCCGCTCCGCTCGCGGCCGCTTCGCGGGTTTCGCCGGTCTCGGCCTTTTGCTTGGCTTCGAGATCTTCGCCGGTCTGCTGGTCGACCACCTTCATCGACAAACGCACCTTGCCGCGCTCATCGAAGCCGAGCAGTTTCACCTTAACCTTGTCGCCTTCCTTGACGACGTCCGTGGTCTTCTGGACGCGGCGCGGCGCCAATTGGCTGATGTGCACCAGGCCGTCTTTGGCGCCGAAGAAATTCACGAAGGCGCCGAAATCCATCACTTTGACGACGGTGCCGTCGTAGATGTGGCCGACCTCAGGGTCGGATGCGATCGACTTTATCCAGTTGATCGCGGCCTTGATTGCTTCGCCCTTGGCCGAGGCAACCTTCACGGTGCCGTCGTCGGAGATATCGATCTTCGCGCCGGTCTTCTCCACGATCTCGCGGATGACCTTGCCGCCCGAGCCGATGACTTCTCGGATCTTGTCGACCGCAATCGAGAATACCTCGATGCGCGGCGCGTGTTCGCCGAGCTCGGCGCGGGCTGAGGCAATGGCCTTGCCCATCTCGCAGAGGATATGCATCCGGCCATCCTTGGCCTGGTCGAGCGCGATTTGCATGATCTCCTCGGTAATGCCGGAGATCTTGATGTCCATCTGCAGCGAGGTGACGCCGCGTTCGGTGCCAGCGACCTTGAAGTCCATGTCGCCGAGATGATCCTCGTCGCCGAGAATATCGGACAGAACGGCAAAGCGCTCGTCTTCCTTGATAAGGCCCATGGCAATGCCGGCTGTCGGGCGCTTGAGCGGCACACCGGCGTCCATCAGCGACAGCGAAGTGCCGCATACAGTCGCCATCGACGATGACCCGTTCGATTCGGTGATCTCGGATACCACGCGGATCGTGTAGGGGAATTCGGTGTGCGGCGGCAGCACGGGGTGGATTGCCCGCCAGGCGAGCTTGCCGTGGCCAATCTCGCGGCGACCAGGAGCGCCGAGCCGGCCGGTCTCGCCGACCGAGAATGGCGGGAAGTTGTAGTGCAGCAGGAACGTTTCCTTATAGGTCCCCTGCAAGGCGTCGATGAACTGCTCGTCCTCGCCGGTGCCGAGCGTTGCCACCACAAGCGCCTGGGTTTCGCCGCGGGTGAACAATGCCGAACCATGGGTGCGGGGCAGGACGCCGACTTCGCAAGTAATCGGGCGGACGGTTTTGACATCGCGGCCGTCGATGCGAGCGCCGCTGTCGAGAATGTTCCAGCGGACGATCTTGGCCTCGAGCTCCTTGAACACGCCGGCAACTTGCAGCTTGGAATATTTCGGCGGCTCGGCGACATCCGGCGGGCAGAAATTGTTCATCACCCGCTCTTTTACGGCGTCGATCGCCTTGTGGCGCTCCGCCTTCTCGGCGATACCGTAAGCGGCGCGCAGATCCTTCTCGACGAGCCCTCGCATCTCCTTTTCCAGCGCAGCGTTGTCCGGGACCACGAGCTCGCGCGGTTCTTTGGCCGCCTTCTCCGCGAGTTTGATGATGGCGTCGATCACCGGCTGGAAATGACGGTGGCCAAACATCACCGCGCCCAGCATGATTTCCTCGGACAGTTCTTTCGCTTCCGATTCCACCATCAGCACCGCGTCCTGGGTGCCAGCGACGACGAGATCGAGCTGGCTTTCGCTCATTTCATCGATCTGCGGGTTGAGAACGTATTCGTTATTGATGAAGCCGACGCGCGCGGCGCCGACCGGCCCCATGAACGGCACGCCTGACAAGGTCAGCGCCGCCGAGGCCGCAACCATGGCCACGATATCCGGATCGTTCTCGAGGTCATGCGACAGCACTGTCACGATGACCTGGGTGTCGCAGCGCCAGCCGTCGGCAAACAGCGGCCGCACCGGACGGTCGATCAGACGCGAAACCAGCGTCTCCTTTTCAGTCGGGCGTGCTTCGCGTTTGAAATAGCCACCGGGGATGCGCCCGGCCGCGTAATATTTTTCCTGGTAGTTGCAGGTGAGCGGGAGGAAGTCGATTCCTTCCTTGGGTTGTTTGGCGGCGACTACCGTTGCGATAACCGTTGTCTCGCCATAGGAGGCGAATACCGCCCCATCGGCCTGACGCGCGAGTCGACCGGTCTCTAACGTGAGTTGGCGGCCACCCCAGTCAAGTTGCACACGATGAATATTGAACATTGTGATTGTCTCTCTTGGTTTTCCCGAATGTGCGAAAGCCAAGAGCAAGACGGCGAGACGCTATCGCCGCAGCTTCGCTGCGGTCTTGATCAGCGTCCGGCGATCCTGCCATGGCTTTCGGACCTTCTTGCATACGGACGGGCTAAGCCTCGTCCTACGAATCGGCAGCTTTGCTGCCGGGCAATGGCGAGCGCACTATGCGCGCCGCCGTACGCGCGGCTTTTGTCGCGCGTAAAATTGTCAACGGCGGATGCCAAGTCGCTCGATCAAACCCTTGTAGCGGGCGTCGTCGGTACGCCGCAGATAATCGAGGATCTGACGCCGTTGCGACACGAGCTTCAACAGCCCGCGGCGCGAATGGTTATCCTTGACATGCGATTTGAAGTGCTCCGTCAAATTGTTGATACGCTCCGAGAGCAGTGCGACCTGCACCTCGGGCGAACCGGTATCGCCGGATTTGACGGCATAGGTCCTGATAAGCTCCGCTTTGCGTGCGGTTGTTACCGACATCGTCACCAACCTTTGTTTCTGCCGGCTCGTCCAACGATGCCGGCTAAATTGAACACACGGCGCGGAACGATTTCGCCCCGCTCGACCTCGGCAATGGCTACGAGCTGACCGCCAGAAGCGACCTGAACCACGCCGCGGACAATGGGAGCGTCCCGTCCGCGCAATAATACGGCTTGACCCCTCTGGAGCCTTGCCGCGTCTGCCGGGCTGACGGCCAGCGCCGGGATGTCGTCCAGCGCGGTCTCGACCGGCAGCAGCGCGTCGGCCAGGTTTACCTCGCCGGCGGCCGCTCTATGGCACAAAGATCGCACTTGTTCCAGGGGTATCAATTCGTTCTCGCCAAAGGGCCCAACCCGGCCGCGCCGCAAGCTAAAAACGTGGCCATAAGTGCCGAGATCGCGGCCGAGATCGCGGGCAAGAGAGCGGATGTAAGTTCCTTTGCCGCATTCGGCGGCGAGGATGGCGTGGTCCGGATCGGGCGTTTCCACCAATTCGAGCCGGTGCACGACGACCGTGCGAGCCGCGAGTTCGACGCTCTCACCGTCGCGGGCGAGATCATAAGCGCGTTCACCCTCGAGCTTGACCGCCGAAAAACGCGGCGGCACCTGTTCAATCCTGCCGGTGAATTGCGTCAGGAGCTGTTCGATTGCGCCCCGGTCGGGACGGGTGTCGCTCCTAGCGACGACCTGACCCTCGGCATCATCGGTATCGCGCTCCTCGCCCCAGCAGATGGTGAATCGGTACGTTTTTCGGCTATCGACGACGAACGGCACCGTTTTGGTCGCTTCGCCCAGCGCAATCGGCAGGCATCCGGAGGCGAGCGGATCGAGTGTTCCGGCATGTCCGGCACGGCGTGCCGCAAACAGATGCTTGATAACCGAAACGGCATGGGTTGAGGTCATGCCGACCGGTTTGTCGAGGACGAGCCAGCCGTGAACGTCGCGTTTGTGTTTTTTGCCGCCGGCAGCTTGCGGCACGGGCCTATGCTCGCCCTGACTTTCGTCCTGGCTCTCGCCCTGATCGCCGATTCGGCCGGTCTGCGCATTCATATTTGGTAAACCATATTTGCAGTTGCCGCGCCTGTTGCCGCGCCTGCCCTCGCGCTCCGTTTTTCGCGCGGCAAGCCGAAATCGTTTGCGGCGGTGGTCATCCGACTCATTATTCCTCGTCGCGACGCTTAAGGTCGCGTTGGACCGCAGGCGTTCGCAAAAGCTTCTCGATCCGTTCCGCTTCGTCGAATCGCTCATCGATTCGAAATCTGATTTCAGGTGCAAATTTGAGGTTAACGCGACGGGCGATCTCGCCGCGGACGTAGCGGCTGTTGCGTTCCAGCGCGTCGAGCACTTCCTTTTCGTCGTGTCCACCAAGCGGCATGATGTAAATGGTGGCCAACCGCAAGTCGGCGCTTACGCGAACTTCCGGAACGGTGATCATGTGGCCTTCAATTACCGCATCATGGACATCGCCGCGCGCAAGCATGTCGGCGAACTCGTGACGGATCAGTTCGCCGACGCGTAGCTGCCGCTGCGATGCGCCGGCCGATTGTTCGCGATTTTGGCGGCGTGCCATGGATCAAATCCGGATTGCCTGCGAACATTGACTTGCGCTTGGCCGCCCCGCCGCGGCCATGCTTGTCGCTTGGAATTTTTTAAGACGTGATTGCCCGGGATCGCCTCGGCCGGGCAGCCGCCGCTAAAGGGTCCGCTGTATCGTCTCCACGCGGTAACACTCGATAATGTCGCCGACCTTCATGTCTTGATAATTTTCGAAAGCCATCCCGCATTCCTGGCCGGCAACCACCTCGCGCGCGTCGTCTTTGAAGCGCTTAAGCTGCGAGAGCTTGCCCTGATGGACGACCACGCTGTCACGAATGAGCCGGACATTGGCGCCGCGCTCAACCGTACCGTCGGTGACGCGGCAGCCGGCGACATTGCCGACCTTCGAGACCCTGAAGATTTCGAGAATGACGGCGTTGCCAAGCATCGTCTCGCGCAGCGTCGGCGCGAGCAGTCCCGACATCGCCTTTTTCACGTCATCGACGAGGTTATAGATGATGTCGTAGTAGCGAATTTCGACGCCAGCGTGCTCGGCCGCTTCTCTGGCCTCTTTGTGCGCGCGGACGTTAAAGCCGATTACCGCACCGTTGGAGGCTTCCGCGAGCGTGATATCCGATTCGGTGATGCCGCCAACGCCGGCAAAGATCACACGCGCGGCCACCTCATCGGTCGATAGCTTTTCAAGCGCGCCGACGATCGCTTCGAGGGAGCCCTGGACGTCGGCCTTGATCACCAGCGGGAATTCTTTGCGGCCGGCGGTCTTGAGCTGATTCATCATCTGCTCAAGCGAGCCGCGCATGCCGGTCTGCCGTGCCGCCATCTTTTCGCGTTTCTGGCGGGCACGGTAATCGGTGATCTCTCTTGCGCGCGCTTCGGTATCGACAACGGCGAGACGATCGCCAGCCTCCGGCGTGCCGTTAAAGCCGAGGACTTCAACCGGCATGGACGGGCCGGCCGCAACCACCGAATGGCCAGTATCCGAAGCTAGCGCGCGCACGCGCCCCCACTCGCTGCCGGCCACGACAATATCGCCGGGTTTAAGCGTGCCGCGCTGAACCAGAACGGTCGCAACGGGGCCCCGGCCGCGGTCGAGCCGCGCTTCAATCACGGTGCCTTCGGCCAGACGGTTCGGATTGGCCTTCAGTTCCAGCACTTCCGCTTGCAAGGCAATGGTATCGAGCAGCTTGTCGAGGTTGGTCTTCGCCTTGGCGGATACTTCAAGTTCGAGAACGTCGCCGCCAAGCGGTTCCACCTGGATCTCGTGCTGCAACAATTCGGTGCGCACGCGCTCCGGCTTGGCATCCGGCTTATCGATCTTGTTGATCGCCACGATGATCGGCACTTTGGCCGCTTTGGCGTGATGAATCGCTTCGACGGTTTGCGGCATAACGCCGTCGTCGGCGGCAACCACGAGAATGACGATGTCGGTGACCTTGGCGCCGCGCGCGCGCATCGCTGTGAACGCGGCATGGCCGGGCGTATCTATGAACGTAATTCGCCCCCCGGATGGCGAGGTTACCTGGTAGGCCCCGATATGCTGGGTGATGCCGCCAGCTTCGGCGGCGGCGACTTCGGTCGAGCGGATGGCGTCCAGCAGCGACGTTTTGCCGTGGTCGACGTGACCCATGATGGTGACGACCGGGGCGCGCGGTTGCAGACTTTCCGGCGAATCCGGCGCGTCGAACATGCCCTCTTCGACATCGGCCTCAGCGACCCGGCGAACCGTGTGGCCAAGTTCCTCGGCGATCAGTTGTGCAGTGTCGGCGTCGATCGTGTCGGTGATGTTTGCCATGTGGCCTTGCTGCATCAGGATACGCACGACGTCCACCGATCGCTCGGCCATGCGGTTGGCCAATTCCTGAATCGTGATGGTTTCTGGAATTGTCACTTCGCGCGCAATTTTTTCCTTTGGCTCGGCGTCCCGGTGGCCGGTCTTGCGCAGCACGCGGCGCCGGAACGCGGCTTCGGATCGCTCACGCACCTCGTCGGCGGAAAATGCGTTGACTACGGTGAGCCGGCCGCGGCGCTTCTCGCCGCCGCCACGCGTCGGTCTGGGTGTGGCCGCCGGTCGTGCGGCTACGCCACGTCTCGCAGTGCGCGGCGCTTCCTCATCATCGGCTTCTAATGCCGGGCGCGCGCCGGGCTTTGCCACAATGGCGTCTGACCCGAACCGTTTCTTGGCGACCTCGTCAGCCTTGCGGCGCGTTTCTTCGTCGTGCTTGCGGCGATCCTCTTCTTCGCGCTTGCGCGTTTCCGCGGCGGCGCGTTCGGCGCGATCGGTTTCTTCGCGTTTATACCGGGCGCGGGCCTCTTCCTCGGCGCGTTCCCGCTCTTCGTTTTCGCGCAGCCGCGCATCGGCGAGCGCATGCGCACGCGCGTTGCGTTCGTCTTCGGTCAGCGTGCGAAGGACGACGCCGGATGCTTTTGGCGCTACGCCGGGAGTCCCGGCCGGGGCCACGCCTGCGCCGGTGCCAGCCACCGGCTTTGGCGCTGCGCCGGCGCGTTTCGCCGCGGGAGCGCGATCCGGTACTGCCAGTTCCGCCTTGGCTTCGCCCGGACCGGAAACGCGGCGCTTTACCTTCTCGACTACGACGGCCTTGCTGCGGCCATGGCTGAAGCTCTGGCGCACCACGCCCTGTTCCACGCTGCTGCGCTTTAACGTCAGCGTCTTACTGGGGGTCACGCTCAGCTTCTCGCCGCTATTTTTCGTCGTCTCAGCCATTCCGATCCAATTCCGTACGCATTAGTCACGAAACGCTTGGGGGTCCTGCGCTTCGGGCTGATCGCCCAGTTCGCCAAATTCCCCGCTCCGAAAGCGTTCCACGCGCCGTAAACGCGCCATAAACTTCACGCTCGCCGGCCCGGCGAGCAGGGCTGCATGTACCACATTTGGGCGGCCCAGTGCCAAATCCAATTGGGCCATGCTCAATATCCGAACGATGGCCGGCGACCCGGCTTGCCGGCTCGCCCGCAGTGCCGCGTCGAGCTTCCTAACTCCATCCGGCGCCGCTTCCGCCGCATGAATGAGTGCAATGACAGGATCGTGCGCCAAAGCGGCCTCGACTTTGCCGAAGCCCATGGCAACCAGGCCCGCTTTACGGGCTATTGCCAGAGCATCGAGGGCTGCGCTCTCCAGTAACGCCTCCGTGCGGGCGATGAGATCGCTGGCAATCCGGACATCGCGCCGGAACGAGCACGCGAAGGCGCGGGTTTTGATCGCCCGCTCCAGCGTCGTTCGCGTGGCAGTCACCCATACCCCACGGCCCGGCAGGTTGCGCTTGAGGTCGACAACCACGTCGCCGCCCGGGGCGATGACAAAACGCATCATGGTCTCGACCGGGCGTACTGCACGCGTGGCAATGCAATACCGCTCAAGCCCGCGAGACTGCGGGCCGCGATCGAGCTCAACGTGGTTTTGCTGCGCTAACACGGACAAGTTCGATCCGATCTACCTCGTTTACGCTTGCGGCGCCGGCTCAGGAGCGGCTTCGGCAGCAGCGGGGGCGGCCAGATCGGCCTCATTGATCCAGCCGACCTTGACCCGGGCGCGCATGATGAGCGTTTCAGCCTCCTCGCGGCTCAGCTCCATACCTTCGAGAATGCCGGGTTGGCGTACCGCTTCGCCGTCTTTGCGCTCGGTCCAGCCGGAAAGATCGTCGGTCGCGCAGCCAGCAAGATCTTCAACTGTCTTGATTCCGTTCTCGCCGAAACGCACCAGCATAGCGGTCGTGACGCCCTCGATGTCCCTAAGAGCGTCCTCGACGCCGAGCTCACGGCGCTTGTCGTCAAGCTCGGCCTCAATTCGAGCGAGGTATTCGCGCGCACGATTTTGCAATTCGGCCGCGGTGCCCTCGTCGAAACCTTCGATATTGGCAATTTCCTTGGAATCGACCATGGCCAGCTCTTCGACCGAGGTGAAACCTTCCGACGCCAGCAATTGGCCGATCACTTCATCGACATTGAGCATGTCGATGAACATTTTGGTCCGGTTTTCGAACTCGGCTTGGCGGCGTTCGGACTCTTCCTGCTCGGTGAGAATGTCGATGTCCCAGCCGGTTAGCTGCGAGGCGAGCCGCACGTTCTGGCCGCGCCGCCCGATAGCAAGCGACAGCTGTTGATCGGGCACGACCACCTCGATGCGCTCGCGCTCTTCGTCCAGGACGACCTTAGCGACTTCGGCCGGCGCCAGCGCATTGACCACGAAGGTGGCAATATCGTGCGACCAGGGAATGATGTCGATTTTTTCGCCCTGCAATTCGTTGACGACCGCCTGCACGCGCGAACCGCGCATGCCGACGCAGGCGCCGACGGGATCAACCGATGAATCGCGCGACACGACCGCGATTTTCGCGCGCGAGCCGGGGTCGCGCGCTACGGCCTTCACCTCGACGATGCCGTCATAGATTTCCGGCACCTCTTGAGCGAACAATTTGGCCATGAATTGCGGATGCGTACGCGACAAGAAAATCTGCGGGCCGCGCGGCTCTCGCCGCACATCGTAAATGTAGGCGCGGATACGGTCGCCATTGCGGAACACTTCACGCGGCAGCATTTCGTCGCGGCGCACGATCGCTTCACCGCGGCCGAGATCGACCACGACATTACCGTACTCGACCCGTTTGACGATGCCGTTGACGATGTCGCCGATCCGATCCTTGTATTCGTCGTATTGGCGGTCGCGTTCGGCTTCGCGGACTTTCTGCACGATCACCTGCTTTGCCGATTGCGCCGCAATTCGCCCGTATTCGAGCGGCGGCAACGGATCAGCGATGGTGTCGCCGATCTGCGCTGCCGGATGGCGGCGGCGGGCATCTTCGAGACTGATCTGAGTGGCCGGATTTTCGACCGTCTCGACCACCAGCATGTGACGCGAGAGATGAAGCTCGCCGCTCTTCGCATCGATTTCGGCGCGCACTTCCGTCTCGCTGCCGTAGCGTGAGCGCGCCGCCTTGGCGATGGCGTCCTCCATGGCGCCAAGCACGATCTTTCGATCGATGGCTTTTTCGCGGGCGACCGCGTCGGCGATCTGCAGCAGTTCGAGTCTATTGGCGCTAACGGTCGCCATCGGTGGTCTCCTTGCGTTGGTTCTGCTTGCTCTTGCGCAGCGATTCGGAAATCAAGGCGTCGGTGAGAACGAGTTTGGCTTCCGCCATGTCATCGATGCGCAGCAAAATGTCATTCGGTGTTTCACAGCGGATGCGCGCACATTTGCCTTCGGTGCCGTGAAGCTCGCCACGAAAGCGTTTGCGGCCCTCGATCGCGACCTGCATCTCGATTTGCGCCACGTGGCCGGCGTAGCGGTCGAAGTCCGAGCGGCGGACCAGTGGCCGATCGATGCCGGGCGATGAAATTTCCAGCCGATACGAGCCTTCGATGGGGTCGGCCACGTCGAACACCGGCGACAGTGCACGCGAGGCGGCTTCGCAGTCCTCGATCGTCAACGTGCCGTCCGGACGTTCGCCCATTATCTGTACCGTACAGCCGGCGAAGCCGGAGATGCGCACGCGGACCAGGCGATACCCAAGCGCGGCAAGCACCGGCTCGGCCAGCGCAGCGACGCGCGCCGCCCGCCCGGGCTCGGTGATCAACCGCGGTTCCCGGGTAAAATCCGCAAGCTCAGAATTGCCCGATCCCTGGTCCATCGACTGATGCTTATCTAAGTACTTTGTTTATCTTGTGTACCTGCGTTGTACCTGCGTGCAACTTGCGCGCATGCCCACCGCGCCATTGCAGTCCGGCTATGGAGCTCAAATCTCGCTCTAAAACTCTATCCGCCGACGGCTCTCTCTGTGGTCTCGGTCGCTTGCCTACGCGATCATTGCAATGCGCCGTCAGGCCCGGGTTTTTCAGGTAATAAAAAAGAGCGGGTCCCGGGGGGCCCACTCTCAAAACCGTTCGGATCATCCGACCGTTATGAGGTATCCATGACGGACACCGCAAATATAGCGCCTTGTCAGCCCGTTGCAAGGCCCGATTGGGATACTCGGGCAGATAGAAGTCGGCAAATAATGGGCGGCGCTGCTGCCTAAAAGGACTTCGTTAAGTTCGCTCCAGCTCGGCGCCTGCGGAATACAAAAAAACAGGACGATCGTCGTTCGCGGGCCGCCTTCGCGTGATAGCGGGTGGCTGTAAAGCCGGGCCATGGATTTCGCCAATCGTCGGCGCATTGCGCCGTCCAGTCAAAATGCGAAGAGCGAATTAGATGCTGTAATGTCCAGGCAGCGTAGTCGGCGACATCGGTGACGAAACGAAGCTCACCACCCGGGCGCAGAATGCGTGCTAGTTGTTCGATCATCTCGTTCTGAACAAAACGGCGTTTCCAGTGACGCCGTTTCGGCCATGGGTCAGGATGGATGAGATCGATCCGCACCAGCGATGCGTCGGGAAGCCAGGCAATCAAGCTAACAGCGTCGTCAAAATGCAGTCGCACATTGCGGAGGCTCTCGGCCTGGATCGCCGCAAGCGCTTTGGCCATGCCGTTGACAAAAGGTTCTACGCCAAGAAAGCCGATCTGCGGATGAGCCTTGGCCTGCGTGAGCATCGCTTCGCCGCCGCCGAAGCCGATTTCGAGCTGAACCGATCTGACCGGTTCGGCAAACAAAGCGCTCAGCTCGGCCGGTGCAGGGCGGGCGATATCGATGGCAAGGCGGGGCAGCAATGTCTCGAACAAGCCCGCCTGCCGAGGCCGCAGCTTGTGTCCCTTGCGCCGCCCAAAAAATGCGCGGGGGTTATGGAATGCCGAACCCATTGGCGTTGTGACCGCGCTCGGCGCAGCCATCCACGTGGTCTCGCGTGCTTGCTGCTATAGCAAAGTCGACCGCGGCCGGCACGATGCCAGCGGCGCGAACGGGCAATTCAGCGCACCGCGCGCTTGAGCGAATCGGCAAGATCGGTTCGCTCCCATGAAAAGCCGCCATCCTTTTCCGGGGCGCGCCCGAAATGGCCGTAAGCGGCGGTGCGCCGGTAAATTGGACGGCTCAGTTTCAAGCTGCGGCGTATATTGGTCGGCCGCAGCGGGAAGGCTTCCAGCAGCAGTTTTTGCAACTTGGTTTCCTGAACCTTGCCGGTGCCGTGGGTATCGACATACAGCGACATCGGGTCGGCCACGCCAATTGCGTAGGCGATCTGAATCGTACAGCGCTCCGCCAGCCCGGCCGCGACGACATTTTTCGCCAAATAACGCGCAGCATAGGCTGCTGAGCGATCGACTTTGGTCGGGTCTTTGCCGGAAAAGGCGCCCCCGCCATGCGGCGCATAGCCGCCGTAAGTATCGACGATGATCTTGCGTCCAGTGAGGCCGCAATCTCCGTCCGGCCCGCCAATGACGAAATTGCCCGTCGGATTGACCAGAAAGTCGCTGGCCCGCTTCGGCATCCAGCCGCTCGGCAGCGCTGACGCCACCGTATCCTCGATCATATCGCGGATCATGCCCGGCGAATATTTCTTGCCATTGCGGCTCTGTGCGTTGTGCTGGGTCGAGACCACGACCTTGGTGCAGCCGACCGGCTTGCCATCGACATAGCGGATAGTGACCTGGCTTTTGGCGTCGGGCTGCAAGTCAAAGAGCGCACCGGAGCGCCGCTTTTCCGAAAGCACCTTGAGAATTTTGTGCGCGAAGTAAATCGGCGCCGGCATGAACGAGCCCTTCTCGTAGACCTCGCTTTCAGTGCAGGCGAAGCCGAACATCATGCCCTGATCGCCGGCGCCCTCCTGTTCGCCATTCTTTTTCTTTTTGGCATCAACTCCCATCGCGATATCGGGAGATTGGCCGTGCAGCAGAACCTCGACGTCGGCGCCGTAATACGAAAACCCGTCTTGGTCGTAGCCGATGTTCTTGACCACGCCACGCGCGATCTCGGTGATCAGTTCGCGATTCACCACCGCCTTGCTGCCGTGCTTGTGAAACAGCGGTGCATGGCCACGACCTTCGCCGGCGATGACGATCTTGTTCGTGGTGCACAGCGTTTCGCAGCCAAGGCGCGTATTCACCGCGCTTTCATCGGCGATGCCGAGCTTGATGTCGTTCTCAATGAAAGCATCAAGAACGGCGTCGGAGATTTGATCGCACACCTTGTCCGGGTGGCCCTCCGAAACGGACTCGCTGGTGAACAGATAATCGGCGCGGCGCACGGCGAAACACTCCCCTCGATCAATTTGTGATTTGCTCGTCCCTGCTGCGGAATAGCGCGGTCACGAGCCGCATGCGTTGAATTCGTCGGACAGGGTTGTTGCAGCGTCGCCCTGCGCGGTCAAGATGTGGGCTGAAAGTGGGCCCCTGCCTTAATCGCGACGGGCAAAGGCAAATTGATCGGATTCTACCGCTTGTCGCGAGTGGCAATTTGCTCGACCAGGTCGACGATCCGGCGGCGCAATTTCGAATCCTCGATCCGCATGAATGCCTTGGTGAGGGCCAGGCCATCGGCTGTCGCCAGGAAGTCGGACACGTAAGCCGGGGAAGGGGCCTCGGCCAGGCCATCGTGCCGGCCCAAGGTCTGCGCATTGGGAGCGCCTTCAAAGAAGAAAGCCACCGGCACCTGAAGAATATGAGAGATCTGCTGGAGACGGCTGGCGCCAATGCGGTTGGTGCCTTTCTCGTATTTTTGGATTTGCTGAAAGGTCAGACCCAGCGAGTCGCCGAGCTTCTCCTGGCTCATTCCCAGCATCATCCGGCGCATGCGGACCCTGCTTCCGACATGCTTGTCGGTCGGGTTCGGCGCCTTTTTTGCCAGCGTAGCCATGGGCTGCTTACCTTTTTAGCTCAATGCCGTCAGATAGCAAATCTGTAACAGTTGAAAGTGTTTGCCTCGTCTAGCGACCCCATCTGGGTGGTTGCCTTCGCCAAAGCCCATTGTTTCATTGAATGACGGTGCGCCCCCTTGCTCGTTAAAGTTGCGCCGCCAATTGAATGCCAGTGCGGTTTAGGTTTTCTTTGGAGCCCGCGATCGCCCGCGCACGACAACGGCCAGTGCGAGCAGGAGCAAAACGGCAGCGGGGCCGTCGCCGAGACGGGCATAAAGCGGCGGGGCGATCGGGCGCGGCAACGGCGCGTCCAATACCCCTTCGCGGTCGAGCGGTAACGCAGCGATGATCCGGCCAAGCGGATCGATCACAGCGGAAATACCAGTATTGGCCGCGCGCACCACCGCGACACCTTGTTCGATCGCCGTCACGCGAGCCTGCTGCAAGTGCTGGTAAGGTCCGCCGGAGTTCCCGAACCAGCCGTCGTTGGTCACATTGATGATCCAACCCGGGCGCTCATCCGCTGACGCGATTTCACCGGGAAAGATAATCTCGTAGCAGATCAACGGCAGCATGCTCGGCGCGCCGGGCAGTTCGATAAGCCGGTGCCGGTCGCCCGCGAGAAATCCGCCGCGCTGCTCGGTCAACGTTTGCAGGCCCATGCGCTCGAGCACATCGGCGAAAGGCAAATACTCGCCGAACGGCACGAGATGTACCTTGTCGTAGATGGCGCGAATCGACGCCTGATGATCGATGACGTAGATCGAATTGTAGACGCCGGACTCGGTCGGATTGTTCGGGTCGGCAAGCCGCATGCCGCCTGTGATCAAAAACGTACCCTGCGGCACCATCCGCGTAATCTGCGAAAACGCGCCCGCCTCGCGCGTCAAGAAAAATGGAAACGGCGATTCCGGCCAGATCAAATGCGTCACGCCGTCGAGCCCTGGGCGCGACGACAGCGCGACATAGCGGTCGACCACTTCCTGCCTTGCGGAATAATTGAATCGGACATCCTGCTGCAAGTTAGGCTGCATGATTCGCAGATGCACGCCGTCGGCGAGCCGAGTCGGCGTGTGCGCGAGCCGCGCTGCGCCACAACCGACAAGGACCGCAATCGCCAGAACCGCCAACGCGAATGGCAGCCATGGCCGACGTGTGCGGCCGGGATCGTCGATTATCGTAGCCGGACTGGCGAACGCCACGATCGTAATGAAGGTCAGGCCCCAAATTCCGAACACCGATGCGGCTTGCGCCAGCGCCAATGGGCTTGTCAGCGCATTGCCGAACGCGTTCCAGGGAAAACCTGTGAAGGTGTGGCCGCGCAACCATTCGACAAAGGTCAGCGATACTCCCAAAGCGAGTAGGCGCCGCCCGTCCGGCAGCCAGAACGCCCGCGCCAGCGCCAAGCCAAGCGCAGTGTAGACAGCAAGCACCGCCGGAAGCCCGATGACTGCAAAAGGCAACAGCCAGCCGAAGGTCGGCGCATCGACCAAAAAGGCGAAGCCGATCCAATAAAGCCCAGCGAGAAAATAACCGAATCCGAACCACCAGCCGATCGCCGAAGCCGCGATGATCACGTTCCAGCCACGGCCGCCGACGCCGTCAATGAGCCAGACCAGGATCGGGAATGTTAGAAACAGCACTGGCCAGGCGTTGAGCGGCGCCATCGCCGCGGCCGACAGCGCGCCGGCGACGAACGCGATCGCGCGGCGCCGCCAGCCCCACGACAGAACGATACTGTTGGCAAAACTGGTGAGCTTCACGGTGTGCGCGGCGGGTTCGCACTGGGGCGGCCGGTATCGTCGCGCGGTGGCACGGGCCTCACTGTTAGCGTGCGCGCCGGCACTGTGGCATCGCGAACTGTCGGCGAACGACGATCCTTACGCAGATATATTTTGACCCGCTTGACCCGCCGCGGATCAGCATCGAGCACTTCCGCCTCAAATGGCTCCGGGCCGGGCACCAACTCGCCGCGGACCGGAACATGGCCCGCTTTGGTGACAAGATAACCGCCTAGCGTATCGACCTCTTCGGCGACATCGCCGACATCGAATTGGCTGCCAATTGCGGCCCGCACATCGTCGAGGCTGGCGCGACCGTTGGCGATGAACGAGCCGTCATTTTGCCGGATCACTGCCGGCATTTCGTGCTCATCATGCTCGTCGGCAATATCGCCGACGATCAGCTCGACAAGATCCTCGATCGAAACCAGGCCATCACTGCCGCCATATTCGTCGATCACCAAAGCAAGGTGAATGCGGGTGGCCTGCATCTTGGCGAGCAGGTCGAGCGCCGGCATCGATGGCGGCGCATAGAGAATCTCGCGGGTGATATTGGTCGAAGCGAGCGGCACAGAAAGATCGATATTCGCAAAATCCAGGTCGGACCCCGTTGCTTTATTGGTTTCGCCTGGCTTGTCATGCGAAGCACGCGCCGCCATGAACGCGATCAAGTCGCGGATATGGACCATGCCGGCCGGATCGTCGAGCGTGTCATTATAGACGACGAGCCGCGAATGGCCGGCTACCTCGAACACCCTGACGAGTTCGCCGAGCGTAATGTGTTGCTGCACGGCGACGATGTCGGCGCGCTGCACCATGATGCGTTCGATTCGCGTTTCACGGAGCCCGAGGATGTTCTTTAGCATCGCCGCTTCCTCGGGCGAAAAATCCGACTGCGCCTGCTGATCGGTCAAAACGAGTTCAAGATCCGCACGCGTTGAAGCCGCCCGCCAGCCGAACAGCATCCGCATCAGCCGGGATAGCCAGCCTTCGGCCTGTTCGCCCTGCTGCGGCACGACAACTGGCAGCGCAGGGCGTTTGCCTTCAGAAACTTCGGCGGGACTACGCGAATCAGTCATCCATCGCCTTCGCCAGCAGAATCGGGCCGAGCATTTTACGCGTTCTGAGCGTCGCGCGCTCGGTTCCTGGGCGCTTGTTTGGGCGCTTGTTTGTCGCTCCGCTTGGCAGGTCCGGCGCCCCTGATGCGGGCTCCGGCGCGGTACGGATCCGGAATCGCCAATTGCCGGAGGATGGCGCGCTCGGCATCCTCCATTTCGCGTGCATCCTGGCCGCTTTCATGATCATAGCCGAGAAGATGCAGGAAACCATGCACGACAAGATGGGCAAGATGATGCGCAAACGGCTTATGTGCGTGACCCGCCTCGCGCCGGACGGTCTCATACGCGATTACAATGTCGCCCAGGTGATTGTGCGGGTGATTGCGTGACTGGTCGCGCGAGGGTCGCACGTGCCCGCCATTTGCCGGAAACGAAAGCACATTGGTAGGAGCGTCAACGCCGCGCCAGTTTCGATTGAGCGCGCGCATCTTGGAGTCGTCGGTCAGCAGGATGGCAAGTTCGGCCGCAGGCGCCGCCAACATGGCTGCCGCTCGCATGACGGCGCGTCGCACAACGGTCTTTGCCGTGGCATCCTTCCAATGTTCCGAATCGAACAGTATTTCCACTTTCAGTGCCGCCGCGGCCGCACGCTTCATTCTCAGCGCTCGCGCTTGCGGGCCGCTTCGGCATCGTAAGCCGCGACGATGCGCGCGACCAGTTCGTGACGGATCACGTCGGCCGCGGTAAAGGTTGCGTGGCCGATCCCTTCGACCCCTTCAAGAAGCCGCACGGCATCGGCAAGTCCAGACGTCTGGCCTGGCGGCAAGTCGACCTGGCTGGGGTCGCCGGTCACAACCATGCGGCTGTTTTCGCCAAGCCGGGTCAGCAGCATTTTCATCTGCATCGCTGTGGTGTTCTGTGCTTCGTCCAGAATGACTGCGGCATTCGACAGCGTTCGTCCGCGCATGAAGGCCAGCGGTGCGATCTCGATTTCGCCGGTCTGCAGGGCACGCTCGACGATGCGCGCGTCCATCAAATCGTAAAGCGCGTCGTAGATCGGGCGCAAATAGGGATCGACTTTTTCGCGCATGTCACCGGGCAGGAACCCGAGACGTTCACCGGCCTCGACTGCCGGCCGCGACAGGATGATGCGGTCGACCTCCTTGCGCTCGAATAATTGCGCAGCGTAGGCGACCGCGAGCCAGGTCTTGCCGGTGCCAGCTGGACCGGTTGAGAAAACCAGAGCATGGCGCTTGAGCGCGCGGATATAAGCGTCCTGCGCCGCCGTTCGAGCGCGCACGCGGCGTTTGCGCAAATTGATTTCTTCAAAGCTCTGTCGTGTCGCTGCTGGGTCGAAATCGAACAGGGAGCCTTGCGACAGTGCCAGTCTGATCGTGCCGTCGACCTCGCCTTGCACCAGATCGTCGCCGCGCTTAAGCCGCTCATACAGGCTTTCGAGTACACGCCGGGCTTGGTCCGTAGCCTCGCGTGAACCCTCGACTATGACCTGATTGCCGCGTGAATTGGCGACGACGCCGAGGCGCCGTTCGATGAGTGCGAGGTTTTGGCCGTACTGGCCGAAGAGTGTCGAGGCGAGACGATTATCGTCGAAGGTAAGAACAATCTGTGCCGTATTGTCGGGCGCGATAAAAACCGATTCTTCCGTCTCGGGCGTGCGCATTCAGGCTCCTGTTGAAACCGCGGCGGCCGGTCGCAATGCGGTCGCTTGCGGCGCTGTCTCGACAAGGGCGCCGAACAGACTATTGCTGCCGATCTCGGTGATGGTTACGGCCGCAATCTCGCCAATCAAAGATGCCGGCGCAGCAGCCTGGACCGGCTGCAGATAAGGCGAGCGCCCTACCAGTTGCCCCGGGTGACGGCCCGGACGCTCGAATAACACGTCCAAGGTGCGGCTCAGACACGCGCGATTGAACGCTGCCTGACCTCGATCGATAGCCTCTTGCAGCCGCTGCAATCGTTCCGATTTCACCGCCTCGTCGATCTGCCCATTCATTTCGGCGCCGGGCGTGCCGGGTCGCGGCGAATATTTGAATGAGAACGCGCCGGAAAATCCCACCTCGCTGACGAGGCCGAGCGTTGCGGCAAAATCGCTTTCGCTCTCGCCGGGGAAGCCGACGATGAAGTCGGAAGTAAGCGCGATCGCAGGGCACGCCTCCCGCAGCCGGCGCACCACGTCCAAATAGTCGCGCAGGGTATGGTTGCGGTTCATGGCCGCGAGAATTCGGTCTGAACCCGATTGCACTGGTAAGTGCAGTTGCGGCATGAGCTTCGGCAAATCGCGATGCGCCGCTATTAGACCATCATCCATGTCATGCGGATGACTGGTGGTGTAGCGCAAGCGCTCGATCCCCGGCACTTCTCCGACGCGTCCCAGTAGTCGGGCAAGCGACCAGGCGCGGCCGTCAGGGCCCGCGCCGTGATAGGCGTTTACATTCTGACCGATGAGCGTGACTTCGCGCACGCCGGCTGCCGCCAATGACTCGATCTCGGCGACAATGTTGTGGACCGGCCGGGACAGTTCGGCGCCGCGCGTATAGGGCACGACGCAAAATGTACAAAACTTGTCGCAACCCTCCTGGACGGTAACGAAGGCACAGGCGCCGCGCGCACGGATTGCCGCCGCACTTGGCGGCGCCAGATGGGCAAATTTGTCCTCGGCCGCAAACTCGGTGTCGACGGCGCGGCCCTCGCGCGTGGCGCGCGCTAACAGCGCGGGCAGGCGATGATAGCTCTGCGGCCCGAAAACGAGATCGACTGTCGGCGCGCGCCGAATGATCTCTTCACCCTCGGCTTGCGCCACGCAGCCAGCTACGGCGACGACGAGCCGGCGATTTTCCGTCGCGGCGGCCTGTTTCAGGCGGTGCATGCGGCCAAGCTCGGAATAGACCTTTTCGGCGGCTTTCTCGCGGATATGGCAAGTATTGAGGATGATGAGGTCGGCATCCTCGGCAGAGCCAGTCTCGACATAGCCATGGGGCGCCAAAGTATCCGCCATGCGACGCGAGTCGTAGACGTTCATCTGACAGCCGAAGGATTTTACGTAAAGCTTGCGGCCTTGCTTCATGCGGCGGATATTAGCCTAAGCCGTTGTTGGCGGCCACGAATGCGCTCTGGCGGAGAAAACCCCGAAGAGAAATAGGCATTTCGGCACAGTTCGGACGGCGTTCACGCAAAATCCTCGCGGTCTCAGGCCCCAATATAGGTATCGGCCGCGTCGGGGCCACAGCGCGATTGCCGCGCCCGCGGTGAAATCGGTCGAATGCCTTGTCTAAACCTAAATGATTCCACGTTGGGGCGTCAGCCGAGATCGCGACGTAGCACCAGCGCGGTCGCACCATCCTCGTAATAACCCTGCCGCCGGCCGACTTCCTGGAATCCCGCGCGGCGATATAGCCGGCAGGCAGGCGCATTTTGGTCGCCGACTTCCAGAAACACCGAACGGACGCCGATGCCGGCGAGCCGGCGCAGATGCAAATCGAGCAACTGCCGCGACAACCCGCGGCCGCGCCAGCCCCGTGCCACTGCGACGGACAAGATTTCTGCTTCGCCCGCCGCAATGCGTGACAGGATAAAGCCGATCAATTTGCCGCCGGCCGTGATGCGCTGGGCGACGATATTGCGTTCGAGCAAGAGTCGCTGGATCTCGTCCTCGCCCCAGCCGCGCCGGAACGAGGCGGCGTGGACGGCGGCGATTGCCGGCGCGTCGGCCGGCCGCACCTCGGCGATAGTCGGCGTGCTGCGACGCAACAGGCGCGAGACGAGATTCATCATCGACGGGGTAACTGCGCGGCGTTTTGCGGCTGCGCATCGGGTGCGCGCAAATATTGCGGATGAGGCGCCGCCTCACCCTCCGGCGTCACTGCGCCGATCTGTGCGGCCCAGACGATGTCAGGGGCGTCGCGCGCATCAACGACATGCGGTGCCGGCGCGTCGTCCGGAAGTTCGTCAGCGATCGCTTGTGCCGCCGAGCCGACCAGGCAAACCGGCGCGTTCGATGCCGCGCGAACCGCCTCGTTGAGTGGCGCCAATCGCGGTGCGACGAGTGTCTGGCCGCTCGGGCCAAAGATCTGCAAATAGACGTTCGCATGCCGCGCATCGATTGCGGCCACCACCGCCCGTTTGTTGTTGCTGACGGCGAGATAGGGTGCGGCATAGACCGCCAACGTAGAGACTCCCACGACCGGCAAATCCCTTGCGATGCCGAAACCGCGCGCGGCGGCAAGGCCGACGCGCACACCGGTGAAGCTGCCGGGCCCGGTAGTGACCACCAGGCGGTCAAGTTCGCCGAAAGCCGTTTCGGCTCGCTTCATGACGCGCGCGACGAGCGGAATGAGTGCCTCCGCGTGGCCGCGAACCATCGGCAAGCTTTCACTGGCAAGGATGTCGCGCCCGGTTTCCAGGACGGCAGCCGCACAGGCAGCGAGCGCCGTGTCGATGGCGAGCAAGCGCATGCAAGATCACGTATAGAATCGATGACCGGCGCCGGTATACGCGGAAATCACACCGGGCGGACTTCGGTGACGTCTGGAATAAAGTGCCGCAGTAAATTCTGGATGCCGTGGCGCAAGGTTGCAGTCGACGACGGGCAGCCCGAGCAGGCGCCTTTCATGTTCAGATAGACGATCCCGTCCTTGAAGCCGCGAAATGTGATGTCGCCGCCGTCATTGGCGACCGCGGGACGAACCCGCGTCTCGAGCAGCTCCTTGATCGTAGCGACAGTCGCGGCGTCCGCGTCATCGAAAAATTCTTCGCCGTCGTTGGTTTCGGGACCGCCAGCGGTGATGAGCGGCGCGCCCGACATAAAGTGTTCCATGATGGCGCCCAAAATCATCGGCTTGAGCTGCTGCCATTCCCGGGCACTTTTGGTCACGGTGATAAAATCGGAGCCGAAGAACACCCCGCTGACGCCGGGGATGTCAAACAGCCGCTCGGCAAGCGGCGACTGTTCGGCTTGAGCGGCATCCCGCAGATCGAGCGTGCCATGCTCCAGCACCGCGCGGCCGGGCAAAAACTTCATTGTTGCTGGATTCGGCGTGGCTTCGGTCTGAATAAACATTATGCCCTCCATCACGGCAGCCGGGGCGGCGCCGTGATCAGCGTCAATCTAGCATATTAGGTGGCGAATTTGCCTTGGAAGTTCAAGGGTGGGACCGGTGGCGGATCACCGTGGCTACCGCAGGCCGGGCGACCGCTACGAGCGCACGAAGCCGACAATGTCCTTGACCGCATCCATGGTTTGCCGGGCGAGTGTTTGCGCGCGGCCGGCGCCGTCGGCCAACACCGCGTCGATCGCCGCCGGGTCGCCGAGGAGCCGCTTCATTTCGGCGCCGATCGGGCCGAGCTTGGCAACGGCAAGATCGGTCAGCGCCGCCTTGAAGGTGGAGAATTGCGCATTGCCGAATTGCTTGAGTACATCGGCTCGGCCGATGTCGGCGAGCGCCGCATAGATGCCTACCAGGTTGTCGGCCTCAGGGCGCGCCGCCAGGCCCTTTTCCTCGCTCGGAAGCGGCTCTGGATCGGTTTTGGCGCGGCGAATTTTCTGCGTGATGGCGTCGGCATCGTCGGTGAGACTGATTCGGGAAAAATCGGACGCGTCCGACTTCGACATTTTTTTTGATCCGTCGCGCAGCGACATCACACGCGTGGCCTCGCCGGTGATCAGCGGCTCGGGTAACGGGAAGAAAACGTCGCCATGACCTTTTTCCTTGATCGATGCGCCGAAGTCGTTGTTGAATTTCTGCGCGATGTCCCGTGACAATTCGAGGTGCTGTTTTTGGTCTTCGCCGACGGGTACATGCGTCGCGCGATAAACGAGAATGTCGGCGGCCATCAGCGTCGGGTAGGCGTACAGTCCGACCGACGCATTCTCGCGGTCCTTGCCGGCTTTCTCCTTGAACTGCGTCATCCGATTAAGCCAGCCAAGCCGCGCCACGCAATTGAATATCCAGGCAAGCTCAGCATGCTCGGCCACCTGACTCTGATTGAACACGATGTGCTTTTTCGGATCGATGCCGCAGGCCAGAAATGCCGCCGTAACTTCGCGGATGGCGCGGGGTAGTTCGTTGGGCTCCTGCCAGACGGTGATGGCGTGCAGATCGACCACGCAATAGATGCAATCAAACCGGTCCTGTAGCTCGACAAAGCGCTTGATGGCGCCAAGATAGTTGCCGAGATGAAGGTTGCCGGTCGGCTGCACGCCGGAAAAAATCAGTTCCTTGAATTTCATGATTGTGAAATACCCCGCCAACCGCGATCGATGAGTCCGGGCCGTCGATGGTGCGCGGCGCGCTGTCCCCATGCCACGCCCACGGCTTGCCGTGCAAGAGGCGGTGGTTATAGTGCGCGGCGCCGCGCCCAGCAGCAGAGATCACGCAATGACAGCAACAGCTTCCGCCCGGTACGATGTTCTGGGCATCGGCAATGCCATCGTCGATGTCCTGGCCCGGGCGGATGAGGACTTTCTGCTGGCGCATAACATGCGCAAGGGCGGCATGGCGCTAATCGACGAGGCGCGCGCACAGGCGATCTATGACGCAATGGGTCCTGCGGTCGAAATGTCCGGGGGATCGGCGGCCAATACTATTGTCGGCGTTGCTGGCTTCGGCGGCCGGGCTGCATTTATCGGTAAGCTCAAAGCCGACGGCCTCGGCAGTGCATTCAGTCACGACATTCGCGCCGCCGGCGTGACTTTTACGACAAAGCCGGCGCCGCAAGGTCCGTCGACCGGGCGCTGCTACGTGCTGGTGACGCCTGATGGCGAGCGCACCATGAACACGTATTTGGGCGCCGCGCAGGACTTGCATCCACGCGATGTCGACCCCAACATGGTCGCATCGAGCGCGATCATCTATCTCGAAGGATATCTTTGGGATCCCGCGCACGCCAAAGAAGCGTTCCTCAAGGCCGCTAAGGTCGCCCATGGCAACGGTCGCAAGGTAGCGCTGTCATTGTCCGATGCGTTCTGCGTCGATCGCTGGCGCGACGAATTCCTCCACCTCATGCGCTCGGGCACAGTCGATTTGATCTTCGCCAACGAGGCAGAACTGCACAGCCTCTACCAGACCTCGGATTTTGATGCCGCCGTCGCGGCGCTGCGCGGCGATATCGGCGCCGCCGTGGTGACGTGCAGCGAGAAAGGCTGCCTTGTGGCCGGCCCCGATGGGGTGAAAGCGGTGCCGGCCTTTCCGGTGGAACGGGTGGTCGACACGACCGGAGCAGGTGATCTGTTCGCCGCCGGTTTTTTATCCGGCGTTGCGCGCGGCGCCGACGATCGCACCTGCGGCCGCCTCGGCGCGCTCGCCGCGGCGGAAATCATCCAGCATCTCGGCGCCCGCCCGGAGACCTCGTTACGCCAGCTTGCGCGCGAGAATGGCCTTGCCGATTAGTTTGTAGGCGCGGCTGTCGGCCGAAAGCGTCAACGGTAACCAATCGCTAACCAAAGCTGGTTAACGATTGATCAACCGTAAACACCGGAGGTGCGAATGGCAGGCGACCCTGATCACGCCGCGGCAGGCGAGGTCGCCACCGCGACGGATGCCGGCGAATCGCCCATCATCAACCTGCCGGCGATCGTGGCCCCGAACATCAGCGCAAGCCAAGACGAGGTCAAAGACAAAGCTCCGGACGGGACCGCCGCTGCTGCGACGCCAGCTCGCTCCAAACGATTTGCGATGCTCGCCGCGAGCGTCGCCTTTGCCGCGGCGTTCGGTTCTTTCGTCGGTTCGGTTTCAGGCTCGGGATTGGCGCGCCTCATCTTCCCGTCACCCTCGCCGCCCGCGACGCCGGCGGTTGGAAGCGAGAACACGCTCGCCGCAATGCGCGAAATCAAACTGGAACTCGCTGGCATCGCTGCGATCAAAGCGAGCCTCGAAAACGCCACCCGCAACGCGATCAGCCAATATGCCAAAATTGCCGATCGGCTGGATCGTATCGATCAGCGCAACGTCGCTGTGGCCGACGCGACGGGCTCATTGCCGGCTGTTCCGCCGCCCGCGGCGCCGGCCACAGATCCGGCGAAACTCAGCGACCGCGTTTTACAGGACTGGATCGTTCACGATGTGCGCAACGGCCGGGCCTTGGTGGAAAGCCGCTATGGCGGCCTGTTCGCTGTCGGCGCCGGCAGTGTTCTCCCGGGAATCGGTCGTGTCGATATGATCAAGCGGCAAGACGGTCACTGGGTGGTGCTGACGGCCCGCGGCACTATCACCTCGGCGCGCTGAGCGGCTTTCAAGGTTCGCGAATATAAATCGCGGCATACCGCGGCGCACTTGTGCTTAAGTGCCAGCAATTTTGTATTCTGTCTCTCCCGGCGCGACAGGCGGTAAAGCATGAGTATTTTGCGCGGCATTGGCTCCTTCGCAGCGCTCGTGATCGCGGCCTTGCCGCTGTCGTCGCTGGCGAGCGCGCAATCCGCGGCGCCCGCCGACAAGCCGGAAATGACCGAAGCCTGCCCTGGACTTGTCGCCACCGATCGGCCGCACGCGATTCCGGCGGCATTGCGTTTAGCTGCGCTGAACTCGGATCAAGTGCGCCTGACCTTTGTCGGCCACGCCACTTTCCTGATCGAAAGCCCGCAGCTCGTGCGTATCGTCACCGACTACAACGACTACGTCAGACCTCCGGTGCTGCCGGACATTGTCACGATGAATCATGCGCACAGCACCCATTACACCGATCGTCCCGATCCGGCGATCAAATACGTGTTGCGCGGGTGGGGAGACATTCCCGAGCAACCTGCCATCTGGGATCTGAAATACCGCGATGTGAGGGTGCGCAACGTGCCAACTAATATTCGCAGCTATTACGGCAGCACTATCACCGAGCGCCATGGCAATTCCATTTTCATTTTTCAGGTGGCCAATCTATGTATTGCCCATCTCGGCCATCTGCACCACACGTTAACGCAACTGCAGCTCAATGAGATCGGCCGGCTGGATGTTGTCATGGTGCCGGTCGACGGCACTTACACGCTCGATCTCGAGGGCATGATGGAGGTGCTGACGGCCTTGAAGGCGCCGCTGATGATTCCGATGCACTTTTTCGGCGCGCTCGAGCGCTTCCTTGATCGCGCGCGCAAGCAGTGGGACGTCGAGACCGCGGAGATTCCTTCCATCGTGGTCTCGAAGGCTACCCTTCCGGTAAATCCCAAAGTGCTGGTGCTGCCGGGCTATTAGCCGGCGGCTGCTTTACACGTCCACGCTCGCGGCGAGCGCATGCTGCTCGATGAAATCACGACGCGGCTCGACCTTGTCGCCCATCAGCTCGTCGAAAATCGTGTTGGCTTCGTCGATTTCCTTGACGCTGACGCAGAGCAAGGAGCGCGCATTGGTGTCGAGGGTAGTTTCCCAGAGCTGCTCCGGATTCATTTCGCCGAGACCCTTATAACGTTGCAACGTCGCCCCTTTGCGGCCGGCGGTCATGACGGCTTCGAACAGGCCCACAGGGCCGTGGATCTGGACCTCCTCGTCCTTTCGCCGCAACGTCGCCGGCGGCGTCGGTCGCGGGTAGATCTGCTGCAGCGACGGCGCGAACTCGTCGAGCTTGCGGGCGTCGGCCGAACCGAGCAGCGCCTGATCGATCACCGCGACTTCCTTGACGCCGCGCAGCGTGCGTTCGAACTGGAATCCGTCCGCGCTGAATTGCCCCTTCCAGCCGCGTTCGGCGGGATCGGTGAGCGCGTCGAGACGGCGCGCGATGTAGTCGGCGGCCGCGGTCGCGGTGACTGCGTCGCCAGTGACCTGCGAGCGCAGCACGCCGGCGATGGCGGCCTGCTCGATCACTTGCCGGTTGTAGCGGCTGTGCAAGCCGCGCAACAGATTGCGGATGCGGCGCGCCTCTTCGACCAGCCGGCGCAGATCGTTGCCGGCGCGCACTTCGCCCGACGACAGGCGCAGCACGGTATCCTCGAGCCCGGCGTCGATGAGGTAATCTTCGAGCGCGGGTTCGTCCTTGAGGTATTGCTCGGACTTGCCGCGGGTAACCTTATAGAGGGGCGGCTGGGCGATATAGAGATGACCGCGATCGATGATTTCGCGCATCTGCCGATAGAAAAACGTCAACAGCAGCGTGCGGATGTGGGCGCCGTCGACGTCGGCGTCCGTCATGATGATAATTTTGTGGTAGCGCAGCTTGTCGACCGAGAATTCGTCGGTGCCGATACCGGTGCCAAGCGCCGTGATGAGCGTGCCGATCTGCTCGGATGAGAGCATCTTGTCCATGCGCGCGCGCTCGACATTCAGGATTTTGCCGCGCAGCGGCAACACCGCTTGAAATTCGCGATTGCGGCCCTGCTTGGCGCTGCCGCCGGCGGAATCGCCCTCGACGATAAACAATTCGGACTTTGCCGGGTCACGCTCCTGGCAATCGGCAAGCTTGCCGGGCAGGGATGTGACGCCGAGAGCGCTTTTACGCGTCATTTCGCGCGCTTTGCGCGCCGCTTCACGCGCAGCGGCGGCCTGGATGACTTTGCCGACAATAACCTTCGCCTCGGCGGGATGCTCCTCGAACCAGGCATTGAGAATGTCATTGACGATGCCCTCGACCGCCGGGCGGACTTCCGAGGACACGAGCTTGTCCTTGGTTTGCGAGGAAAACTTTGGATCGGCGACTTTGACCGAGAGGACCGCGGTCAGTCCTTCACGGCAATCATCGCCGGTGAGCGCGACTTTCTCCTTGCGCGCCGCGCCGCCGGACTCGGCATAGCCCGTCACCTGGCGAGTAAGCGCGCCGCGAAAACCGGCCAGATGCGTGCCGCCGTCGCGCTGCGGAATGTTGTTGGTAAAGCACAGCACTGTTTCGTGATAGCCGTCGTTCCACCACAGCGCGCAATCGACCAACACTCCGTCGCGCTCGGCCTTAATGACGATCGGCTGCGGCACCAGGGACGTTTTGTTGCGGTCGAGATATTTGACGAACGCCTCGACGCCGCCCTCGTAACGCAATTGTTCGCGCTTCTCGACAGCATGGCGCATGTCGGAGAGGACGATGGTGACGCCGGAATTGAGGAACGCCAGCTCGCGGAGTCGGTGCTCCAGCGTGGCGAAGTCAAATTCCGTCATGCTGAAGGTTTTTTTGGACGGCAGGAATGTCACCTCAGTGCCGCGCTTGTCGCGCGCAGCGCCGACTACGGCGAGCGGCGCCACCGCTTCGCCGTTCTGAAATTCCATGAAATGCTCCTGGCCGTCGCGCCAAATGCGCAGGCGCAGCCAAGTGGACAGCGCATTGACGACGGAAACGCCGACGCCATGCAGCCCGCCGGAAACCTTGTACGAATTCTGGTCGAACTTTCCGCCCGCATGAAGCTGGGTCATGATGACCTCGGCGGCCGACACACCTTCGCCCTTGTGGATGTCGGTCGGGACCCCGCGGCCATCGTCACGGACGGTGCAGGAACCGTCCGGATTGAGGATCACCGTCACTTCCTTGGCAAAACCGGCAAGCGCTTCGTCGATAGCGTTGTCGACGACCTCGTAGACCATGTGATGCAGGCCCGAACCGTCGTCGGTATCGCCGATATACATCCCCGGGCGCTTGCGAACGGCATCGAGTCCCTTAAGCACCTTGATCGATTCCGCGTCGTAATCGGACGGCGTCGGGATTTTCTTGCGGACGGGTTCGGCCATGTGTGAAGGCTTTGTCGGGTGGCTTTGTTTTCGCTTTTCGACTTTCGAATCACTTCCAATAAAAATATGAGTGAATCGCCCAAACTTGTACACCAAAAAGGCGATCCGTACAGGACAAAAGAGGCATGACTAAGATACTGTTCGAACGCGATTTTTCAAGGTTTTGCGGCAGAGAAAATGCACGCCGTTTTTAGCCGCAAATCGGCCCCGCAACGGCCGCTCGGGCGGGCGCGTTTCGCGACCGCCATCAACCGCGTGAACGTCGGCGCGGCGGTTTGGAAAGCGGCCCCAACAGATGCTGGTCGTCAGCCCGGTAGTCGGGAATCGGCTGCTGAAAGTGGTGGAGCGCAGCGGTCCAAAGTTCCATTCGATGCAAATCCTGGCGTAGCCGCTCAAGCGCTTCGATCAGATTTCGGACGATGGCATCAGCGGGTGATTCCGGCATCTTGATGCCCCGGTTCCATACGCGACGTGTGCTGTTCCTGTCGGGTTAAGGACGGGCGCGCAATCTGGTTCCGAAGCTTAGCGACGCCAGATGCGATCATGGACGCGGCGTCAGCATTCCGGACCTGACTTCGATAAATGCGGCGTTCGACTGGGTTTCGCGGAACGCCGCCGGATCAGCGCCCGTCATCCACGCTTGGGCGCTGAGTTCGCCGAGCTCGGCATGCAATGCGGCACGCCGCGCCGGGTCGAGATGGGCGAGGACCTCGTCAAGGAGGAGGACAGGAGCAGTCCCGGTCATCTCGCGCACCAGTCGCGCATGCGCCAGCACGAGCCCGATCAGAAGCGCTTTCTGCTCGCCGGTCGAAGCGTCCGCGGCAGGGATGCTCTTTGCCGCATAGGTGACGTTGAGGTCGCTCAGATGCGGGCCATCGAGCGTGCGTCCCGCAGCCGCATCGCGGCTGCGAGCGTCGCGCAATGCGGCGCGGTAGCGCTCCTCGATTTCGCTCGCGGGAAGCTTTGGCACGAGTTCCTCCAGCGAGCCCTCGATGGAGATTTCGGCCGGCGGGAACGGCGAATCCCTCCGCGCGGCCAGCATGCTGTCGAGGCGGCGAACCGTCTCGACCCGCAGCCCCGCAACAGCGACCGCAAGCTCCGCAGTCTCGTGTTCGACGGCATCGAGCCAGTGGCTATCGGCGCTCGCTTCCTCCAACAGCCGATTGCGCGAGCGTAGCGATCGTTCCAGCGCGTTCACCCTGCTGGCATGTTCGGCATCAACCGCGAGCGCCAGGCGGTCGAGAAAACGCCGGCGCTCCGACGGCGCGCCGGCGAACAGCGTGTCCATTGCCGGCACCAGCCAGACCGCTCGCAAATGATCAGCGAAGGCCGCTGCCGACCCTACCGGTTCGCGATCGATCCGGCAGCGGCGCTGGTTGAGCGCGCCATCCTCGGCAGGACGCTCAATTCCGGTGCCGAGCGTCACCAGTCCCAGCGCGCCTTCGACCTCGGCAGCGACGGCCCACGAGCCGTCGCCTTCGTTAAACGCCACTTCGCTAAGCGTCGCCCGCCGCAGACCGCGCCCCGGTGCAAGAAACGAGATGGCTTCGAGCAGATTGGTTTTGCCCGCGCCATTGGGTCCCACCAGCACGATTGTCGCCGCCTCGGCGTCAAGCGAAGCGGAATGGTAATTACGAAAATTATGCAGAGTTAGGCGGCGGACCGACGCGGGCATCAGGGCACGAGTTGCGAACGGGCGACGCCGCTCGGGGTTGCCGGTTACCGCTCCAAGTCCCCGTCAAACCCTCATCGGCATCAGGACATAGAGGGCGCCGCGCTGCTCTTTGTCCTGGATCAGGGTCGGCGATCCGGGATCAGCCAGTCTTAGCACGGCTGCTTCGCTTTCGATCTGCGCAGCGATATCGAGAAGATAACGCGAGTTGAAACCGATATCGATCGGATCGGCTTCGTATTCGACTTCGAGCTCTTCATTGGCGCTGCCGGAATCGGGGTTGGTGACGGATAGCAACAGGCGCCCGGCATTGACCGACAGTTTCACAGCGCGACCGCGTTCGCTCGACACGGTGGAGACCCGATCGACCGCCGCCTCGAATTCCTTCTTATCGACGATCAGTTGCTTGTCATTGTTTGCGGGGATGACGCGCGCGTAATCCGGGAACGTGCCGTCGATCAGCTTCGAAGTCAGAACTGTGTCGCCGATCGTGAAGCGGATTTTCCCGGACGACAGTTCGATTGTTACCTCGGCCTCCGGATCATCGATCAGACGATGCACCTCGCCGACTGTTTTACGCGGCACGATCACGCCTGGCATGCCGGCGGCGCCTTTGGGCAGTTCGAGCTCCATTTGCGCGAGCCGGTGGCCGTCGGTGGCGACCGCCCGCAGCGTCTGGGCTTTGGCCGTGCCCGCCGCGTGCAGATAGATGCCGTTGAGATAATAGCGCGTCTCTTCGGTCGAGATGGCAAATTGAGTCTTATCGACGAGGCGCTTGAGGTCGCTCGCTTTGAGCGCAAACTTATGCGTCATTTCGCCGGCGGCGAGATCCGGAAAGTCGCTCTCCGGCAGTGTCTGCAAGGTGAAGCGGGAACGGCCGGCGCGGATGGCCAATGCGGCGCGGTCGCCGGACGATTCAAGGACGATCTGAGCGCCTTCAGGCAGCTTGCGCACGATGTCAAAGAACATGTGCGCCGGCACCGTCGTTGATCCGCCGGGTGCAACCTCGGCGGCTATCGTGTCGGTTACTTCGATATCGAGATCGGTGGCTTTCAACGAAAGCTTGGAACGATCGCCGTGCAAGAGCACGTTAGCGAGAATCGGAATCGTATTACGCCGCTCGACCACGCGATGGACGTGGCCCAGTGATTTCAATAATTCCGATCGCTCTACGGTGACTTTCATTGCGAAATCCATGAAGAAAGCCGGAACGCCGACAAGGGTGGCGCGGCGCGAGGCGTTCGGCAAGCCCGGGCCTTAAGCCGTTCCAGCTTGCGAGCAATCAGTCCTGGGTTTCAATCTTGGAGCTGACGTTTGAGCCCCTCGATCTCCTCGGCAAATGCACTGTCGTTCCCTGCCAAACTCTCGATTTTTCGCACCGCATGCAAGACGGTCGTATGGTCGCGCCCCCCGAACCGGCGGCCAATCTCAGGCAAGGATCGCAATGTGAGAACCTTGGCCAGGTACATTGCGACTTGCCGCGGCCGTACGACATTGGCGGTCCGCCGCGACGACAGCAAGTCGGCGCGACTGACATTATACTGGCGCGCGACGATGCGCTGAATGTCCTCGATCCTCACCCGTTTCGGCTCGGCAGGCCGGATCAGGTCGCGCATTTCGCGCTCCGCCATTTCAACCGTGACCGGCTGGCCGGTGAGCTTGCTGTGAGCCAACAGCCGATTGACCGCACCTTCCAGATCACGCCCGTTATGCGTGACCGATTTGGCAATGAAGGCGAGGACCGGCTGCGGCACCTCGAAACCCGGATGATGCAAGCGCGCGGCGTTGATGCGGCTTTTGAGGATTTCAAACCGCAGCTCCTCGCCGAGCGAACCGATCTCGACCACCAGACCGCCAGCCAGCCGTGAACGGACCCGGTCGTCGAGGCTCTCCAGATCGGCGGGGGGACGATCGCTGGCGATCACGACCTGCCGGCCGGCGTCGATCAGCGTGTTGAGCGTGTGACAGAACTCGGCCTGGGTCGAGCGGCCCTGGAGAAATTGCAGATCGTCGATAACCAGAACGTCGATAGCTCGAACCGCTTCCTTAAACGCCAGGGTGGTTTGGCTGCGCAGCGCCGAGACAAAGCCGTACATGAAACGCTCGGCGGTCAGGTAAAGCATCTTGCGGTCGCCGGCGCCGTTGCCCGCCCACGTGATCGCCTGGAGCAGATGGGTTTTGCCCAATCCGACCGCGGCATGGATGTACAGCGGGTTGAACATAAGCGGTTCGCCGCGCTTGCTGGTGGCGACCTGTTTCGCCGCGGCGTGCGCCAGCGTGTTGGAGCGGCCGACGATGAAGGTTTCGAAGCTCAGCCGCGGATCGAGTGGTGAACCACCGAGCGCTTCGTGCACACTCATGAAAGGAATGCTGGCGCGCACATTGGCGGCGTCCAGCCCGCCGTCGCGGCCATCGCGCGCCGGCGCCGGAGGCTCGAGCGGTTTGGGCTTGCTCGCGGGCAGGCGGATTGTCGAAGAACGGACGTTCAGCTCGAGACGAGTGACATCGGGCTCTTCCGATTGCCACTTGAGCAGCACTCTTTCGCTGTAATGCGATTGGATCCAGTTGCGAAGGAAACGCGTGGGCACCGAGAGCCGTACCAAGCCTTTTTCGACGGCCTCGAGCTCCATACGCCCGAACCAGCTGCTGAAGACGTCTTCGCCCAGTTCAGAGCGCAACTGGTCCTTGACCCTTCGCCATCGCTCCTGATCCGTGCTTGTCATAATTGGTGCTTCTCGTTGGAGGAGGAACACAAGCCGTCAGACAGACACTCTCGGCTTCGCCAAGACGCTACGCACGCGGTACAAACACATTGTCGGGGAGGGCTGGTGCGGGCGTCGAGCCGGCTCAGCCCCTTACTGGGATGCCGGACGGATAAACTCCGGCGCAATGAGCGGCAGCCCGAGGGACGGCTGTCCCTTCCTTCGGTCGAACTCTTGGCGTGTTCATGCTCCCAACCTCCGTGGCTCTCGGGCTCGTTTTCTCACCCATGACGCCCGGCGCATCGCTCGGCGCCTCGCAAAAAGACCCGCTCTGTGTGTTTTCAGCCCCGTGCAACCGCGGCTGGACTATTCGCTGTACAAATACGCGGCGACTTTAGAACTCGACTAAATCGGACACAGCTCTCCCGTTCCCATTCTTCGATGGGCTCCCGCTGCCGAATTGTTGAAGACCTTCAGAACGGAAGGGAATTAGAACGTAGCACGCGATTTGCGCCTCGCAACCGCAAAAACCGCGTCAACATTGGACTTTCCGCACTACGCGAGGTGAGCTGAGATCGTGCCAAAAAGTACTTCCATGACCAAAGTATTGAGTCGATTTGACGATTCACATTTCTGCCACATGTGACACGCGCGAAAAAGTGATTTGGTGCACCGAAGCAACAAATAAAAAAACACCTCGCGTGAGGCGCCAGACTCAAAGCCCGTGCGCAGCTATGTGCGATAACCCTTTCATTGTGCATGAATTCTTCTGCGCGCGTGACAAGGGTACCCGTCGCCGCAGCAAGCGGGAGCAAACAAGAATCGTGCGCAATCGTGCACGCCAATCGCGCGATCATCGCAGAATGCAATTTTCCCCACCGTCGTGACAATAATGCAACAGATTGATTGCAATCCACAATTTCGGATCGCGGGATTTGCAGCGGCGCCGCGTGCGGCGGCGCTATTTCTTTTGAAGCTTCGCGATCTGGTGCGAGAGCCGCGAAACTTTTCGCTGCGCGGAATTGCGATGCACGATGCCTTTCTGTGCAGCGCGGATCAAAGCCGGCTCCGCGTCAGCCATCGCGGCGAGAGCGCGAGTGCGGTCACCCGCGGCGATCGCTTCCTCCACCTTGCGGATTGCGCTGCGCATGCGCGAGCGTCGCGCCTTATTGATAATGGTTCGGCGGACGGCCTGACGGGCAGCTTTCTTTGCGGATTTCGTGTTCGCCATACGTATCGGATACAGGAGATTGTGAGAAAGCGGGGCTTATAGGGGGCCGCCGCATCAGCGTCAACGGTGGGCAGAAGCGCAACGCGATCGGCGGCGGGTCCGTCGCATTCCGCGGCTTACGCGACGCGCTTGGCGCGCACAGCCTCATAGCCGGCAATGACCGCCGCTCGATGCGCTGTCGGGAAGTCGGCGAGCGGTGGCTCGACGCGGGCCCATTGCGGATCGCCATGAATATGCGCAAGCAGTGCCTTTACTCCCGGCACCAGAGGCTTGCCGTCAAACAGCTTGCGGATCGCCACCGCTTCCGCGAGCGCCCCCGCATCGCCGGCGTGGTAGCCACGCGCGCATAAATCGGCGTTGAGGTTCGCAGTCGCCGAAATACAGCCGGCGAACAGTCCCGACCGCGCTTCAGGCAATGCCGCTTCAGTGGAAGGAAACACGCGAAAGCGCGGAGCGATGCTGGCAGCTTCGCGCGCGTAAGCCATGTCCCCGGAGGAATCCTTCAAGCCGACGATCCGCTCGCCGAATTTCTCAAGAAACCTGCGGATCAGCGCGACGTGCCACGGCACCCCCGACTGCGCGGGGAAGTGATAGAGATAAACGGGTATGGGCCGCGCAGCGGTGGCCGCCAGTATGGCATCGATGCCGGCGAGCAGACCATCATCTGGTACTCCCTTATAGTAGAACGGCGGCAGCACCAGTGCGGCAGCAAAGCCGAGCTCGGCGGCGTGCCTGGTCAAGGCAATGGCATCGGCAAGTGCTGCCGCACCGGTGCCGACCATCATGCGATCGAGCGGCAGGCCGCTGTCGGCATAGGCCGTCATGACGCGACGCCGCTGCTCAAGCGAGAACGACGTTGCCTCGCCAGTCGTGCCAAGCACATTGAGCCCGTCGCAGCCGTTGGCGAGCAGGAAACGCGCCAGAGCAATCGAGCGCGCACGGTCGGGCTCGCCTTTGGGATCGACGGCGGTGGCGATCGCGGCGATTACACCGCGCATCGCGCCCGCTGGCTTGTCGTGTCGCGTGTCGGCCATGCTGCAATTCTACTCCAAATGGTGGCTTGCCTCCGTCGACCCAGTAAAGCATGACAGCGCGATGTTCAATGCATTCGCGCCGCCCATCGCGCTGGGCGGTCTGCCCGAACGAGAGCTGCAATGACCGACGCGTTCGATATGATCATTCTGGGCGCGGGCGCGGCCGGCTGCGTCTTGGCGAACCGCTTGTCGGCACGCTCGGCCACGCGTGTCCTCCTCCTGGAGGCGGGGCGCGACACGCCACCGGGGAACGAGCCCGCTGACGTGCTCGATTCCTATCCGCGCTCTTACTACAACGACGCCTATTTCTGGCCGGGCCTTAAGGTGCATTGGCGGCGGAAGGAAAATTCACCGCTCGTCGGCTTTTTGCAGGGCCGCGTTGTCGGTGGCGGCTCGACAGTCATGGGCATGGTGGCCCACCGCGGCGCGCCCGATGACTATGCCGAATGGGAAGCGCTCGGCGCCGCGGGATGGGGCTGGGACAGCGTCCTTCCTTACTATCGCAAACTGGAAAATGACTGGGACTTTGGCGGGCCGTTGCATGGCAATGACGGTCCGGTGCCGATCCGGCGCACCAAAGCGGACGATTGGGCGCCGCTCGCCAAGGCAGTGCATGTTTTCGCGCAAGAACGGCAGATCCCATTCATCGCCGATATGAACGGCGATTTTCGCGACGGCTATGGCGCGGTCCCGATGAGCAATTGGCCGCTGCGACGGGCGTCGGCGGCGATTTGCTACCTCGACGCTGCCGCACGCCGTCGCAGCAATCTCACCATCGTAACCAACGCTTTCGCCATCGGATTGTTGTTCGACGGCCGGCGTGCGACCGGCGTGCGCGTCATGATGGACGGCGAGCACAAAGAGTTCTTTGCGGGCGAGATCATTGTCGCGCTCGGCGGCATCCACTCGCCGGCTTTTCTGATGCGTGCCGGCATTGGCCCTGCAACGGCGTTAAACGATCTCGGCATCGATATCCGCGCCGATCTGCCGGGTGTGGGCGAAAACTTATCAAATCACGCCATCGTATTCGTCGGGCTCCTGCAAAAGCCCGGCGCACGCCAGTCAAGCAGTATCCGGCCGCATCCGATGACCGCCTTTCGCTACTCTTCCGGACTGCCCGGCGCGCCCGCTGCGGACATGTATATTAACGTCCAGTGCAAGACCTCGTGGAGTCCGCTCGGACATCAGGTCGCCAACTTGGCGCCCTCACTGCTCAAGCCGCTAGCGCGCGGCCGGGTGTCGCTGCGCGCGGCCGATCCCGCGGTCCATCCGCTGGTCGAATTTAATTTCACCGGGCACGAGCTCGATCTCACGCGCTTCATGCAGGGGTTTCGACGCAGTCTCGAGATCCTTGCGCATGACGCCGTGCGCGCGATCACGCGGCTGAGTTTTCCTGTGAAATTCGACGACCGCTTGCGGCGGCTCAATCGCATCACGCCGGCAAACCAGCTCAAAAGCACGGCCATTGCCGCGCTGATCGATGCCGTGCCGGCGGTTGCCGGTCCGGTTTTTGGCACGCTTGCAGATCGCAAAGTCAATCTTGCTGCGCTCGCCGCGGACGACGAAGCGCTCGCCGAGCACATCCGGCAAAATGTCGCCGGCACGTTTCATCCGGTCGGCACTTGCCGAATGGGGAGCGCTGGGGATCGTGCAGCCGTAACCGATACGACGGGCCGGGTTCGCGGCGTGACGGGCCTGCGTGTCATCGATGCCTCGATCATGCCGACGATCCCGCGGGGCAATACCAACATCCCGACCATCATGATCGCCGAAAAGCTTGCCGCAGAAATCTCGCGCAAAGTGCAGCACGCGACGCCTTGAGCCGCTCCAACCTCAACAGGCCCAATCAGGTCGGTTCAGGCAATGCTGACGTAAATCTGGCCGTTGCGCACGGCGACCAGTACCGGAGTGAGCCGCATCGACGGATCGCCCGGATGGCAGCCGGTGGCGAGGTCGAATTCATAGCCGTGCCATGGGCAGACGATGTGGCGCTGTTTGCCAAAGCGCAATCCGGCGCTTTTCTTATCCGGGGTGATCACTTCTTCGACCTGGTGAAAAATCTTTCCCTGGCAGACCGGACCGCCGGCATGCGGACAGACATTCTCATAGGCGAGCACTTTGCTGCCGGTGCGAAAAATCCCGACTTCGATCTTGTCGAGGGCGAAGATGCGGTAATCGCCGTCGGCGATATCGGTCAATTTCGCCACTGAAACTTCTGCCATCTGCTACTCCGCTCTGCGTGTTCCAGGACATGCATCGACCGCTCGTGGCCTGTTGTCCCTACTCGATACCCTGCGGGCGATGAAACCAGATCGCGACATCGAACATATTAAGGTCCGCCGCGCGGATCATGCCGCATGCCGTGACTACCGTCTCGGTTGCCGTCACTGCATCTGGGGAAAATGGCGCCACATCGTGTCCGCGCCGCTCGACTTTGGCGGCGTAGATTTTCACCGCGGCCGTGAGCACCTGTTGCAGCGCGCGGTCGGAAATCGTATCCGGAACGCCGCGCTTGAGCGCCTTGCGCGCCTGCGCGCAAAATTCGGCCGCCGTGCCCGGGCGCAATGGGCTCTGCGCGCGACCGGGTTTTCGCCTCTGCTTGCTTGCCGTTTTACTTGTTTTGCGCTTTGCCGTTGTGGCCATTGCGGCTCACGCCGTAACCGGAACGCGGATCGCCGGCGTGTGTTTGGTCTTGGGCGGTTTAGGCTTGCCGAGCTTGTGCTTGGGGACTTCGAGCTTGAATAGCCGCGCCGCATTCAATCCGAGAATGTTGCGCTTGGCCTGTTCGTCGAGGAACGGCAGCGTGGTGATCGAGCTCGGCAGGTCGAAGTCCCAGTGCGGCCAATCGGATGCAAACAGCAACTGCGTTTCGGCCTTGATGGCCTCGAATGTCGCCTCAGTGAGCTTGAGATTGGAGCGTTCGAGCGGTTGGCTCGTGAAATACATCTCGGCGATGTATTCGCTTGGGCGCCGCTTCAACAGCGGCGCTTCTGACGAGCGCATCATGTATTCAGAATCGAGCCGCTGCATCAGGAACGGCACCCAAGCAAGGCCGCTTTCGATCCACAGCACGTCGAGCTTGGGAAAGCGCTCGGGTAGGCCATTCATGATCCAGTTGGTGAGATGAATGAGATTGTAATAAACGAACGAGATCGAGTGCATGGAGATAAATCGATTGCACTGCTGCATCGATTGATCGCCCCAGTGGAAGCCGGAGTGAAAACCGAGCGGCTTGCCGCTCGCTTGGATCGCCGAGTAGAGCGGCATATAGCTGTCGTGATTGACGGCGCGAAACCGCGTCGACGTCACCGAATAACCGATAATGCCGGGATGATCGGCGTACATTTCGACCGCCTTGACGCTTGCCTCGGGATGATTGAACGGCAAGTAGAGCATCGCCTTGATGCGTGAGTCCTGTGGCAGGATCTCTTCCGTCAACCATCGATTGAAGGCGTTGCCGATGACGACCTCGGTCTCGACCTGCGGGTGCATGCCAAGCACTAGCATCGGCGTCGGGAACACGACCATATAGTCGATGCCCATCGAATCCATGGCGCGCTGTACCAGCGTCACCTGGGCGTGGGTGTGTCCGCCCGGCACGCTCTCGGCGAGCCGCTGTTGGTGCGGAATGCGCCCGAATACGTCCTGATGCAAAAACCCCGGCGTGGCGTTGAGCAAACCGGGCGGCGAGCCGCCGCGATCCTTAAACGCGCGCGCCATCTGGCGGTACACGTCGCTATCCATGCGGTCGATGACTTCCGACCAGAAAGCGGTCTCGGTGACGTGCGCGTCGACATCGACGATGAAATAATCGTCGCGCTTTTCGTGCGCGGCGTGCGCAAGGATCTCCCGCGTATCGGTCTGAATGGTGATTTTCGGCAGTTCCCGCACCCGCGGTCCACGCTTGCCGGGAGCGCGGTTTTGTTTGTTGCCGTTCTGGTTTTTGCCGTTCTGATTATTACCGTTCTTGGGTGGCAATCGCTTGAGCATCGTTTCCTCCACTAAGGCGGAGCGGGCGGCGGCAAAGGCCCTCGCTGTTCGCCGCAACCTAGCAGAACCGCATGCTTTTGCCATCGCGTCGCGGCGTCTGATTGACCAGCTTCGCCGCGAGAGCTACGAAAAATCATGACATTTTAGCCGTTTCGGTGTTCCGAAGCCGGCACGGTGGAAAGCTTATGAAGCTGCCGTCATTTGACTATGCCTGTCCCGCGACGCTGGCCGAAACCGTGGCGCTTCTGGCGGCGCATGGCGGCGAGGCAAAACCCATCGCCGGCGGCCAGAGCCTGGTGCCAATGCTTGCGTTCCGGCTCGCCGCGCCGGCCCTTCTGGTCGATCTGCGCAAGCTCCGCGAGTTGCGGGAAGTGAAAATCGATACTGCGGGCGTCGCGCTCGGCGCCATGGTGCGCTGGCGCGACATCCTTGAAGACAGCCCGCTTGCTAGGGCGCATCCGCTTCTGGTCGCGGCGGTGCGCCACATTGCCCATTATCAGATCCGCAATCGCGGCACTGTGGGCGGCAGCCTGGCGCACGCCGACCCCGCCGCGGAGCTGCCGTGCCTTGCCGTCACCTGCGGCGCGCAGATCGTGGCGCTCGGGGGTGCCGGAGCCCGCGTGATCGCCGCGGCGGAGTTTTTCCGCGGCGCGCTCCAGACCGCGCTGCGACCGGACGAGATCATCACCGAAATCCGCTTTCCCGCTTGGCCACGAGGCCGGCGGTCCGGTTTTCGGGAATTTGCTCGCCGCCGCGGCGATTTTGCGCTGGCGGCGGCCGCGGTGTCGTTCGATCTGGCCGAACAAAAATCGCAGCAAAGTGCCGTTCGGAGCGCCGCCAATGTCCGGATCGGGGTCATCGGGGTCGCTGACCGGCCGCTCCGGCTTGGCGCGGCCGAAGCGGCGCTCGAAGGCCGCGACATCGGCGAAAAAGCCATCATCGCCTGTGCGGCCGCCGCCTGCGCCGCAGTCGATCCGACCGACGATATTCATGCCAGCGGGGCTTACCGCAAAACATTGATCGGCGTGATGGTCGAACGCGCATTGCGCGACGCCATGACCGCGCCCATTGTCTAATTGGTTCACTGCAACATCGCGAAGTTTCAAGCAGCTAGCAGGGAGTATTCGTCCATGAGTGTCGCTCGGCATCCGCGCCCAAAGGAGCTTGAGGGCGTTTCGCTCGAAGAGATCATGAAAAAATATGTCGGCCGCTTCCGCGACAAGGAGCCGGACTGGGCCGCGTTCGAGGACGCCAAGATCGAGGGTTATAAACGCGCGCAGCACCGCTTCATCGGTGCCGGCGGTTCCGGCAAGCATAGTGATTCCACCGTGATCCCCGCCGGCAATTTCACGCTTTCCATCATGTATGTCGAGCGTGGCCAGGGCAATGCGGCGCACACGCACGAAGTGGAGGAGTGCTTTTTCGTGCTGCAAGGCTATCTCGACGTCTTCGTGGAAGATGAAAGCGGTCGCCGAGTGACCACCCGGCTCGGGCCTTGGGAATGCATCTCCTGCCCAGCCGGAGTGATCCACGGCTATCAGAACGATTCGCTTGAGCCGGTCTATTTCCAGGTGATGCTCGGCCGCGGCAGGCCGGACACGATGGGTTACTCAGACGACGAGCTTTACAAACGCAAGGACGCGCATTTGAAGGCGGTGTGAACGCCACGTTCCGTGGCTCATTCCCGCGGCAGGAGAAAAGCGCGCTAACCGTAAGTCGGCACAAACAGCTTCTCGATCGGAATCGGCGCGGCAATGAGCCCCTGATCGGCCATATAGGTGACCAGCGCCTCCAGCGTCGCCCGATTGGGTTCGACGCCATAGGGCCAGCAGTCGCCGCCGAACAACGAGTCCAGTTCTTCAATGTCCGCGGGCAGCCACGGCAGCATGTAACGCAGCGTGCCGGGAAAGCGCATTTTCTGCCAGGCCCAGTCCTTCGCTGCGCAGAACGCATCATAGAGGCTCGTCGCCACGAATGGGTGTCGCTCGTGGAGATCGCTGCGGATGACGATCACGTGCATGATAGGGAAAATCCGCGTGCGACGGAAATAGTCTTGCTCGCGGGCGCGGTAGTCGGGAAATAGCCGCACCACGTCGGGATGGCGGTTGAGCGCGCGCGGTAGATTGGAACCGATGATGGCCTGGATGTCGCCGCGCTCCAGGAGGTCGCTCAAGGAGCGGCCGCTGGTGTTTGGCGTAACCTTCACCGGTTTTAGGAGCGGCATCAGCGACGGATGGCCGTAACTCCCAGGTTCGTTGACCGCGCCTTGCACCCATTCGATGCCGGAAAGGTCGATACCGAGATCGTGCTGAATCAGGCCGCGGACAAAGATCGCCGCGGTTTGGGTGTAGAGCGGCACACCGATGCGCTTGCCGGCAAGGTCCTGTGGCGCGTTGACGAACCGGCGGTTGACTACGATGAAGCCATGCCGAAATACCCGTGAGGCGAAGACCGGCAGCGCCACGAAAGGTAATTTCTTTGCGGCAAAACGGCTGACATATTCGGAACTCGACATTTCGCAGGCATCGAATTCTAGCCGGCCGGTCATGCGGTCGAAAATCTCGCGCGGGTTGTCGAGAGCCAGAAAATTAAGCTCGATGCCGTCCGGTTTGATGTCCCCGGTATAGAGTGCGAGCATGCGGTCGTAGAGACCGCAGGCCAAGGTGACGGGCAGGGCAGGCATTCGGGTGGCCTCGTTATTTGTTTGCTAAAGCGAAGTTTCCCACTATTACACACTGCAGGGGGCGTCGCCCGCTTGACGACACGCATTGATCCAATTCACTTTGGATAAACGATGAAAGACTCAGTATTGCTCGCCCGCTTCGACGGCCCCATCGTCATGATCGGCTTCGGTTCGATCGGCAAGGGTACCCTGCCGCTGATCGAGCGGCATCTGGCCTTTGACCATGAGAAGTTCGTTGTCATCGCCCCCGATGATACCGATCGCGAGCTTTTGGACGTGCGCCAGATCCGCTTCCTGCATCTGGCGATCACCCGCGACAACTATCGTGAGGTCCTCAAGCCGCTTCTCACAATCGGTCCCGGCCGCGGCATGATCGTCAATCTCTCGGTCGATACGTCGTCGGTCGATCTGATGGAATTTTGCAAGGATATCGATGCGTTCTACATCGATACCGTCGTCGAGCCATGGCCCGGGCTTTATATGGACGGCACGCGCTCGCTTTCGGAACGGTCGAACTATGCCCTGCGCGAGGGCGTGCTCGACCTGCGTCGCCGCCGCCCAGGTGGGGTTACCGCGGTGAGCTGCTGCGGAGCAAATCCCGGCATGGTGTCGTGGATGGTCAAGCAGGGCCTGATCGACATCGCCAAGGATTTGAAGTTCGACTTCGTTGAACCGGCGACCCGGGAGGATTGGGGCCGTCTGATGCAGCGGGTCGGGGTCAAAGGCATTCACATCGCCGAGCGCGACACGCAGCGCGCACACACGCCCAAGCCGCGCGACAAGTTCATCAATACCTGGTCGGTGGAGGGGTTTATCGCCGAAGGCCTGCAGCCCTCGGAGCTTGGCTGGGGCACCCATGAAAAGGCCATGCCGCCCGGCGGCCACCGCCATAAATTCGGCTGTGACGCGGCGATCTATCTGACCCGCCCGGGTGCCGGCACGCGGGTGCGCTCCTGGACGCCGACGGCGCGGGGCCAGCATGGTTTTCTGGTTACCCATAACGAATCGATCTCGATCGCCGACTACTTCACGCTGCGCGAGAACGGCAAGGTGATCTATCGACCGACCTGTCACTACGCCTACCACCCTTGCGACGATGCGGTGCTGTCCCTGCATGAAATGGCAGGCCGCGGCTGGGTGCCGCAAAAGACCTGGCACATTCTGTCCGAGGACGACATCGTCGATGGCATCGATGAGCTTGGCGTTCTGCTCTATGGCCACGCCAAGAACGCCTACTGGTATGGCTCGCAGCTCTCGATCGAGGAGACCCGCAAGCTGGCGCCCTACCAGAATGCGACCGGCCTGCAGGTCACCTCGGCAGTGCTCGCCGGCATCGTCTGGATGCTGGAGAATCCGGATCGCGGCGTCGTCGAATGCGACGAGATGGATTTCCGCCGCTGCCTGACGGTTCAGCGGCCCTATCTCGGCCCGGTGATCGGCAAGTACACGGATTGGACGCCGCTGTCGGATCGCGGCCGGCTGTTTCCCGAAGCCGTCGATCGGGACGATCCGTGGCAATTCAGCAATGTGCTGGTGAGCTGAT